>Ga0183096_1000053_pt1 | contig 328742 bp, 247 predicted proteins | sample Biomet5_FD_127791 | JGI IMG/M metagenome (GOLD analysis project Ga0183096, IMG submission 127791) | Microbial communities from bioreactor (seeded with sewage sludge) at LBNL, California, USA - Biofuel metagenome 5 (version 2) (version 3) | ecosystem: Engineered > Bioreactor > Anaerobic >...
ATTCCAAAAATTCAGAGAAAAGAACGTTCACAAAGTCTGCGCCACCCATAGCACCGCCCGGGTGTCCTGAGTTTGCTTTTTCTACCATAGAAGCTGCTAAAATTCGCACATTATCTGCTGCGAGATTTACTAGCTTATAATATTCAGTAATCATTTGCTTATTTAAAATATGTTGTATTTTCATTAACAAAGAATGAAGACAATTTGATAAAAAATGATCAAAAAATCTTCTTTGAAGTAAAAAATATAGATTTATTAACTATCATTTCATATGATCAATCGCCCTCTTATATTCTATATACCTGTTTAAAATATTGTAATAGTTATATGCTAAAATATTCTGTAAATACCATACGAAACAGGTGCAGATTTAATTTCTAAGTTTCCTTTTTCTGATGATAAGTTACAAGATTTTGCTTGGACTATAGCTTTAATACGATTTGCTCCACCATATTTAATGGAGAGCTTTTTGGCTTGATTAGATGGATTAATCACCACGATTAAAGTTTCTTTATCTGATTTTCTTTCATACACTAAGGGATATATTTCTTTCCCTGTTGATAAAAACTTAATCTCACCATTTGCTTTAAGGGCTTCATGTGATTTTTTTAAATGTATTATCATCCGGGTAAATGACAAAAGTGATTCGGAATCATTCTTCTCACTTTGTACATTAGGATAATTAAGACTAGAATCTACTGGTAAATATAGTTTTTCTGGTTGGCAGTCAGAAAAACCAGCATTTTTGCTGTTATTCCATTGCATTGGAGTTCTGCTTCCTGCACGGTTGATAACTGTTACACTTCCTTCTTTTACAGGAGCATTTTCTTGAAATTTCATTCCAATTTCATCTCCGTAATAAATTAAAGGCACAGTAGGGAGAGTAAGCAGCAAAGTCATAACTGTTTTTAACTGAGGTACAGTATTACGAGGACCACAACAAGGACGTTGACGGTCATGATTCGTTGTAGGCACGCAAATATATCCGCTGTTTCTGACAGAATCCAATTGGTTGATAAAGAAATCGGAAAACTTTTTAGAGTTGCCTTTACCATTCAGATCAAAATAGCAATCTTCCATTGCTCTTGATTTCATTTTTATATTGTAAAACAACTCTTGATATCCACTCTTTCCAGTCTGAAATATGAAATCAATAGGGAAACCTGCTTTGCAGGATTCACTAGGAGTACCCCATTCAGGGAACAATACAATATCCGGATATTTTCTGCGCATGTTACTAATAATATCATTCCAGAATTTATTAGTTTCAATCCATCCTTTATCGTTCTTTATTAATGAGGGTGCCATATCAACCCTGAAACCATCGCACCCCATATTCATCCAATAATCAATGATATTCATTAGTTCTTTCTTATTCTTTTGAGGACCTTCAGCTGTGACAGGTTGTTCCCAAGGATGATTGTGATCCGGGTTTGCGAAACCAAAATTGAGTGCAGGCTGACAATCAAAGAAATTCTTCATAAAAGTTCCATTTCTTTCAAAATGACCTGACACAAACTTCTGAGGTTTTATAGTACTGTCATTTGTCCAGATATATCTATCTGTATACTCATTCCTTTCTTTTGACTGAGAAGCCTTAAACCATGGAGATTCTATTGAAGTATGGCCTGGGACTAAATCTAAAAGAACTCTAATATGACGTTTATGAGCTTCATTAAAAAGCCTTTTCATATCTTCGTTCGTTCCATAACGATTCCCTACTTTATAATAATCTATCACATCATATCCGGCGTCTTTATAAGCAGATTCAAAACATGGATTCATCCATATTGTATTACAACCAAGCCAATTTATATAATCCAATTTATCTATGATTCCTTGTAGATCTCCAATTCCATCATTATTGGTATCTTTGAAACTTTGGGGATATATTTGATAGAATACAGCATCTTTCAACCATGTGGGAGAAGGTATTCTGGAATTGGTCTGACGTGCATTTACTTTTATCGCTGCAGCAATCAGACACATAATAAGTATAATTCTTTGTAACAATTTCATAATCTATCTAGTTTAACAACAATCTAAAAAATAATATTTTCACCTTGTATTAAATTTATTAATTAATATGCTCCGGCTGTACTCAAATCATTAATAATCTGGTCTTGTACATACTTATTCCCGAATTTATCTACAGCTTCCACTTTAATTTTAGCATTAGGATTAGACATCTGGTATATGTACAGATGTTTTGCAGGTTGATTGTAATTATCCGGATCACGTCCTACGACTCCTATATGATATCCTTCTGACCATGCATCAGTGGCTATAGAAGTTGCTTTTGTCATATATCCTTTATTTATGCCATCTTCGTATACATTTACTGTCCAGTTGTCATCTGAATTCCAGATATTGGCAATTATGGAATTTTCTTTTTGCCCATATGTAAAAGAACCATATGTTCCTCCAAAGCTTGCATTTCCTTTATGTAATCTGATCTGATAACTCTTATCAAAATTGACACTTTTATAATACCAATTAGTTATTTTATTCCCGCTTACTTCATATACAGCATATCCATTCGGAGTTCCGTCTCCATTTATCACAGAATGCCACCATGCCCCACAAGCAGCAGCATGAATATGCTCATAAGTAGATAAGGGAGTGGTAACAGCACAGTTTTCACTATAATGTGTATGACCACTCATTAAATGCACCTCCGAAAATCCTTTAAGAAGTTCCAGTATGTTATTACGATTTAAAATACTAGTTGTATTACGTAATGGTATATGATAGTATAATATTACCATTTTAGATTTAGAGACATAGTTCAAATCCTGTTTCAACCATTCAACTTGATCATCGCTGAATCCGCCTGTATATGTTGTTGAATTAGAATATAAAACATCATCCAGACATACAAAATGAACTTCTCCCCTGTTAAAAGAATAATTCAAAGGCCCAAAGGTTGAACGGAATACATTACTATTTCGTGGTACGCTAGTTGCAGTTTCTGCAACTTTATCATGATTTCCTATAGTTGTAAAAACAGGCATACTGGTTGATGATACTATAGTCTTCATTTGAGACTGCAAATCAGGTTTATCTCCAACCATGTCGCCCATACACAAACCATAAACCGGTGTAGAACTGGCGTCTACAAACTTTTTTATATCCGACATAGTTTCATCTTTAAAACGAGTGACCTCACTATTGCTTGTAACTTGAGGATCTCCTATACAGACAATATTAAAATTTATCTCAGAACCTGACAATTCACTCAGCTTAAAATCATATCTTTTCTTACTGGTTGATAACCGCTGATAAAAAGTGATCGTACTAGCTTTATAATTAGCAGGTGCCGTATAATACACAAAAAAGGCTTTACTATTTTTCTTCATCTGATATATGCCTTTATTGTCAGTCTGAGTGCATGTAAATCCATCAGATACAACAACTCCCTCTATTGGTTTACCTTCAGCATCCCCTATAAGACCATACAAATCCATACCTGATTTAGGCGTTATCACCTCTGTTGTATTATCAGAAGGAGCAGAATCATTACTTCCGCAACTATATAATGCATTTACACTTAACAATGAAACACAGAAAACTAAAAGAAAGCTTAAATAAGAGGTAACGTACCTTCTTTTTTTTTCAAAAAAACACTTTTTCATAATACTTTATTTTTTATACTAAATTATCAATTAGCTCTGGATACAACGATATCGTCAATATAGAAACATTGTTTAGCAACAGCCGGAGCGCTAAAACAATCTGACTAGCAGGAGATGCATCAGTTATCTTAAATTCAACATTTTCGCACATTCTATCAGTACCTAGTCTCATTTTATATTCACTTATCGAGCTTGTTCCACCATTCAGAACTACTCTACATTGAACCTAACTTTATATTATTATTCAAACTAATTGTTCCAGCAGAGGCTTCTGGAATCAAAAAGAATAACAAATAAAGCATTACATGCATTAATTGAAAATAATTTTTGTGATTTTTCATAGTCATTATAATTAAACATTAACAATACAAAAGAGAGTCACAGAACTACTTGTTCATCAAAACAAGTAATATATTTAAGATTAGAATAACCTATGTCATTTCTAAATACATAATATTCAGGCAGAACTAACAATCAAATATTTTTTATTTGATTATTCACAAAGACTAATTTAATATCTTGGAATTATCTGGTAGTGTAATGAAATTTGTAAGAAATGCACTTAATAAATATAGTCCAGCTAACATCCAGATCACTCCTTCGCTTCCAATAAAACTATATGATATTCCAACTATTAGTGGTCCTACAAAGACAGGAAGCCCAGCTCCCAGATTAAGAACAGCCATAGCCGCACCCTTATCATTTGTTACAAGAGAAGGGACTAATGCTGATAAAGGAACATATCCTGCTAGTAAGAACCCCCATAAAACTCCTACAAGCATAACAATTACAAGATTTCCATAAAAAAACAGAGGAGCATAGTACAATAACAGGGTACTTATACAACAGCCAACACCACCAAACCATATTATGGTATTTCTCCATCCAATCCGGTCTCCAATAAATCCAAATAGAAGATTTGCAATTATATTACCTGTAAAGATTGTACCCCATATTCTGAGCCATTCTGTCATATTAAATCCATGTTCAAACATATACATAGGCAAGAATACTGGAAAAGCGAACTGTGCTGTAGTATTAATGATACGAACAATGCCACCAAGTAATACTTTAGGCTCATCTCTCATTATAGTTATTCCTTTTATCAGTTCTTTTGCATTTCCACGCGACTTTTTTTTTGACTCAATTTTATATGAAGTCATGCCTAATGCAAATAAAGCTCCTAAAGAACTCCAAAACAATGAGGTCCATAGAGTCCCAATATTACCGAAATGTATAATTGCCCAGCTTGAATAATAAGCACCCAAGACATTTAATCCGCCAGTAAAAACAAACCAGAACAATCCTACTGCTCTTCCTAATTTTTCTGTTGGTGTGCAATAAGTTATCCACACTAAAAATGAATAAGCAAACAATGGGTAACCAAATCCTCTAAGAGCATATGTCATTAACATTACAGGATAATTCAGGTTCGGAATGCCTAGTCCAACAAATCCGAAAGAGCCAAACAGATAAAGTATTACACCAGCAAACATGGTTCTTTTTGCACCATAAGTTTCTGTTAGAACTCCAGAAAACCAAGAAGATATAGCAATAGTGATTCCGTAAACAGAAAATAAAAATGCCGATTCTTGAATACTCAGTCCTCTGTCTACAAGATATGGACTAAGCCATCCAGCTTCAATTCCATCACCCATCATAAAGATTAAGATACCAAGATAGCCCCATGATAAATGCTTAAAAGAAGCTACATTTTCGGACACACGATATGTTATGCTTTTCATAAATAGTGCTTTGATTTAAGATGTATTAGTTTAAGAAATAATTCAAAATATAGACATTTAGATACTTTTTATAAATCTGAAAAATTACCCTTATATTCAGATCATAAGCATATAAAAATCAAAGAATCTCATAACGATTACATTCAAGATTCTGAATCTGTTTTTTTATGTTATTTATGCATAATCTATCATTATAAAGCTTATAAAGCATTTCCCCAAATTCACCTAAATCATCTACAATAATATCAGGTCGGGGAACTGAATTTTCTGCAACATTCAAACTTGTCTCTCCCGTCAACACCAATACCCCTAAGGCTTTGGCATTATATGCCATTTGTAAATCTGTATAAATACGATCTCCAATGATAGCAATCTGTGAAGACTCAAGCTGATAATGTTGCTGAATACCTTCCAACATTCGTGGATCAGGCTTCCCTATTACAATATCAGGTTTACGCCCAGTAGCTTGCTCCAGGCTTGAACATATTGAACCGCAATCTACTAATGTTACAGACATATCTGTAGGACAAACTTTATCTGGATTTGTAGCTATGTATAGCAGTTGTTGCTCTATCCACCAAGCAGCTCTACAAAGACGAGGATATGTGAGAGATGTATCAAAACTAACAACAACCCCTTGAGGAACATCATCAGGATCATCGCTTGTCGATATGAATCCATCTTTCTCAAACTCATTTATCATACTTGGAGTTCCCAATATAAACAAGCGTTTTATTTCAGGAAAGTTTTTATTAAGATAGTCAATTGTAGCTTGCGCTGATGAATACATTTCTTCGCGCGTAGCATTAATTCCCATACTAGCTAAATGCTCTAGATAGCTATCAATACTCTTCGTCGGGTTATTCGTCAAAAAAGAATATTTAATTCCCAGTTCTTTCATTTTAGCAAGAAATGGCAATGTGAAATGAAACAAAGTATTCCCATTATATATTGTTCCATCCATATCTAATGCGATATGCTTAATTTTTAGTAATCGGGTTTCCAATTCTACTTCGGAATTAATACTCATCTGATTAATATACCTATATTGATTCATATTACTATTATTTATTTAATCTTTGTAGCCGTCTGCTTCAGCTTTCCATGCCATTAAAAATATCAATGCACCAGCAAAACCAACACCAATAAGTGCTCGGATTGCACAACTCCACCCAAAATGATCAACAAGATATCCTAATCCCCAACCAGAGACTACTGTACTTGCATATCCAAACAAGCCAGTAAACCCTGTTGCAGTAGCCGCAGCACGTTTCGTAGCCAAGTTAGATGCCGCAATTCCTACAAGCGCCTGAGGCCCATATATAAAGAATCCTGCAGCCATCAATACTAATGATGCTAACCACATAGGTGGTGAAGATAATTGCCAGAATAAAAAGATAAAAAATGTAGCAAAAGCCATACAGATCACACAAACACGCGGTCCTCTCCCTCCAAAGAATTTATCAGTGACCCATCCAGAAGACAACATTCCAAGAATACCTGATATCTCAAAACCAGCAACCATCCATCCAGCATTATGTACAGAAAACCCCTTCCATTCACTTAATAAGGTTGGTCCCCAATCTAAAACAGCATAACGTATTGTGTATACAAAAAAATTAGCAATGCCTATAATCCATATATATGGATTCATGAACACTTTTCTACGAACAAATTGTTTAAATTCCTTTGATGTATCCTTATGTTCTGATTCTTCTTGCGACATTCCCTCCGGACAGATTTCTGGTAATCCAACTGAAGCCGGAATATCACGCAAGCCAGACCAAAGTAAAACAGCCCCAAAAAGTGCAATAGCTGAAGGAAAAAAGAAACACCATCTCCATCCTAAAGAGACAACATAACCGCAAACAATCACTACAAGTCCAGCTCCTATGGAATGCGATGTATTCCATATAGACATTTTCGTTGCCAATTCTTTCGGAGGAACCCAATGTGTAAGTAAACGTGCACAAGGAGGGAATCCCATTCCTTGAAACCAACCGTTAGCCATCCATACTATTCCAAAAACAAGAACTGCAGAACTAAAACCAAAAATCAAGTTACAAGCTGAAGAAAGGATTAGACCGGAAACCATAAAATAACGTGCATTCACTCTATCTCCAATAAATCCATTTATAAATTTCGATACTCCATAAATCAATCCATGAAGAGTCAGGAAAATCCCTAACTCAGTTTTTGTAATACCCAGATCTGCTTGCATTGCAGGCATTGCTATACTCAGATTCTTCCGTACAAAATAGAATAAGGCATATCCTACCATACTAGCAATAATTGTACGAGTTTGCCAATACTTAAATTTCTTGGCTTCATCTGGTGTCATAGCCATATATGCATTTTTCTTATTGTTATTCATCGTGTTTTATTTTCATAAACCAAAGTAGGTTTACTATTTTAATTATTTATTTCCCAAATACCTCCCTTGCCAAATAAGGCATCCAGCCATTTATCCATAAGTTCTGTCTGCACAGCCAAATCAAGCACAGTAAAACGACGACGGATAAATTGAGAACGAATAAACGTTTCACGTAAACGAGCGCGTGATATACCTATTTCTTCAGGTTCAGTAGGAGCACCAACCTTGCGCAATCTTTCTTTTACCTCCACATAAGGAACTATTTGTTCTGATAACCGAGCTTGTATGTCCTGCCAATATTCTTTAAGTTGAGTCAATTGAATCTTAAGCTGATCCTGATTTATATATTTAGCTTTTGTTTCTTGCAAACCAATATTGGGAAAATCAGTTCCCTCAAACATTTTCAGAGCTATTGAATCAGATTCTTCAGCTGAGGGCCAATTTTTGCAACAGTTCTCTACATCAAGTTCACTTAATGGTGTTTTTAATACTTGTTCATAAAATGCGGTAATGGCCAGCATACCAATACTAACCTGAAAACCGTGAGAAACATGTTCACCATTATTTAGATGATGCTCCATATTCCATAAATGGCTGAATTGATGTTCAGCTCCAGAAGCCGGACGGCTAGTTTTTGCCCATTGCATAGCAAATCCACCAAGCATAAGACCTTCGGTTAAAGCTGTAATTGCTTCAGGAGCACCTGACTGAATTGCTTCAGGATCAGATAATGCATCATGTAAACCATCCTGCACAATGCTCCATGCAGTATCATCAATAGGTTCAACTCCCATCCAGTCTGCCAAAATCCAATCTGCACCAGCTGTTACTTTTGCAAATAAATCAGCATAGCCAGAGGCTGTCATTTTTTCAGGAGCTTTCTTTATAATATCTATATCTGCCAGACAAGCCTGAGGAGCAGGACAATTGAAAGTTTGTTTAGCACCATCTGCAGTAATTGAAGCTCCAAAAGCAGTATACCCATCCATAGAAGCAGCTGTAGCAACACACATATATCTTCGTTCCGTTAGGAAAGATGATAATTTGGTAAGATCATTTATTGTTCCAGAACCTACAGCAACAGGAATTGCATCATGTTCTTTCAATGAAGAAACTAGCTGATCAATATACGAATATTCAGCATAAAGATCAGGATCAGTAAAGATAAAAGGTTCTTCTTGCTCAATACCAGCAGATTTTAATATACTATACACATCTTTTCCAGCAATGTCAAAAGTAATGCTATCTGCTACTATTACAGCTTTCTTAGCAGGAAATTGCTCTTTAAAAAGATCTGAAGTTTTAATTAAAATTCCAGAGCCAATATATAGCGCACGAGTATCACTCGCCGCTTTTAATGCTTTATTTATTTTAGACATATTACTATTATAATTGGTCTTTACATTCTTTGTCACAATTGAATACAGTTCCCTTACAATAGAAGGGTTAAGTTTTATTGAGATTGCATTGCTGTCCATATTTCTGTAGGTATATCAGATTCAATAATATCCGGGTGTTTACTTATCTCTTCTTTATAAGCTTTTTGCCGTTCTTCATATGTTTCTAGCTTATCATGAGTTGGAGCAAATGAGACCATACATCTCACTCCGTTAGTATGCAATAATTTAATAATAGCTTCATTTTCAGAATTAATTGTAGGCCCCACATAAGCAATCATATTCTGCCAAGGAACTCCAGAAGTAGCCATATCTTCATATTCTTTCATTGAACGCATAAATGCTGATAACATAATATTAGGGAAACGGTCGTAATAATATTTTGCTTGAGATCCATTATGAACTGTTAACATTACATTATTCTCTGCATGATATTTTTTTATCAGCGCAGTGATCATTTCCATTGGTACATCTTTTTTATCTAGGTTAATTATAGTTTTACCTTTACTCCACATTATCACCTTTTCAAGTGTTGGAATAGAATATGGTGTAACAGTTCCTTTACTATCCTTCAAGCGTACAGATTTGAGTTCTTTCCATGTATAGTCACAAACACGTCCCTTCCCTGTTGTAGTTCTCTCCAAAGTTGGATCGTGCATCAGAACAATAACGCTATCTTTAGTAAGTCTGGGATCTATTTCAAAAAAAGCAGGTAACTGTTTCATTACACTTCTAAATCCTTCCAAACTATTTTCTGGGAAACCCTTCTCACGTCCTCCACGATGTCCACTAACTAAGATAGATGAATCTCCTTTATATTTAAAAAAGTCATGAACATCCTTAAACGTTCTTATATTCAGAGAATGAATCTTTGTTGATTGCGCAAATGTAATGTGATTGTTTATGAAGAAACCTGATAAAATAAAAAGTACTATCGAAGCTTTCCATGTACTCATTTTAAAATTAACTATTTTCATTGCCATAATAAAAGTTTAAACTCATTGAATAAAACATAAATATTATATTTTCTCCCTAAAAGGACAGAGCGACATTTTAGCCTAATGTAAAATATAGTTATTTGCCAGCTGAGTAAACTTCTCTACCTGACTTTTCTCCCAATCTTTATCTTTATTCATCTCTTTTGACATAATAGAAGCCACTTTTGGAGCTGTTTCTATTGCTGCACGTGCGTCTAAAAAGAGCAATCTAACTCTTCTTGCCAAAACGTCCTCAACTGATTGAGCCATTTCTTCTCTTACCGCCCAAACTACATGAGCAGCATTAAATGTATAACCATTATGAAGTAATTCAGCATTGGCACTATTTTCTTTAATTAAGGAGCCAAGTTTTAAGCAATCGCTTCCATAAACATAATCCCATTTACTTGTATTCACATCCTTTGCATACCCATGCACCTTCAGATATCTTGTCACACAAGGCTTATTTTCCAAGCCGGCAATATTTATCGACCTATTTACAATATCCTCTGCCATTTCACGGTAAGTTGTCCATTTGCCACCCGTAATAGTCAATAAACCTGATTTAGATACATATATTTTATGATTTCTTGAAATTTCTTTTGTTTTCTTACAATCGCTATGTGTTGGAGCAGCCAAAGGGCGCAACCCTGCAAAAACAGAAAGAACATCACTGCGAGAAATCTTTTGTCCAAGATATTGTCCTGCCTGATCCAATATAAAATCAACTTCATCTTCCAATGCTTGAGGTTCTAGCGAAGAACTATTTAAAGGAGTATCTGTTGTACCTAAAACAACCTTATCGTGCCATGGAACACCAAATAAAACGCGTCCATCTTTTGTTTTTGGTATCATCAATGCTGAATTTCCTCCGAGAAATTTACTATCAACAACCAAGTGGACTCCTTGACTAGGTCGGACTTTTTTCTTAGCTTCTGGAGCATCCATTTTCATTATCTCATCAACAAAGACTCCGGTTGCATTGATAATAACTTTTGCTTTTATTTTATATTTATCACCTGTTAGCTGGTCTACTGCAGTAGTTCCAATCAATTTACCTTTTTCGTCTTTTAACAATCTTTCCGCTTTCATATAATTAAGGCACACTGCACCATGATCAACAGCTGTTTGAGCAAGTGTAATAGCCATTCTTGCATCATCAAATTGTCCATCATGATATACTACCCCACCTTTTAAACCGTCTTGTTTCAGACCTGGTATCTCTTTCATTACTGTTTTCTTCAGAAGAGGTAAAGAACGTCCTAAGCCTAAACGACCAGCCAAAAGATCATATGCTGTTAAACCTATAGCATAAAAAGGTTGTTCCCACCAACGATAGTTTCCTATAATGAAACGCATATCTTTAACAAGATGAGGAGCGTTCTTTCGCATAAGACCACGCTCACGTAATGCGCCTACAACCATCTGAACATCACCCTGTGCTAAATAGCGGACTCCTCCATGAACTAGCTTCGTACTACGGCTTGATGTAGCTTTTGCAAAATCATCTTGTTCAAGCAACACCACATTAAACCCTCTTGAAGCAGCATCAACAGCCGTCCCTAAACCTGTAGCACCACCTCCAATTATTAAAATATCACAAACATTATTACGTTCTGATACCTTATTCAATAATTCGCTTCGTTTCATTTTAAACACTTAAATGTTTCGTATTATACATATATTGTTTCTTTTCGAGGCAAATATATATTATATAGAAATACAACGCAAATTTATTGGCAAGTATTTAATACCTTATCGAAAAAAAATTTCTTTTTCTTATATACCTATTCAACAATATATCAAATTGCTAATTATAAATAGCAAAAGATGCTATATTAAATATTAATCTAGAAAACAAAGATCAATAGACATCTATATTATTAAATAATGCGCATCTTATCACCAACATCAAGCATTATAAAAAGAAATAAAAAGGAACATTAAACTCTCAATAAAAAAACCATATACTAAAATAACAAATATTGTTATTTTAGTATACCTACCTATATATAAGGTAGTATTAGACAATAGAAGTATGTTAATTCAGCAAAAACCACCACCAACAACACAATAAATGGTTTCGTTTAATAAGCTTTTTCACTTTTTTAAACACAATAAATATTCATTTTTTATAAACGAAACGAAAAATAGTGTATATTTGCGACACAAACAAAAACATAAAACAAATGCTTAGTATAGCCGAAAGACACAAGTACATTTTAGAATCATTAAAAAAGAATGGTTTTATTAAAGTTGTAGATATCGCAAAAGACTTAGATGTAACAACCGTAACAATTCGAAAGGATTTAAAATTTCTAGAAGAAAAGAAATTGTTATTCCGTACACACGGTAGTGCTAGCCCGGGGAATCCGTTAGCATCCGACATAGATGTGCATCTAAAAGAGAAAATGAAAAAAGCAGAAAAGGAAAGAATAGCAATAGCCGCATGCAAACTGATAGAAGAAAATGATTCCATAATTATTGCTTCAGGATCAACAGTGTATACATTTGCAGAACAAATAAAACCTAAAAACCATCTTAACGTTGTTACTGCTTCTCTTAAAATATCTATGCTACTAAATAATATAGATAATATTGATGTTATACAACTGGGAGGCCTTGTGAGAAAAAGCTCTTTTTCTGTTATAGGTGAGTCAACCATCAAATTTTTTGAAGACATAACTTGTTCTAAACTATTTTTAGGCGTTGATGGCATTGACATCGAATATGGCATAACCAATTCAAATATTGAAGAAGCTCATTTAAATAAAAAGATGATAGATGCTTCTCTGAGAACAATTATCCTGGCTGATTCCTCAAAGTTTGGGAAACGCGGATTCGGTAAAATTTGCAACTTAGATCAAATCGATGTTATTGTTACCGACTCAGGAATTTCTGAATCAATGGCAAAGTCTATTGAAGAAATTGGAATTGAATTGATTATTGCATAATTGAGTTTTATATTTAGAGCCTCTTTTAATTTTCTGATTTGAAACATTGTATTTATTTCTAACATTAAATTCTAAAAGGCTCTAAATAAAAGACTGCTAATTCAAATTGCTTTTTTATTGTAGTTTAGTAAAAGTAGATATCTTAAGAGTGCACCAAACTTAACTTATTAATTATCAAAAAGGTCTCATCCTCACAGTAAGTTCCATACGCATTTAAGGAATATTTATTTAAGATAATTCCATCAATAAGTTTAATTTTAGCAGAAGTTAACTGCGTAAAAGCATTTATACTTAAGAGCAAGTATAGTGAAACAAACAGAATACGTTTCATTATTCTATAATTTTATGTTTTACTTGTGAACTAATAACATATAACCACATTAGCTTTCAATTCATTCGTTTAATTAAGCTAAAGAACTCAATAGATTCTTTGCCAATGTAGATATATGTACCATTTCTGATTTTCAACAGTTTTGTGCCACATTCCAGCTGTACCCTTTAATGCATTAATAAAAATAGTATCATAATAAGGCCTTTCTTTACCAGCATACTTTCTATGCATAATGCGAATTTCTTTAATATTCAAATCCTTATCAAATAATATAATGAAATGTTCATAAACATTGTATTCGTTATAATTATAATCTGGATGATTGACATATTTTGATAAAAGATATTCGGATAATGAGTCTCGCCCACTATTGAATTCTATCCCTCCGGAGTATACTGTCTTTTTTTCACCATTTACAGAATAATAAATTACTCTGTCATTTTTCAACAGAAAACTAATTGGGCATCCATATATATCTTTGATTGCCTGTTGCTGCATTTCCTTCTGTGATCCACAGCCATAGAGTCCTGTTAAAAGAGCAATGAGCAATGCAATATATCTCAATTTTATAATCATAAATCAACCTTCATTTTAATAGTTTTATTTAAAACACATGTTATAACTCCTTTTATTGAGTTTAGCTATTGATGATTAACACATGTACAAAGATTAACAACAAGTCAAGGCATTAAGGTCTTGCTTTAAATTTAATCCTATAGTATTTCTAAAGTTCTCATTTTCACCATCCTTTCTACAGAAAAAGAATAAATACATTTGGTAAATTTAATATATCTTATTGAATTACTGACATCTTTAGAATGATTATTATATATTACATAGATGTAAAAAAATGACTTTAAATCAATTTTGGTGGCAGCTGTGGCAGGAAAAAAGACCTTTTTGGCTTCCCAGAAATAGAAATTTGAAAATTATGCAAATTGCGGAATTATCAAATTTCTATTTTCAGAATCGGAAAAAGTATTATTTTGCTGCCACTGCTACTGGAGTAGCTAACTAAAATCGAACATAAGGTTAAGCTAAATGTTTTAACTTATTATGGGAGAAAGAAAAGAATATGACTCTGATTTCAAAGTAAACGCAGTCAAATTAAGCTATGAGAGAAAGAACCTCACTGGCTTATCCAGAGATCTTGGTATAACACCTTATCTGATCTATCGGTGGAGAAAAGAATATAGCCAATATGGTGAAGGAAGTTTTCCTGGCAATGGAGTTCCAAAGTTGACTCCTGAAGAGAAAGAAATAGCTGAACTTAGGGAAAAGCTTCGAAAAATAGAAGTTGAAAATGATATATTAAAAAAAGCGCTTCACATTATCTCCAAGAGCGATCGATGATTTATCAGTTCATACGTTCCAATGATAAGATCTGGCCGATTGAGGTAATGTGTAATGTTCTTAAAGTGTCCCGGAGTGGTTATTACAGATGGATTAAAGGTCCTCAAAGCAGACGGTCCGTAAAACGTAAATCCATATGTAAAGAGATTCAGATTGAATACTTTCAGGCAAAATGCCGTTATGGAAGTATACGAATAACTAAGGAGCTAAATAAAAGGAATATAAAGATATCCAGAACAACTGTTGCACATTATATGAAAGAGATGGGTATTCAAAGCAAATTATCAAAGAAATATAAGATAACTACAGATTCAAATCATTCCCAACCGGTGGCAAATAATATTCTTAACCGATCTTTTGGGATGGATAAACCTTCAAAGGCTTGGGTCTCTGATATTACTTATATACCAGTTATTGGAGGATTTCTATATTTAACAAGTGTGATAGATCTTTTTGACAGGAAAATAATTGGATGGAGCCTTAGCGAAAATATGGCAAGTGAATCGACTGTCATACCAGCCTTTAATATGGCTGTAAGCAATCGTAAACCTCAAACGCAAATGATATTTCATTCTGACAGAGGTTCACAATATGCCAGCAAAGCCATGGTTAGTATGTTGAAGTCCTATGGCATTTGTCAAAGCATGAGCCGTAAAGGGAATTGCTGGGATAACGCTGTTGCAGAGAGTTTCTTTAAAACGTTAAAGGCGGAACTTATCTATGGGAGTAAGTTATTGTCTAAAGGAAAAATGAAAACGCAATTATTTGAGTTTATCGAAATATGGTATAATAGAAAAAGAAGACATTCTGCTCTGAAGAACCTCACTATTGAGGAGTATTGGAATGAATATATACAGAAAATTAATAAATTGTCGAATGTTGCTTAACCTTGTGTCTAATTTTAGTTGGCTACTCCATACCACCTACTAAACTTTACACAATTAATAATCAACCTATTACAAAATACAGCAACAGGAGAATCAGCAAAAAAGGGTGGACAGGGTGGAGTAAAAAAGACCTTTTTGGCTTTCCAGAAAATGAATTTCAATAATTCTGCAATTTGCGGAATTATCAAAACTAAATTTCTCAGGACGAAAAAAGAACAATTTCTCTCCACCCTCTCCACCCCCAGCAAATGTTATTATATTGATAATAAGAGAATTATTATCTCCTGTAATCTATTTAAAGGAGAAACTAACGATTTAATCGGTCGACTGATTATAGGCTTAGGAACAGTAGTGGTCAACTGGAAGCTGTTTAATACAGCTCCCGGCAAATATTAATCATTTATTGGCGGGAGGTTGCGACAAACATGTACATATTCGGAAGTAAACATGTACATGATTGGGTTTAAACATGTACATGTTTGGGGAAAGATAACCTTATATTTTGGCTAATTAATCTAGTTAAGTTGTCTAATTAGCCTATATCTTTGAATTAAATTATGCTGGGAAGTATTTTACTTACCTTTAGATTCCACCTCTATTTTCTTTTTCACGAAGCGGATCTTCAGGTTTGCTTCTTCCAGCTCTTTCTTTATCTGGTTAATTGAATTAAGAGCTTGTGCCAATTCGTAAACCTGACAAACGGCGTTTCTATCGGCAGATGAGAAGCTTACCGCTTTTCTTCCATTTCCTACAAATTCCAGTTTGAGGTTCTGACCTTTATTCATGTAAATAAATGCTGCAACTCCCCCATCGGCACCAATTCGGTAATCTACTTTTTCCGATTTTACGCCCATATCCGTTGATTCGTAAACATCGCGACTTGCTGGTGTTTCTGCAAAACTTCCGTCGGGTGCAGTTACACGGATGGAACGATGATGGATGCTGGAACCTCCATTATAAATGGAAGTAAGTGCAAAAACTCCGGTTTCGCTAACCTGAGCTCGCAGGTAAGTACGACGGAGAATTTTTTCCACAGTTTGAGAAGGATGAAGGTAATTACCTACAGTCTGGTATTCTGCATTCTTTTCCAGGACCAGACTTTTCTTTTTCAAATCGGCCTCTGCCTGTTTTATCTTTAACACGCTATCCAGATAAACAACACTTCTTTCCTGTTCCTTTATTTCCACTTGCTCCATCAGACTAATTCCCTTTCTGCGGGCTTCAAATGCTTTGGGATAAAGTATTTTAATACTATCAAGCTGCAACTTTGCTTCACTATATTTACCTTGTGCATAGGCTTCTTCGGCCGCTTGTAATTTCAAGGCAGCTTCCTTTTCACCATTACCACTACATGCTGTGAGTGCTAATACTGTAAGTGCTATGAATCCAAACTTTCTCATATTTATATTTGTTATAGAAGGCAAAAATACAATTAAATTGCCAAACCTATCCTTTACCTGCTCAAATTATTGTATTTTTGTACCTCTTTACAACATAGGATAACATGCAATTAACAACAGAAGAATTAAAAGAATATTTTAGCGACGAGATCTTTAAAGCAATCTCTGAAACAACAGAAGACCTCGGACTGGAATGTTATGCTGTAGGTGGATATGTGCGCGACATATTTCTGAAACGCCCGTCGAAAGATATTGATGTGGTGGTTGTGGGAAGTGGAATAGCTATGGCACAAGCGCTGGGGAAGAAATTAGGAAGGCATGCACATGTTTCTGTTTTTAAGAATTTTGGAACTGCTCAGGTTAAATATCACCGCATAGAAGTAGAATTTGTTGGTGCAAGAAGAGAATCATATCAAAGAGATTCGCGAAAACCAATCGTGGAAAATGGCACGCTGGAAGACGATCAGAACAGACGGGATTTTACAATCAACGCATTGGCTGTATGCCTCAACGCTGATCGCTTTGGTGAATTGGTCGATCCTTTTGATGGTATGGAGGATCTTAAAAACAGAATTATCCGTACTCCTTTAGATCCGGATATTACATTTAGTGATGATCCTCTGCGTATGATGCGGGGTATCCGTTTTGCCACTCAGCTTAATTTCCAGATTGAAGATGAAACTTTTGCATCGATAGCACGCAATAAAGAAAGAATTGAAATTATATCGAAAGAGCGTATTGCTGACGAACTAAATAAAATACTGGGCTCGCCCGTTCCTTCCATTGGTTTTGTACTGCTGGATGAGTGTGGATTATTAAAACTTATTTTCCCGGAACTGGCCGCATTACAAGGAGTTGACAGCAGAAATGGCAGGGCGCATAAAGATAACTTCTATCACACGTTAGAGGTTGTTGATAACGTTGCAAAGCGAACTGATAATCTGTGGTTCCGTTGGGCAGCACTTTTGCACGATATTGCCAAACCAACCTGTAAACGTTGGGAACCTAAGGCGGGCTGGACTTTTCATAATCATAATTTTGTTGGTGAGAAGATGGTACCAAACATCTTCCGAAGAATGAAATTGCCGATGAATGAGAAGATGAAATATGTTCAGAAGCTGGTTGGTCTGCACATGCGACCGATTGTTCTTGCTGAAGATATTGTAACGGACTCGGCTGTTCGCAGGTTACTATTCGATGCCGGTGACGACATTGATGATTTGATGGCTCTGTGTGAAGCTGATATTACTTCAAAGAACGAGGTTCGTAAGCAAAAGTTTCTGGAAAATTTCCAGTTGGTACGTCAGAAGCTGAGGGATTTAGAAGAGAAAGACCGGATCCGTAACTTCCAGCCACCAATTTCGGGCGAAGAAATTATGGAAGCTTTCGATTTGCGCCCATGCAGAGAGATTGGTACTCTTAAAAGTTCAATTAAAGATGCTATTCTGGATGGTGTTATTCCAAACGAATATGAGGCTGCTTACAACTATATGCTTGAAAAAGCTGCAAAGATGAAACTTAAACCTGTAAAATAACAAATAAATGAGCCAGAAGAGATATACCAAAGGCGAGGAAATTGCCAATGCCAGTTCTCACGGATTGGGCATACTGCTTGGAATCACTGTCGGGATTTTCCTGATGCGTAGTGCTTTTGAGACAAACAACAGGTGGATTATGGTTAGTTTTGCTATCTATCTGCTGGGAATGTTATCTTCCTACGTTACCTCTACCTGGTATCATGCTTGCCAGAACGAAAAAAGAAAAGCTTTGCTTCGTAAGTTCGACCACGGAGCAATCTATCTGCATATTGCCGGAACGTATACTCCTTTTACATTGGTTGTTCTTAGGGATTCCGGAGCATGGGGATGGGCACTGTTTTCTTTTGTATGGCTTGCGGCAATAGTAGGCTTTATTCTCAGTTTCGTAAATCTGAAAGAGCACAGTAATCTTGAAACTGTATGCTATGTAATTATGGGCGGAGTTATCATTATTGCCATTAAACCATTAATTGATTGCCTTTATCCAACAGGATCTATCAGTACTCTCTATTGGCTTATTGGTGGTGGTGTATCATATATTATCGGGGCGGTATTCTATTCGCTTACCAAACTACGCTACATGCATTCTGTTTTTCACCTCTTTGTTTTGGGAGGAAGTGTTTGCCACATTATTGCTATTTTCAATATCTTATAATTAAGATCAAAATACAGATAACAAAAAAAGATGTCTTTTTACGGACATCTTTTTTTGTTTTAGGCAGTTGCTATCTTAATTAATACCTTCTGTAGTCATATTAATACGTTTAATTGTTCCATCGTTATTATAGAACAAACGATCTATACAGACAGATCGGCGGAAACTACCGCCTTGTGTGTTAATGCTGCCATTGTGATAAATAAAAAACCAGTTATTCTTAAACTCAATGATTGACTGATGATTGGTGTTACTATTTCCGGCAATTTCATTTAATATGCCTTTATATTCCCATGGGCCGTTGATATTACGACTCATAGCGTAACAAATTTTTTCCGGAAATTCAGATGCATACGAAAGGTAATACCATCCTTTATATTTATGAATCCATGGTGCCTCGGTAAAGCGTGGAAGATTTTTAACCGGCATTATGGGCCCGTCAAGCTCAATCATGTTCTTCTTTAGTTTGGCATAGTAACATTGAGTATTTCCCCAAAACAAATAAGCTTGTCCGTCATCATCTATAATAACAGTAGGGTCAATATCATCCCAGCTTATTTTTGTATATTCGGTAGTCATGTCATTGGTTATTAACGCTGATCCCCTTGCATCACGAAAAGGACCAGTTGGACTATCGGACACAGCAACTCCAATAGCTTTTCCGTGAATTGTTCCATGCGAAACTGCTACATACCAGTAGAATTTACCATCCCGTTCTATAACCTGACTAGCCCAGGCATCACCTTTTGCCCATGAGAAATCAGATGGTTTCAAAGGAATCGGGTGCTCTGTCCACGTTTTCATATCCGAAGAAGAGAACACCAGCCACTCATTCATTTCATAACGTTCTTTTGGTGCAGGACATTGATCATGTCCTGCATAAATATATACTTTTCCGTTATGAACCAATCCGGCAGGATCCGCTGTAAATTTATGCTTGATCAAAGGATTTCCATTTGCAACAAATGTGGTATCCTGAGTCTCTGCAAATATTCCGCTGCTGCTTAACAAAGCAGCACATAAAAGTATCAATCCTGAAATTCTATTTCTTAACATCATTCAAGTCCTCTTATTTTTTCACAAACTTATATACGGCAAATGTTTTAGCTCCTAATTTTACGTTCAGCACATTGCATTCAATCTGAATATCTTCTTTCTGTGGAAGAACAGTATTTGGGTTTGCCAATGTATTTTCAGCATCCAAATCGGATGAATGAAGAAGCGTTACAGTACCCGAAGTGAGCTGACCTTTCTTTATTCCATCTAATACCACACGGATATCTTGTTCTTTATCTGCTGTATTAGCGATTTTCACGATATAAGCTTTTTCGTTTTTATCCCATACAGCACTTGCATAAAGCTCATCCTGACCAGTTACCGGCTTTTTATCCATAGTCAAAGAGAGAACATTAGTTCCTTTATTGTAAGCATAAAGTTGCTGAACATAGTAATTCACAGAACGTACACTGTTCATATTATCAAACCAGATTAAGTCCGGACGCCATTGCCATCCTTTAACGTGAGCAAAAAGCGGAGCATAAGTAGCCATGTGAACCACATCTGCGTTGCGTTCCAGTCCGGTCATAAATGCTGCTTCACAAAGAGCTGCATCAAAGTTGTTCTTTTTATTCTGAGCATGGCAAGCATATTCACCGGCAAACACCTTCGGACCTTTTCTGTCATAATTATCATAGCGAGCAGCCTGAGTTAAGAACCATTTCTGAGAACGGTAGAAATGTTCGTCAACCAGGTCAACCTTCAGACGTTTCATTTCAGGCCACAAATATTCGAACTTGTCTCCTTCAGAATCAGGACCAGAAGATCCGATGATACGAATTTTTGGATAAGCTTTACGGATAGCTTTGATAAATGGTTCCAAATGTTCCGGATATTCTTTTCCCCATTGTTCGTTACCTACTGCAAGAAGTTTCAGGTTAAACGGAGCTGGATGGCCCATATCTGCACGTAGTTTACCCCACTTTGTAGTAACATCACCATTAGCAAATTCAATCAAATCGAGTGCATCCTGAATATAACAATCCAACTTATCAACAGGCACATGAGCTTTTGGGTCTTTATTCTGGAACTGACAAGCAAGTCCGCAATTAAGTACAGGAAGAGGCTCTGCTCCTATTTCTTCTGACAATAAGAAATACTCATAGAATCCCAATCCATAAGTCTGGAAATAATCCGGATAAAAACGATTGGTAAAAGTATATTGCCAACGGTTAGTATTAAGCGGGCGGTTCTCAACAGGACCTACCGAGTTTTTCCAATTATAACGAGTATCAATATCAGTACCTTCAACAATACATCCACCAGGGAAACGGAATACACCCGGTTTCAAATCGGCAAGAGCCTGCACAAGGTCTTTACGCAAACCACCTTCACGACCTTTCCATGTATCAACTGGGAAAAGAGAAACGTGATCCATATCAATATCTCCTTTTGAAGTAAGGAAGATTCTGACAGAAGCTTTTGCATCGGTTTCAGGTGAAGTAAGCACTACTTCGTATTTCTTCCAGTCGGCAGAAGTTACATTCAATGTTTGTTTTGCAACCGGATTATTATTTGAGTTTACAAGTTCTATTCTAAAACTTTGAGATTCACCACCCTGAGGAAGGCGAGCCCATACACTAAAACGATATTGAGCATCTTTCTTAATACCTACACCAAAGAAGCCTTCGTTTTCAAGTCCTGTTTGTTTATCAGGATGTCCTGGATTTGAAAGGCGCACATAGTGTGGATTCTTATCAAATGCTGGATTATCAGTACGAACTTCAACATTACCGAATGATTTCCAACCCAGCAAATTCTGAGTAAACTCAAAGGAACGGTTCTTTATCAGTTCAGCATATAAGCCACCATCGGCTCCAAAATTGATATCTTCAAAGAAGAGTCCATACATTGTTGATTGTATTTCCGCACCGGGCTTACTGGTTTTTACAACCATCTCGTGCTCGGTTTGTGCATTTAATGACATCCCCATGCAAAGGACTAAAGCAGATAATAATGATCTGTGCATTCTCATAATTAATATATTAGTTTTTAGTTAGTATTCATTTTATACGTTTTCCCCAGACTGACCGACCATGACTATCCAATCCTGTAAAGAGAATTGTCTCTGTCTGGTTTTCCCAATCGTGTCCGACAAAAGTAACCAAATTATTTATTTCCTCACCATTCAAAACCAGTTTAGTTAATGATTTCGATGAATCAAAAGACCAGGAACTATTAGTATGATCTTTTATACTATTGTTTTCTTGCAACACTATATGAGAAGAATAATTCTGCTCTGTTTTATTAAGTCGTCCTTCTCCCCAAAGAATCTGTCCGGCTTCTAACTGTCTGTCATGTTTTGGCTCATTTATGCGAATCACTTCCCATTCACCATATAGATCTTTATCTTTAATCTTTATCGAACGGCTTCCGGCATATCTTTCAGGAGAAACAACCGGCCATCCATCGGGAGTAAAGAACATCTCTCTAGTGTGAAGCACCATTAACATATTATCCGGTGAAAGGCGACCTTGATGAAACATGAAATATTTACCTTTTTCATCAGTAGTTACTCCGCAATGAGCTGTTCCAGCCCACCCCACATGATTATTAAAACAATACGGAGCAGTAAGTATTGGGAAAATATCCGTTGTATCAGACATTGCCTTGCCAAAGTAATCGGTAAACGGTCCTTCCGGCTTATCAGCTCTTCCTACCCTGACATTATAAGTAGTCATCAATGGGTCATAGGAAACAAACAGATAATATTTTTTAAACTGCGGATTATATACAATCTCCGGAGCTTCCATGTTATCAACTTTGTAATTTGCTCTGCGCGCAACCAAATGTCCTAAATCTGCGGTTTTCATTGTTAATCCTGTTTCCGGATTTAGCTGAACACAATAAAGACCGCCAAAGAATGAGCCGTAATGCATCCACATTTTTCCATTGGAGGGATCAACTATAACAGTTGGGTCAATGGCGTTCATGGGCGTTTCTTTATTTGTGCGGACTACACATCCTTTCTGAATCCAAGGGCCTTCTGGTGAAGACGACTCAGCCAGACCTATATATGAATTCTTCTGTCCGAAAGCAGAGACACAATAATAAAGTCTGTAACTCTTTCCATGTTTAATGATATAAGGTGCCCAAATATTAGTAGCCCCTTTTCCTTCAGAATTACTTCTCACCCACTCCACCGCTTCACGAGGAATTTCAGGAAAAGCCCATCCTTCAAATTCCCAATGAACCAAATCTTTGGATTTACGCACCTGTATATATCCTAACGGAACATTATGTTTTTTTGCTTCATCCTTATTTTCACCATAAATTGCATCTGTTGAATACATATAATAAGTATCACCAAACTTCTTACAAGCAGGATCGTGAACATTGTAGGTTCCCCACTTCTTGTAGTTCTCCATGCCCGACAAAAAGACATAATTATCAGGCCAGGGATTTGAAGCTGGAATAATTTTCATGTCTGACGATGATTTGCAGGAGAGCATTACAATCACTACAATTAATGCAAAGAATACTTTGAGAAGTAACTCCGGATGTTTTTTCATATAGCAGTATTAAATCCTTTTATTAAAACTATCTACAAAAATAGACGACAAGCGAACAGCTTAAGGTGGACATCTGTCTCTTTTAAGTGGACAAACCATTAAACACGACATAAAAACAAAGATATCTGCACATGAAAGAAAAAGAGTTTAATTATATTTGCCTCGTTAATCTGTTAAATATGAGAAATAGAATTTCACTCTGCACCTTATTTTCACTTGTTGTCTTTTTATCTTCTTTCAAAGCGTTTGCATTACCAAAGAGCTTGACAACCAGATATAATTTCAGCTGCATCACTATGAATGACGGGCTGTTACATAACTTTATAGACGATATATATAAAGACAAACAAGGTTTTCTTTGGATTTCTACTGCCGGAGGAGGACTGTCCAGATATGATGGTTATGAGTTTACCCATTACAATATAAGCACATGGCCTATTTCACTGAAAAGTAATTTTATCCGCAAAGTTTGCGAGGATAATTTTAAGCGTTTATGGATAATATCCGAAAAAGGGACAGACATATTAAATCTCTCATCGCTGAAAATTAATCAACTGACTTATAAGGATAAAACCTTAGATCAGATACTGAACAAATCGGCAAATACAATATTGAAAGATAGCAGAGGAAATATCTGGTTATCTGTGAAAGACGCATTATATAAAATAGAATTTACTCCGGATGGTGCTATTGCTCATATCTATTCTATGATGCTGAAATTGCCATCTTCAAACAACCAAATCGTTGCAATAAAGGAAATAAACGGAGAAATATGGGTTGGGCATAATAGCACTGTATTTAAAGTGTTGACCAACAAATCCGGAAAGCTTGTACTTTCAACTATTTCTGATAAACTGAAATTAGTAAAAGGCAGCTACATAAACGTAATCTTTGAAAAAGAAAATGAAGTGTGGATTGGAAGTGATCGCGGACTATTCAGATACAACAAAACAAATGAATCTATAAAACACTATGTGCATAATGAAAGTGTGCAAGGTTCTATTTCACAGAACCAGATTACTGACCTCGCTGAAACAAATGATAAGCAATTAATTGTAGCAACTTTAAAAGGACTCAACTTCTATGATCCTATAAACGACAACTTTATGCATATCAATCGTGATGAGAAGGACGACTGTTATAGCATAAACTGCGATTTCATTAATTGCTTGCTTGTTGATAAGAATCTTATCTGGGTGGGTACCGAAGCAGGAGGTTTGAACAAGATTGCCCCAAAAAAGCTTTCAATACACAATTATATATATAATGAAAACGATCCGGGATCCATTTCCAGAAATCCGGTCAATGCTATTTATGAAGATAAAACAGGAAATCTATGGATAGGAACAGTAGAGGGTGGACTTAATCTGAAAAGAAAAGATAGTGATAAGTTTATTCATATTACATCGGGTAACAGTTCTCTTAGTCATAATTCTGTAAGTGCTATAACTGCTGATGAATATAACCATCTTTGGATAGGTACCTGGGGAGGAGGCATAAATATACTCGACATGAGTAATATTTCTCATCCTGCATTTGAGCACATAACTTCCGGCACTCACCCTGAATTCACTATCGATTTCGTTGGAGCTCTATGCTATGATCCTATTAATAAGGGTGTTTGGATTGGATCCAACAGAGGTATTTATTTCTATGATATAAAAATAAAAAAACTCATTTCTCCTTTTCCTTTTAGTGTAACAAAGAATATTCTAGGTACAATAGGCTCACTTATCGATAAGAAAAATAAGTTGTGGATAGGAACTTCGGACGGAGCAATGATCATCGACTTAAAATCATTTGCCAGAAATCATTCACACTTCTCATATAAGTATTTAAAATATAAAAGTAACAAGCCCGATTCTCACTGTGTTGACAAAATAAACTGTCTTTACGAATCATCCAACGGAACAATCTGGCTGGGAAGTAATGGATATGGTTTATACAAACTATTATCAAGAGATAATGAGAACTATCAGTTCCAATCGTTCACAACGGCACAAGGACTAGCCAATAATTGTGTTCTGGGTATTCTGGAAGATCAGAGAGGTCGTCTTTGGGTAAGTACGTGCAATGGAGTTTCCTGCTATAATCCCAGCACAAATAAATTTATGAACTACACCAAAGAAGATGGATTGATAAGTAACCAATTTTACTGGAATGCATATTGCAAGTCAAACATTAATCAGAATCTTTATTTTGGTAATATTGGAGGATTAATAGCGATTGACGGGAATAAAATACAGCCAAAACCATTAAATGAAAAGGTTCTTTTCACCAGACTTAGTGTTCTAAATGAGAATATCTATCCTGGCAAGGGGAACTATATTGATGTAGATATATCACAGGCCAAATGTTTAAAATTGCATGAAAAAGATAAATCTTTCTCCATTGAATTCTCTGCAATGGATTATGAGATATCAAATACAGCAACCTATTCATACAGGTTACTCGGATTTGACGATAACTGGGTAAAGGTTCCTTCGAGCAGACGTATAGCAAGTTATACCAACTTACGCCCAGGAACTTATACTTTACAGGTGAAATGTGATGCTGAATCAGAGATACAGTCGGGTAACATAACTGAACTAAAAATTGTTGTTTCTCCATTCTTTTATAAAACAACATGGTTTATTTGTCTGATACTGATTATCCTTTCTTTCACAATATACAGACTGTATAAGTGGCGTATTGATTCATTGAAGAATCAGAAAGAACAGCTTCGCATAAAAGTAGAAGAACGTACTCATGAACTGGAAAAGCAAAAGCATATACTTGAGGAACAAACAAAAGAGCTATCGCGCCAAAACGAAATTCTTACACAGCAAAACGAAAAGATAACCCGTCAGAAAGGGCAGTTAATCAAGATGTCGAAGAAGGTTCAGGAACTGACAATTGACAAGCTGACTTTCTTTACCAATATCACTCATGAGTTCAGGACTCCTATCACTCTGATTATGGGGCCTATTGAGAGGGCTCTTAAGTTAAGCTACAATCCTCAGGTTATTGAGCAATTACATTTCGTTGAAAGAAACTCCAGACATTTACTTTCACTCGTAAATCAATTGATGGATTTCCGCAAAGTTGAATCTGGTAAAATAGAGATTGTAAAGGTTCCGGGCAATTTCAAGAAGTTTATTGACGATATACTGGAACCTTTTGAGGTCTTCGCCCGAGAAAGAAACATCAGTATCGAAAAGGTATTCCGTCTTAGTTCTCCGGTTATTTTGTTTGATGAAGATGCAATGGATAAAGTAATAACCAATCTTTTGTCGAATGCAATAAAATATACTCCCAATAACGGAACCGTTTCTATTTACATTTCTTCTTTAATAGACCGGGAGACATTGAAGGAGAAACTGTATATTTCAATAAAAGATAGCGGTGCCGGTATTGTTGAAGAGGATATTTCCAAGATATTCAACAGGTTCTATCAATCCAAAGGAAGTGTGAAGTACCCTGTATACGGACAAAGTAGCACGGGTATAGGTTTATATCTGTGTAAACAGATTGTGCATCTTCAGGGAGGAACTATTCAGGCAATGAATAACCGTACCGGAGGTGCTGCTTTCAGAGTTGTTCTTCCTTTGCTACGTGAAGAGCATCCTAAGAAAGAGACAAATGTCGTCAATCAGCTTCATGCAGCAAATGAGATTAAGGATAACAAACTGCTTATTTCAGGAGGACGTCTTAACATGTTAATTGTTGAAGATAATAAAGATATGCGTAGTTATATCCGTTCTATATTGATAGATAAGTTTAATGTTACAGAAGCCGAAAACGGAGAACAAGCACTGGCTATATTAAATAATCAGAGTATTGATTTTATTATTAGTGACCTGATGATGCCTGTGATGGACGGATTGGAATTGTCCAGAAAAGTAAAAGAGAACTTTTCAATATCTCATATTCCATTCCTGATGCTTACAGCAAAGACCTCAATTGAAACCCGCATTGAAAGCTATAAGATTGGAGTAGACGAATATTTGCTTAAACCGTTTGATGAAGATTTACTATTGGCTCGTATAAATAATATTCTGGAAAATCGTAAACGCTATCAGAAGCAATTCAGTTTTAAGATGGACGTTGATATTCTCAATGTAGAAGAGGAATCTTGTGATAAGAAGTTCCTGGATAAGGCAATTAGTGTTATTAAGGAAAACTATAAGAATTCTTATTTCGAAGTAAGTGACTTTATTGAATCAATGGGGGTCAGTAAAAGTATACTTAACAGAAAAATGCAGAATCTTGCCGGACAGTCTGCCGGACAGTTTATCAGGAACTACAGGCTGAACATTGCCAGGGAACTAATTTTAAAGAACCGTACTACCAGAAATATGAATATATCAGAGATTGCTTATGAAGTTGGATTCAATGATCCTAAATACTTCACCCGGTGCTTTACCAAACATTTTGCAGTTACACCTAGTTCTTTAATGGAGTCTGATAAATAATTTAATGTATAGATACTTTACGCAGTGGTGACAAACTTTGAATAAAACTTCTTTTATATGTCTTGGGATAAAATTTAGCACCCCCATCACCACGGGGTTTCAGAAGGAGATACCCTGTTACCCCCTCGAAAACAACCTTTATAAATTTGTTTTTTCGGAATAAAACTGTGCAAAAATTAGTTGACACATAATAAGCTGTCTATAAACACATTAACCATAAAAGACAGATATTATGTTCTCCTTTTGTAGAATTTGTAAGGTTCAACTATGTATGCAATTTTTATTCGCCAATAATTTTAGTTTATTCCTCAATAAATAGATATCCATTGCCCAATAAATAAAATCTATTCACCAATGGATTTTATAGCAAAAGAATGGCATTATACCCGTTTTTACCTTAAAAGAAGCATTTATCCACCCCTAAAATTCTTTTGTCCACCTTGATAAAACAATTCACTAATACATTTGTGAGCAAACAAAACAAGACTCATGTTCCTATCCAACGCTCAGATTTGGGTACATGAGAATAATAGTTTGAATCCCTTTTTAACTGAATAATAAACACTAAGAATGAGAATTACCAATTCTCAAAATTGAAAAATAGCCTATGAAATAAAAAACATATTTATCTCTCTCCTTTTGTATAACCCTTACATTAATCTTCAGATTTACTATTAAATTATAATCTTAATTTTATGAATTTAAAACTGCGAAAAACTAAAGCTAAAGATATGATTAGATTCAAAAAAATATGGCCTATTGGATTCTTTTTCCTTATCTCAGCATGTGGGTCGGACGATAATCCTGCTTCAGAGGACCCAGTTGTTCCACCAAGCACGGAGACTTACACTGCACCTACTTATAAAGACGATTATAGTAGCATTGCCTCATGGGAAAACCGTAGTAACTGGAATTTGGCCAATGTGCACGACCCCACAGTAGCCAAATGTGGTGATTACTATTATATGTATTCAACCGACGCTTCTTATGGAAATGCTCACGACGGACACGGACACTTCCTTTACAGACGATCAAAAGACTTAGTAAACTGGGAGTTCAAAGGAATGGCCATGAATGAAATCCCTGCATGGGTAAAAGATACGCTCAACAATATGCGCCAAAGAGAAGGACTGCCAGCAATAGCCTCTCCTTCTTATGGCTGCTGGGCTCCGGTTGTGCGCAAAGTGGGAAGCAAATATAGAATGTATTACAGCATTGTTGTTGATAATTATATTAAGACTGGAGCACAAAACACCGCAGCCAACTTTGATAATTCATGGACAGAACATGCTTTTATTGGTTTAATGGAAACTGACGATCTGGCTTCTAATATTTGGTTAGACAAGGGAATGGTTGTTTGTTCCTCTACAGATAGAGGAAACAATTGGTATAGAGCTAGTTTAACTGACTGGAGCGGATATTTTAAATGGAATGCCATTGACCCTTCATTTATTACAACTCCAAACAATGAGCAATGGCTTGTTTACGGTTCCTGGCATTCTGGTATAGTGGCCGTTAAGCTAGACCCGAATACAGGAAAGCCTTATCAGCTAAATTCATTGGCCGATTATGGAACCTGCATTGCAACCCGAACTACGGGAAACAGATGGCAGGGATCAGAGGCTCCTGAAATTATTTATAATGAAAACACTGGCTATTATTATTTATTCTTAGCATACGATGAATTATCTGTTGCTTACAACACCCGTGTATGCCGTTCAAAAAACATAACCGGTCCTTTTGTGGGTATTGATGGCAAAGATATTACTCAGGGAGGAGAATGTTGGCCAATGCTTACACATCCTTATAAGTTTAGCAATCACTCTGGTTGGGTAGGTATATCTCACTGTTGTATTTTCCAGAATCCTGATACCAAAGAATGGTATTACGGTTCACAAGGACGTCTTCCGGCCAATACAAACGGCAATGCTTACAGCAATGCCATTATGATGGGGCAAGTCAGATCTGTGGAATGGACTGAAGATGGATGGCCGGTTGTTATGCCAGAGAGATATGCTGCGGTTCCACAAAGTGCAATATCTGAAAGTGACTTGATAGGAAATTGGGAACATATCACTTTATCTTATCAATATCAAACACAGCAAGTATCAAAAAGTATAGTCCTTTCAGCAAATAAAACTGTAAGCGGTGCTATTACCGGGAGCTGGTCTTATGATGCTACCAAAAAGATTCTGACTATAGGAACATATAAAGTAAAAGTTCAAAGAGGACTGGATTGGGAAGCTACTCCACGTACAACAACTATCATTTACTCGGGACTTACAGACAAAGGTATTTCACTTTGGGGTAAAAAAGTAAAATAATTATTCCAGATCTGAATTCTATTCAGCGGATAACGGATATAGGTAAATTATATATTACTTTTCAATAGGGTGAACTATAACGGGGGAACTAAATTATTTGTTCCCCTTCTATTTCCTAAAGACAAGTAAAGAATACAGCAAGGGGATTTGAGTAAGAAAAGACATAACTTAAGCAGAATGCAATGGTAGTTTTATTGTTGGATTTATTAAATGTACAAAATACACTTTTATCCACTAAGAAAATACATTTGTCCACCTTGTACAATTGGCGATCATCTATATTCGCCTTGCGATAAAGACCAAATTAACCTTTAAAATTAATATTATGAAGAAAAGAAAATGGCCGTCATTTCTATTGGCGGTATTTGCAGTTCTTTCATTAGGTGCCTGTGATGAATGGGGACAAATGGACCCTCCGGCAGGAAATCAAATTTATCCTAAACTAGAACTAAAAGGAGAATACAAGTTTGAAGAAGAACTTTCTCCTGAAGAATTTACTCTCACCGCCTATAACGGAGGAGAAGTTCCCAGAATTGCTACCGACGAATTCAAGGGAAAAGTACTCAATCTTAATGGAGGGTATGCTCGCGTGAAAAATCCTTTATATAATGTAAAGGTGCAGACAGGAGTATCTATCACCATGTGGGTAAAAACAGCGGCGGACAATTTACAAGGCGCTATATTCTCATTTGCCAATGAGGATAATTCGGAGCGTATCTTTTTTACACCTAACGCCTGGTTGCACCGCGACAGTTTGAGCGTTGCCAGTGAGGTTAACAAGCCTACAAACGTTTCAGCTGCACCATTCGCTGCCGACAAATGGCACTATATGGCACTTGTTATCACCACTAAAGGCTACACATTGTATATAGATGGCGAAAAGAGTAGTGAAGAACTTACTTCTACTCAAGCTGGGTCCTTTGACTATCCGAATCTTGTGCAGGCATTTCCACGTCTGCCGTACCTGTATTTTGGTTACGGCTCATCCGTACAGCCTAAGGCAATGCGTATTGATGACGTGAAAATATATCGGAACGTAATTACCTCTAAGGAGATTGCTGTACCTACAGTAACCGGAGGAGAAGAATATCGCTTCCCACCAAGAGGAACTGTTGGGTATTACACTCTTGACAAGACATTCGCAAATAGTCTTAATACATCACAAAGCGGTGAATTGATCACTGTTGAAACTCAAGCTACCCCATCAGCCTTCGAACAAGATGCCGACAGAGGTATGGTATGGCACCAACAAGAAGGTTGGACAGGCAATGCCAATGGTTGGGCTTATTCTCGCTTCGACAATCCTTTGAAGGGTAAGGCTTTAGAAGATGGTCTTAGTGTTTGTATGTGGATTAATCCGCCAACACTGAACTGGTGGGATCAGATTTTTGTAATGAACGATGGAACAAACAAATTTTGGTTCAATGCAATCGGTTACCTTGGCTATAATGGAGCAGGAGGCTGGTTTGATTGTCAGAATAACAATGCAGATAACGCACTAACACCAGGTAAATGGACTTTTGTTACTATAAACATTTCTACCGACGGGTTTGCAGTTTACTACGACGGAAAACTGAAGTTTGACAAAGACAATAACGGGGCGTTTGCTTCGGGCGACTTTAAAGGCTACAGTAACGTATTGAACATGTTTACTTCCGCTAATAATTTCTACCTGGGTTACGAAACATGGTGGAAAGCTGCACCTGCACTGATAGACGATATATTCCTTGTAACAAGACCTTTAACGGAAAAGGAAATAGTGAATCTTTATGCTGACACCAAGAAAGTATCTGGAGGAGCTCCGGTTAGTCCTGCATATGCACCTTCATTGGTAGGCTATTATCCGTTAAATAACTCTTTTGCAAATGCAGTCAATGCAGCACAAGGAGGCGAACTTATTACCGTAGAGACTCAGGCTACTCCATCAGCTTTCGAACAAGATGCAACCAGAGGTTCTATCTGGCATCAACAAGAAGGATGGACCGGAAATGCCAATGGCTGGGCATATACACGTTTCGATAATCCGCTGAAAGGTAAGACTATTACGGAAGGTCTAAGTGTTAGTATGTGGCTAAATCCTCCAAAATTAAACTGGTGGGATCAAATCTTCGTTCTAAACGACGGCACAAGTAAACTCTGGTTTAACGCCATTGGTTATATGGGCTACAATGGAGCGGGCGGATGGTTCGACTGCCAGAATAATAATGCGGACAATGCACTAACGGCAGGTGTATGGACATTAGTTACCATCAACTTTATGCCAGATAAATTTGAAGTTTATTATAATGGAGCACTTAAGTTTAGCAATGAAAAGAATGCAGCATTCGCTTCGGGCGACTTTACCGGATACAACAATATCCTGAACATGTTTAAAACAGCCAACAACTTCTACTTCGGTTACGAAACCTGGTGGAAAGCTGCCCCAGCATTGATTGACGATGTGTATTTCTGCGCCAGTCCGTTGTCGGCTTTACAAGCTGCAGCTTTATATAATGCAACGAAAAAATAGCCTTGTTATTTCCATAAAATAAAGAAAATATGAAAGATAAACAAATGAATCCCAAATCATCCAGGAACACATTTCTGTTCCTGAGATGGTTGTCGGTATTCCTGATGCTGCTGATTGGGCAAACTTTGTCGGCACAACAGCGACAAGTGACGGGTATAGTGAAAGATCTGGCAGGTGAACCAATAATAGGTGCCAGCGTATTAGAGAAAGGCACAACAAACGGTGCGATTACTGACTTGGATGGAAACTTCAAACTGACAGTAAGCAACGTTGAGAAAGCTGTTCTTCAAATCTCTTATGTTGGCTATCAGACACAACAAATACCTGTAAACGGGAAGACATTATTGAATGTAATCCTGAAAGAAAATACAAAATTATTGGATGAAGTAGTGGTCGTTGGTTACGGCGCCCAAAAGAAAGAAAGTGTGGTTGGAGCCATTTCACAAGTTTCCAGTAAGGAACTTCTTGCCTCTCCTGCCGCAAATATTTCCCAAGCTATAGCCGGAAAGATTCCAGGTGTAATTACTACGCAGACTTCCGGTGCTCCGGGACAGGACGACACGAAGATTAACATCCGCGGACGGGCTACCTTTGCAGGCGATGGTTCACCACTTATTCTTGTTGATGGTGTAGAGCGTGAGTTTTCACAGATTGCTCCTGATGATATAGAAACTATTTCTGTTTTGAAAGATGCATCTGCCACTGCTGTTTATGGTGTACGTGGTGCCAACGGTGTAATGCTTATTACTACCAAACGTGGTCGTGATCAGAAACCAGAAGTGAGCTTGACGGCAAACATGCAAATTCAAAGTCCTACACGTAGCGACACATACCTTGATTCTTATCAGTCGGTGACGTTGTTAGAAGAGGCGTTGAAAAACGATGGATTGCCTTCTCAATTCTCGGCTAACGATATTGAGATGTATCGTAAGTCGGCTGCCGGACAGTTAAGTGGTTTGGATGCCATGCTTTATCCTAACGTTAATTGGTACAACGAAGTTTTGAAAAGTTCAGCTCCTGCACAACGCTACAATGCTAGCGTTCGCGGAGGAACTAAACGCATGAGATACTATGCTTCTGCCGAACTATACGATCAGAAAAGTTTAATCAGAGAACTTAGTCAGGATACGTATGGAAACTCTTCCAGCCCAAGTTATCGTCGGTATGCTTTCCGTGCTAACATGGACTTGTTCCTGACACAAGACTTGACATTCTCCGTAAACTTCGGAACTCGTTTTGAAGAACGTCGCGGATCTAATACTAACGAAAGCAGTACATACAGTCAGACTTTCTACGAACTGAACCACACACCAGGTTGGCTCTTCCCTGTATCATATCAGGTACAGAATGGAGAAAGCACAAAGACCTTGTACGGAGGTAGCTCACAGTATCAAAGCAATATTGTTGCAGCATTAGCCAAAGGTGGTTACTATCGTGCTACCAATACCATAAATGAAACCAACTTTATTTTGGATTATAAAATGGATTGGCTAACCAAAGGATTAAGTGCCAAAGGTATGGCATCATTCGATTATGACTCTTATTATAAGAAAATGTTCAAGGCCGACTTTGCTACGTATGAACTAAATGACCGCAATAATTACGAATCAATTGATGCTTACAACCAGTTTAATTCGGATGGAGAACTAGGCTATAGTAAGGATAACAGTACCACTTACAAACTTTACATGGAAGCCCAGATTAACTATGCACGTCAGTTTGGAAAGCATGATGTAACAGCTATGGTACTTTATAATCAGAATGATTACCGCTATAATTCTGAGTTGGCCAAACGTTATCAAGGTTTGGTAGGCCGTGTAACTTATGGTTACGATGACCGATATCTGGCTGAATTCAATGCAGGTTATAACGGTTCTGAAAACTTTCTCAAAGGCAAACGCTTCGGTTTTTTCCCTGCAGTATCAGTAGGATGGCGCATAAGCAAAGAAGAATTTATGGCCAGCACACAAGAATGGCTGAACAACCTGAAAGTTCGTGCTAGCTACGGTGAAGTTGGAAATGACATTTATACGGTAAACGGAACCAGTCAACGGTTTTTGTATCAAGAAAAATGGTCTCAAATCAGTAATGACTACTATTTTGGTAGTTCCGGTAAAACAGGTATTTATGAAACACAATATCCTAACCTCGGAGTAACCTGGGAGCGTGCCCACAAATACAACCTTGGTCTTGAGTTTGGTTTATGGAATGGTTTATTGAATGGTAATATTGATGTCTTTTACGAAAAGCGCAACGATATCCTGACTGCATACCTTACTCGTCCACAGTGGGTGGGTGTGGCTCTGGCAGCTGGTAACTTAGGTGAAACTAAAAACAGCGGTTACGAACTTGAGTTGAAGCACAACAAACGCATCAATAAGGATCTAAGTTACAACGTAGGACTAACTTATTCACATGCACGTAACGAAATTATAAGTATGGATGAACCGGAACAGAAGACAGCTTACCGCAAACGCGAGGGTAATCCTATCAGTCAGTATTTTGGTTTGATTGCTGATGGCTTTGTTACACAGGCAGATCTGAATAATCCTGATTTACCGGTATCGACCTTTGGTACAGTGAAAGTGGGTGACCTAAAATATAAGGATATGAACGGTGACGGTTTCATTGACGATCGCGATGAAACTCGTATTGGATATAGTGATATTCCGGAAAATACTTACGCATTATCTCTGGGTCTTAATTACAAGGGATGGGGATTTAGCGTTATGTTTCAAGGAGTAGATCACGTGAGTCGTTACTACGATGCTGAAGCGATGTATGCTTTCGTTAACGGTGGTAAGGTGAAAGAGCATCATTTGGGACGCTGGAATCCTGAGCAGAGCGAAGCTTACAATCTGCAACATGCCACTTATCCTCTATTGCACTACGACAATTACGGTGACCACAATCAGCGCACCAACTCTTTCTTCTTGAAGAACGGATCGTTTGTTCGTCTGAAAAATATTGAGTTGAGTTATACACTACCTCAAAACTGGTCTAAGTTTGCAGGTATGAGTGACTGTCGCCTTTACGTGAATGCCAATAACTTGATTACCTGGGATCATTTGGACGGCCTGACAGATCCTGAAAGTAACGGATCTAACCGCTACCCTATTATGAAAACAGTGAACTTTGGTGTAAACATTAAATTCTGAGACACATGAAGAAAACAATAATATACAGTTTGCTAGCGCTATCGATATCTGCAAGTGTTCTCACTTCGTGCGAAGATGCATTCGGTAGTTTTTTGGACAAGCAACCCAGCAACGAATTAACAGAGAAACAGGTGTTTGGAGACTGGAGCTTGATGGAGCAATTCCACTTTGATACTTATAACTTCCTACGACACGGAGCATGTCGCATTAATAATTCCTGGCTGGATGCTGCCACTGATCTGGCGGAAACAAGTTATGCAACAGGCGGTGTACGTACTACTTTTAATATCGGTAATTATTATGGATCTGACGGAGCTGCAGAACTCTCCGACACTTGGGAACATTATTATCGTGGCATCCGCAAATGCAATATGATCATTAATCGCATTGATAGTGTACCCAAAAGTCCTGATCTTAGCAATGAGAAGTATTTGCAGGACAAAACAAACTATACATCCGAAGCTCGCTTCTTGCGTGTATGGTTTTACTGGGAATTGTTTTTGCGTTATGGACCGGTGCCTATCGTAACAGAAGTACTTGATCCTGATGGAGACTTGCTGAGCAAATATACTGATAGACCAACAGTAAAAGAGTTTGTAGTAGACTTCTTACTGAAAGAGTTGAATGAATGTGAAAGCGGCTTGCTCACCTATGAAGATGCATGGAACGCTACGTATGCCGGTCGTATCGGACAGCCAATGGCGCGCGCACTTGCTTCACGCATAAAACTGTACATGGCCAGTCCTCGATACAGTGCCGAAAGTGGTGTTACCTGGCAGGAAGCTTCCGATGCTGCAAAGAGCTTTATACAAACCTATGGTTCTAAGTTTGCACTCTTTACAGAAGAGACAACAGATGGTATATTGCCATACAATAATGCTTTGCTTCGTACTACTTATCTGGACAAAAACAAAGAAATAATCTTTTTCCGAAACGATGTAGCGGTGGGTTGGAGTGCAATACAAAATGACACACCAGTTGGTGAAGGAGGTAAAGGAGGTCTTTGTCCCTCACAGAACTTGGTCGATATGTATGACATGATTGACGGCTCTTCACCCTTCAATACTTATGATGCAACGGGTGCACCAGTATACAATAGTAACGGGCAACCCACTGTTAATGCAGCTAGTGGTTATAACGACGCTACTATGTGGACAGGACGCGACAAACGATTGGAAGCTACCGTACTTTATCAAGGTACCAAGTGGGGTAACGGAACTATTAATGTTATCAAAGGGCAACGAGACAATCCGGTGGGTAATGCTAATGCCACTCCTACAGGATATTACGTGCGCAAATATATTCCAGAAGCTATTTTAAGTTCGGTACATACAGGCACCTCACGTCGTTTATGGACATTTATTCGTTATGCAGAAATTATGCTGAACTATGCAGAAGCATTGAACGAAGTACAAGGCCCTTCCACAGAGGTTTACAATATGCTCGATCAGATTCGCCATCGTTCCGGTATTTCCGGTTCAGTTGCCAATCGTAGCGACCTTACAAGTTCAAAAGAAGCCATGCGAAACTTCATTCACAAGGAACGTACGGTAGAGCTGGCTTTCGAGGAACACAGAGCTTGGGATGTACGTCGCTGGAATGTGGCAGTTGAAGCTCTCTCTCGTCCAATTTATGGAATTGATGTAGCAACCAATGGAACTATCAGCCGCAAAACAGCACAGAAACGTATATTCGAGAAAAAGATGTACCTCTATCCAATACCTGAAGGTGAAGTCTGGAAGACCAATATTGAGAACAACCCGGATTGGAAATAATTCTTAAATTGAATAAATATGAGTAACATAAAATATATTATAAGAAAATGCACAGCAACGGGCAGATATCTGTTGCTGCTAAGCTTTCTCTGGATGCAAACAAACGTCCTTGCACAGAACGAGCAAATATTGAAAGGCCGGATTGTGGACAGTAAAGGTAATCCTGTGGCTGGAGCTGTAATCAATATAGCCGAACAAAGCAGCATTGCTCTGTCGGACAAAGATGGATACTTTAGTCTCAAGAATGTAAAACCTCAGGATGAGCTTTGTGTGAGTAGCGTCGGTTATTTAAACGCTACCTCGCAGGTCAACTTCAAGGAAGGTTTTCAGATTGTATTATCGGAAGACTTGGATGAATATCTGCACACTATGCCGGTTCCCTTCGGGCGCAAAGCAAAGAAACTAATGACAGAAGCTACTTCCGTGGTAACAGGAGAAGAGTTGCAGAAACACCCTATTACTATCTTGCAGAATGCTTTTACTGCTACTGTTAACGGTATGGAAACTTATGAATGGAGTAGTGAACCTGGATGGAGTGAAACGGCTATGTACATTCGCGGTATACGTACCATGAATCAGAATGCACGTGCGCCACTTGTTATTGTAGATAATGTGGAGCGAGATCTCTCTTTTCTTGATGCTTTTCCTATAGAAAATATCACAGTACTGAAGGATGCTGCAGCTACTGCTATCTACGGAATGAGGGGGGCCAATGGTGCAATACTTGTAACCACTAAGCGTGGACAAGCAGGTAAAACCAACATTAATTTTACTCAGGAAGTAGGGTATCAGATGCTGAGCAACAAAATGGAATTGCAAAATTCCTATAATATGGCATTGACCCGTAACCAGGTACGCTATTTGAGTGGAAGTGATCCTATGTATACGGACGAGCAGGTTGAAAAATATCGTCGTGTAAGCAATGGTGAAACATTAGAGGGTATTGATCGCTATAAATATTTCGACACAAATTGGTTTGAACAATTGTATCGGGAAGCAGCCCCCATGTACAAAACCAACATGCAGATAAGCGGTGGAAACAATCGCGCCCGTTACTATGTATCTTTCTCTTATCTTCGTCAGGAAGGTATGTGGAACAAGAAAGGAACCAGCTGGAATGAGAACTTCGATACACAACATATGCTAAACCGATGGAACCTGAGATCCAATATAGATATTGATGTGACAAAGTTTCTAAACGTATCATTAGATCTTGGTGGTCGTATCGATAATATTAATCAGCCAACTGAAGGCGTATTTGCCCTAACTACATTTGGAGCGGTAGAGGCTAATCCTATGGAACCAGTATACTGTCCAAACGGTGATCTTTATGCCAGCAGTACAGCCAACAATCCTTTACGTTATCTAGCTGCCAGTGGTCAGGAAAAGAACCGTCGTCGTAATCTGTATAGTACATTAAGTGTTAATGGTGATCTGAGCAGTTTGTTGAAAGGTTTAAAAGTGAACACCACTGTAAGTTTCGATTCCTATGAGACATTTGAATCGACTCAGCGAAATGCCATTAATACGTATAACTACGACTACACTAACGTAGCTGTTAATGATCCGTCAGAATTTACTTATACTAAATATACGTCGTACTCTGCACTAACGAACCCATCTGCTAATCAACGTGAATATTATTATCACCTGAACTTCAACGCAGGACTGAATTATAGCAATAATTTTGGTAAACATGCAGTAGATGCACGTGCTTTTGTCCGTACCTATCAGAACGTAGTTAGCGGTAGCACATCGTCAGAACGTACGTTGTCATTCAACGGTCAAGCTACGTATGCTTATGATAATCGTTATATTTTGTCAGGCAATATTAGTCGAATGGCAAGTGATAACTTTGCTCCTGAAGAACGTTGGGGTACTTTTTACGGTACATCAGTGGGATGGGTAGCATCAGAAGAATCATGGTTGAAAAACAAAAACATTGATTTATTAAAACTACGTGCTTCTTATGGACGTGCCGGACAGTCGAACACCGGTGCCGGACGATATCCGTATCAGGGAACTTACTCTAGTGGAACAGGTTATAGTTTTGGCTATTCGCAGAGTAATATCGGAGGATACTATGAGAGCAAAGCTGGTAATAGCAACAACAAGTGGGAAGTATCCGACATGCTAAATATCGGTCTTGATTTTGATTTCTGGGGAAAGAAACTGTATGGTGCAGTGGATGTGTTCAAAGAATGGCGTTCGGGTATTTTGGTAACACGTTCTACCATTCCTTCGATGATCGGAGTATCTGTAAGTTCTGATTCTTATGGAAAAGCAGAAAGTAAAGGACTTGAAGTAACTTTAGGCCATCGCGGCAAAATAGGTAAAGTTAATTATTACCTGGAAGGTTTGCTAACCTGGAATACCAATAAGATTACTGAGATGGATGAAACGGAGCCCAACGTGGAATGGCAACGTAAAACGGGTCGTAGGATTTATGATGGTACTGAAGTTGCAGCCTTGTATGAAAGTTCATTTAATAACACTGTGGGTGGATGGAATATTTACAAATTCGAACAGTGGGCGAATGATCCAGACAAAGTTGCTAGTAGCCAGCAAGATGCAATTGATCATCCTGAAAAATATCCGTATCACTCGGCATCAAATGGCAAACAATCTTTAGGTACGGCTGTATTCAAAGATTTGAATGGTGACCGACAAATTGATTCTAACGACATGACACCTGATACCTATACAATTATCCCTGAATTGATACCAGCATTAAATATTGGTTTGGAATGGAACGGTTTTGATGTACGCGCTGTATTCAATGCCTATCTCAATCGTAGTGTATTCCTTTCTCCTGCCATCAGTTTTAGTGGTTGGAGTAACATGGGAACACACGAAGTTACGAAGGCATGGGGATACTATAATGACAACCCTAGTGATCCACGCAATATTAATGCGGCCTATCCACGTCCGCTTTACGGAGGTTTTAATGCCATCGACTCTGATCGCTCTACAGGTACATACAAGAATGACATCTGGGTGAAAAACGGTAATTACATATCACTACGAAATGTCGAGATTGGTTATTCGCTTCCAAAAGAACTTGTTGCCAAGATTAACATGACAAAATGCCGATTTTATTTTAGCGGATACAACCTATATAACTGGAGTGATCTCCCCAATAACGTAGACCCTGAAAAACCGATGAGTTATTGTTGGTGGTATCCAAAGACCCGTTCGTTTACATTCGGTGTAAATATCGGATTTTAATGTTGTACTTTAAACTTTGAAATGATGAAAAAGATATTGATATACATCACTGTCGGATTGCTGGCCATAGTTCCCAGCTCTTGTAGCGATTATTTAGATAAGGAAGTAGACCTGACCTTATCCGAAGAACAGATTTTTAGTAAGTACGAGAATACTCGTGGCTTCCTGGCCAATGTTTACACGTACCTTCCTGATGCATTTGCGGGATATAGTGACGGACAGTTTCTTGCTGCATCGCGCGACTGTATGACAGATAATTCACTTTCATTTTGGAATGTGCACTATTATCACAGCGTGCTGACAGATGCTTACTCTGCCACTAACCACCCTTTTGCTGAAAGGTTTTGGTCTAACGATTTTAAGGGGATTAGGGCTGCTAACCAATTCATGAAGAATTCACGCGAAAGTGTTATTGGTAACGCCGAGAAAACAGGTGACGATAATCACTTATATGATCGTAATATAGCAGAAGCCCGATTACTACGTGCTATCTTCCACTTTGATCTAGCAGGTTGGTTCGGAGATATACCCGTGATCGGTAATGATGAAAATGGTGTTCCAATCGTTTTTGAACCAGGAAACGCTTCTGCTATGAACATGTCTCGTACAGCTTGTAGCGAAGCATTGAAATGGATTGCTGATGAATGTGACGCGGTGAAAGATATACTTCCTTTCCGCTACAGTAATGAAAATGAAAATTGGGGACGTATGAACGGTGCCGCTGCCTATGCACTTAAATCAAGAGCACTTCTTTACAGAGCTTCTGTATTGAACAATCCTGATGGTAATGCTTCATGGTGGCAGGAAGCCGCACAAGCTGCTAAGGATTTTATCGCAAAGAATAATCAACAGGCACATCCATACAAACTGTTTACAACTGAGGATAATGACCCAAGCCAAAACTATTATCAATGTTTTGTTTCTACGCCTCACTTGAACAATGAATATATCCTGAGTCGTTCCGAATGGAATACTCGTGAAATTGAATTATTCTTAGCACCTTGCGGATTTTCTGGTAATGTAAACTCTACAGGACGTACTAACCCTACACAAAATCTGGTGGATGCTTATGAAATGAAAAATGGCAAACCTATTGATGATCCAGCTTCTGGCTACAATGATCAGAATCCTTATGCTAACCGTGATCCACGTTTGGAGCAAACTATTCTACATCACGGCTCAATTTGGGGAGATAAAGTACAAGAAGAAGAACGTGCTGTTGATGTTTCATATCCAGACGGAAAGGATTACCAAGATTTGCATGGTGGAACAACGACTGGTTATTATACAAAGAAATTCTTGAATAACATGTCTTTCAAGAGTCCTACTACATACGTTCATGCTTGTCCTATTTTCCGTTATGCGGAGATTCTACTGAATGCAGCAGAAGCAATCAATGAATCTGAAGGACCGACCAATGCTTACCTGTATGTAAATCAAGTACGTGCACGTGTGGGTATGCCTGCTTATAGCGGGATGACGAAAGAGCAGCTTCGTGAGCGTATCCGTAACGAACGTCGTATTGAACTTTGTTTTGAAGATCATCGTTTCTTTGATGAACGCCGCTGGAAACTGTTTGAAGGTAAGAGCGCTGCTAGCGAGAAAAATCTGCCTCGCTATCAACAGGTTTATAATATTTATAGTGTGGTAGTTACTCCCGGAGCATCTTCTGTTTATAATTATGAAGCGGATGGTACACATCCTTCCAGAGCATTCAATAGTCCGAAGAATTACCGATTCCCTATACCGGATTCAGAAGTGAAGAAAGCACCGCTATTGAAGCAAAATCCAGGATGGGAACTTACTTCTGCCACAGCAGAATAATATTTATATTTAGTATATTATTAACTGGTAAATAGATTTTTAGTATTTAAACATTTATTTCTTATCATTGCTCTGCATGCTAATTCTGGCATGCAGCAGCAATGATATTTTTTTTCCTATCAGAAAAGCCACCTTTGAACAATCCGGTGTTTACGAATCTAACCGTTTCCTCTACCGATTTGAGCACAGTAATATCCGGCTCACAAACAGATGTATAGATCCTAATTGAAAACTGGCACTTTATTCTGTTTGTATCAACAATACAAGCAGAATAAAATCGCCCATTCGATTGAGATACTTGAAACCAACATCAATACAAATATCCGTTTTAACGATCTGTTAATTGGCAACAGGTTTACCCCTGAGTAAATACAACTCATAGCCTCGCATCATATCAAATGCCATCTTTCAGGGATGTAAAGATTGAGAATATCAACCATGCATAGACTATCCAATAAGAGAACTCAATCTAAGAATATAGCTCTAATAATTTTTCATTCTGAAATAATATTCTCAATATATTGAGTTATTTGTTACCATAAAGCATAATTAAATATTATATTGACATATTAATACGAATATATTATATCTTTGCAAAATAATTTTAAGAGGATATATACGAATGGATTTATTTGCTAAAAAATCAATAGAAGGTCTGCTAAAGGAGTCAAATGAGACTAGCAGCCATTCATTGAAAAAAACCTTAGGACCTGGAAAGTTAGTTGCATTGGGAGTTGGAGCAATCATTGGAGCCGGATTATTTTCCATAACCGGTGGTGCAGCTGCAGAATTAGCCGGACCAGCAATTACCATCTCTTTTTTAATCGCAGCTATTGGTTGTTGCTTTGCAGGGTTATGTTATGCTGAGTTTGCTTCAATGATTCCTGTTGCGGGAAGTGCATATACCTATTCGTATGCAACCATGGGCGAATTTATTGCCTGGATTATTGGCTGGGATCTGGTTCTGGAATATGCTGTTGCTGCAGCAACAGTAAGCATTAGCTGGAGCCGGTACTTAATAAAATTTCTCGATGGATTTGGAGTACATCTGCCTTCGAGCCTTACAGCATGTCCATGGGAAGGAGGAGCAGTCAATTTACCTGCCGTATTTATTGTAATTCTGATGAGTTTACTTTTAATGAGAGGAACAGAAGGTAGCACAAGATTTAATAGCTTTATTGTAGCATTAAAAATTGGAGTAGTTCTTATCTTTATTTTCCTTGGATGGCAATATATTAATCTGGATAATTACACTCCCTATATTCCTGAGAATACAGGAAAGTTTGGTGCATACGGATGGACGGGGATTCTACGTGCAGCAGCTGTAGTTTTCTTTGCGTTTATTGGATTTGATGCAGTAAGTACAGCCGCTCAGGAAGCAAAGAATCCAAAGCGGAACATGCCTATTGGTATTCTTGCATCACTAGTAATTTGTACCGTTTTGTATTTCCTGTTTGCTCATGTAATGACAGGTGTTGCAAATTACACTGAATTTAAAGGTCACGATGGTATTGCTCCTGTAGCAATAGCAATTGAACATATGGGACATGCTGACGCAAGCGGACTGATTCACCCAGATTATCCATGGCTTAACCGTGCAATTATATTGGCTATACTTGCAGGATACTCTTCTGTAATAATGGTTATGCTCTTGGGACAGAGTCGTGTATTCTATAGTATGAGTAAAGATGGTCTGTTACCGAAGTTATTCTCGGAAATTCACCCTAAGTTCCGTACTCCGGCAAAGAGTAATTTACTATTCTTACTGCTTGTCAGCGTATTTGCTGCTTTCGTACCTTCGAATATTGCAGGTGAAATGACCAGCATCGGGACTCTTCTTGCCTTCATACTGGTATGTATTGGAATCATTGTTTTGAGGAAAAAAATGCCAAATGCTCCAAGAGCATTTAAAACACCTTTTGTTCCCTTTGTTCCTATTTGCGGAGTACTAACTTGTTTGTCGTTGATGATTTTTCTTCCTGCAGATACCTGGATCCGATTATTAGTATGGATGTTAATTGGCCTTGATATTTACGCTGCATACGGAATGAAAAACAGTAAGATAGCAGTTTGGGATGGAAAAGAAAGATCCGGGCAATCAGTATTAAATATCACCGGAGTTTCACTATCCGTTATTCTTATCTTTGTAGCTTTCGCTCACCAGATAACAGCTGGATGGGAAAGCAACAAGATTTTATTAATAACCGCTTTGGTTCTTTCTGTATTCCATATCTTCATTTTCGGAATACGATTAATAAATCAATCTTCAATACCGGCAATTGGTAGAATGAAATTTGCCTGTCTAAGAGTAGTCAATAAAAATCCTTTTATAAAAGAACAGGAGAACAAAGAAGATTGAGAATAAAATAGAATATTACATCTCTATAACGGGGCTATTTCTGAACGAATTCAGATATAGCCCATTTTTATATACTTAACTTGTTCATAATGAATAATAAGTTATCCAAAATGGAAAACTTTTAGATTTCAAGATCAAAAAAAGTTTTCCAAAACTTTCTAAATTAACATAGTTAAGCGAAACAACATATTGTTATATCTACTATCTTTGTTTCGGTTTTGGTAACAAAGCTTATGCTTTAGGAGAAAAGGGAATACCGTGAAATCCGGTAACAGTACCCGCTGCTGTGATTCTCGAAGAACTTGAGTAACAAGCCACTGCATTTATTTGTGGGAAGGCACTTTAAGGGAGAGATAAGTCAGAAGACCTGCCAGAACTACACATTATAGATTATCTTATGCTTTCGGGAGTTAAAGCAAGAGAAAATAGGAATTCGCCAGGATAGAGATATCTTTCGGCGCTAATCTCTTACCGACCTATTCTCTTTCCTCTTCCTTATGCAAAGTATTCTAAATGTGACAACTTATTTAGATTAAAAGTTTCACAAAAAGAATAAGAATATGAACTACGCTGAGATTTGTATTATCAAAAGAGATGGGAAAAAGGAAGATTTCTCTATCAGTAAAATAAAGAATGCTGTAACAAAAGCATTCGATGCAACAGGTATCACGAACGAAGATAAGTTGGTAGCTGATATTACAATGCGTGTAATCAGTAACTTTACCACCCCTACTATCTCGGTGGAACAAATTCAGGACCTGGTTGAAAAGGAAATAATGAAAGTTCAACCTGAGGTGGCTAAGAAATATATCATCTACCGTGAGTGGAGAAATACCGAACGTGAAAAGAAGAGTCAGATTAAGCAAATCATGGACGGTATTGTTGCTATTGATAAAAACGATGTAAATCTCAGCAATGCAAATATGTCGAGCCATACTCCGGCAGGACAGATGATGACTTTCGCATCGGAAGTCACAAAAAACTATACTTATAGATATCTGCTTCCTAAGAAATTTGCGGTAGCTCACCAGTTGGGAGATATTCATATTCATGACCTTGATTATTATCCTACTAAAACTACCACCTGTATCCAGTATGATATGGATGATCTCTTCGAGCGTGGATTCCGCACCAAGAATGGTAGTATCCGCACTCCTCAATCCATACAGAGCTATGCTACGCTGGCAACTATTATCTTCCAGACAAACCAGAATGAGCAACATGGGGGACAATCAATTCCGGCGTTTGATTTCTTTATGGCAAAGGGTGTTTTGAAATCGTTCAGAAAACACCTGACTTCCCTTCTTGGATTCTATACATCTATTGAAGGAGCAAGTGCTGACGAGAAATCAATAAAAGCCATTGTAAACGAACAAGTATCTTCCGTAAAAACGAGCGAACAGGAAAAAGAGGCTTTACAAATGGCTCTGACTGCCATTGGCATTAACATCGAAAAAGAGGTAGTAAACAAGATTATTGAGAAAGCTTACGCTTCTACAAGGAAAGATACTCATCAGGCTATGGAAGGATTTATCCACAACTTGAATACCATGCATTCCAGAGGAGGTAACCAGGTAGTTTTCAGTTCTATTAATTATGGAACTGATACTTCTGCAGAAGGAAGACTGGTGATTGAGGAACTGCTGACTACTACTATGGAAGGCTTGGGAGGACGTGGAGAGGTTCCGGTATTCCCTATTCAGATATTTAAAATAAAGAACGGCGTTTCTTATTCTGAGGAAGATTATCAGAAAGCAATGGAAGATTTTGATGCTGCCATGGATGGAAAAGTAGAATTCAGCACTCCGAACTTTGATCTTTTCCTAAAAGCATGCCGCACTACTGCTAAAGCACTCTTCCCAAACTTTATGTTTTTGGATACTCCTTATAATACAAACGAACTTTGGAGAGCTGATGATCCGAAACGTTACAAATATGAACTGGCTACAATGGGATGCCGTACACGTGTATTCGAGAATGTAGCCGGAGAAAAGAGCTCACTTGGACGAGGAAACCTTTCTTTCACAACAATAAATGTGCCTCGCCTTGCTATTGAAGCTCACAAAAAAGCTGAGAAATTAGTGGGAACATCTGATAAGGAAGCTTTTGAAACGAAGGAAAAAGAACTTTTCCTTAACTCTGTTCGCAGTATGGCCGAACTGGTTGCCGAACAGCTTTATGCTCGTTATGAGTATCAGCGCACAGCACTTGCGCGTCAGTTCCCATTTATGATGGGTAATGATGTTTGGAAAGGCGGCGGTAATCTTGATCCCAACCAGGAAGTGGGCGATGTGCTTCGCAGCGGAACACTGGGTATTGGCTTTATTGGTGGTCATAATGCAATGATGGCTCTTTACGGAGAGGGACACGGTCACAGTGAGAAAGCTTGGAACACACTATATGAAACCATTCAAGAAATGAACAAGGTGGTGGAAGAATACAAAGCCAAGTATAACCTGAATTATTCCATCCTTGCCACTCCGGCCGAAGGATTATCGGGACGATTTACAAAGATAGACCGTAAGAAATATGGTAAGATTGCCGGAGTAACCGACAATGATTATTATGTAAACTCCTTCCATGTAGATGTAAAGGAACAAATCAGCATTGTTGATAAGATTAAGTGCGAGGCTCCTTTCCATGCCATCACCCGCGGCGGACACATTACTTATGTGGAGCTGGATGGTGAAGCACAAAAGAATGTAAAGGCAATTACCAAGATTGTGAAAGTAATGCACGATGAAGGTATTGGTTACGGTTCTATCAATCACCCGGTAGACACCTGCAACTCTTGCGGATACAAGGGAGTTGTTTATGATAAATGCCCGGTATGTGAAAGCGAAAATATCATGAGAATGAGAAGAATCACCGGATATCTTACCGGAGATCTTAGCACATGGAATTCATCTAAACGTGCAGAAGAGAAAGACAGGGTGAAACATCACTAATCTCTTTTTTAATAAAAAGAACAAACTGCAAAAAACTGTTTATGATCTGTTCTTGCAAATTCAATTATTGAATTTAAGTTTCCAATAAAATATAAATAAATGGAGGGAGCCTGACTTTTTGGTTCTCTCCATTTATGAAAACAAGAAATAAAAATGGCGGAACCTCTTTATATGCTTTTCACCTATCCCGAAACTATTGTTGACGGAGATGGTATACGTTATTCCATTTATCTGGCTGGCTGCCGGCACCATTGTCCGGGGTGTCAGAATCCCAGTACATGGAATCCGGTGCAAGGCACGCTTTTAACCGAGGAGGTAATCAGCAATATAATTCGGGAGATTAATGCCAATCCGTTATTGGATGGCGTAACTTTCTCGGGTGGTGATCCTTTTTACAATCCGGAAGCTTTCTTGCCATTTATAAAAAGAATAAAGGAGGAAACAAAACAAAACGTATGGTGCTACACCGGCTATACTTATGAAGAGTTGCTGGCTAATTCTAAGTTAAATGCCGTTCTTCCTTATATTGACACGTTGGTTGACGGACGATTCGTGCAGGCTGAATATTCTCCTTACCTGGAATTCCGGGGAAGTGCCAATCAGCGGATTATTCATCTGAAGAAGATGAACAGAAACAAGCCTGTTCATAAAGTACTCATTCCGGGAATGCTATATCAAACAGTATAAGGTAAAGTCAAATTGAAGTTGGACAAATGACAACGTTCTTTTGAAATGCAATATCAAACAACATAAGGCAAAACCAACTTCAGAATTAAAATAAAAAAAGCCTCACAAAGAATAATCTACTTTCTTTGCGAGGCTTTCATTTTTTATAGTTCAGCAGGTAGTTCTACTTAAAGAAATACCTGATTATATCATTGAAGTTTGCCCATATCAATAAGCCAAACAACAGGAACATACCAACCATCTGTGCGTATTCCATAAATTTCTCGCTTGGTTTGCGGCGCGCTATTATTTCATAAACAATAAATATAGCATGTCCACCATCCAATGCCGGAATAGGCAGAATATTCATAAAGGCAAGAATGATAGAAAGGAAGGCTGTCATTTCCCAGAAGCGTTGCCAATCCCATTGTGCAGGGAAAATACTACCAATCGTTCCAAATCCACCTAAGCTGTTTGCTCCTTCTTTGGTGAATACATACTTCATATCGCTGATATATCCTTTAAGTGTGTTTACTCCAAGAGTAATACCTGCAGGGAAAGATTCGAAGAATCCATATTCCTTATTCACAACCTTAAAGAAGTGATCCGGACGATAGGCAAAAGCTCCGCCTTTATAAAGAGAATCCAACTGTACTTTCACTGTATCAGTTACACCAGCTCTGACGTATGCTATGGTTACATTTCTTGATGCACCCTTAACACTATCCTTTGGAGCAGCAGCTTTAAGCTTATCAACCACTTCCATATAGTCGTTAAATGCAGGAGTAGAAATTCCGTTAATAGCAATAATACTATCTCCTCTTTGCATTCCCGCTTTTGCATATCCATTATTTGGAATTATGCTATCAATAACATACGGGTAACGACAATCGGACAGATATGTATTGGCAGCCATCAGTTGATTCATGAAATCTCTTGGTATCTGCACTTTTGCTTCTTTTCCATGACGTAGCACAGTAACTTCTTTAGCGTTATAAATCTGGCGATGCGCTTTAGGGAAACGAACGAATTCATCGCCATCGGCAGAAAGAAGAATATCTCCGTTTTGGAAACCAACCTTCTGAGCTACTTCGCTGAACTGCATACCCATCTTCATATCTTTTGGAAGCATATAAGATTCGCCCCAGGTGAAAAGAATCATGGAATAGATAAACAATGCAAGCAAGAAGTTAAATATTACCCCGGCAACAATAATCAGAAATCGCTGTCCGGCAGGTTTAGAGCGAAACTCCCAAGGTTTAGCTGGTTCTTTCATTTGCTCTTTATCCATTGATTCGTCAATCATTCCGGATATTTTGCAATAGCCGCCCAAAGGCAACCAACCTATACCATATTCTGTATCACTATTCTTCGGTTTAAATTTAAATAGCGAGAATCCCCAGTCAAAAAACATATAGAATTTCTCTACCCTAACCTTAAAAAGACGAGCAAAAAGGAAATGCCCACCTTCATGTATCAGTATTAATAATGATAAACTCATTATTAATTGCAGGGCACGGATCAAAAATGTTTCCATCAATAATTATCTATTAAATATTAAAATTCATTATTTCTTTTGCAACTCTGCGTGCTTCCGCATCGGTTGCCACATAATCATCATACATTGGTGTCTTTATATAGCTCACTGTCTGCATAACTTTTTCTATAACATCACTCATTCCTAGGAAGCTAACCCTGTTACGTAGGAAAGCAGCCACGGCAACTTCGTTGGCAGCGTTCACAATACAAGGCATGTTTCCTGCCTGGTGCAATGCTTCGTAAGCCAATGCCAGATTCCGGAAACGAGTGGTATCCGGTTTCTCAAAAGTAAGATTGCCACAATTTGAGAAGTCCAGACGGTCGAACGAAGAATGAAGGCGATCTGGATACGAGAAAGCATACTGTATTGGCACACGCATATCCGGCACACCCAGTTGCGCTTTTACTGCTCCGTCTTCAAACTGTACCATTGAGTGAATAATTGACTGTGGATGAACCACAACATCAATTTGTTCCGGCTTCAATCCGAATAACCATTTAGCTTCAATAACCTCGAAACCTTTATTCATCATGGAAGCAGAGTCGATGGTTATTTTGGCACCCATATCCCAGTTGGGATGTTTCAGCGCCTGAACTTTGGTTACAGTCTTCAGCTGAGATAAGTTGTAAGTACGGAACGGCCCACCGGAAGCGGTAAGTATTATTTTCTCTACGTTATTTCCTACCTCTCCTACCAGACATTGAAAAATAGCAGAATGTTCTGAATCCACCGGCAATATTGCCGAGCCAAACTGTTGTGTAAGGTCATTGATCAGTTCACCCGCCACAACAAGCGTTTCTTTATTTGCAAGAGCAATTTTCTTCTTTGCACGAATTGCATTAATAGTGGGTTTAAGTCCGGCAAAACCAACCATTGCTGTAAGAACGATATCAATTGGTGCAGCTTCCACCACTTGTGCTAAAGCATCATCACCGGCATAAACCTTAATCGGTAAATCATTCAATGCTTCTTTTAATTGAATATATTTTGCTTCGTTAGCTATGACAACAACCTCGGGCATAAATTTCCGGGCCTGTTCAATAAGCAGCTCCACCTGATTATTGGCTGTCAGAGCATATACTTCATATAAATCAGAATGCTCGGCTATCACCTGCAAAGCCTGTGTGCCTATACTTCCTGTTGATCCTAATATTGCTATTTGTTTTTTCATTATTGTTGTTAAAAGACAATCTGTTTTTCACCTGAATAAAAGGTTGGTAGCGATTTTCAACATTCATTATCAGCACATTACTGATAAAAAAGAAGGAATTGTCCGCCCGTTTGCTGAATGTTAGTTTCGTTTGCTTAAGAAGGCATTCGCCATGCACAATCCATCAACAATTTACTAACTATTTTTCAAAAAGGCTATGTTCAATTTCTCCTACGCCACATTATTGTTTTAAAAGACACAAATGTAAGCAATTAACCCAATGTTACATAGCTTTCTTTATTCATTTTAACGAAAAAACAAGAAATAAAAAGAATCTACCGGTCAAAGATTAGGAAACTTCCCATCAATAGTTCTTAAATAGCAGTAGATATAAAACTAAAAAGCTCTAGACCTTTTATATTTTAAGTCTAGACTATTTTTAATAAAAGAGTAGGTCTTTATTCAAATTATTGATGAATAATGAATTAAACTATAACCGGGAAATAACTTAAGATGGGAAATATTGCAGACTAATTGCGAGATTGGTTTATATAAGAATTTTACAGAATGGAGAATTATGGAACCAGACAGGTAGAAGTATCTGGAATAAGATTAATTTAAATCCATTTGAGCCAGAAGTTCCTGAAGGGAAGAGCATACATATTCTTTGCCATCTTTAGAAAAGAGCCAGAAATCAGTAGCTTCATCTACCGTTACAAAATCTGTAGCATCAGGAGAAATTTTATAACCATTTCTCACCAATGCACGTTCTGTCCAGTATGCACGGTAGCCTGTTCCTATGGTTTTCAGGGATACCACACGGGGAGTCTCTGCATGTTTTACCATAAAGTTACCGGTTGATGGGTCGAAGCGATAAGAGTTGTTGGCAAATACTTTCTGAAAACGATTGGTAAGAATCAAATCTTCGGGCGTACCTACGGCAATGCCATGTTTGGGAGTCATTAACCAAAGCTTGTCCGCTGTTTGCAAAGCAAGGTCAAGTTCGTGAGTAGAGAGCACAATTGCTTTGTTTGTCTGCCGTGCAAGTTCGTGAAGAAGCATCATCACCTCTACTCTGTTGTTAATATCCAAGTGAGCAGTGGGTTCATCCAGCAAAATAACCGGAGTATCCTGCACCAGGGCTTTGGCTATCATCGCTCGCTGTCGCTCTCCGTCAGAGAGTTCATTGATAAAGTGATCGGCATATCCTTCGAGGTGTACCTGAGAAAGAGCTGTATTTACCAGATCCTTGTCGTGATCGGTTAATTTCCCAAGCCAGTCGGTATAAGGATTCCTGCCCATTGCCACCAGGTTGAAAACTGTGAGGTTGCTCACTTCCACCCTATCAGTAAGTACAAGTGATAGCAAACGTGCTTTATCTGATATAGATTGTTTTCCTAAGGGAAGGTTGTCAATACGGACTTCTCCACGCAATGGAGGCTGAAGTCCGGCTATTGTACGTAAAAGAGTTGATTTTCCACATCCGTTGGGACCAATCAGACAAACCATTTCTCCCTGAAAAACCTCGAGAGAAAGACGTATCTGCACCGGATAGGTGGCCTTCCGGGTTACATATCCGATAGTTAAATCGTGGGTTTGTATAATTGCATCGGGCATGATTCTATGAGGAAGATCTATCAGTCGAGTGTTTCCACATCTTCCAGCGATAATAATCCTTCGGGAAGATCAACAGTCATTTGTTTTTTCTTGTGATCCATATCCAGAATAAACTCTTCCTGAGCAGGGATAAGGAGTTCTTCACCGTCTTTATCGAGCACGAAGAGCGTATTTATGGTGGACTCATCCACTTCAACCACCGTACCTATATCGCCGTGACGTTTATCTATAACCCTGAAACCTACAAAGTAATCCCAGGCAAGCTCATCTACTGAAGATTCTTCGGCAAACTTCACAGGAAAATAGACTTCAACGTTAGTAAACATGCGTCCTTTTTCGGCAGTATCTATCCCTTCGAGCTTAACCAAAGCGGTAGAATCCGACCGAAAGCGGTATTCTTCAATAAAAAACGGAACAAAGATACCATCTAGCAAGCAGATGAAATAGTCGCAGTCTACCCTATCAAACACATCGTCTGTAAAGGAGAACGACAACTCACCATGAATGCCGTGAGGCTTATTAAAGAGCCCTATCTTATATACTTCTTCCCGTTTTATCATTCTTGTATACGTGTAATGCGTGCACCAAGAGCATTTAGTCGTCTTTCGATATCCTGGTAACCACGGTCAATCTGTTCTATGTTATTAATACGGCTTATACCCGATGCGCTCATAGCTGCAATAAGCAAAGCAATTCCGGCACGGATATCAGGAGAGGTCATATTTCCGCCACGCAACGTGAACTGGTGATCATGACCGATGACAACTGCACGGTGAGGGTCGCATAAAATAATCTGTGCGCCCATGTCTATCAGTTTATCCACGAAGAACAGGCGGCTTTCAAACATTTTCTGGTGAATAAGTACACTTCCTTTTGCCTGAGTAGCTACCACAAGCATCACACTTAAAAGGTCTGGAGTAAGTCCCGGCCATGGAGCATCGGCAATAGTCATAATAGAACCATCCATGAATGAGTCTATCTGATAACTATCCTGTGCAGGAATATAAATATCATCACCACGCTGTTCCAGTTTAATACCCAAGCGGCGGAAACTTTCAGGAATAATACCCAGATTATCGTAAGATACATTCTTAATGGTTAGCTCACTGCGTGTCATTGCAGCCATACCAATAAAGCTTCCTACTTCAATCATATCCGGAAGAACGGTATGAGTGGTTCCTCCAAGACTTTCAACACCCTCAATAATGAGCAAGTTTGAAGCAATTCCACTAATCTTCGCTCCCATTCTGTTCAACATCTTGCAAAGTTGTTGCAAGTAAGGTTCGCAGGCAGCGTTATAAATAGTTGTTGTTCCTTTAGCCAATACAGCAGCCATCACAATATTTGCAGTACCGGTTACGGAAGCCTCATCAAGTAGCAGGTTTGCTCCTTTAAGTTGATCGGCTTTTATTTCGAAAACACCTCTGTCATCAATATAATTAAATTCGGCACCTAACTTCTGTATACCCAGGAAATGAGTATCCAAACGGCGGCGACCAATCTTGTCTCCTCCGGGTTTTGAGATAAGCGCCTTACCAAAACGGGCAATCATTGGGCCAATAAGCATTACCGATCCACGAAGGCTAGAGCACTTTTTCAGGAACTCATCACTTTCCAAATAAGCAAGATCCACATTCTCTGCTTTGAACGAATAGGTATCAACTCCTGTCTTGGCAACTGTTACACCCATGTTTCTCGTCAACTGGATAAGATTATTCACATCCAAGATATCGGGAATATTACTCACAATAACCTCTTCAGAAGTTAGTAATGTTGCACAAATAATCTGCAGTACTTCGTTCTTTGCTCCTTGTGGGATAATCTCTCCACAAAGCTTGTGTCCTCCTTCTATTACAAATGAAGCCATAGTTTGGTGTTTTAATTATTATTTAGAGTAGCGGCGTGTGTTATTGGTTGGCTTAGTCTTACGGAAAAGAATAGCTTTTGTTTCCATAAGCTTAATTGTTTCTGCATCCAAAGATATCTTACCGTTAGTATATTCGCTTAAATCATCAAATATTTTACGGTCGTCAACATTATCCTTATTCCAGTTCATGAAGCTCTTTTTCATATGGTTAGCTACTAAAGTAACCAATTGTCTTTTCTCTTCTCCTTCAGGATAATCGGCAGCAAGCTTAATCATTTTTTCCAATGTACGGCCGTAATGACGATAACGAATCTTTGAGCTTGGATAAGGAATCACATCTGGTTTAGTAATCAGATTATCTTTCTTGATAATTTCATATGGAAAATCAATATCCAATTTAAAATCGGACATAATTGCCAGGTGATCCCAAAGCTTATGCTTAAAGTCGGGCACATCACGCAAATGTGGGAACATATTTCCCATTATATTGATAATTGTATTTGCACAACGTTGTCTTTCAGCTCTGTCCTCAATAGTCAGGCAATGATCAACCATGTTCTGAATGCTTCGTCCGTATTCGGGAAGCGGTAATACTCGTTGTTGAGTGTTATATTCCATTTATTGAAATTTGTTTTTATCGTTTATTACAGCAAATTCTTAGGCATGGTAGCCACAAATTCTTTCAGGTAGAAAGGTTCGAAGTAGGCAACATCTTTGAAATCGCCTTTAGCATAAGCTTTCTCCGCCAATGGGAACATCAGCTTGGCTACCGGATAGATTTCATCAATGAAGTGTGCATTAGGATGAGTAATCTTTTCTCTGCACTTAGCGGCTCCGTTTCCAAAGAAATAAACAGGGTGTTCATTAAGGAAGTCAAGATAAGAATTTTCATCCACAATATCTGCGGAAATCCCACGCTTCACATTCAATGCACGATCGTAAACAGCTGCATAAACTTCCATTCGTCGAGCATCAATCATCGGACACAGTAAAGCGTCTTCGGGTAAATCATGATATAACAGAACTGGAACAGTAAGCACTTCCAGGGTGGGAATGCCTATTAGCGGAATATTTCGTCCGTAACAAACGCCTTTTGCCATTGAAACACCTATTCGTAGTCCGGTATATGATCCGGGGCCGCAGCTTACAGCAACAGCATCAAGCACAAGTGCCCGACTATCTGCAAATGAAAGTGCTTCATCAACAAAAACGCCTAAAGACACAGCATGAGACGGGCCGTTAAAATCTTCTTTATTGAAGATTGCCAGGCCGTCCTCGCTGATAGCAACCGAACAAACGGTTGTAGAGGTTTCAATATGTAAAATACAAGGCATAATTTTTCTTCTTTAATGATGCAAAAATACACTTTTTACATATAAAAACCCCTATTTTATAGAAAATAAATTATAACGGCATGTTTCCGTGTTTCTTTGGTGGATTGGTTTGCATTTTGTTATGCGCCATATCCAATGCCTGAATTAACTTGAAACGTGTCTGCTTTGGAAGAATAATTTCGTCAATATATCCCAATTCAGCTGCCTGATAAGGATTAGCAAAGTTTTCTTTGTAGTCCTCTATTGCTTGTTTCTTTGTTTCATCGTCGGCCTTGCGATACAGAATATTAACAGCACCTTCTGCTCCCATAACTGCAATTTCTGCATTTGGATAAGCAAGATTCACATCAGAACCGGTTTGCTTGCTGCCCATAACTATATATGCACCACCGTAAGCCTTACGAGTAATCAAAGTAATCTTTGGCACTGTAGCCTCAGCATAAGCATAAACAATCTTTGCACCGTGACGGATAATACCATTGTGCTCTTGTGTGCATCCCGGAAGGAATCCCGGAACATCTTCGAATGTAATCAATGGAATATTGAAGCAGTCGCAGAAACGGATAAAGCGTGAAATCTTATCAGAAGCATCAATATCAAGCACACCTGCAAGGTAAGCTGGCTGATTGGCAACGATACCCACTGATTTTCCACCCATACGAGCAAAACCAATAACCGCATTCTTAGCAAAATGAGGCATTACTTCAAAGAAGTAGTGATCATCGACTACAGGTTCAATAATATCTTTGATATCATAAGGAATATTAGGATCTGCAGGAACAACAGTATTTAATGATTCTTCTTCACGATGAATATCATCTGTACTTGTAGTAGCAGGAGCATCTTCCATATTGTTTGAAGGAAGGAAGCTCAACAGCTCGCGGATTCCCATCAAAACTTCTTCTTCTGAATTGCTGAGGAAATGAGTTACACCACTCTTGCTGCTGTGAGTATAAGCACCACCCAGTTCTTCTTTGCTCACATCTTCGTGAGTAACAGTCTTTACTACATCAGGACCGGTTACAAACATGTGGCTCTTTTCCTTTACCATGAAGATAAAGTCGGTCAAAGCAGGAGAATAGCAAGCACCTCCGGCACACGGACCAAGAATTGCTGAAATCTGAGGAATTACACCCGAAGCAATTGTATTCTGGTAGAAAATAGAAGCATAACCGGTAAGGCTTTCTACACCTTCCTGAATACGTGCACCACCTGAATCGTTCAAAGCAATAACAGGAGCACCGTTTTTAAGTGCCAGTTCCTGCACCTTTACAATCTTCTTTGAGTTTGTTGCACTAAGAGTTCCACCATAAACAGTGAAATCATAAGCATAAACAAAGACAAGACGGCCGTCAATCTTTCCATATCCGGATACTACTCCATCACCTGGTATTTTATTCTTGTCCATACCGAAGTTTGAACAACGGTGAACCATTAATTTATCTAGTTCTACAAATGTACCTTTATCAAGAAGCGTATCAATACGTTCGCGTGCAGTCATCTTACCAGATTCGTGCTGTTTTTCTATCTTGCTTACTCCGCCGCCTAACTCGGCATTTTTGTTTCTTTCAACAAAGCGGCTATATAAATCTTCTTTTTCCATAAATTATGCATTTACAACGTTTAAATCCAGTAAGATAAGTTGTTGGTCACTATTAACTGAGTCACCTTCATTTACCAGAATATCTTTAATATAACAATCAGATGTTACCTTGTAATTACTTTGCATTTTCATTGCTTCAATTACAGCAACAGTATCTCCGGCAGCAACGAAATCACCAACTTTTACTGGTATTTTCACGATTTTACCTGGCATTGGAGATACAATTTTATCTTCTTGTCTTTCATCTTCTTTCTTTCTCAAACGAAGATATTTTGCCTTAGTGTCAACAATATCCACATTGTAAGAAGAAAAAAGAGTATTTACTTTGTAATTCTTACTATTTTCAGAACGAATTAATTCTGCATTATATGATTTGCCATCGTGAAGAATAGAGCAAGCTCCGTTCTCGGCCATGGTAACATCAACTTCATATTCTACTCCGTCAATTGTCAGACGAACATTATTGCCATCTTTTTCAAGAAGTTCAATCTCTGCTATTCTGTTTCCAATACGTACTTCCATGTGTGCTTGTTTTAAATTCTCAATACTCCTTTATGCAAACCAAATTCTCTCCAGCGGCTGATAGGACGATTATCTGTTCCTTGACTTGAGCTATTTTCTTCAAGATTCATCAGATAATCAATATATGCAGCAATCATTGCTACATTTTCAGTCTCTGTTCCGTCATCCGAAGAAAGACCTTTTTGAAGTCTTTCAGCATTCTTCTGGATAAAACCAGTATCATACTTCCCGTTTACAAAATCGGGAGTATCCATAATGCTTCTTAAATAACTGATATTAGTTTTAATGCCGGTTATTTTATACTCGTGAAGCACACGACGCATACGTTCTATTGCATAAGTACGATTAACAGCCCACACAATCAGCTTACCAATCATAGGGTCATAATGGATAGGAATCTCATATCCTTCATAAACATAGCTATCTATACGAACACCTATTCCGTTAGGTTCTGTAATCTGACGAATCACACCCGGACAAGGCATGAAGTTAAATTCAGCATCCTCGGCACAGATACGGCATTCAATAGCATGTCCTCTTTGCTTTATATCTTCTTGCTTAAGTCTTAACGGAACACCGTTAGCAACATGAATCTGTTCTTTTACGAGGTCCACACCAAGAACTTCTTCAGTAATAGGGTGCTCTACCTGCAGACGGGTATTCATTTCAAGGAAATAGAAGTTGCGATTCTTATCTACCAGGAATTCAATAGTTCCTGCTCCGATATAATTCACAGCTTTAGCAGCAGCAACAGCTGCATTTCCCATTTTTTCTCTCAATTCCGGAGTAACAAAAGGAGATGGACTCTCTTCAACAATCTTTTGATTGCGTCGTTGAACAGAACATTCCCTTTCACATAAATGAATTACGTTACCGTAATTATCACCTAGAATCTGGAATTCTATGTGATGAGGTTCTTCTACAAACTTTTCCAGATAAACAGTATCGTCTCCAAAAGAAGAAAGAGCTTCTGATTTAGCAGTCGTATATGCTTCTTCCACTTCGCTTTCTTTGTGAATAAGACGCATACCTTTACCACCGCCTCCCATAGAAGCCTTCAACATAACAGGATAACCAATTTGGTTGCAGATGTCGATTGCTTCGTTTACATCTTTCAGGCTTTGTTCTGTCCCCGGTACTACAGGAACATTTGCCTTAATCATCTGTTTACGTGCAGAGATTTTGTCTCCCATCAAATCCATAGTCTCAGCATTGGGACCAATAAAGATGATGCCTTCTTCTTTACATCGACTGGCAAACGAAGAATTTTCAGATAAAAAGCCATAACCCGGATGGATAGCATCCACTTGATGAGCCTTGGCCACTTCGATTATTTTTTCGATATTAAGATAACTGTCTTTTGATGCAGCTCCACCTACACAGTAAGCTTCGTCAGCATATAAGACATGTTTAGCCGTTCTATCCGCTTCCGAAAATATAGCAATGGATTCAATTTCCATTTCTCTGCAAGAGCGCATTACTCTTACTGCAATTTCACCACGGTTAGCAACTAAGATTCTTTTAATCATATTTTCCATATTTGGTACAACAATTTGCTCCACCCAAAAAGGTAGAACAATTCCAGTATAGTTTTCAAAAATTAGATTTAATAACGTCTGTTTTATTCCTAACCCACGAGGATATAAACTTTTAACGAATGGCAGGTCTTCTGACTTACTCTCCTCTTGAATGCCTTCCCGACAAAAGCCAGTGGCAAAAGTGTTTTCAAGATTCTTAAACAGAGTTTCACAGCAGCGGGACTGTCCAGGATTTACACCTGATTCCCTTTTAATCGCAATCATAGTTGAACAATTGCAAACCAATTCGGGGGCAAAGATAACAATTATGAATAATTTTGAAACATATTTAAAGAGAAAACATTATTTTTGCAAAAAACATACTCATATGATACAATCAATGACCGGATATGGGAAAGCCACTTTAACCCTGTCTGACAAGAAGATTAACGTTGAAATTAAATCACTAAATAGCAAAGCCTTAGACTTATCTACCCGCATTGCTCCTGCTTATCGTGAGAAGGAAATGGAAATTCGTAATGAACTTGCAAAAGTTCTGGAACGTGGTAAAGTCGATTTCAGCCTTTGGATAGATAAAGGAGAGGCAGATATTGTAACTCCAATAAACTCAGCAGTTGTTGAAGGATACTACAAACAAATCAAACAACTGTCTGATTCGCTTGATATTCCTATGCCTTCCGACTGGTTTAAAGTATTGCTTCGCATGCCGGATGTAATGATCAAGAATGATGTTCAGGAACTATCTGAAGAAGAATGGGCAGAAGCACATCAGGCTCTTGAGGAAGCAATTAATCATCTGGTTGCTTTTCGTAAACAGGAAGGTGAAGCTTTAGCGAAAAAGTTCAGCGAAAAGATAGCAAATATCCGAGCTTTACTTGACTCTGTAGCGCCTCACGAAGCTGAACGAATTGAAAAGATTAAAGCACGCATTACTGATGCTCTTGAAAAAACTGCCAGTATTGATTATGACAAAAACCGCTTAGAGCAGGAACTCATTTATTATATTGAGAAACTTGATATAAACGAAGAGAAACAACGCTTGGCTAATCATCTTACATATTTTATGAACACTATGCAAGATGGCAGTGGTCAGGGAAAGAAACTTGGATTCATTGCTCAGGAAATGGGACGTGAAATCAACACATTGGGAAGTAAATCGAATAATGCAGAACTGCAAAAGATTGTGGTTCAGATGAAAGATGAATTGGAACAAATCAAAGAGCAAGTTTTAAACGTAATGTAATTATGAGCGGAAAATTAATTATATTCTCAGCACCATCAGGCTCTGGTAAGTCTACAATGATAAATTATTTGTTAAAGCAGGGCCTTCACCTTGCTTTTTCTATTTCAGCTACCAGCCGTCCACCAAGAGGAACCGAACAACATGGAGTAGAATACTTTTTCCTTTCTCCGGAAGAGTTTCGTAAACGTATAGAAAATGATGAGTTTTTGGAATATGAAGAAGTATATACGGACAGATTCTACGGAACTTTAAAGGCACAAGTTGAAAAACAACTGGCAGCAGGTGAAAATGTAATTTTCGATGTTGATGTTGTAGGCGGATGCAATATTAAGAAATTCTACGGTGACCGTGCACTCTCTGTATTTATTCAGCCACCTTCAATGGAAGAACTTCGTAAGCGACTGGAAGGAAGGGGCACGGACGAACCTACAGTTATTGAAAGCCGACTGGCAAAAGCTGAGTTCGAACTGGGATTTGCAGACAAGTTCGACGTTGTGATTATTAACGATGTAATTGAAGAGGCACGCGCCAAAGCTCTGAAAGTAATTAAAGAGTTTCTGGATAAATAATTCTTTTATTTCTTCTGAGCTGAATATTTTATAATGAAAATTAAAACTGGTATTTTCGGAGGGACCTTTAATCCAATTCATATTGGGCACCTGGCACTGGCAAACTATATTTGCGAGTTCGAGGAGCTTGATGAACTGTGGTTTTTGGTCACTCCACAGAATCCTTTGCGAAAGGGAGCTGATTTTCTTGATGACAACAAGCGGTTAGAGCTTGTAAAACTTGCGACAGAAGGTTACTCCAAGTTCGTTGCTTCCGACTTTGAATTACATTTGCCCAAGCCATCTTATACATGCAATACGCTCGACGAACTAAAGAGAGCTTATCCTGAAAGAGAGTTTGTACTTATTATCGGAGCTGATAACTGGCTGATATTCGATAAGTGGAAAGATTATCAACGTATAATTGATGAGAATGAGATTTGGATCTACCCTCGTCCGGGCTCTTTTGTTGATAAATCAACTCTTCCGTCATCAGTAAAGCTTACTAATGTGCCGGAAATTGATATTTGCTCTACTTTTATCAGAGACGGAATAAAAAAAGGAAAGGATGTAAGATACTTTATGCATCCTGCTGTTTATAATAAGATTAAAGAAGAAGATTATTTCTTGTAAGTACTCTATTTCGCCAATTATTCTCTTTTATCATTGCAATTATTCCCTTTTGCACTTCAGAAATAAAAAAAATGCAAAATCATCTGCTTATCTACTACTAAATCCCTAAAAGTGCTTGCTATAAAGCCTTTCAGGTAGTGGAAGATGATTTTCTATCTGCCACTAAGTTTAAGTTATCTGCCACTAAAATAGTATGCTGAAACCAATATTTTGTTTGAGAATATCCGTATGGTTACGTTTTTTCAAAAATTATTCAACATTTCTTGTTAGACTATACTCCAATAATTTTTATCTATTGGAGTATGAATTTTATTTATGGAGGAATAAATCTAGTATGGATTAACAATTGCATTACACGTCATTTGCAATGCAACTCAATCACCACAATCTCACTCGGTGCAAACATTCGTAGTTTCTTTGACGAAGTTCCAATCCCATTGGTTATAATCACAGGAATACCAGCCGATGATTTCTTCTTCCCTTTCAAAAACCGTCGTCCATAATGCGATGGCACTATCGGTGCATAAAGGCCCATAAGCGTAACTTGTCCGCCATGCGTATGTCCCGCTAAGGCAAGATCGGTATTCGATACGTCCACATCCTCCACATAATCGGGAGTATGGGTTAACAAAATAACAAAGTCTTCGGGTTTCAGAGCAAGAGTCGGCGAAATGCCATTGTGTTTCAAGTCAAAAGGATTGCGCACTCCTGCTACAATAATCCGCTGATTATCTTTTGATATTGTATCACAAGTATGTTCCAGTACACGCATCCCGTGTTTCCGCATTTCTGCAACAATCTCCTCATGACAGCGCTCATAATCATTATTACCCATTACTCCGGCAATACCATACTTTGGCTGAACTTCAGCTAACCGATCAAAGAGTTCAGTTACATATTGGCAACCTTCCTGATAATCTCCTCCCATAAGCATCAAGTCGGGATTAATTGTTTGCAGTTGTCGAACCAATTGCATTAATCCCTTCTCCTGAAGAGCACTTTTGTAATGCAGATCGGAAATGAAGGCAATCCGAAATCCATCAAATGCTTCTGGAATATCTTTGTGATAAAAGTCGTACTTATTCACATGCTGCGCCCCACGCCTGGAAAGGTTCTTAGTGGTGGAACAAGACACAAGGAATATCTCACAAATAAGAAAGCAAAATAAGAGGTGTTTAATTCTCATTTCATGATTTATATATTCAACAATAGAAACGATCTGCTACAAAAATACACCATATAAATCAAGAATCATCAGGTTAAAAAACTTTTTTAGGATAGAGTCTTTGTTTATTAGAGGAAAGAATTCATCGTTCATCATCCATTCATCTAAAACTATTGATAAATATTTTCTATCAAATTGATTAACTAACAACTAAAAATTTATAAGTTTGCAGGATATAAAATATTGTAAATTATAGTACTATGTTTTCTAAAGATAAAACCATTATGAAAAAATCAGCATTCCTTTTAGTCTTGTTCATTTTCTGTTTACCTGTAATGATACAGGCTCAGGAGGACGAAAGTGAGAATACTAAGAATTACCTGGTAGGTGCAGTTCAGGAAATAGACGGAAAAGTAGTGTTTTCCAAAGAATTTAACTTACCTAATTATTCTAAAGACCAGGCTTTCGACAAAGTTATGACCTGGATGGAAAAACGACTAAAAAAGAATAACAATACAAGCAGAGTGGTTTATTCTGATAAAGAAAAAGGGATAATAGTAGGATCTGGAGAAGAATATCTGGTCTTTAAATCAAGTTCTCTATCATTAGACCGGGCAGTGATTAAATATCAGATGACTGCTACATGCATGTCGGGGAAATGTATTATGAACATTGAAAGGATATTCTACGATTATGAAAATGATAAAAAAATACCGGCTGAACTTCAAATCAGTGATAAAGAAGTATTGAATAAAGAGAAAACTAAAATATTACGAGGCTATGCCAAGTTTCGTATAAAGACAGTTGATTTTGTTGATGATACATTTGCTCATCTACAAACAGCAATTGGAGCAAAACCTATTGCAGCACAAGTAGCAGAAGCAGCTCCTTCTGTTGCAGCAAAACCCGATGTAAGTTCTATCCCTGCCATTTCCACAAGTAACGAAACACCTTCTACTACTAATGAAATGTCCGGATATAAAAAGATAGCGCCAGATAAAATTCCGGGAAACATTGTCAAGATGCTTTCTGAAGACTGGATGCTGATAACAGCCGGTGATAAAGATAAATTCAATATGATGACTGCCAGTTGGGGCGGATTAGGCTTTCTGTACGAAAAGCCTGTTGCTTTCTGCTTTATCAACCCAACCCGCTATACTTATCAGTTAATGGAAAATAAAGATACTTATACTCTGACATTCTATACAGAAGCTTACCGTGATGCACTGAAATATTGTGGTAGCAAGTCTGGTAAAGACACTGATAAAGTAAAAGGTTCCGGACTAACTCCAATCACTACTCCTGATGGTAGCAAAGCTTTCTCTCAGGCATGGCTTATCATTGAATGTAGAAAGATGGTTGCACAGTCCTTGCAAGCAGAATCTATTTCTGATAAAAGTTTAAAAGAAAACTGGACCGGCAAGCAAATGCACAAAATGTATATCGGTGAAATAATTAATGTTTGGGTTAAGTAAGGCACTTTAGATAAAATCAAGGTTGATAATTGTTTTGATGGACTAATTTTATCAGCCTTGCTGAAGAGTGTTCTTTATAATAAAATCTAAAACGAAAATATTCTGGAAACCGTCAAATGTTTCCAGAATATTTTTTTATGATAAAGGTTATACTTATTCAAAGGATGTGAGTTTCACCTCTAAAGATTTTTATAGTAAAGCAGAAAGAGAATGATGATTTTAAAAATATAAAGATCTTAAAAATCCTTGGTCGTTATTTTGCGTATCCCTTTTCTTTCATCCTTGCTTGAATCTTAGTAACGAGAGAGGCGCCCCAATTCTGTCCAACTTGAATTGCCTCGGAAGTTATTTTAGGAGTTACATCACTAATCTTTTTTCCAGCAGGAGATTCATAAAAAGCCAAGACATCTTCCAGTTCCTTTTGTGTTAAATACTTCTAATAGATAGGAGTAAGCATTTCTGTCATCTGGTTTACCACGTCATTTAGCAATTCCTCATTAACAGAATCCCAAAATTCTTTAGGTACATTCGGTGACTGGGCTTGAAATGGCTTAAGCATTTGAGGAACCATAGCCTGCATATTTTTCAGAGTATTAGTAGCTATAAGATATTTCTTCATAACCTGAGAATAAGAATCCACAGATTGTGCCATTGTAGTAACTGAGATAAATACAAAAACAACAAACAGGATTGCTTTCATTGACGAATGTTTCATAGTAGTAATTTAAATTTTAAAATAAGTTTATTAAAAAGAACTGTTATTATACTTAATTTCAGGACTTGACAAAGATACTTATTTATCCGAATAAATTACATCTTATATTTGCTTTCCTCTAAACAGACAACACAAATCTTATTTTTCAATGCATCGTACCTTGTTTTTCAAATACTTCCGTCCGTAATGCTCGCATATCATTTGTAAACAGACTATACCACACTGCATACTGTCATGTTGTTTGGATAAAAGGAAGCTTTCATAATTGGGCTACAATCTATTTATTTCACTTGAACCAGCTCCCGTACCTTTGTATTTACTACGGGTGACATTGAATTTATATCTTAATGTCAGGTAGACTTCCCTACTATCATATTGGCTAATCTGCAAAGCAGCCATTTGATTATTTTGTAGCAAATCACCTGTCTTTTTCCCATGAAAGATATCCAGGCAACCCAGTTTTATAATAAATCTGTCATGGCAGAATGTCTTTATGGCTCCTGCATTCATATAGAAAACTTCCTTTGTTTGTGAACAGTTGGCCATATCTCCCTTACTCGTATAATTCATTTCCACTGTGAAAGTCCAATTATGAGATAAATCAAACACATTGTACAAACTACTGGAGAATATAGGATCATTCAGTTTATAAGCGCCTCTTTTAGTTTCCAGATTCAACCATTGCTTGTTCACTCCCATATAGAATTCAGGCGACCATAAACCAATTTTAGGCGATAAGGAAATACTTGCCGTAGCACTTTTTAAGCTATTCAGATTTTTATAAGAGATACGGGTTACAGATGGATTCCCGTCCATTTGCTCTGACCAATAAATAATGGCATTTTTACGATCATTGTAGCTTAAGCCAAAATGGATAAATTTCAGTACGCCCATAAAGGATAAATCATGGATTATTTCGTGCTTTAACAATGGATTACCCGACTGTAAAGTGAATCTGTTGCCATAGGCAATGTTATTGCTCAGTTGTTCGTAGGACGGACGTTGAGTCTTTGCTGAATAGCTAAACTGCATTTGCATTTTACCCAGTTCCCTACTCCAGGAAATACTAGGGAACAGGTTGGAGAAGTTCCGGCTTTGCCCATCGATATGTTTGCCATCTTCACTATAATCAAAATTTACGTGTTCATAACGCAGGCCAGCCGATAATGATCCAAGTTTAGAAGATAGACTATACTCAATAAAAGGACTGATATTTTGTTCCTCAAGCAGACTGAAAGCAGAGGGAACAACACCCTCATTGTTAATATAATCGTCATTGCGTTTTGTACGTGTATATTCAGCACCAGCATTAAACATACCTCCAAATAGAGGATATCCGAGGATTAGCTTGGATGCAAACATCTGATTACGTTCAAAGCTGGAAGAGGTTACTACTCGACTATCTTTATTGTGGCTAATTTCATTAAAATTGGCTTTATGACTATACTTATTGAATAGATAGTCACTGTTAAAATCAACCTCGGTTTTCCCAATAGCACCATGATAATAGGCACTAACCAAATGATCTGGCTGATAGCTGGAAACAGCCGTAATATCATTTTCCAGCTTGTCATAATACTTTCCATTGGCTGTGAGATTCGTATTAAATATGGTACGAGCATGTTCGTCCGGTTTTTGCTTCAGTGTATAGGTAGCACCGATAGAATTATTTTCATCAATAGAGTAGTTAAGACCTATTTTATTTGAGAATGTCTGATATTTTTTTTTGTAGAGCTGATAGTTATCCTGATGCCACAAGGTATCTACATAAACATCCTGTGTCAGCCAACTCTCGTTTCGCCCTTCATCCTTTGAATAATAGAGCGTGCCAAACAAATCTAATTTACGGTGACGATAGTTCCAATTCATCTGATCACGTAGATCTAGGTTTTCAGACTGATAATAACAGGAACTAAGCTCAAAACCCAACCCCTCACCAACTTTGGCTTTCGTCTTGATCTTAATCACAGCTCTGACCGAAGCATCGTACTTGGCTCCCGGATTTGTGATCAATTCTACATTCTTAATATTTTCAGATTTCAGTTGGTCCAATTCAGAATCGTCACGCTGAAGTCTCCCATCAATGTAGATAACCGGAGAACCTTTGCCAAAAACCTCATAGCCATTACTTTTTTTCTGAAGTCCCGGAATAAAATTCAATATATCCTCGGCTGTACCAAGTTTGCTGAGAACAGTTCCCTGTACATTGGTCTGTAAGCCCTCAGCAGTAAGCGTATAGGTAGGACGATGTTCCTTAATCGTAACTTCCCCCAAAATTTGGCTACGTTCTTTCATCACGATGATACCCACATTACATATTGTGCAGGTCCTGTAAAATGTTTCAAATTCGATGGATGACACCTTTAATAGAACTTGCTTTGCACTTGCAATCCCGAGTTCAAAACTGCCATTATTCTTACTGATTGTACCTTGAAGAAAAGTTGAATCATTGACTGACAATACAGCCACATTTGCATAAGCAATCGGAGTATTTTTTTCATCTACAATGCTACCAGTGATTTTTTGTGCATTAAGCTGCATGGCGTTTCCGAATGCCAAAAGCATTATTACTTGAAAGAATTGTTTCATATAGTTTTTAATTCTATAATTAAAAGCAATAGAGGATAGATCTTTTTATATTTTTCAAACTGCAATAATTGGTTTTTATAAGTCAGCTTAACAATTTTAGTTTGTGACAAACTCAAAAATAATTTCGACACAAAATATTCCTAACCAGTTCTTTGTGTTGTATATTAATCTGCATAGCTAACACGACAAATATTAAAAGCAAAAGTATAACAAGATTAATGCTTTTCATTGCAAATTTTAACCTATAATAGCGAATCTACCCTCTTTTTTTTTAGTTTAATCATTTACTAAAAAATATTACTTTATCAAACAATTATTCCATAAATGCTATATACAAAAACAATCGGTATATTTATTCTAAATAGAATTTTCCTATAAGAACCACGTCGCTATACCGGATTTCAATATTATACTCACCAATATTATTTCCAGTCAGCGATATTGGCAATACTGTTATTTCGTCAATATAAGAACTATTGCTATATACCACCTGCCCTAATTTATTAGTAATAGTAACAGTTAGGCTTTCAATTGTAAGTTGAGAGTATACTTCTACTAGTGAGCCATCAATTGTTGCAGCAATTGGTTCACTCAATAATTCATTCAAAGATACAACAGGAGGTTGAATATTTCCTTGAGTCTTTTTTAGATAAATATCTTTTGCTTCTCTAGGAAGTTCGGTACTATGTATTTTCATCGCGCTCAGACTGAACAAAATCAATGTAAAGAAAACCAGTTTTTTCATTCCCCGTGTATATTTTCCAATTAGACATTTAACTTTATGAAGGCAAAAGTATGTGTTATTTCCTGGAATAAAAAGAAAATGAGGGGGACAAATCAGGGATAGACAAAACAAGCACAAGCCTCTAAACAACAGCTGTTTAACAAGAAAAGCAGTCACAAACAGGGGGGACATTTTTAAAATTCACAATAAAAAAGAAGCTCCATCTGAGAAATAAAACATCTAATATTTATTATTATCACATTTTCAAGGAAGAAATAATCTGTAAAAAAACAAGGGTAAACTCCTGAATAAATTTAAAAATCACGAAGCGTTTCATCCAGCGTTTTGTCTCCATCCAGACACATTTTATCTTTACGGATACGCATTTTTCGTTTTTTCACTGAATCTTTTTCAACATTGAATATTTCTGCAATATCAGCTTGTTTAAGTTGCATCTTCACCAGGCAGCAGAGTTGAATGTCAGCATCGCTCAGCTTGGGGAAGGAATTCTTAAGGCGCCCAATGAAGCCATTGAACGTTGTATCGGTATTTTCGATGATATGCGCCCAATCATCTTCCGTTAACCGTATATGTTCATTCACCTCTCTTTTTCTTTTTTCTGAAATGCCTCGTAGTTCCGGTACTGAAACAAAATTGAGCTGCCGGTAAAAGGTTTCACGCAATTCAACCTCTTTGAGTTCTTGCTGAGCTATTCTTTTATCGCTCTGAAGTTTTTCTATTTCTTGCAGGCGTATCTGTTCTTTATTGAACCGGATCTGTTCTTCCTGTTCTCTAATGAGCTTTTGCTTTCTTTTGGAAACAAGAAAATAAGCAACACCAGAAAGAGACAAAAGCAAGGTGGAAAGAAAACAGATGAGATAGATCCATTTCTTTTTCTGAAGATCAGTTTCTTTAAGCAGGGCATTCTCTTCCTGTAGCTTTCCGTGTTTGTAAAGTGTCTGCATCTGAATAACTGCCGCACTACGAGTCTGCTTATCAATGGTATCGCGGTAATTATTAAACTGTACCATGTAGTAAAGTGCCTTGCCTGGATTATTTTTACCTTTGTAAACCTTTGACAGTTCAGAACAAACAGAAGCTTTGGTATAGATAAGATCGTCCTGAAAACTTTTATTTAGATAATACACTGCAGAATCGTACTGATGCAGATCATTAAAGATTTCCCCTTTAAAACAGTAGAATGAATAAAGAGGTTCACTATCCTGAAGAGAGACGAGCGCTTCATTACAGTATTTCAAGGCGATATCATATCGTTTGATTTGCTGATAGGCATAGATTATCTGCTTCAATATAGTGCTTACATTCTCTTTGGAATATTTACTAGCAACTTTCAATGCCTGTAAGTTATAAACCAGGGCACTGTCGTTGCGTTCCAATCCGGAAAACCCATAACCAATCTTAGCCAAAGCAAAAGTCCGGTAGACATTATTGTTCTGCCGGTTTGCGATACGTAAAGCCTCGCGATAGACTGCCAGCCCATCTTTATAAAGTAACTGGTCATAATATAATGCTCCCAGATAATAATTTATCAGAAATTTATATCTATAGTCTGAGCCGTTTTTTGCCCAATCGTTTGCTTTTAAATAATACCGGGTGGCCTGCTCCGCATTCTTCATCCCGTCGTTTACCTTGCCTGCGTAATACAATGCCCTGACAGCATGAAGGGAATCGTTGGCATTGCAGAAATATTGTACAGCATCATCCAAAAAAGCGTTGTCGGTTATTTCAAGTTGATTTTTATCCATTGCCTGAGCCATGAGTAGCGTATATAGGGCATGATTGTATTTGCTTAATTTATTCGGATTCTTGATGCTCTGCAAAAGAGTTAATGCACTGTCGGGATGGCTTTTCATGATTGCTTCCGATCTCTGCAATAAATTTTGGGAACGATTGCACGAAGATAATCCCAGGATTATACACAAAGCAAGAAGTAAAAGTGAGTTATCAATATATTTATTCATCGTATTAAATTCTGATATATAAATAGTAACAATACCTCGCTAGATAAACAATCAAATCATATCTAAATGATGAATCATGTTATAAAAACAATTGGTTAGGTCGCTAATCTTTAATATTTTCATAGTATTCTACGCTATAGAAAATATAATAAAATCAAGCATACTTAATCAAGACATGGATGTCTGCAAAGATATTCTTTCTGATATGGAAACAAAGTTAAACAAAAGTTTCATAGAAAGAAAAGAAATGTATTATTATGAGACATATCGGATATTTTTCAGAATGATTGTATCTTTGTTCTGTTAAAAGCGAGAAAGATGAAAGATCTAAAAGATACAGTAAAAAAGAATTCTGCCAAAGCATGGTTGCTTGCTGCCCGCCCAAAGACATTGGCCGGAGCAGTGGTGCCAATATTAATAGGAACGGGACTAGCCATTGCCGATGGAAAGTTTAATTGGCTTCCGGCACTGATCTGTTGCTTGTTTGCTTTCCTTATGCAGATTGCATCGAACCTGATAAATGACTTGTTCGACTTCCTGAAAGGAACCGACCGCGAAGATCGTCTTGGACCTGAACGGGCTTGCGCTCAGGGATGGATTTCTCCTTCTGCTATGAAGATAGGAATTATTATTGTGGTAGCTCTGGCATGTGCATTAGGCAGCACACTTTTGCTCTATGGCGGATGGTGGCTGATCATTGTAGGTATCGTCTGCGTTATCTTCGCTTTTCTATATACCACAGGGCCGTACCCTCTTTCTTATCACGGATGGGGAGATGTTTTGGTATTACTATTTTTTGGATTTGTTCCCGTATGCGGAACTTATTATGTACAGGCTTTGACCATTACTCCCGCGGTGATTGTTGGTTCACTCATCAGCGGACTAGCCATTGATACTTTGCTTGTGGTTAATAACTACAGAGACCGTGAAGCAGATGCCTTGAGCGGAAAAAAGACAGTAGTGGTTCGTTTCGGAGAACCTTTCGGACGTTATCTTTATCTATTCTTAGGTATGATTGCCTGCTGGCTTTGCCTCTATTTTGTATTTGAAGGTCATTTATGGGCAGCCTTACTCCCACAGTTTTACCTGGCTTCTCACTTCAAGACCTGGCAGCGATTGGTAAAAATTCACAAAGGGAAAGAGCTAAATGTTATTTTGGGAGAAACATCCAGGAATATGCTTATTCTTGCTATGCTTTTATTTATCGGATTATCACTAGGATAAAAAAAATAATCAAAAGGAATAATTATAAATTAGCCGTTTACTTTTTTGCATTTGATGTACATCTAACACATATTATGATATATATCAAACGATAGCGATGATGTACATCAAAAGGGTACTTTGATGTACATCAAAATAAAAACATAACTTTGAATTTATAAAAAGACTCATCGGGTTATTATATAAAACAAATGGGATACCTTAAAGCACCCCATTATTATAAAATCTTGAAACCTCTATTTAAATAAAAGCAGGAAATAATTTCCCGTCTTTTAACTGGTAATGCTGACCAGTTTCCGGACAAGTTGCTTCTCCGTTTTCATCAAACAAAAGCCTGTGTCCGTATTCACTCACCCAACCAGTTTGATGTGCCGGATTTCCTGTTACCAGTGCATAAGGCAAAACATCTTTGGTTACTACTGCACCGGCACCAATCATTGCATATTCGCCGATTGTGTTTCCGCATACAATAGTAGCATTGGCACCAATAGTTGCTCCGTGTTTTACAAGCGTGGTACGAAACTCCTCTTTCCGGTCAATAAAGCTGCGGGGATTAATTACATTAGTAAATACACATGAAGGGCCCAGAAAAACATCGTCCTCGCAAATAACGCCAGTATAAACAGATACATTATTCTGAACCTTTACATTGTTTCCAAGAATAACTTCCGGTGAAATCACTACGTTCTGTCCGATATTGCAGTTATTGCCCAGCTCGCACCCAGTCATCAGATGAGAGAAATGCCAGATCTTTGTCCCCTCACCTATTTGGCAACCGGGATCGACCACTGCTGTTTCGTGAACAAAATAGTTATTCTCCTTGCTCTGCATATTCGCGTATCTTTTCTATAATAAAGTTTTGCACTTCTTCGGTCATTTCTGTATGAATGGGTAGAGAAAGTACTTGTTGGCAAAGTAACTCAGAGTTTGGCAGTTGTTCACCCTCTCGCACAATATCAGTGAAAGCTTCCTGCTCCTGCAGTGGAAGCGGATAATACACCATACTTGAAATTCCATGGGCTGCCAGATATTTCTTCAGTTCATCTCGTTTGCCATTGGTAACTTTTATGGTAAACTGATGAAAAGTATGAGATGTATACGGCATTTTCCGAGGAAGGACAATTGAATTCAGACCTGAAAGTCCTTCAAAATAGCGTTTTGCTACCAATTGCTTTTCTTCTATATAGTCGTTCAGATGATGAAGCTTCACACTCAGAATTGCAGCCTGAATGGTATCAAGACGGGAATTGCACCCAATTACATCGTGAACATATTTTTTGGACTGACCATGACTGGCAATCATTTTAGCACGGAAAGCCAGATCGTCGTCATTCGTCATCAGTGCACCACCGTCTCCCATACAACCCAAATTCTTTGTAGGGAAAAAAGATGTGCATCCAAAGTGCCCCATTGTTCCGGCTTGCTGTTCTTTTCCTTCGGAGAAAGAATATACAGAACCAAGAGACTGAGCATTATCTTCAATAACAAACAGATCATTAGCCTCAGCCAATTGAAGAATCTCTTCCATCGGACAACTTTGTCCAAACAAGTGGACCGGGATTATAGCCTTTGTTTTAGGAGTAATCGCCTTTTGAATATGAGCAGCCGTCACATTAAACGAATCATAGTCCACATCCACCATTACCGGAACCAGTCCCAGCAAAGCAACCACCTCGGCTGATGCAATGTAAGTAAAGGCAGGAACAATAACCTCATCTCCAGGCTGGAGTTTGAGCGCCATCAATGCAATAAGAAGAGCATCGGTACCATTGGCCACGGGAATAACATGCCGTACTCCCGTATAACTTTCTAAATCAGTTGCAAATTCCCCAACCTGCAGACCATTTATAAATGAGCAGGAATCAATCACGCTTTGAATAGCATTATCAATTTCCGGCTTAATTCTCAGATACTGACCTTTAAGGTCTACCATGGGGATTTGCGAGTCGGGGTCTATCATTTGTTTCCGTACATTTTTTCGTAGTACTTCTGATAATCTCCGCTGGTAACTTCTTCTACCCAGCTTTGATTCTCCAGATACCACTTAATTGTTTTCACAATTCCAACCTCGAACTTAGTCTCGGGATACCAGCCAAGCTCATTGGTTATCTTAGTAGGGTCAATGGCATATCGCTGATCATGACCAAGGCGGTCTTTCACAAATGTAATCAGTGATTCATTAATCCAATCAATAGAGAGTTCACCTTTTTCGTTATATTCCTTTTTCTTAAGCACCTCGCGATAAGCCGCATTCTCAGTCATCATCTGGTGAATAGTAGCAATAGTCAGCTTCACAATTTCAATATTTTGCTTTTCATTGTGTCCGCCTACATTGTAAACCTCTCCCACTCTACCTTCACGAACTACCAAATCGATTGCTTTGCAATGGTCCTCAACATACAACCAGTCGCGCACATTCTTGCCATCTCCGTAAACAGGAAGATTCTTTCCTTCAAGAATATTCTTTATAATAAGCGGAATTAGTTTTTCGGGGAAATGGAAAGGACCGTAGTTATTTGAACAACGGGTAATACTTACTGGCATTTTATAGGTATCGAAGTAAGCCATTACAAACATATCTGCACTAGTCTTTGAAGCACTATAAGGGCTATGAGGACAAAGAGGAGTTGTTTCGTGGAAAAATCCTTCTGCACCCAGGCTACCATAAACTTCATCCGTAGAAACCTGATGAAAACGTACTCCTTCTCTCCAGATTGGATAACCTTGTTCGTCTTTACCAATCACCCAACAACGGCGAGCCGCATCCAGTAGATTCTGTGTTCCAAGGATATTAGTCATCAGGAACAATTGAGGGTTTTCAATACTTCTGTCCACGTGACTTTCTGCAGCAAAGTTTACCACATAATCGAACTGATATTGAGCAAATAGCTTATCAGCAAGTTCGCGGTCACAAATATCACCCTTTACAAATTCACAACGAGTGTTATCTATATCTCCGGCAATAGTACCCAGGTTACCTGCATAAGTGAGCAAGTCGAGCACTACAACTTTAATATCATTATGTTTGGCAAGAATATATTTCAGATAGTTAGCCCCGATAAATCCGGCAGCTCCTGTCACCAAATAAGTTTTCATATATAATTATTTTGTTTTTGCTAATTCAATGAGGTATTTACCATACTCAGTTTTTGATAATTGCTGTCCAAGCTTGTTCAACTGCTCAGTTGAAATCCAGCCATTACGCCATGCAATTTCTTCAATGCAGCTCACATAAAATCCCTGACGGTTTTGTATGGTTGCCACAAAGTTTGACGCTTCGAGCAAGCTGTCGCAGTTTCCCGTATCGAGCCATGCAAATCCACGACCAAAAAGTTCTACTTTTAAAGTCCCTTCTTCCAGATATAATTTATTTAGGTCGGTAATTTCATATTCACCACGGGCAGAAGGTTGCAGACCTGCAGCTTTTTCTGTTACGGTTGAGTCGTAAAAATAAAGACCGGGAACCGCATAATTGCTCTTAGGGTTTTCCGGCTTCTCTTCCAGAGAGATAACTTTTCCGGTTTCATCAAACTCGGCCACCCCATAAGCACGTGGATCTTTTACATAATAACCAAAGATACATGCACCTTTATTAATGTTTGCCGCACGATGAAGCATAGATGAAAAACCTTGTCCGTAGAACATATTATCACCCAGAATCAAACACCCCGGTTCGCCATTCAGAAATTCTGCACCCAAAACAAAAGCCTGTGCCAATCCGTTTGGTTTTTCCTGAATTTTATATTCAAATTTCATGCCAAGCTCTTCACCTGTTCCCAGCAAGTCTCTAAACATAGGAAGATCACGAGGAGTAGAAATAACCAAGACTTCACGAATTCCAGCCAGCATCAATGTAGACAACGGGTAATAAATCATCGGCTTATCATACACTGGCATGATTTGTTTTGATATAGCTTTGGAAAGCGGATAAAGACGAGTTGCACTTCCTCCGGCAAGAATTATTCCTTTCATAGATTGTTCTTTTTGTTATTACGTGCAAATTACGAAAAGATATTTGATATTGCAAAATAATTTAACGATAGATAAAGCAGTTTCTGCTAAAATCTGACGTTTTTAGAAATAAAAGAATATATTTGTACATTGCAAAGTCTTAAACTATGAAATATTTATTACGGACAATACTTGTCTTAGCTGTCTTCCTTGGCATGGGATTTAATTGCGAAGGTTATTTGGATGAAGAGCCCGAATACAGAAGTTGCAAGCTGACCGATTTCGAGCTTCATCATATGAATAATGAGGGTAAACAACCCGTTGAGGCCACCTCGGACGGAATAAAGAAAGAGGCTTATATATTGCGAATAGATCTAATTACAGATTCATTAATAAGCAATTATAATTATTCCTTTTACAAATTAGAGGATGGAATTATCAAACTAGACATTAACACTATAAATACTTTTAATCAAGATTATCCTGCCGGAGCAGATATAAGATCTTGCTTCACAAATTACCCTGGAACGGTAGAACAATATATTGGAGATTATACTCAAAAAGGAGACACCATCGATATAATGACAGGTTCTAAAATTTATCTGGCTTTACGAACCATTCCTCAAGCCGGTTTACACTCCTTTAAGGTTACACTGACCTTTGCAAGCGGAAAAAAGATAGAAAAAGAAACAACGCCAATTGTTTTATACTAATTTAATCATCATGAGAAAAATAATTATATTGATTCTTTTCTTCTTGCCGGCTATATTGCAAGCACAAACAAAAAGATCCGAAAGCATGATAATAGATATGATAGCCGGTATCAATGTGAATTTGTTTGAGCCAAAGTTTGGCAATGCATCAGATTGTTTATTAAGTACCAAAACAATATCTCCTTTCATTAAAGGTAGATTTAGTTATTTCTTTAGTTCAGGATGGGGAGCATTCGTCGATTTAAAATTAGCTTCTGCAACCCATTCGGGAAGAGATTATTCAAACATGATACCAAACCTTTATTATAATCTGGGTGATGATTTCAAGGAAAATAATAGTACAATTCTTCATGACGGGAGTATTGGAGGGACATACCGCATTGAAAAAAAAAATTGGTCTATCCGTACAAGATTGGGGATAGGTATAGGAGAAATGCTCGCCAAGAATCCGAACTTCACTATAAAAGAAAAAGGAAACAACAATCTTTATTACATAATATATTTAGCAGGCGACACATATATGGAAGTCGATGAACTTCCTTTCTTAAATCCAGGCATTAGCCTGAGTTATAAGTATGATGATATTCTTTTCAATGTGGATATTAATTACACTCAATTTATACAAAAAACCAGTTATACTTATCTACTTACTGACGCTTACACCCAAAAAGTTATTGAGAAAAGAAAGTTCGCTCCCAAAAACCTTTCCGGCAATCTTGAGATTGGTTTGGGTATCAGTTTTAGCTTTTAATTATCCAGCCAGTTCAATAACTTCAAGATCTTTAAATTCTCCATTATCTATAACAAACCGAACCATGGTACGCACTTTGTGAAAACCATAGATACCGGCTGCACCCGGGTTAATGTGAAGCATACCAAGAGTTTTGTCATACTTTACTTTCAAGATATGTGAATGCCCGCTGATAAATAATTTTGGAGGACGAACCAAAATACTTCCACGAATTGATGGATCATAATTCCCGGGATAACCACCAATGTGCTTCATTAAAACTTCAGCGCCTTCAATGGTAAATCGGTTTATCTGCGGATAAGTCTTGCGAATATCCTGTCCGTCAATGTTCCCATACACAGCTCTTAAGGGGCGAAAAGCTGCAAGTTTCTCTGCAACTTCCATAGATCCTATATCTCCTACATGCCAAATTTCATCACAATTCTCAAAATATTTCAGGTATTTTTCATCCCAGTAACCGTGAGTGTCTGACAATAAACCAATTCTTACCATTTTTTTGCTATTTATGTTTGCAAATATACTATATTTACCGCAAAATCGCTGCTATGGAACATTCTTATCAATACTTTAAACGCGATATTAGTTGGCTATCGTTTAATTATCGTGTGCTGCTGGAGGCTAATGATGACAAGCTTCCACTCTATGAACGTATTAATTTCATTGCTATTTATTCTTCTAACCTGGAAGAATTCTATAAAATACGTGTGGCAGACCATAAAGCGAATGTTTCAGGAGCCAGGACCGATGAAGAATCTATACAGGTTTCTCAGCAAGTATTAGAAGATATAAACATAGAAGTGAATAAGCAGCTGGAAGAAAGAGTACGTATTTATGAACAAAAAATACTTCCTGAGCTACGAAGAAACAATGTTATTTTCTATCAAAGCAAAGATGTGGAACCTTTCCACCAAGAGTTTGTTCGTAATTTCTTTAACGAAGAAGTGTTCCCATTCTTGCAACCGGTTTTAATATCAAAAGGCGAAATAATATCTTTCCTTAGAGATAACAGATTGTATCTTGCTGTACGTTTATATAAAAAGAACTCCGCAGTTGATGATCCTTCACGCGAACAATATTTTGTTCTTAAAATGCCTTATAGTAAAGTCTCCCGCTTTATTGAATTGCCTCAGCATGATGGGAATTATTACATTATGTATATTGAAGATATTATCAAAGCCAATATAGGAAGTATTTTCCCAGGATATGAAGTAGACAACTGTTACTGTGTTAAGATATCCCGAGATGCTGATATTCTTATTGACGATACTATAAGCGGAAGCATAGTGGAGCAAGTAAAAAAGAAGGTAAAGAAGCGCAAAATTGGAGCAGTATGCCGTTTTGTTTACGATCGCTCTATGCCTGATGATTTTCTTAATTTTCTGATTGATGCTTTTCATATTAACAGAAACGAATTGATTTTAGGAGATAGTCATTTAAATCTTGAAGATTTAATTAAGCTACCCAATCCTAACAAGCTCTTACAAATAAATGAGAAGCCTCAACCAATGAGACTTAATTGTCTGAACAAGCATTCTTCCATCTTCCAATACGTGAAGAAAAAAGATCTGCTGGTTAATTTCCCATATCACTCTTTCGAACATTTTATCCATTTTCTTTATGAGGCTACACATGATCCGCTGACTAAAGAAATAATGGTTACTCAATATAGAGTAGCCGAGAACTCTGCTGTAATAAACACATTAATCAGTGCCGCCCAGAATGGAAAGAAGGTAACTGTATTTGTGGAACTGAAAGCTCGTTTTGATGAAGAAAACAATCTGGAAACAGCTGAAATGATGCAAAATGCAGGGATTAATATTATCTACAGTATTCCGGGATTAAAGGTACACGCCAAGGTGGCATTGGTACTGAGACACTGTGATAAACAAGAAAACGTACCTAGTTATGCTTACGTAAGTACCGGTAACTTTAATGAAAAAACAGCAAAGATTTATTCTGATATCGGCATATTTACATCTAATAGTGAGATTGTGGAAGACTTGCATACTTTATTTCTTATACTTGAAAGAAAGGTGGAACATCCACAATTTAAACAGCTTTTGGTTGCGAGGTTTAACCTTATACCGGAGCTCACTAAACTAATAAACCATGAAATAGAATTGGCCGAGCAAGGCAGAGGAGGAAAAATAATTCTTAAGATGAATGCCTTGCAAGATCAGATTATGATAGATGAACTTTACCGTGCATCGGAACATGGTGTGGAAATAGAACTCATTATACGTGGAATTTGCTGCCTTATTCCCGGTCAGCCATACAGCAAAAACATTCGCATAACCCGAATCGTGGATAGTTTCCTTGAACATGCCCGGATATGGTACTTCCATAACGGAGGAGATCCGAAAGTATTTATTGGTTCTCCCGACTGGATGAAGCGAAATCTCTACCACAGAATAGAAGCTGTAACTCCGGTTCTGGATAAAAATTTAAAAAGAGATATCATTGATATTCTGAATATTCAGTTAAAAGATAACCAAAAAGCTTGTTTTGTGGATGCCGACCTGCAAAACAAATTTAAATATAACCCATCAGAACCACCAATTAGGTCACAATATGCGATTTACAATTTTCTGAAAGACAAAAATTCACTACCTTTGCGCCCTAATTAGCAAAAATAAGAATGATTTCAGTAGACGGATTAACAGTAGAGTTCGGGGGAACCACCCTTTTCAGTGATGTTTCTTTTGTGATTAATGAAAAAGACCGTATTGCCTTAATGGGTAAGAATGGTGCAGGAAAGAGTACTTTATTAAAGATTCTTGCCGGTGCACGTCAACCTAGCCGAGGAAAAATTTCAGCTCCGAAAGATAGCGTGATTGCTTATCTGCCTCAGCACTTAATGACGGAAGACGGACGAACTGTTTTTGAAGAGACAGCACAGGCTTTTTCTCACCTTCATGAAATGGAAGCTGAAATTGAAAAGCTGAACAAGGAACTTGAAACAAGAACCGACTACGAAAGTGACAGTTACATGGAGCTTATTGAAAACGTTTCTGCTTTAAGCGAGAAGTTCTATGCCATTGACGCCACTAACTACGAAGCGGATGTAGAAAAAGCACTTTTAGGGCTGGGATTCATGCGTGAAGACTTCAACCGACAGACAAGCGATTTCAGTGGTGGATGGAGAATGCGTATTGAACTTGCCAAGCTGTTATTACAAAATCCCGATGTTCTTTTACTGGATGAACCTACTAATCACCTCGATATTGAATCCATTCAATGGCTGGAAGATTTTCTTATTAACAGCGCCAAAGCTGTAATCCTTATCAGTCACGACCGTAAATTTGTTGATAACATTACCACACGTACCATTGAAGTAACTATGGGACGCATCTACGATTATAAAGTTAATTACTCTAAATATTTGCAGCTTCGTGCAGAAAGACGCGAGCAACAGCAAAAAGCCTTTGAAGATCAGCAAAAAATGATTGCTGAAAATCAGGAATTCATAGAACGTTTCAAAGGTACTTATTCAAAAACCAACCAGGTACAAAGTAGGGTTAAGATGCTTGAAAAGCTTGAGATACTTGAAGTAGACGAGGAAGATTCTTCCGCTCTGCGTTTAAAGTTCCCTCCTTCTCCACGCTCTGGTAACTATCCTGTAACTATGGATGGCGTGGGCAAGACTTATGGTGAAAAACTTATATTCAGCAATGCCAATCTAACTATAGAGCGTGGTGATAAAGTAGCTTTTGTAGGTAAGAATGGCGAAGGTAAATCTACTTTAGTGAAGTGTATCATGAAAGAGATTGAGCATACTGGAACGCTGACTTTAGGACACAATGTACAGATTGGTTATTTCGCACAGAACCAGGCATCGTTGTTGGATGAGAATCTAACCGTTTTCCAAACTATTGACGATGTTGCTGTAGGAGATATCCGAAATAAAATACGCGACTTGCTCGGAGCATTTATGTTTGGTGGTGAGGAATCAACCAAAAAGGTTAAGGTATTATCCGGAGGTGAACGTACTCGTTTAGCTATGATCAAGTTATTGCTCGAACCGGTTAACTTGCTTATTCTCGATGAGCCTACCAATCACCTCGACCTGAAGACAAAAGATATTCTTAAATCTGCCTTGAAGGATTTCGACGGAACACTTATCGTGGTATCTCACGACCGTGATTTCCTTGACGGACTGGTAACTAAGGTTTATGAATTCGGCAACAAGAAAGTTACTGAGCATCTATGTGGCATTTATGAATTCCTTGAAAAGAAGAAAATGGATTCATTAAATGAGCTTGAGAGAAACAAATAAAAAGAAATAAGTATGGTTGCTCAAACAGAATTCTCACTAAAAGCCAGACAAAGAGGTTTTCATTTGGTTACTCAGGAGATCCTAAAGAATCTGCCTGAACTGCCAAAAACAGGATTGCTTCATTTGTTTATCAAGCACACTTCTGCTGCTTTGAGCATTAATGAGAACGCAGATCCTGATGTGAGAACTGATTTGGAATCCACATTCAATCGCTTGGTTAAAGAACGCGAGCCTTATTATGAGCATGTACTTGAAGGCGATGACGATATGCCTGCTCATACAAAATCAACAATAGTTGGTTCAAGCATTACAATTCCTATAACCAACGGTCGGTTAAACCTGGGTACATGGCAAGGTATCTATCTTTGTGAATTCCGAAATTATGGTGGAGAAAGAAGGGTTGTAGCCACTGTTATGGGATAATTGGTGAATGCCGGGAAAATTATTGGTGAATGGATTTTATTTAATGGTCAATAATTAAAAATCATTGGTGAATAATATTTCAAGCTCCCGCCTGCTTTTTGAAAGCAGGCGGGAGCTTGCCTTTTTTTGCAAAACTCAGTTTATGGATCGTCTATTCAGGAATATAAGAAGCGAATTGGTGAGGGATCACAGCAAAAGTGATGGATAAGTGATGGTTCTTTTTCACCCCTCACTTTTACAGGAGTCTTATTTTCAGATAATTAAACTCAAAAAATGAGAGATGAGGGATGAAAATATTTTTTTATTTGGAGAGGAGGATTTAGATATCCTATTACACATAAATCATCTTCTTCGTCATACCTCCATCAATTACCATATTCTGGCCATTGATAAAGTTATTATCCGGATCACACAAGAAGAGACATGCCCGGGCAATATCTTGAGGAGTTCCTACCCTTCCCGATAGATGTTGTTCATGATCGGCCACTGTCAGCGAATCATAATCCTTCGTTTCAATCCATCCGGGGCTAATACAATTAACCGTTATATGATACTTCGATAAAGAAACAGCCAAAGCATGAGTCAGCGATACAATTCCTCCTTTTGACGCAGCATACCCCTCAGTACCTGGCTCGCTCATTAAGTATCTGGTAGATGCAATATTAACAATGCGCCCATAACGAGGTAATGGTTCCATTTGTGAACGATGTAGTGCCAATAATCTGGAAGTAATAAAGACTGGTCGTAAATTAGTAGCAATAACTCGGTCAAATTGTTCAACTGTGACATCAAGCAATGAGGAAAATCCCCCAATACCAACATTGTTTATCAGAATATCAATATCGCCCCAATTAACAAAAAGCTGTTTCATAACTTCCGTTAGTGCTTTCTCGTTTGTTACGTCAACTTTATAGAAGAGACTATTTTCTGACGAAAGAAAAGAAGAATCGGGTTCACTGATATCGCAAAAGGCAACATTTGCTCCTGCTGAAACAAAAGCCTCCACAATTCCTCGGCCAATTCCTTGTGATCCGCCGGTAACGAATACTCGCTTTCCAGACATTGTTTTCATAAGATGCAATTTATATTGTTAATGACTCAAATTCTGATCATCTGAATTATGAAAGAATATATCTTTGTAATAAGATTAGATACAGCGAACTTCTTCAGGCAGATAGCCACTACGAATTCTCCATTCCTGTGGGTATAGATTATTAGCCCGGTTACCTATATTTTTCACAAACCCTAGCGGAACATTTTTATATTGTAATAACAAATATCCTTTGGGAACTGTTGCATCCAAAACTATAGCCTCTTTTCTTAAATAAGAGATAGCCTGTTCATAAGTCAGTTCACAGGAAGAGAATTCATTTGTGTTCAATTCATTACTCATTGCCAGAGACTGATGAGGTATCAAATCTTTCCCTTTAACTTCACCTATAATTATACCGGAATGAACTACTCTTAATTGTTGGTACAGAAGAGTGATTAATTCAGCATTGCTTTTCCGGCATGCAACAATAAAGTCACCTCTTCTTTCAAAATTAAAATCTTCAGGATGCTGAATCCACAGTTTCGCTTGTTGAGGAATCTCTAAAGGTTTTTCTTTTTTATTCTTTTTAGATGATTTATTCCGCGTTGGTTGAATTTCATCATCTTCTAACTTACGTAAGGCTGCAAGGAAAAATCCTTCTCCTTTTGTTTTGTGAGGTAGAAAGCGATAAACGGGAGTATCTGTTCCGGCAAGATTCCCTGTAATTCCCCATTCCTGCGGAACATCAACGAACAATGACTCTGCACCCAATTCTTTCTTTATCCATTCAATATTCTCTTCATCTTCCATCAGATTATAGGTACAAGTACTGTAGATAAGAATACCTCCCGGTTTCAGAGCAGGCCAGATATCTGCAATAATACGACGCTGACGTTGATAGCAGATTGTTACATTCTCAGGACTCCATTCTTCAATAGCACCAGGATCTTTTCGGAACATTCCTTCGCCTGAACATGGAACATCAGTTAGAATCAAATCAAAGAGTGTGCCCAAATCAGAGAAGTCGGACGGATCATTATTGGTAACTGCAATATCCGGATGTCCCCATTTTATGAGGTTTTCAGCTAAAATTTGAGATCGGTTACGAATAACCTCATTAGCAACAAGAAAACTCCCTTCCGGTAAAAGACTGCGTAGATGAGTAGATTTTCCTCCGGGAGCCGCACAAAGATCGAGTGCCACAACCGGTTCGGTTACATATTTCTTAATAATCTGTTCCACAAACATAGAAGATGCCTCTTGTACATAATAGCAACCTGCATGAAATAATGGATCGAAAGTAAAAGTAAGACGTTCCCCTAAATAATAACCGCTGGAGCACCATGGTACGTTCATAGTTTCATTATGCAAAAAAGACTTTGTTTTATTCACACGAATGCTCACTGGCGATTCTTCCTGTAAGGCACTTTCAAGGTTTGTATATTCTTCGCACAAAAGTGCTTTTGTTTGTTCTATAAAGGGCTGCGGTAACTTCATCTGATTATATTTATGATGCAAATATACTTTATTCTCAATTTTTCTTATGGAAAAATAAAAAATAATTCGTCTATTTGCAACTTTCCATGCAACATGCTACGTCTAATAGTTGAAGTTTAAATAAATGGAGTATTAAACAAATTAAAACCAAAGAATATGAAACAATTTATGATTGCATTCATGATGATGTTCGCAGTTAGCATCTCAATGATGGGGCAAGCCTCACCAAAGAAGGCTACAGTTACAAAAGACACATCAAATGTTACGTTGACCGTACAAAGTACATCTGCCGACTCGGCCGCAACTGATTCTGCAGCACAAAATTACAATGGTGAATTAAAATCACTGAAAGAAGAGTTCCATGGAATTCCATTTGAGAATTCTGCAGGGTTGCTGGTACCAATTTTTGCAATAATTTTTGGATGTGCAGTTCCGGTATTGATCATTTTCTTCATTTTCTGGTATAGACACAAAGATAAACAAGCCCAATACCGCTTAGCAGAAAAAGCACTTGAGAATGGGAAAGACATTCCGGAAGGGTTATTTAAAGAAGTACAGGGTACCACAGATGTCCATGCCAAAGGAGTTAAAAACGCTTTCCTTGGTTTAGGATTAGGTATATTCCTCTGGGCACTGACCGGTGAATTCGGACTTGGATGTATTGGCTTTATGGTTATGTTTATGGGTATCGGACAAATTGTAATCCATTACACACAAAACAAGCAGAAACCTTTAGAAAAGAATAATCCAGAACAAAAGTCAGACGAAGAATGAGCCAATTGAACGATATATCGTTAGTCGCACAGGTCGTGGTGTTTAAAAACACCAAGGCCTTCGACACGTTGGTTAAGAAATACCAATCGCAAGTTCGAAGGTTTTTTCTTAATCAGACATTGGGCGACAGCGAATTAAGTGACGATCTGGCACAGGAAACATTTATTAAAGCCTATACAAATATCTCATCCTTTAAAAATCTTTCAAATTTCTCAACCTGGCTTTACAGAATTGCATATAATGTCTTTTATGATTATATTCGCAGCCGTAAAGAGACATCTGAAATTGAGGCACGTGAAGTAGATGCAATGCACTGCACAGAGCAAGAGAATGTGGGAGAAAAGATGGATATTTATAAGTCACTCAAGATGCTAAAGGAAGTAGAACGAACCTGCATCACATTATTCTACATGGAGGATGTGAGTATCGATAAGATAGCAGGGATTATAGGAAGCCCGACAGGTACAGTAAAATCACACTTGTCAAGAGGCAAAGAAAAATTAGCGATTTACTTAAAACAAAATGGTTATGACAGAAATTGATGATAAAATGATTAGCCAATTCTTCCAGAATGAGAAGAAGGAGATTAAAGATAATGGCTTTTCTAACAGAGTTATGCGCCATTTACCCAACCGGGTAGATAAACTTTCAAATATGTGGGCAGCATTCTGTACTGCTGTTGCTATTATTTTATTCTTTGTATTCAATGGCCTGGAAGCAATACTCAATATATTGCGCGAAGCATACAATGGAACAATGCAAAGCAGTATTGCACATCTTGATCTAAAATCATTACTTATTGCCGCTATAGTACTTATAAGTCTGGGGGTAAAAAAAGTTTGCTATTCTGACTAAAAATAGTTATAAAAAAAGATAATATTTACCTTTTTTTGCATATATTTGCGGTATACACTTGAATTGATACTGATGAATTATATGCTGCAACAGAGAGGAAGTACTTTTTTCATTTGTATTTTATGTTTATTCATTGTTAGCTGCCACACTAAAAATAGTGAAAAAACAGCTGACAAATATGCTTATGCAGACTCTTTAACAGAACATTTTAAAGAACTGGCATTAGAACATCCGGATCTTGTAAGACAAAAACTACTAAAAGTCAGACAAGTAATTAAAGACAGTATCAATTACTACAAAGTAACTCAGAATATAAGCTATACCTATTTTTTTGATAACAAAATAGACTCTGCACTACTGTTAAATAATAAAGTTATTCATTTTTGTAATAAGAACCTATCAGATACAACAAGACTTAATAAGTTAGAAACTGAGACCTATTATAATAGAGGTCTTTATCTTTCAATTATAAGTAACTTTGATTCTGCACAATATTATTTGAATAAAGCATATATAAAAGCTGTTAAGACAAAAGATTATAATACGTTAGTGAATATTTGCATTCGAATTGCTTACAACTATATATCACAAGGGAATTATACGTCATCAGCTGTTTACTATAAAAGAGCACAAGAAACAGCCAATATTTTAAGCGACAACAGCGAAGCATATTTCTTAATTCATACAGGATTGGCCAAGGTCTATTTGAGTCTTAATAATTATAACCAATCTAATATTTATTTCAATTTTGCTGAGAAAATATATAAAGAAATGCCACCATCCAGGCAATTTATTTTCGCCAGTTTACGAGCTAGCTATTACGAAGCAATTAAAAACTACAAAGATGCCCAGAGATGGTATAAAGAAGCAAATGTAAAAACTCAAAACTTTAAATTCAGCATTTACAGAGGAATTACAGAATGCAATGTAGGAAGTATTTATCTATTGCTCAATCAGTCCGACTCAGCCAAGTATCATTTGGATAAAGCCAATTTATTTTTTTCCAAATCAAATCAAAATATAAATTATTCTTTTTATCTCAATGGTCTTTATGCCGAATTGGCATTACTAAAGAACGATCTAAGAAACGCACATAAATTATTAAACAAGAAATATGATTTATCAAAAATATCCCTTCAATATATTCATCTTTACAATAAGAGATTAGAATTATATTACGAAAAAAAATGCGATTTTCATAATGCATATTATTATAGAACAAAAGTTGATAATTATAATGATTCTGTCCGAAGAAGAACACTTTCAAGTGCAATCTCTGAACTAAACTCCCGATATAGCCAAGACACCAGCAAACTTAAACACAACATCATTCTTTCAGAAAACAAAGCTGATCTGCAGAAAATGAGATTGATAAGTATACTCTCGTTATCTTTATTAATAACTGGTGCTATAATAATCGGCATTGCAATTCATTTAAATCGTAAAAAAAGAGAATCCAGATTTGCCAAACAGTTCTCTACTATAGCTAAATTACGTATGGAAAACATTCGTAACCGGATTTCTCCACACGTTTTGTTTAACATGTTAAATGCTGTAATGCCCACTTTCAAACAAGACGATAACCTTGTACATTTGTTCAGACTATTAGCTCAGTCGTTACGTAGTAACCTGATTGCTTCCGAAAAAATGGCAGTATCACTTGAAGAAGAAATTGAATTTGTAAAAAACTATATTGAATTCCGCAAAAATATCAATAGTAGAAAAGTAGATATCAATTGGAATATATCACAGAATGTTCCCTTGGATACGTTAATCCCGTCAATGATTATCCAGATACCAATAGAAAATTCCATTAAATATGCTTTCAGAGAGGAAGTGAAAGATGCACATATAAACATTGATATTTCTGCTGATGAGAGTTTTCTTTATATCACTATTATCGATAACGGTTCTGGGTATAACCCGGGAGCACATATTGGAGATAAAAACAGTACCGGAACAGGACTTAAGGTTATATTCCAGACTACAGAATTATTAAATCAAAAGAATCAGGAAAAGATGTTTTTCAACATTGAAGATATGAAGAACTTTTCACCCGAATTACATGGTACGAGAGTTACGATTATTACTCCTTATAAATATAATTTCGAACTATGAAAAAAACAATAACTACAATTATAGTCGATGACGAAAGCAATTCGATTGCAACACTGAACAAGGATCTTGCTAATTATCCAGAAATTCAGGTAATTGAAACTACTACATCTATTGAAAAAGCAAAAAAAATAATTGTTCAATACCAGCCTGACTTACTATTTTTAGATATTGAAATGCCTAAAATGAATGGGTTTGAACTATTACACGAAATCCGAACGTTGATACACCCTGAAATGTATATCGTATTCTATAGTGCTTACGATAAATATGTGCTTGATGCATTGCGCTCATCTGCTTTCGACTATTTAATGAAACCTTATCAGCCAGAAGAACTTTCAGCAATCATCGAGCGTATTAAAACGCAACCAGAGAAAGAAAAAACAAATGTTGAACAATCCATTCTGCGCTTAATGAAAAATGATAAGAAATTTGCTCTGCAAACAATCTCAGGGCTATTATTTCTAAAAGCCAATGAAGTTCTTTGTTTTCAATATATAGATGGATTTAGAAGCTGGCAAATAACAATGACCGATTTATCTGTGCAGAAACTAAGAACAGGTATTATTGCCAAAGATTTACTTGCTTTTAGCCCTTCATTCATGCAAATTAATCAGGAATGCATACTTAATGTTGACTATATCTCATCAATTGAAAACAAAACATTAAAATGCATTTTATATCCACCATTCAATGATTTGGACATACATGCTTCAAGAAGATATTATTCGAAATTAAAAGAACAATTAGAGATTTTATAGAGGAAAATTCTTTTAAATATTATTTATGTAAACGCAATAATTGGAATTTTCATTAATAATCTTTGCATCTGTTTGTCTAATCATTATATTTGCTTTAACCAAATATATTCACCATGAATAACAAATATGTGATAAATATTGGTCGCCAGCTAGGTAGTGGTGGCCGGGAAATAGGTGCTAAACTTGCCGCACAAATGCATATTGATTTTTACGACAAAGAACTGATTAATATAGCATCAAAAGAAAGTGGACTCTGCAAAGAGTTCTTTGAAAAAGCTGATGAAAAAACATCGCAAAGCATTGTTGGAGGACTTTTTGGAATGCGATTTCCTTTTATTAATGATGGCTCAATTCCAAATAATAATTGTCTGAGCAATGATGCTTTATTCAAGATACAAAGTGATGTAATTCGTGAATTGGCAGAAAAAAAATCATGCCTTTTTGTAGGAAGATGTGCTGATTATATTTTGCGTGATCATCCTCGGTGCGTAAACATCTTCATTTCAGCATCCAAAGAAGACCGGGTTAAACGACTCTGCAAAGAAAAAGGCATTAACTCAGAGAAAGCTGAAGATTTGATAGAGAAGACTGATCGTGAACGGGCAGCTTATTATAATTATTACAGCTACAAAGTATGGGGAGCAGCAGCCACATACCACCTTTGTATTGATTCATCATCGCTTGGCATTGATGAAACTGTTGCATTCATTAAACTGTTTATAGAAAAGAAGCTGGGAGTCTAACCAAGTTTCAAAAAAGAGTCTTTTAAAAAGTAAAATTAAGTATTTATAAATTGAATATTAAAAAACAGCATCAGTATAGATACTCAAAAAACATAAAAAAGGGGTTGTTCCATTCGAACAACCCCTTTCCATATATAATTATATATCGTTTACATAAACATAAGTATAATCAACTGTGCAGATAGCACACGCAAGAACATTACCAGCGGATATACTGTAGAATAGCCAACGCCCGGAGCATCACTACTTGAAACCTGATTAGAATATGCTAATGCAGGAGGGTCTGTATTACTACCGGCAATAAGTCCCATCAACATAAAATAGTTAATCTTGAAAATTTTGCGAGCAATAGATCCAACAATTATTAATGGAATAAAGGTAATAAGGAATCCACATCCTACCCACAACAAACCATCTCCTTCAACCACAGTTTTAAAGAACTCACCTCCTGCACCAATACCAACACTGGCAAGGAATAAAGTAATACCAATCTCACGTAGCATAAGGTTGGCACTTTGGGTTGTGTAAGTTACCAGATTAAACTTGTAACCGAAACGACCAATAATAATAGCTACAACCAGAGGTCCACCTGCCAAACCTAATTTAACAGGAGTAGGCATTCCAGGGAAAGCAAATGGAAGACTACCAAACAATATACCAAATAATATACCGATAAAGATAGTAACAATATTAGGTTCGTTTAAGCGTTTCATTGAGTTACCCATTACAGTAGCAACACGCTCAACTGCATCCTGAGAACCAACAACTGTAACACGGTCACCAACCTGAAGAACCAAGTTTGGGTTAGCAAATAGATCCACACCTGAACGGTTAATACGAGTAACGTTCACACCATAAAGATTACGAAGTTTCAGCTGTCCTAGCTTCTTTCCGTTCATTTCAGATTTTGTAACCAATACACGTCTTGAAACCATAGGAGAGTCAAGTTCTTCCCAGTTTACAAATACTTCTTTTCCTATTAAAGAAATAATAGTATCGGCATCACCTTCTGAACAAACTACAAATATCTGATTACCTTCTTCAAGTACAGTTTCAGAGCTTGGTATTGTAACTTTCTCATTTTTAAGAATACGAGATACAACAAATGAGCATCCAGCAGTATTCATAACATCAGATATTTTTTTGCCAAAAACAGCTGATTTATTTACTTCCAGGTGCATCAAGCGAGGCTTATTCTGATTATCATCTGCCACTGCATTCCATTCTGCTTCTTCTTTAGCAAAATCAATTCTGAAAATAAAGCGTATCAGAATAATAGCACCAATAATTCCTACAACTCCAAGTGGATAAGCAACTGCATATCCTAACGCAATTTTTGGAACTTCGTGAATGATACCCGATGCCTGAAGCTGATTTAATGCTTCCTGAGCAGCACCAAGACCTGGAGTGTTTGTAACTGCGCCTGAAAGAATACCAACTATCATTGGCAATTGAACTCTTCCGTTAAGAGCATAGAACAATCCCAATGCTACAGCAATATTTAGCAGAACAATTGAAGCGGCAAGCATATTCATTGTCATACCACCTTTCTTAAACGAAGAAAAGAAAGAAGGTCCAACCTGCAAACCAATACAAAAAACGAATAAAATTAAACCAAAATCCCTCATAAAATGAAGAACTTCCGTGTTAACATTAAGACCGAAATGTCCCATTAAAATGCCGACAAACAGCACAAAAGTAACACCTAAAGAAATCCCGAAAAATTTAATCTTCCCTAACAAGACTCCAGCAGCTATCACAAATGAATAAAGTAGAACAATGTGAGCCACTGAATTAGGGTCTGTTAGCAATTTAAGCAACCAATCCATAGTGTATAAAGTATCAATTTAAAATTTTGCGCAAAGGTAGTTATTCTATCTCGTCAGATCAAATATTTCTATCCTTGTTTTAATATAAAATTATTAAAATGACAAGTAATATATTAAGCTACTTGAATTTTCCTAAAAAAAAGTATCCTATTATAAGTAAATAAGTATCTTTGCACCTCACACTTAGATAAATTAATATATTAAATACATTTATTAATCTTGTAATTAATACAATAAACTATGGCAGATAGTAATGAAAAACTCTTTTCGGACTTTTCGCCCGTAAGCACTAGCAAATGGATGGAAAAAGTAACAGCCGACCTGAAAGGTGCTGACTTCGAAAAGAAGCTCGTTTGGAAAACAAACGAAGGTTTTAAAGTTAAACCATTCTACAGGATGGAAGATCTGGAAGGTCTGAAAACAACCGACAGCTTACCAGGAGAGTTTCCTTATCTACGGGGAACAAAAAAAGACAATACTTGGTTTGTCCGCCAAAACATTCGCGTTGAATGTCCTAAAGAGGCTAACACCAAAGCATTAGACATTTTAAATAAAGGTATTGATTCCTTAGGATTCAGCATTAAAGGAAAAGATGTAAACGTTGATTTTATTGAAACGTTACTCAATGATATTTGTGCAGAATGTGTAGAATTAAACTTTTCTACTTGTCAAAGTCATGCTGTTGAATTAGCAGAGTTATTGGTTGCTTATTTCCAGAAAAAGAACTATGACTCAACAAAGCTAAAAGGCTCTATCAATTATGATTACTTTAATAAGATGCTGACTAAAGGCAAAGAAAAAGGTAATCTGGTAGAAACAGCTAAGGCATTGATTGAAGCAACAAAAACTCTACCTTTCTACAGAGTTATCAGTGTTAATGCATTATCTCTGAATAATGCTGGAGCTTATATTTCTCAGGAACTAGGATATGCTTTAGCATGGGGTAATGAATATCTGAATTTATTAGTTGAAGCAGGAATTACACCAACTATTGCTGCTAAAAAAATTAAATTCAACTTCGGTATCAGTTCAAATTACTTCCTTGAAATTGCTAAGTTCCGTGCAGCACGTATGTTATGGGCCAACATTGTAAGCTCATACAAACCGGTTTGCACAAGAGACAATTGTTCTAATACCGCTGAAGATGGTGAATGTCGTTGTGCTGCAAAAATGAAAGTACATGCAGAGACTTCTTCTTTCAATTTAACGATGCTGGATGCACATGTAAACTTGCTTCGTACTCAGACAGAAGCTATGAGTGCGGCTCTTGCCGGAGTAGATTCATTAACTGTTACTCCGTTTGATAAAGCTTATCAGACTCCAGATGATTTCTCGGAACGTATTGCCCGCAACCAACAATTATTATTAAAGGAAGAATCGAACTTTGATAAAGTTGTGGATCCTGCTGCAGGTTCTTATTATATTGAAAATCTAACAACTTCTATTGCTCAACAAGCATGGAACATCTTCTTAAAGGTTGAAGAAGAAGGAGGTTTCTATGCAGCAGTAAAAGCTGGAAGTGTTCAGGAAGATATTAATCAGTCTGGTAAAGCAAGACATATTGCTTTATCAAGCCGTAAAGAAGTTCTTTTAGGAACCAATCAATTCCCTAACTTCACTGAAAAAGTTGGAGATAAGAGACAGGTTGAAAATAAATGTTGCTGTTCAGACAATAGTAGTTCTTGCGAAAGCACTGTAACAGTACTTAATTCCGACCGCGCTGCAAGTGAGTTTGAAGCACTACGTTTACAAACTGAGGCTGCTGATCATTGTCCGAAAGCATTCATGCTGACTATTGGTAATTTGGCAATGCGCCAAGCCAGAGCACAATTCTCTTGCAACTTCCTTGCATGTGCCGGCTATGAAGTAATTGATAACCTGGGATTCGAAACTGTAGAAGAAGGAGTAGAAGCTGCAATGGAAGCTAAAGCTGATATTATAGTACTTTGTTCCAGTGACGATGAATATGCAGAATATGCTGTTCCGGCATTTAAAGCTGTTAATAACCGTGCTATGTTTATAGTTGCCGGAGCTCCGGCTTGCGCGGATGCTTTGAAAGCAGAGGGTATTGAGAACTTTATCAATGTTCGTGTCAATGTATTAGACACTCTGAAAGAATATAATGCTAAACTAGGAATTAAGTAAAGACATCATGAGACCAGATTTTAAAAATATAGATATATATGCCGGATTCAAGCACGTAGATGGTGCTGAATGGCAAAAGGCTAACGGGATTGAAGCCAACTGGAACACTCCAGAGCACATCAACGTAAAGCCTGTTTACACAAAAGAAGATCTTGAAGGAATGGAGCATCTTGAATATGCTGCCGGTATTCCACCTTATCTTCGCGGTCCTTATTCAGTTATGTACACTCTTCGCCCATGGACCATCCGCCAATATGCCGGATTCTCTACTGCAGAAGAGTCAAATGCTTTCTATCGTAGAAATCTTGCTTCCGGACAAAAAGGTTTGTCTGTTGCATTCGACCTTCCTACTCACCGCGGATACGACCCGGATCATGAACGTGTAGTGGGCGATGTTGGTAAAGCAGGGGTTTCTATCTGTTCATTGGAAAACATGAAAACTTTGTTTGATGGTATTCCATTGAGCAAAATGTCTGTTTCCATGACTATGAACGGTGCCGTACTTCCTATTCTTGCTTTTTATATCAACGCAGGACTGGAACAGGGAGCTAAGCTTGAAGAAATGGCTGGAACTATTCAGAATGATATCTTGAAAGAATTCATGGTTCGTAATACTTATATTTACCCACCTGCATTCTCTATGAAGATTATTTCTGATATTTTCGAGTATACTTCACAGAAGATGCCTAAATTTAATTCAATTTCTATTTCAGGTTATCACATGCAGGAAGCTGGAGCTACTGCTGATATTGAATTAGCATACACTTTAGCCGATGGACTTGAATATCTTCGTGCCGGTGTTGCTGCAGGAATTGATATTGATGCATTTGCACCTCGTCTTTCTTTCTTCTGGGCTATTGGTACTAACCACTTTATGGAAATTGCCAAAATGCGTGCTGCACGTATGTTATGGGCTAGGATTGTTAAACAGTTCAATCCAAAGAATCCAAAGTCTCTTGCTCTGCGTACTCACTGCCAGACTTCAGGTTGGTCATTAACAGAACAGGATCCGTTTAATAATGTAGGTCGTACTTGTATCGAGGCTATGGCTGCTGCATTGGGACACACTCAATCACTTCACACCAACGCATTGGACGAAGCTATTGCATTGCCAACCGATTTTTCAGCACGTATTGCACGTAATACTCAGATTTATATTCAGGAAGAAACTTACATCTGTAAGAATGTAGACCCATGGGGTGGCTCTTATTATGTTGAAAGCTTGACTAATGAGCTTGCTCACAAAGCTTGGGAACGTATCGAAGAAATTGAGAAACTTGGTGGTATGGCTAAAGCAATCGAAACCGGTGTTCCTAAACTTCGTATCGAAGAAGCTGCAGCACGTGCTCAGGCTCGTATCGACTCTGGCAGTCAAACTATTGTAGGTGTTAATAAGTACCGTTTAGAGAAAGAAGCTCCTATCGACATTCTTGAAATTGACAATACAGCTGTTCGTCTGGATCAGATTGAACGTCTGAAAGAATTAAAAGAAGGTCGTGATGAAGCTAAAGTTCAAGCTGCCCTTGAAGCTATTACCAAATGTGTGGAAACCAAAGAAGGTAACTTACTTGAGTTAGCTGTTGAAGCTGCACATGTAAGAGCAACTCTAGGAGAGATCTCCGACGCTTGCGAAAAGATTGTAGGACGTTATAAAGCTGTAATTAGAACTATATCAGGCGTGTATTCATCAGAAAGTAAAAACGATTCAGACTTCAAACGTGCTTGTGAACTTGCCGAGAAGTTTGCTAAGAAAGAGGGACGTCAACCTCGTATCATGATTGCTAAAATGGGTCAGGACGGTCACGACCGTGGTGCAAAAGTTGTTGCAACAGGATATGCTGACTGTGGTTTCGATGTGGATATGGGACCATTGTTCCAGACTCCTGCAGAAGCAGCCCGTGATGCTGTAGAAAACGACGTTCATGTAGTTGGTGTTTCTTCACTGGCTGCAGGTCACAAAACATTGATTCCTCAAATTATTGATGAACTTAAGAAACTTGGACGAGAAGATATTCTTGTTATTGCCGGTGGTGTAATCCCTGCACAGGATTATGATTTCTTGTATAAAGCCGGAGTTGCAGCAATCTTTGGTCCTGGTTCGCCAGTAGCAAAAGCTGCATGCCAGATTCTTGAGATATTACTTGAAGAAGAATAAACTAAGAATTAATAATCTATTTAAAAAGGGTGTCCCAAAAGGGCACCCTTTTTATATGCGCGGAATTTTTCTTCTTTTTTCTGTATTTATACGGGGTGAAATAAAAAAGCCCGCAGCTTATAATCAAGCAATTAGCTTAAAAAGTAAAACGGATTGTCAGAAAACTTCCTTTATAGTTTCTCCGAAAAGCAGAAAGAACGAGTTAAAAAGTGTTTCATGATTGATTCTAAGCACTATATAGAGGGATAAAAAAGGACTAAATTTCAAGCATTTTTATATAATAATACAAATAAGCCCAATAAAATGCTCTCGTAAAGTAAAAAAAGCTATTTACAAAGTTAACCTATTAAATACACACGCTTCATATTCAGCTATTTAGGATAATAAACTAATTATGTAAAACATTTAAAACCGAATCAAGAATAGATTACATAAAAAAACCTGGCAATACTATAACAAATCTCTATATTTTAGTAGCTTTTCATACTTATAAAATGGGCTATCCTACTTTTTGGGCAGCCTCTTCTATTTTATTGGTCAATAAATAAAATTTGCCGGTGAATAAATAAAAATTATTGGTGAATAATTCAGATTTATTGAGCAATGAATAGAAACAAAAAAAGCAACCCTGAAATGGATTGCTTTTATATATTATGTTTTTATTATAATTATTCGATAATACCAAATAAGCGGTCGCGAAGAATATAACAGCCACCAACAACACCTGCGGTATCTCCCAGTTCTCCTGTCTTAAGTTTCATATCCTGTAAAACCAGATTCAGAGAATATTTATGAAGAGCTGTTTCAAGAGGCAATGTTAAGTAAGAGCCACAAGCCGAAAGCTCACCACCTAATATTACAAGTTCCGGATTAAATATATTCAATAGAAGAGACATATAATGTCCTAGCTTCTCTCCCACTTCCTCTATAACCTCAATAGCAAGAAGATCTTCATCCTTTGTTGCAGCATCAATGATGTCATACATATTAATATCGAAAGGTTTCTTTCTGCTTGTAACTACAGAAGTTGATCCATCTGCCAGTTTCTCTTTAAATCGTCTTACAAGAGCCTGACCGGAAATTTCAGTTTCCAGGCATCCCTTCTTGCCACATTGGCAAAGTATCTGGTTATCCAGAACAGGACTGTGTCCAAATTCTCCGGAGAAACCTGACATTCCATAGTAAAGCACACCATTACAAATCATTGAAATACCAAATCCCCAGTTCAAACTAATAAAAATAACATCCTTTTCAGATGTTCCGGCACCTGCACCACAACAGTATTCTCCATATCCCATTGCTCTACTATCATTCTCGATAATAGTTTTAATGCCTATTTTGTGCTCAAAAATATTGCTTAGAGGTTCTTTTTCAAAAGAAAAATAACTGTCACTATATCCTTTAGCAGAATTGATGCGTCCACACAGAACTACACATGCACCAAGAATCTTGCTTTTATCTAACCCTGAATCATCGATAAATTTATTAATCAGATTACATAAACTATCTAAAGATTCGTGAGTATTTTTAAATACAAAATCAATTCGGGTCTTAATTTCCAGAAATTCATTCTTAAAGTTTTGCAAACCAATGCTTACGCAATCACGCCTAACATCGACTCCAAGAAAAAAAGCTGAATTTGGATTTATACAATAAACAGATGGACGGCGTCCGCCTGCTGTATCTATCTTCCCTTTTTCGAAAGCGATTCCTTCTTCTATTAACTCAACAATAACTTTTGTTACAGTAGGAACGCTAAACTCTGTTTCTTTACAGATATCTGCAATAGTCGTTCCGCCCTCAAGCATCAGCTGTTGGATAACATTTTTTTTAAGTCGAGCCATTTTTAACGCAGAGAGGGCCATTCCTTCCTGCGAATTAAATAATTTTGAAAGAGTCATAATTTATTTCCCGAGATTATTTATACAAAGTTTACAAAAGTAATGCAATTATATCATTTAACACACTCTTTAACTATGATTAACTTGATTTTCTACATTTTTTTATAAACAGACATACAATTTTGTTCATTTATTATGAAATAACTACCTTTGTCTTCATAAACAAAATAAAGAAATGATAGTTTGCATTGCCGAAAAGCCAAGTGTTGCACGAGATATAGCTGATATTCTTGGAGCTAAGAACAAGAAAGATGGATACATAGAAGGAAACGGATACCAGGTTACGTGGACATTCGGACATCTTTGCACACTCAAAGAGCCACACGAATATACTCCCGAATGGAAAAGATGGAGCTTGGCTAATCTGCCAATGATCCCTCCCCGATTCGGTATTAAATTAATAGAATCGCCAAGCATTGAAAAACAATTTAAAATAATTGAGAGTTTAATGGCTAATGCCGATGAAATTATCAATTGTGGTGACGCGGGACAGGAAGGGGAATTAATTCAGCGATGGGTAATGCAAAAAGCTGGTGCTAAATGCCCTGTTAAAAGATTGTGGATATCTTCACTAACTGAAGAATCTATCAGGGAGGGATTCGCCAAATTAAAAGACCAGTCGGAGTTTCAGTCTCTTTACGAAGCTGGATTATCACGTGCTATAGGCGACTGGACTTTAGGAATGAACGCCACAAGATTATATACTCTAAAATATGGGCAGAACAGACAGGTGTTGTCTATCGGACGTGTGCAGACTCCTACCCTGGCACTTATTGTAAACCGTCAGCTGGAGATAGAAAATTTTAAACCAGAGCCTTACTGGGAACTAAAGACTATTTATCGGGAAACTACATTTTCGGCTACAAAAGGCAAATTTACATCTAAAGAGGAAGGTTATGAATTCCTTGAAAAAGTTAAATACTCAGACTTCACAATCACGGATGTTTCATCGAAAAAGGGCGTTGAATATGCTCCCAGGCTTTTCGACCTTACTTCCTTGCAGGTGGAATGCAATAAAAAATTTGGTTATTCGGCAGATGAGACACTCAAACTTATTCAATCTCTTTACGAGAAAAAAGTCACTACTTATCCGCGTGTAGACACAACATTTCTGAGTGATGATATTTATCCCAAATGCCCAGCCATACTAAAGGGGATAAAAGACTATACAAGTCTGACAGCACAATTGGAAGGGAAAAAACTTCCAAAATCAAAAAAAATATTCGATTCTGCAAAAGTTACAGATCACCACGCCATTATTCCAACCGGAGTTCACCCTATGAATCTATCTGATATGGAAAGACGTGTATTCGATTTGGTTGCAAGACGTTTTATTGCCGCCTTCTATCCTGATTGTAAAGTATCAACAACAACAGTGCTTGGCGAAGTTGAAAAGATAGAATTCAAGGTAACCGGAAAACAGATTCTTGAACCGGGATGGCGTGAAGTATTTGCCAAAAGTCAATCAGACGAAAAAGATGAAGAAGAACGTACTCTTCCTAGCTTTACAAAAGGAGAAAGCGGACCTCATCAACCAGATCTTAATGAGAAATGGACTCAACCACCTAAGCCATACACCGAAGCTACTTTACTACGCGCCATGGAAACTGCAGGAAAACTTGTAGACAATGACGAGTTGCGCGATGCATTGAAAGAAAATGGTATCGGTCGTCCTTCAACCCGGGCTGCCATTATAGAAACTTTATTTAAACGAAACTATATCCGTAAGGAGAAAAAGAACCTGATTGCCACTCAAACCGGAGTTGAGCTTATTCAGATTATTCATGAAGAGCTTCTTAAATCGGCTGAATTAACTGGAATCTGGGAGAAAAAGCTTCGGGAAATTGAGAAAAAGAAATATGACGCAAAAACGTTCCTGGAGGAGTTAAAGCAAATGGTTACAGAGGTTGTTAACAATGTATTATCGGACAACACTAACAGATATATTACGATTCAGAATGCTGTTAAAGAAGAAGTAAAGAAAGAGCCGAAGAAACGAGAGAAAAAGGCACCTGTTCCTAAAAAGCAAAAAGAGGAAAAGCCTGTACCAGAAGAGAACAAAGATAACATCATCGGTCAACCATGCCCACTTTGTGGAAAAGGAGTCATCATTAAAGGGAAATCGGCTTACGGTTGTTCTGAATGGAAATCGGGCTGTACATTCCGAAAAGGATTCGATGAATAGAATAAATCAGATCTTGCTCCTATGTTATTTTAACTTATAACAGTTACAAATCACAATAAACGGGACAGATTGTAGTTATTATTAAGTAATTCGTCATCAGTAAAATGAAAAAGATTCTTAGTAACATAGCCACTATTTGTCTTCTGCTTTCACTACTTCAATCATGTGGATGGGAAAGCAGCATTAAAAAAGGTGATGAAAGTTACGCTTTAGGTGAATATTATGATGCAGCTAAGTTTTACAGGAAAGCTTATACTAATATACCTGCAAAAGAACGAAAGAAAAAGGGAGAGATAGCATACAAAATGGCCGATTGTTATCGGCTCACAAATTATTCTGTTCGTGCAAAAGCTGCATACATCAATGCCATTCGTTACAAATACCATGATAGCATTGCTTTATTTTATCTGGCTGAATCGCAAAAGAAAACAGGAGATTATAAGTCTGCTATTAAGAGTTATGAGCAATTTCTATCTTATAAACCCGGAAATATACTTGCAAAGAACGGACTGATATCCTGCAAACTCGCTCCTGAATGGAAAAAGAATCCTACGCAATACATCGTGAAGAAGTTTCCGCTTTTCCTTTCCAATCGCAGTGAATACTCACCAATGTATGCCGGCAAAGATATAGACCAGATATATTTCACTTCTACCCGAGATAAGGCTAAAGGAAATAACCTGAATGGAATTACAGGGATGAAAAGCGCTGATATCTTTATGGCTAAAAAAAACGAGAAAGGAAACTGGTTACCACCCGAAAGACTTGAGTCGGAAGTTAATACGGACTTTGAAGATGGCGCATGCTCATTCACTGCAGACGGAAAAACGATGTACTTTACCCGTTGCCGAATTGATGCAAACTCTCCTGTATATGCCGAAATTTATGTATCACAACGTACCGGCGCTAACTGGGGAGCTCCGCAAAAATGCATTATAACAAAAGATACTTTATCATCTTTTGCCCATCCTGCTATTTCGCCCAATGGCCATTATCTCTATTTTTCGTCCGATATGCCTGGAGGATATGGTGGCAAAGACATTTGGAGAGTACCAGTTTCTAATTCGGGATTCGGAGCAGTAGAAAATCTTGGAGATCTAATTAATACTCCCGGTGATGAAATGTTTCCGACTATAAAGGATAACGGCGATTTATACTTTTCATCAGACGGACATCCGGGAATGGGTGGCTTAGATCTCTATCGGGCTCAGCAAGACAGTTTGGGGAACTGGAAGGTTGAAAATTTAAAGTCACCAATGAATTCAGAAAGTGATGATTTCGGTATGACTTTTGAGCCCGGACTTCAACGAGGCTTTTTCAGTTCTAACAGAAAAGATGCCCGCGGGTGGGATCACATTTATACATTCGAATTACCTGAGATAGCGCATACTGTCACCGGTTGGGTATATGATAAGGAGGGGGATGCTCTGCCCGAAGCAACTGTCAGCATTGTGGGACAAGATGGAACAAATCTGAGAGTTAGTGTAAAAGGAGATGGCTCTTTCACACAAAAGTTGGAGCGGGGACAAAATTACGTAATGCTGGCCAACTGTCGTGGTTATTTAAATTGCAAGCAAGAACTTACAACAGATTCCATAAATGAAAGCAAAAACTATGAATTAGAATTTCCTTTGGCTTCCATAACTCGTCCGGTGTTAATCGATAATATCTTTTACGAATTTGACAAGGCAACCTTAACTGCAGAATCAACCAAAGCACTGAATGATTTAATCAAGATGCTGAATGATAACCCTAATATAACAATTGAACTTAATGCTCATTGTGACTATTTTGGGAATGATAGTTATAATGAAGCACTTTCTCAACGTAGAGCCGAAGCTGTTGTTAAGTTCCTTGTATCTGGCGGCATTGATATAAATCGGCTTACAGCAAAAGGATATGGAGAGTCACAGCCCAAAGTAATAAATAAGCGTATTGCAAAAAAACACCAGTTTCTAAAAGAAGGCGATGTTCTCACTGAAGATTTTATACTTAAACTTCCCGCCGAACAGCAAGAAATCTGCAATGCAATAAACAGACGTACAGAATTCAAAGTGGTTAGAACTACTTATAAGCTATACAAATAAAAAATCATTCTCCAGTACTCTTACCAAAGAATGATTTTTTTGAAAATAATATAGAGAATAGAATTCTTATTTTAAAGAAATATATCCAACCTTATCTACAAGATCTTGACCCTGAGCTGATTCTACAAAGTTAATAAATGGAGTTAACTTGGCAGCATTCTTCTTATCATAGTAGAAGAATAATGGACGGACAATTGGATATGTTTTATTCTTAGCTGTTGCTACAGATGGAGCAACGAAACTTTTACCATCATAAGAAACCTTGATTGCTTTCACATCGTTCTCCAAATAAGCTAAACCAACGTAACCAATTGCTCCTTTAGTCTGACTTACAGATTGAATGATTGCTCCTGTTGCAGGCATAGAAAGAATATTCTTCTTGTAGTTCTTGTTTTTCAATACATGTTCTTTAAAAAATTCGTAAGTACCAGAGCTTGTTTCTCTTGAGTAAGCAACGATTGCAAGGTCTGTACCACCAACTTGTTTCCAGTTAGTAATTTTACCGGTAAAGATATCTTCCAATTGTTGGCGAGTTAATTCACTTACTTTATTTCCAGGATTAACAACTACAGCCAAAGCATCGAAAGCAATGATCTTTTCAACAGGAGATTTACCTGCCTGCTGGAATTTTACTTTTTCATCAAACTTAATTTTACGAGATGCCGAAGCTATATCTGTTGTTCCGGCAAGCAAAGCAGCTATACCTACTCCACTACCGCCACCTGTTACTGTTACATTTCCACCTTTTTTATTAAATGCTTCTGCCTCTTTCTGAGCCAATGGCAACACTGTATCACTACCTTTCACACGTTGAGCAAATGATCCCTGAGCTATACTGCAAATCAATGCTATTGCTAAAATAATCTTTTTCATCTTTATTTTTATTGTTAAAGTGTTATCTATTAAAATTTATATTGTAATCTTAATGTGAAAATATTGTCTTTCAAGTCTGAATTATATCCTGTAAGATTCTTAGACTTTTCATTAAAGGCCATATCATAATATGCCATCAATCTGAAGTTATTGTTCATTCTATAAAGATAGCCTATACCAATATTGTGTTTTGCAATATCGCCTTTACCTGTACCACCAAGACCAACTTCGTCACCAGATAATTTTGTATTAGGATCGTAAGAATCATATCGTACAACTAAAGAGTGTTTTGTTTGTCCCAAGTCTTGAATCAAATAAATATTGTATCCCATAAAGTTACGACGATAAGTGTCGGTTGTAGGTAGAGAAGAAGCATTAGGACTCTTTGAATCACCTAGCGCACCAGGTTGTTTTCCAGCCATCATTTCAGCACGTAAAGTAGTCATACCTGCACCAGTTGATAATAGTAATTGCCCATCAAGACCATAATAAGTACGATCTGAATAATCGCCAACTTTAGCATTATTTACTTTCACAAATTGTTTTCCAGACATTTCATATACATTGGCAGTTCCCTGGTATGTACCTCCTAAATATAAAGAAGCGCCTAATCCGTATTGCATATTCTCATAAGACTTTTTATATGAAAGGTGAGAAATCCAGTCTTTTCTGTTGTGAATATCTTGTTTCATTCCATTACCTGCAAATAATCCTGTTTCAAGTTTAAAAGGATTCAATGCATGATCTTTTGGAGCCTGAAAGGTTAACATACCTCCTAAATCGACTTCATTTGGGAAAAGGATATTACAAGCTGTACTTCTTTCGGGAGTTTCAAGAGAACTTGATGAATAAGGAATTTCATATCCAAATGGTCTGTTAGCCACACCTGCCTGAAGTGATACCCATTTAGTCCATGGTTCAGTTACAGTAAAATATAACTCTTTTACTTCTACAGCTTTTTCTGTCATTTCAAACTGAGCTACCGCTGTATTAGGAGCACCCTCAAATAAATCGGAATAAGTAAATTTCAGACGACCACGACGTAAACCTATACGTGTATAATTATCTTCCGTACTTGCTTTTGCACTTCCTACTTTTAAACTTGCATCTTTCTGACCAAACTGTAAATCGCTCTGAACATAACCAGATATTTTTAATTTATTTAAGTTATCAACAAGCGAACTTATTCGTTCAGTCTCTGCCTGCGTTTTTTCGAGCGGTGTTAATTCAACTTCCTGAGCCAGCACTGACACTGTTGAAAGACATAAAAGAGAGCCTACTAAAATTTTTTTCATAACTAAGTGTTTTTATTGTTATTTTGACACTGCAAAGTAAGGCCTGAAATATTTCATTGTCATTTCGCATCAATTACATTGTAAAGTCATTATTGTTACTATGATATTACAATAATTAAGAAGCTGTATATCAAGCCATACATAACTAGATGTCAACCAATTAAATCATTATTTCCAAGTTGACAGGATTTTATTTATCTTTGCAAATGATGGGTAAGCCTATCAAAAAATAAATTATTATAATATGAGCATCATCATAAACAAACAGGGAAACAATAGTGTTTACCATATCATGGCTTTATTTACGGTAATAATCTGGGGAACTACATTTATATCAACCAAAGTGCTCATTAAGCAAGGTCTCTCTCCCGAAGATATTCTTTTCTATCGCTTCTTAATTGCATATATCTGCATCTGGACAATTTGTCCACGTAAACTCTTTGCAAATAGTCTAAAAGATGAGCTTTTATTTATTGCAACAGGCTTATGCGGAGGATCACTCTATTTTATTGCCGAAAACAGAGCACTGGGAATAACTTTAGCTTCCAATGTATCGTTAATAGTATGTACCGCTTCCATCTTTACAGCTATTCTATCACATCTATTCATCAAAGGTGAAAAATTTAAGAGAAATCTTATATCGGGTTCTTTTATAGCCTTGGCAGGTGTAGCCTTTGTTGTATTCAACGGTAGCTTTATTTTGAAAATTAACCCGGCTGGAGATCTTCTAACAATCACCGCTGCATTAATGTGGGCTTTTTACAGTATAATTTTAAAAAGACTGGATAAAAAATACTCAACTTTACTTATAACCCGAAAAGTTTTCTTTTACGGAATAATAACTTTATTGCCTACTTTTCTCATTTCACCGCTGACAACAGATACTCATATACTTTTTCAACCAACCGTTTTAGGGAATTTTATATTTCTTGGAGTAGTAGCTTCCATGCTCTGTTACATATTATGGAATATGTGTATCAAGCATTTAGGAGCAGTTCGTACTACTAATTACGTATATATTGTTCCGCTGGTTACTCTTATAACTTCTTCCATAATCATAAACGAAACAATCACACCATTTGCTATTGCAGGAGCATTACTTATCCTAAGCGGTGTATATATAGCGGAGAAAGGATTTCCCTGGTTTAAAAAGATTGCATCCAAATAAGAGCATGCACAAGGAAAGGTTTATTCATTGAATCTATTTCGGCTACAAATCTTTCACCAAAAGAACTTTTTTGATTAAGTTTGCATTCAAAATAAAAACACCAATGAAACAATATTTGGATTTACTCGACAGAGTCATGAAAGAAGGTACCCGGAAAAGCGATCGTACGGGAACCGGAACTATTAGTGTATTCGGACATCAGATGCGTTTTAATATGGACGATGGCTTTCCATGTTTAACAACCAAAAAGCTGCATCTTAAATCGATTATCCATGAACTTCTTTGGTTTTTGCAAGGAGATACAAACATTAAATATCTTCAGGACAATGGTGTAAGAATCTGGAACGAATGGTCTGACGAGAATGGTGACCTGGGACATATTTATGGTTATCAATGGCGTTCATGGCCTGATTATAAAGGAGGACATATTGACCAGATAAAAGAAATTGTTGATACTATTAAAAACAATCCAGACTCTCGCCGTATGCTTGTTAGTGCATGGAATGTTGCAGATATTGATAGCATGAAGCTTCCTCCTTGCCATATTTTATTTCAGTTTTACGTAGCCGACGGAAGATTAAGTTTACAACTTTATCAACGTAGCGCTGATATATTCTTAGGAGTCCCATTTAATATTGCATCTTATGCTTTATTGCTTCAGATGATGGCACAAGTTACGGGACTTAAAGCTGGTGATTTCATTCATACACTTGGAGATGCACATATTTATGTAAATCACCTTGAACAAGTAAAGCTTCAACTTTCAAGAGAACCTCGTCCGCTTCCTAAAATGAAGATTAATCCGGATGTGAAAGATATATTCAGCTTCAAATTCGAAGATTTTGAACTTACCGACTATAATCCACATCCTCATATTAAAGGTATTGTATCTGTATAAAAGAAAACCGTATGACTAAAGTCTCAATTATTGTTGCAGCATCACTTAATAATGCTATTGGCCGGGGTAATCAGCTTATATACAGAGTCCCTAATGATCTGAAACGTTTTAAAGAACTAACAACGGGGCATACCATTATTATGGGCAGAAAAACTTTTGAATCCTTACCAAAGGGTGCTTTGCCAAACAGGCGAAACCTGGTTCTTTCTACAAATCCTAATGCAGAATTTACCGGAGCTGAAAGATTTTCATCGTTAGATGAAGCTATTGCAGCCTGCAAAGATGAGAAAGAAGTATTTATTATAGGAGGAGATAGTGTATATAAACAGGCAATGCCTAAGGCAGACGCTATTTATCTGACATTAGTTGAAGACATAACAAAAGATGCAGATGCATTTTTCCCTGAAATAAAAAGTGAAGAATGGAAAGAAACGGGCAGAGAGCCTCATTCCATTGATGAGAAGCATCACTACCCGTATATTTTTATTAATTATGAAAGGCGTTGAATACCTTCTTCATCGTCATCATCATCCAGGATTGGCATCTGACGTTTGATAGCTTCGTGGAAAGAAATCAGTGTTTCTGTGCGCGCCAAGCCAAGTGGTTGTAGTTTATCATGAATAACACTTAGTAGATGGTGATTATTCTTTGCATAAATCTTAATAAACATATCATACTGGCCGGTAGTATAATGGCATTCCACAACCTCTGGTATATCTTCCAAGGCTTTTCTTACCGCCTCAAAACTAGATGGATCTTTTAAGTAAAGTCCAATATATGCACATGTTTCATAGCCAATTTTCTCCGGATCTATCACATATTCAGATCCCTTCAATATACCTAAATTGGTTAGTTTTTGTATGCGTTGATGAATTGCTGCTCCAGAAACATTACATGCGCGTGCCACTTCCAGGAAAGGAATTCTAGCATTATCTGCTATCAGTCTAAGAATTTCTTTATCCAAACGATCTAATTGATGATATCCCATATTTTTATTTTATAATTACGAATGCAAAGTTACGTATTTTTTTAGCAAAAAAATACGTAAACTATCACTTTTATTCTTAAAAAAATTATAATTTCAAACTTACATTAATTCTACAGTTTAGTTTTTCTCTTCTTACTCTAAAATTTCTTAACTTTGTGTCAAATAAATGTTTATATGAAAAAAAATATTCTACTATTTACACTTTGTTGTTTCTTGTGCATATCTTCATTTGCTCAATCATTCAACGATTATTTTATAGATAAAACTCTACGTATTGATTATATATTTTCAGGTACTGCTAATCAGCAGGAAATCTCTGTAGAGAATTTATCTCAGTTACCTACCTGGGCTGGAAGACGCCATCATTTATCAGAAATTCCATTAGATGGTAACGGACAAATTACAGTAAAAGATTTAAAATCGGGAAATTGCATTTATAAGACATCATTCAGCACACTCTTTCAGGAATGGTTAGACACGGATGAAGCAAAAAGTGTTTCTCGCGGATTCGAAAATACTTATCTTGTACCTTACCCAAAACAGCCGGTAGAAATAAGCATCTCTTTCAGAGATAAAAAAGGCAATTACAATACATTGCTTAAACATATTGTAAAACCAGATGATATTCTGATTAGAAAACAAGGGAATACTCATGTTACTCCTTATGTATATCTACAAAAAAGTGGAACTCCGGAAAATTGTATTGATGTAGCTATTATGGCCGAAGGCTATACAAAAGAGGAAATGGCGTTATTTATTAAAGATGCAAAAATAGCTTGCGAAGCACTATTCAGCCACGAACCTTTCCGCTCCATGAAAAGTCGATTCAATATTGTTGCTGTGGAAAGTCCTTCAAAAGACAGTGGTGTTAGTGCACCCAAAAATGGAATTTGGAAGAATACCGCTTTCAGTTCTCATTTCGATAGTTTTTATTCTGACAGATATTTAACCAGCAGCAACCTAACAGACATTCATAATTCTTTGGCAGGAATTCCTTATGAACATATTATTATCTTAGCAAATACAGAACAATATGGTGGCGGAGGAATCTACAACTCCTTTACTCTAACCACTGCTCACCACAAACATTTCCGTCCGGTGGTGGTACACGAGTTCGGACATAGCTTTGCCGGCCTTGGAGATGAATATTATTATGACGAAGATTTATTTAATGGTGTATATCCATTTGATGTTGAGCCTTGGGAGCAAAACATTACCACCAAAGTCAACTTCCCTGCCAAATGGAAAGATATGGTTGATAATGGAACAGCGAAACTGATAGAAGGAGGAGGTTATTCATCTAAAGGAATTTATCGCGGTGCAGAAGATTGCAGGATGAAAACAAATACATGCCAAGCTTTCTGCCCTGTTTGTCAAAGAGCTATAAAAAGACTGATTGACTTCTATACGCTGCCTTAATTTTTTGTTTATGATTTCAATACAGCATATTCATACAACCGACAAGGAATATTATTGTTTTGTAGAAAATCTCTTTACGAAAGCTTTTCCCAAAAAAGAACGGAGAGATATTACTTTGCAACGGGAGTATACTGACGGTAACAAACTTTTTTATAATAATATCCTACTGGCTGAGAATGAGCCGGTAGGATTTATTTCTTACTGGAATTTGGGCAAGTTTTTTTATATAGAACATTTTGCCATTCATGAAACTAGAAGAAACCACAAGTATGGACAGAAAGCGCTTTGCGCACTGGAGGACATGCTAAAAGGGCCTATTATTCTGGAAGTTGAACTTCCTGAGGATGAAATAAGCAAACGCCGTATAAACTTCTACCAACGTCAGGGATTCCAGTTATGGGATAATGAATATATGCAGCCTCCTTACCGGAAAGAAGACAATTATCTTCCAATGAAACTTATGGCAAAAGGAGAACTAGATAGCCGAACAGACTTTGAGCTTATTAAAAGGACTTTATATAAGGAAGTTTATCAGATAGAATTATAAATACAAGAAGTTACTCCGGACGAGCTGAATAAAAAATATTAAGCACATTTGCTCTACGCAAAGCCTGCTTTACATCCGAAACTATTCCCATTGGAGTATCTTTATCAATCTTCAATTTCACCATTAATAATGAATACTCATTAGGTTTGAGTGATGCCCACTTCTTTTTCATATAGTATTCAACCTGAGCCACTGTCATCACCTGATTATTTAATTGAATGCGATGAGATGATCTTACTTTTCCCTTTGGTTTACCTATATATATAGTTGTAACAATAGTTTTTTTCCCTAATGCCGATAATTCGGTTGCCTGCGGAGCATCAACCTCTCCAACCACTACCTTATCTTTTCTAATACTGGTGAGCATTATAAAAAAGAACAGCAGAATAAGGAAAATTGTAGGTAAAGCTATTGCGTTTATTCTTGGAATTTCCAGCTTTTCACGGGTTACAAATCTTCTTTTCATTTTACTCCTCCTACACTTGATTGAGGTTCTGCTTCTGAAATACGTACCGGATAGCAAGCGCAGACAGCTTGCCGTTTATCAGGAGACAGTTCTATGAATTTCTTACCCCATCTTTTTTCTGCTAATTCATTACGAAGCTCGTTATATGCACCTATTAATTCGTTTTGCACATCAATATATGCCTGATAGGTGGTGTTTCTTCCACATTTCACAGAAATAATATGGTTTGCAGTAACTTGCATATTACCTAATAAGGAGATTTTTTTCGTCACTTTCTCAGGAAGTCTATTATCACCTTTAGGATTAGCAATAAATGCTTTGGCCACTTCTCTTAATTCGCCGATACCTATTATCTGTCTTCCACAGATAAGTTCATCTGTATCTGTCAAGAACACATTTAATATATTGCGAGGTTCAGCTTTAGCCGGTTGATATTTTCCTATCGGCGGTGGAAGACGCCTGGCCAACCCCTGATCTACATCCATAGATGTGATTACAATAAAGAAAATAAGCAGCAGAACAACAATGTATCCTGTCCAGTCAGCATCCACATCCGGTATTGTTCTCTTAAATCTTCTCATTGTTATCTAACTTTCCGACCGATATAAAAACCTATTATCAAAAATACAGCTGCACCAATAAGTGCAAATGTGGTATAAATAAACATATCTGTCAGCCTAAGCCAGCAGGGAGTATTGTAAGTTCCATTGTATTCTTGCAGTGGAAGAGCATTTGTGCTACCAAAAAGCCAGCAAAGGAACATAAGAAACGCCAAAATAAAAAAGCCTAAAACAGAACGTATAGCATATTTAGGCGAACGACGAAACCGTTCTATCAGTTTACCTATTACAGCAAGTACGGTTAAAGTAACCGCTGCACCAAACATTCCACAAAGCACAATAAGCAGCAAGTTTGTATAAACCGGAACTTCTATTCCTGTCACAGTAGTAACCTTGCCTCCAAAGAAGTAAAGTCCACCGGTAATCAAACTAATGATTAAGAGTAGATAGAAAAAGTATTTAGAAAACTTAGTCGGTATCATTTTACACTCCTTATTTTATTGTCTATACTTCATGTTGTACTTAACCACAAAATCAATTAAAGTATTTGTAGACTCTTCCATTTCGTGAGTCAAAGATTCTATCTTGGCAAGAATATAGTTATAAAATATCTGCAGAATTACAGCAGCAATAAGACCAAAAATGGTAGTCAACAGCGCCACTTTCATACCACCCGCTATTACTGCAGGAGAAATATTGCCTTCCAGCTGAACACTATCGAAAGCCTGGACCATACCAACCACTGTTCCCAAGAATCCTAAAGCCGGTGCAATCTTAACGAACAAAGAAATCCATGAACATCCTTTCTCCAATAATCCCAATTGTACACCACCACTTGTGGTAACAGCTTTTTCTACAGATTTTGGTCCTTGCTCTATACGCATTAATCCATCATAACAAATTGAAGCAACAGGGCCACGTGTATTTCTGCAAATTTCTTTCGCTGCATCTACATTTCCTTTCTCCAATGCAAGCTCCACATCTTCTAGTAGTCTTTCGGTGTTTACTTCAGAAAGATTCAAATAGATAATACGCTCAATACAAATAGAAAGTCCAACCACCAAAGAGAATGCAACCAATCCCATATAGAAAGGATTACCTTCCACGAATTTTTCTTTCAGTTTTACGCCCACACTTTCTTTGGGTACAGCAGATGAGCCATCTTCGGCAACAGCATTGGCATCAGTTACAGTAGTTCCCCCTTGATTGGCAGACACTCCGTCTTGCGCATAAATGGTTTGTGTTCCGCTAAAGAAAAAGATTCCTGATAAAGCAAGCGCCATCAATATTCTTTTCATAATATTGTTCAATTAGTTTTATATCATATCTTAACTTTCAAAAATACATTATCTTTTTGGATTATACAAAGATGACGCCAATTTATTAAGCAGATTTAAGAGGGGAATATATAATACTTAGTCAAGAAACAAGGTGTCACTAACATATTCTATTAGTAAAACTAAAAATCCAACTAGTGTAATTAGAATTAGGGTCGGGAGGATAACACATCAAGGTCGGGAGGGTAGAATATTAGGGTCGGGAGGATAAAAGATTAACATCGGGACTCTAATATTAATAATTCAGGAATACTTTGTTAATAACCGGTGAATAACTTGTTAATAGTAGGTGAACAACCTGTTAAAACACCGTGGATAAACTATTAATAAGATGTGGATAACCTGTTAATAGGACGTGGATAATTTGCAATTCTTATGTGAATAACTTGTGAATTACCTGTTGAAAGATTGTGGATAACCGGTGAATAAGCTGTTGATAAAGCTATTTTCAATCTGTGAATAATGAGCAAATCAGCATTTATAATTTGGTGTTCTCAGCAAAATTTTAGTAGCAGATGGCAGACAATAGTAGCAGATAATTTGTTTAAAAAGTTTATCTTACACCATTTTAATTATTTAGTTTCCAATGAATTAAATTCAATTTGGTAGCAGGTAGCAGATCTTTTTAGAAAAGAGCATAAAAAAGACAGTCTCTTTATCCTGAAACTGTCTTTCTGTGCGGAGAGAGCGAGATTCGAACTCGCGAAACCCTTTAGAGGTTTACACGCTTTCCAGGCGTGCCTCTTCAACCACTCGAGCATCTCTCCTTTTGCGTGATTGCGGATACAAAGATAAGTTATTTTTTGTTTTTCTACCTAATTCAGCCCGAAAAGTTTCTAACTAAATATCTTTAAAGCATTCATTGTTGTTATTTCGGCAATATTTTCAGGTGAGCATTGGTAAATTGCGGCCAATTTCAGGAGAGTATCTTTCACATTGGCACTTTCATTTCTTTTTCCACGATTAGGAGCCGGAGTGAGATAGGGTGAATCTGTTTCTAAAACAATTCTCTCTAGAGGAACATTTTTCAATACTTCGGGAAGTGTTGATTTCTTAAACGTCACCACTCCGTTAATGCCCAGATAAAAACCGTCGAACTGCAAAAGTCGTTCTGCTTCTTCCACCGTTCCTGTGAAGCTGTGAAATATTCCTTTCAGATTTTTATGTTCGTTCCGCTTAATAACCTGATAAACTTCTTCGAAGGAGTCGCGGCTGTGAATAACTAAGGGTAACCGGTATTCGGCCGACCATTGAATCTGTGTTTCGAATGCTTCGAACTGTTCGTTAATAAAGGTTCTGTCCCAATATAAATCCATGCCCACCTCTCCTATTGCAACAAAAGGATGAGATTGATCAAGCATCTCTTTCATCACCTTCAACTCTTCTCTGAAATCAGCATTAACAGATGTTGGATGAAGGCCGATCATCGGAAAACAATAATCAGGATATTGTGCAACCGTATCCAATAACGGTTTAATTGTTGAGCAATCTATATTGGGCATATAAATGCGGCTTACGCCAGCTGCTTTGGCTCGTTGCATAACAAGCGGGAGATCTTCGGCAAATTCTTCTAAAAAAAGATGCGAATGTGTATCTATAAAATTCATTTAAACTTTTATTGAGGCTTCTTTTCGCCTGTTCGATAATAATAAATCACGCCGTATTTACGACATGTATCTAAACGTTCTGTTCCGGATAAGTTCTCAAAATATTTTTCAACCTGATTCCAGATATCCAATATAATCTCATCTGCTTTACTACGTAGAGAGGACAACAGCTCAAGGCTTCTGGAAGTCTGCCACTGCAGATTCTTCTGTTGTTCATAACCGTCTTTGAAGATTTCATAATGCACACAAACCTTGGCTATAGTAGGATTATAAATGGGTGAACCTCCACGACGAGTTCTTTCTTTTTCTCCTTTAATAATCTTATCTCCCCATTCTATTACGGCAGAATCGTTAGTCAAATCGGGAACAGAATAATTGTCAGGTTCCAGCCCATAAAGATTTTTAAGCTCCGGTTTTATCTCAGAACGAATTACAGCAAGATTCAACACTTGTATAAAGTGAGAAATATAAAGTCGGGCTATTTTAGTACTCGACTGAGACTTCCTGCTGGAAGTAACCTGATTATTATAACATTGTTTATAATAATCATGCGCCTGTTCAAAACGCACCAGAAAATTTTCTGCCTCAATCAGCGTTTTGGTAGAAATAATCTGATCATTATAAGAACTAAAAGACTGTCCGTTTTCAACAGCGTTCTTTAATGCTTTAATTCGTGCTTGATCTGTGTTTGGTAATCTTCTATAAGGCATAGTATGAGAATAAATAGGTCGTGTTTACATTTCTCTATACATTAAATGTTCGGCCACAGATTTTAGTTCCTTCTTTTTCTCGTCTGATTCATTAACACGAGCAAGGCTTTCTATTCCTTTGGCATAATATTCTTTCATTTTATTCTCACACATCAGCTTCACCCCTATTTGGTTATATAATGCAGTTACGGCCTCTATTTTATCTTTCGGTTCATAACTATCTTTATCCAACCAACTTTGTAAGGCAACAGCCTGTTGTTCATCAGCTCCTTCTAATGCTTTTATCAGCATATATGTCTTTTTGTTACAAAGAATATCTCCACCTATATTTTTTCCGAAAACTTTCGGATCGCCATAAACATCCAGCAAATCATCCTTGAGCTGGAATGCAATTCCTATATTTACACCAAAATCATAAAGATTCTGTGCGTCTTCTGCAGATGCTCCGGCAAGTTGCGCTCCCATTTTAAGAGCTGCAGCAAGCAATACGGAAGTTTTCAAGCGAATCATCTCAATATATTCTTCTTCCCTCACATCATTTCTGTGCTCAAAATCCATATCGTATTGCTGACCTTCACAAACCTCAAGTGCGGCTTGTGTAAAAGTATCCAATACATTCTTCAGATAATCAGATGAACAATCTGAGACATAACGGTATGCCAATACCAACATTGTATCACCCGAAAGGATTGCTGTATTATCATCCCACACCTTATGCACAGTTGGCTTATTTCTCCTCATGTCTGCTTTGTCCATCAAATCATCGTGAAGCAAAGTAAAGTTGTGATAGATTTCCAGACCTACGGCCGGCGATAATATTTCCGCAACATCGTCCTTGTACATGTTATAAGCCATCAACATTAAAACCGGACGAATACGCTTACCTCCTAAAGAGAGTACATATTCCACCGGATCATAAAGGCTTTTAGGAGCATGTGTATATGATAATTCTGAAATATATTGATTGACTAGACTTAGTGCTGTTGTTTGTGTATACATTATTTTTTCAGATTAAGGATATAATATCCTATTATTATTTCAGTTTAAAGGTGACAGGAACAGCATAGGTTGCTCTTACAGTTCTTCCTCCCTGCATTCCGGGTCGCCATCGTGGCATAGATGAAACAACACGGATCGCTTCTCTGTCCAACAGAGAATTTACGCTACGCAAAACAACCGGATTTGTAACCAATCCGTCTCTATTGACAACAAATTGAACAATTACCCGTCCCTGAATTCCACTCTCCTGGGCAGCTGCCGGATAATGAACATTTCGTCTTAAGAAATCAAGCAATGCAGCTTGCCCACCTGGAAATTCCGGCTGATATTCTGTAAATTGAATAGATTCTTCACTTTCAAGTTCATCTGACTGTTGTTGTGTAAGCTGAACAGAGTAGTGACTTGTTATAATAACCGTACGCGGTTCTTCTGTATAAGAATTATCCATTTCTTCAACTTGCTGAGCATAATTATCCGTTGAAGGTAAAGGCAAATCCTCTTTTTCTATTTTCGATTGTAAAGGCACGTGCTTTTCTTCCTGAACTGTTATAGGAACAATATCTTCTTCTACAGCTACCGCAGCAATTTTATCATCAGTTATAATCTTGGGAATTCTCATCTGAAATGCTCCCAAAAGAAGAATTAATGCAATAGCAAGACCTATAAGGAAACCTACAGGCTTCTTCCTTTCTAAATCTAATTTAGGCATTTTCTTCACTTCCATACAAATATCTCCTGTTTTTAAATACTCCCAGTTTGGCAAAAATAGCATTATTTTTTAAGATTCATCTTCCTCTATATATACTTTTTCCTGAAGCTGTATTCCTTTTTTGTTTTTTTTAATCCTTATAGCACCCTAAAACATTTGTTTTCACGTTATTAAAAAATAAAACAAAACAGACTGTCCGAATATTCACGAGAATTTAACTTAGCGGTTCTTAAAAATGATGTATATTTGGCAGCAATTTATAACAATTGATGAAACATCGCCTTCTTATTATACTGCTGATTTTTTCGTCTTTAGCTGTAAAGGCTCAAAGCGGAGGAAGTGTATTTAAATTTTTGGAATTACCTTTTTCTTCACATGCATCTGCATTGGGAGGTGACAATATCTCCATTATTGAAGATGATATTACAATGGCAATTCACAACCCCGCGTTATTATCTTGTGTCACTGATAAAACTCTTAATTTAAACTACATGAATTACATTGATGGAGTTGGAGTTGGAAGTGCTGCGTTTTCAAGAACATTGGGCGAACGGTCAACTTGGGCAGTTGCGGCTCAATATGTAAACTACGGAAACTTTAAAGAAACAACCGATGAGAATGTAGAATTGGGTACCTTCTCGGCAAAAGATATGGCTTTTACCGGAATATATTCTTATGACTTGACAGACTATTGGAGTGGTGGCGTTTCTACTAAAATGATTTATTCCACTTATGAAAAATATTCATCTTTCGCCATAGGTGTAGACTTAGGATTAAACTATTACAATGAGTATTCTGGCTACTCGGCCTCTATTCTTGCAAGGAATCTGGGTGGACAAATAAAAGCTTTTGATGAAGTGCACGAAAATTTACCTGTAGATTTATTGATAGGAATCAGTAAAAAGCTTTCTCATGCTCCTTTTCGCATATCTGTTACAATGCATAATCTCACAGACTGGAACTCTTCTTCAAATTCTTCAAACAGTGAAGTGAAGGACAAGTTTAGTAAAACCTTTCTGAACCATTTTATCTTTGGGCTTGATTTTCTTCCCACTCAAACAACCTATGTTTCCTGGGGATATAACTGTAAGCGGGCTAGTGATATGAAAATTAATGGTTCCAGCGGATGGTCGGGCATGGCTTTAGGAGCAGGTATACAAATTAAAAAACTAAAAATAGGAGCTTCGTATGCTAAATATCATACATCAAGTTCCTCACTTTTATTTAATTTTGCAATGACATTATAAAAAACATAGAAATACAAATGAAAAAAATTACAATAGCAATTGATGGTTTCTCTTCTTGCGGAAAAAGCACAATGGCAAAAGACTTGGCCAAAGAAATTGGTTATATCTATATAGACAGCGGTGCAATGTATCGTGCAGTCACTCTTTATTGCATTAAAAATGGATTATTTTCAGGTGATGAAATAAACATTCCGGAGCTGGAACGCCATATTAAAGATATTCACATCACATTTAAACTTGATGAAAAAACACAGCTTCCCAGAACTTACCTGAACGGAGAAGATGTGGAAGATGCAATCCGCACAATGGAAGTTTCTTCAAAAGTGAGTCCGGTAAGTGCTATTGGTTTTGTACGTTCGGCATTGGTATCATTGCAGCAGGAAATGGGGAAAGAAAAAGGTATTGTAATGGATGGACGTGATATAGGTACAACTGTATTTCCTGAAGCTGAATTAAAAATATATGTTACAGCTTCGCCAGATATACGCGCACTTCGCCGCTATGACGAACTTAAGGCCAAAGGACAGGAAGTTAAATTCGAAGAGATTCTGCAAAACGTAAAGGAAAGAGATTATATTGATCAAAACAGAAAAGTTAGTCCTCTGAAAAGAGCCAATGATGCACTCTTACTGGATAATAGTCTTCTGACTATTGAAGAACAGAAAGAATGGTTACTAAAACAATTCGAAAAAGCAACTCAACAAAATTAATAATATGGTCAGGGTAGAAATAGACAAAGGTTCCGGCTTCTGCTTTGGAGTAGTTACTGCAATAAAGAAAGCAGAGGAAGAGCTTACAAAAGGAGAAACGCTCTACTGTTTGGGAGATATTGTCCACAATAGTAAAGAAGTGGAGCGACTCAAAGAAATGGGACTGATCACTATTAACCATGACGAATTTAAGGAACTTCATAATGCAAAAGTTCTATTAAGAGCTCATGGCGAACCTCCCGAGACTTATGCTATAGCAAAAGAAAACAATATTGAGATTATTGATGCTACTTGTCCCGTGGTGCTGAAACTACAGCAGAGAATTAAGCAACAATACGGAACACAGAAAAGCGCAAACAATCAGATAGTGATTTATGGCAAAAATGGTCACGCAGAAGTTTTGGGATTAGTTGGACAAACTTCAGGAGAAGCCATTGTTATTGAAAAACTGGAAGAAGTTAAAAAGCTGGACTTTAGCAAAAATATTCGCCTTTATTCTCAAACAACAAAATCACTGGATGAATTTGAGAAAATAGTGGAATACATAAAAGAACATATTTCTCCTGAAGCCTCGTTTGAATCCTATGATACCATTTGCCGGCAAGTAGCTAATCGTATGCCTCACATCAGAACATTTGCCGCATCACATGATCTTATATTCTTTGTTTGCGGGAAAAAGAGTTCTAATGGAAAGGTTCTCTTTAACGAATGCCATAAAGTAAATCCTAACTCTCATCTTATTGATAGTCCGGATGAAATAGATCCGCAACTACTACAAGGTGTACAATCCATAGGCATTTGCGGAGCTACTTCTACCCCTAAATGGTTAATGGAAGAAGTGCAGGCACACATCAACCAGATAATTATTAGATAGCAATAGCCGCTTAATTGTGATATTTAGATAAATTAAAGGTAATACAAGCTTATTAATCATGGTTTTTTTTAACTTTGCAACGACAATTTAAAACATTAAGGTATGAGTACGGTAAAATGTGTTGGAATTCTAACTTCCGGAGGTGATGCTCCAGGTATGAACGCGGCAATTCGCGCAGTAACTCGCGCTGCAATATACAATGGACTACAAGTTAAAGGTATTTATCGCGGATATAAAGGTCTGGTAACAGGTGAGATTCAAGAATTCAAGAGTCAGAATGTCAGTAATATAATTCAATTAGGAGGAACTATTCTTAAAACTGCGCGCTGTAAAGAGTTCATGACTGTTGAAGGAAGACAAATTGCTCATGAAACAATGGTAAAAGAAGGCATAGATGCTTTAGTAGTTATTGGTGGCGACGGTTCATTAACAGGAGCTCGTATTTTCGCTCAGGAATATGATGTTCCTTGTATCGGAATTCCGGGAACTATTGATAACGACTTATACGGAACTGATACTACTATTGGTTACGACACTGCATTGAACACTATCCTTGATGCTGTTGATAAAATCAGAGATACAGCAACATCACACGAAAGACTTTTCTTCGTTGAGGTTATGGGACGTGATGCCGGTTTCCTTGCTTTGAATGGTGCAATTGCATCCGGAGCTGAAGCAGCTATTATCCCTGAATTCAGTACTGAAGTCGACCAGTTGGAAGAATTCATCAAGAGTGGATATAGAAAATCTAAGAACAGTAGTATTGTTATTGTTGCAGAAAGTGAAATCACCGGAGGAGCAATGCACTATGCTGAACGTGTGAAGAATGAATATCCTCAATATGATGTTCGTGTTACAATTCTAGGTCACTTACAACGCGGTGGCAGTCCTACTGCAAACGACCGTATTTTAGCAAGTCGTCTGGGTGCAGCAAGTATTGATGCAATTCAGGAAGGACAACGAAATGTGATGATTGGTATTGAAAACGATGAAATTGTTTATGTACCTTTCACTAAAGCAATCAAAAATGATAAGCCTATCAAAAAAGAATTAGTAAATGTGCTCCGCACACTGTCTATCTAATTTTTAATAAAGAGAGTGTTTTCTACTAAATAATAAATGGGGTTATCCAAAAGAATTTGGATCAACCCCATTTTTATGCTTTTCTATTAGGCTTTCTATCTTTTATCGTTTCTCAAAGAATCTGTTTTCCAATAAAAACAGGAGATGAAGATATTCTCTCATCTTCCACTCTATAAGATATTACCGAGACTCAATCAAACAAAGAAAATCGTATTTATAATTGAAATCAGAACTTCTGCCTATTATATTGTCTTTACTATTTCTTTAATTCCTTGAAATAAGCATCAAGTAGTTTCTTTGCTGCTACAAAGGAAGTCAAGTCTGCATTCAGCACCTGATGTTCTTTCTCACGAAGCATCTCTTTAATTACCGGATTATGATAGAAATTATCACGCAACTGCTCATTAATTGATTCATACATCCAATATTTAGATTGCTCGTTACGGCGATAAGTAAAATATCCGTTTGCTTTCACGAAATCTATGTATTCGTAAATCATATCCCATATCTCTTTCACGCCAATATTGTAGAAACCAGAATATGTTAATACCTGAGGTGTCCAGCCAGATTCTGCTGCAGGAAAGAGATGTAGAGCATTACTAAATTGTGTCTGGGCTAATTTAGCTTTCTCAATATTATTTCCATCAGCCTTGTTAATAACTATGCCGTCAGCCATCTCCATAATTCCTCTTTTAATACCCTGAAGCTCATCTCCGGTACCAGCTAGTTGGATAAGTAAAAAGAAATCTACCATTGAGTGAACAGCAGTTTCGCTCTGTCCCACTCCAACTGTTTCAACGAATATCTTATCAAATCCCGCTGCTTCGCAAAGAATAATTGTTTCTCTGGTTTTTCTTGCCACACCACCAAGAGAACCTGCAGCCGGACTAGGACGAATAAAGGATTTAGGATGAACCGACAACTGTTCCATACGTGTCTTATCTCCCAGAATACTTCCTTTTGAGCGTTCGCTGCTAGGGTCAATTGCAAGAACAGCCAGTTTACCTCCATCTTCGAGAACATGCAAACCGAACACATCTATTGATGTACTTTTTCCTGCACCGGGAACACCGCTGATTCCTATACGAATGGAATTGCCGGAATAAGGTAAGCACTTTTCAATAACCTCTTGTGCAATAGCCTGATGTTCGTGACGAACACTTTCAACCAGCGTTACTGCCTGACTAAGAATTGTCACATCACCTTTTACAATACCCTCAACATATTCGGCTACCGACAATCTACGTTTTTTGGGTATGCGACGCAACTTCAGGTAAGGATTAACAGAAGAAGGTTGTTCTATACCCTTATTTACAGTTAGTCCTTTGTAATCTTCACAATTCTCGGGATGTTCCATTATTTAGCCTCCTCTTTTATTTTCACTTTAAGGTTAATCATTACCATCGGATTAGCAGGATCGTTAGTAATCATCAGTACTTTAGTTTCCCCTTTGGTTTTCTTTAGCCATTTGGCACTTAAGTCCACCTTCAGTTTGGTTGATTGTCCCGGTAAAATTGACTTTTTACTCAAGCCAACACCCACAGCAGAGTTAAAGACTTGAAGTTTCTTTATTTCAAGGCGGGATTTTCCGGTATTTGTAATAAGGATAGTTTGTGATGCTTTTCCTCTAGGAAGTAATTCACCCATATTCAGATTAGTAGAAGACAACTTAATCTTTGGAGCATTATCACTCTGGAAAGCAGTCATCCCTGAAAATCCAGGGAGCAATATAGCCGAAATATCAATTTCATTATCAGGACTAACTTTATCTCCGGCATAGCGTGCCAAATAAATAGGAGTTTGTGTTAATCCCAGTTCTTTCAGCAATTTAGTATCAAGTGTCAGAGTAATTTTACCTTTTCTGCCTCTATAGAGAACTTTCGGTTTAGCCTCAGCTTTCAGATATGGAGGTAAATGCATAAGAGTTACTTCTATTGATTTATCAGAAGTGTTTGCTATTTGAATCTCTGCAGTAGGCATTTCACCACTATTTGCAGGAGGAAACTCAATATACTTTTTATCCAGGCGCATTGGTCCTATTTCGAAGGCCAGTTCCTTTTTATAGTTTACAACATCAAGAGCCACTTCTCCCTTAATTGCGATATACTTCACACTATTGGCAGCACTACTATAGATATTTATTGTTTTATAAAAGCGTCCCATCGCTTTGGCGTCAAACGTAGCACTAACAGTCCCGGTATCTCCCGGAGCTATCGGGTGCTTTGTCCAGCCCGTAGCCGTACAAGCACAAGATGCCGTAACATCGGATATAACCAACGGCTTATTTCCTGTATTGGTAACTGTAAAGTCTTTCGTTACCGGTTTATTTCTGGGTATTATTCCAAAGTCGTAAACATCTACATTAGTAGAAATACGTGCCTGCGACCAAACTGTAAGTGAAAGAAAAAACAGAGAATATGTGAGCAAAAGGAAACGTTTCATGTATATCTTTTTATTTGTGTTCGAACTTTTGCTGACAAATTTAGGTTTTTTCCTTCACATACAAGAATTCATTCTGCTAAAAAACATTGCATCATTTTACAACCACACGTAGTGAGGAAGAATGTGAAGCAAACTCTGGTGCGTAAGCCGACTGCAAAGTTGCAATTCCAGATGAATAATTTCCTGATCTCGCTACAAAGAACGAATGTTCCAATACATAAGTTCCTTTCTTTAATGAATCAAAAAAGAAATTAGTAGAGGCATCTTTCACAGCCACATAATATCCGGTTCCGGCTCCCCAATGATAACCGGAGAGTGATTCCAGAGGTTCGAAACAAGCAGCACGCTGATCTTTCAATTGTACAAAGTCCATGTCACGATCTACTTTAATAATGATGCGTGCAACTACCTTATCTCCTACTTTCAGGCTAGTATTATCCTTCAGAGGTTTCAGTTCTTTCACTCCATTCACTAACTGTTCTACATATAAAGCCTTTGAAACACTTAGTTCTTTTCCTTGTTGCTTCAAGTTATCAACATCTTCCATGTATTCAGCATAAACAGCTCCCCAGGCAATACCAGCATCTCGTTTTTCAACTTTAATTTGTCCCAGATTAGATGTAGTAGCTGAATCCTCGAACGATTTCTTTATATATCCCAATGTTGGGTTAGGAGTCTTAACCGGATTAGTTCCAAAAGCCTGCTTTCCAAAAGAGATTTTCACATCACCAGGATTATCCAGAAGATTACTTCCACGATTCAGTAAAGCATAAATCGCATTTACTGTTGCAACCGGAGAATCCCATGATTGTGCCTGTTTCTGTTTCAATAACCACATTTTCATTTCTTCAACAGTAGCATTATCTTTTGCCACTTCATCAAAGGCTTCCATTACGGCAGTCTGCATTTTCATCTTATTACCATACCAAGAGTACGGATTTACGCTGGATGCATAGAACATTCCCATCTCGTCAGTCTTTACAGCATACTCTTTCATTGAATTTATGAACTCTTTAGCCTCAACAGTTTTTCCGGCTTTTTCCAGAACAATAGCAGAAAGAGCTTTTCCCATTAAAGTTTGATTAGTTAATGTCTGACGTACCTTGCTCAGATAAAAAGCATAAGCATATTTAATTGACAAAGGAATCTTCTCTCCTGTCAGAGCACATAAGTAAAGATAGTGCAATGATTCATCATCCAATCCTAAAGTAGGTCCGTACTTCTTCTCATCTTTCCTTATATCGTTGTATTTCTGAAGCATCTCAGCATGTAGATAATTGAAAGCAGCTTGCTGCATTTCCAATGCATCATCGCTCAACGGTTCGCCGGTTAGTTTGCTTAACCGTCCCATTGTTTCCAATACAAATTGAGTAATGTAACGACTTCCGGTCATTCCTTTGTACCAGCTCCAGGCTCCACTGTTTAGTTGCAGCTCTTTCAATTTGGCTAATGCCTGAGTGTTGTTATATTGAATAGTATTCAAATCGAAAAGCAGAGCTACCCGCTGTTTTTGTTCGGCTTCATTCTTTGCCTCCATCAACCAGGGAGATTCTTCGAGCAAGATATTCTTCACATCCTGATTCTTTTGCAGATTGCTCCATAAAGTTTCTTTAGTTCCACCCTCAGCTTTCCATTGATCGAAGATTGCTTTAATGCGAGGTTGTGAATTTACGATAGATGCGGCCAATGAATTAGCATAAAAAGCAGTTGCCCATGATATAGCACTTTCATTGGTTGGATTTGACAAACTAGGCAAACTTTGTACAGCATACCAAGCCGGATTACCAGTAAATTCTACTGTAAGTTTACGGTCGGTTGCAGTTTTCGAGTTTCCATTGAAGAGCTCCTTCATAGAAAACTCACGAGTCTGATTTCCACGAATAGGCATTGCCAGTGTTTCAATGATCCGTTCTTTATTGCTCAATACAGGAAGCAAGTGTTGTTCGCCATCACTAAATTCTCCGCCATCAGCAACAATGCGACATCCCAGAAGAGAATAGTTTGCATCGGCAGTAAATTCAAAAGAAGCACTACCTGTTTCGCCAGCCTTAACCGAGAATAGTTGTTTCTTTGTAAGGATTACCTGCTCTGTAGCCGGATCGAACAATTGCATTTTCACTTCTCCCTTCACATCTTTCTGAGAAACATTAATTATACGGGCAGATATTGAACTGTTGTCTCCCACCCTGACGAAACGTGGCATGTTTGGAGTCAGCATAAAATCTTTGCTTGTTACAGTTTCACCATCAATAGTTCCTATCTGCATATCTTTTGTATGAGCAATTCCCTTAAACGTCCAGCGGGTAAGGCTTTTGGGCATGGTGAAAGAGAAACTTATTTCTCCCTTTTCGTTTGTGCGAAGCTGTGGATAAAAGAATGCTGTTTCGTTGAAGTTTTCACGAACAGTGACATTTTTATCTAATGTTTCTTCAGAGTCTTTCTTTACAACAGAAACTCCATATGCAACTTGCATTATTTCTTCTTTCTGCTTAATTTCATAATATCCTTTAACATCTGCAATAGACACGACACTACTTGTACCACGTATTTTCAAACCTTTTGTTTTGGTACCATATCCAACCACAGCTACTTCATTCAGTGCTGATGTACTCCAAAATCTTTCAATATAAGTTCTCATTAATCTGTCATAGGAGAAGCTATCGCTATTATACAATAATTTTGAAGGGAAATTAAAATAATAGCTATTGTTACCGGAATATGGATAAATCCAGTCTACAGCTGGAATACTTCTTCCGAAATTCACATTCAATCCTTGATCTCTTTTCCATATTTTATCCAATGAAGCATCATACATTGCAGCCATAAATTCAGCCTCTGCTGCTTTTTCGTTTTTATTTTTAATTGTCAGCTTCCATTCTTCTTTCTGTCCCGGTTTCAATTTATCACGGAAAACATCCCATTTCAAAGTAAGATTATTATCAGGCAATGCTTTCTGAATACTTTCTCCCTCTTGATAAACCTGACCATTCTTCACAAAACAGAAATTGACATAAATACCATCTCCATATTCATCCTTATAAGGAATATCAAATCGTTGTACAGCATCAGACAATGCAAGTCGGCGACTTTCTATCCGTTTACCGCCTGCAAATATATCATAAAACACATGCAGATCTTTCACTCTAGATCCAAACAAAATTGTAACCGGTTTTCCTGGGGCAAAAGTATCACTCATCTTCTTAAACCACATAGGTTTGGAAACAGGCGACTGTTTATCATTTACTGAATAAAGCACCAATAGCTTATCAGAAGTAGCCTTTCTGCCTTTTTCATCTAAAGCCGAAAGAATAAGATTATATTCTCCGGAAGGCAGTTCTTTCCATTCTACAAGTTCCTGCAATTTATTTGAAACAAATTTCCCTTCGAGCACAGGTTTCTTATTACCTTTAGTAAATAATTGATAGGTGCCTTCAACATTTACAGGTTTCTGACTAAGATTTTCTACTTTAAACGTAGCACTGATAGCTTTGTCTTTACATATTTCATCCTCCATATCTGTAGAAAGAACAAGTGAAGTGCTACCCACAGAAACCGATGTTTCGGCCATTTGTGTTTCTCCCGCAGCATCAGTAAGCTCAGCCTTAACCTTATAAGTATAGTAACAATCGTCGAGGTCATCGCTAAGATCAGGAATTAAACGGAAAGGAATTACAAAATTGCCTTTTTCATCAAGAATCGCTTCACCAGAAGTCAATGTTGTTTCACTTCCCTCACGCCATTCCCACCAATAAGGCTGAACACGGGTTATGCTGTATTTTACCGAAGCACCCTGAACAGCTACACCAGAGAAAGTCTTTGCAGAACCTTTTACTGTTACAGAATCATTAAAAGTATAACTACCTTCCAAAGGCTGGAAAGTTATTTCAAATGTTGGTCGCTTATATTCTTCCACACGAATATTTGTGCTTCCAAAATCTGTTTCCAACCGGAACTGACCATTTAACGTAGCGCCTGGTAATAAGAATTCTGTAGTAAACGAACCAAAATCATTGGTTTGCAGTTTTTTCTCAGAAATCATCTTATTATTGGCATCATACAATCTTAAGGTATATTCTTTGTTAGCCACTACATGGGCTGAATCTGAAGAGGAACGATAAGCAATGCCTTTTACAAAAACTGTTTGTCCGGGACGATAAAGGCTACGGTCTGTAAGCAAAGAAAGAACTTCTCTCTCCACCTTCGTTTCAACAAAAGAGTTGTTGTAAAAGTATACGTACTGTAAAGGCAAAGCAACATCGTTTCCCTTTGTGGCAGTAAGTCTGCTTAAGTTCTTTATTTTATCTATTACCACACTTCCCTCAGCATCGGTCTGAACCTTTAAAAATTCTTCCTGGTCTCCTTTGTTATTAACATATAAACTTACTGTTGCTTCAGGTATTGGGTGTCCGCTTTGTGCATCAAGTGTAAGAATCTGCAGTTTATTTTGCGACAGACTTCTAGTCAGAATCTTGAATGCTGAAGAATACAGAAGTCGGCTTTCTGGATTCTTCTCATTCTCGTCAGGAACTATTTTCATTGCATATAGTCCCAGCAAAGGAGCTTTTAATTTAAACACAGAATCCTTTGGTTGATAATTGGCAGGACGGGTCAATGAATAATGTTCTGAAGATAATAGTCTGGTATATTTATTATAAAACTTTTTATCCAGTTCCTTATTTAATTCAGGAGAATTAACTGGAAGATTCACTTTATAAAAGTGAACACTAAATCCATTAAGATTCTTATGAGATATTTTGAGATTAAATTGTTCGCCCGGATAAACTATCTGAGACGATTCGGCCGATAAATACGGGTTCAATATATTTTCTTTTCGCGACTTTAGCGCATTTATCCGTTTATATTTAGGATATTTCCGGATTGCTTCGTTCAAGAAATCCAATGCTAGAGGCAGATTTTTCTTTTCGGAAAGGTAATCTGTTTTTGCCAAATAGGCTTCCGCACAAACTTCATTGGATGAATTCTGAGCAATTAAGTTATCAAGCGCTGCAATATAGGGATCACCAGATATTTCCTTTTCTTGAATCTTTTCCCATTCATCAGCATTCTTACTTGCAAACTGAGATTTTGTATATTCCAACCGTTCCAAATCTGTTAGCAACACAGCATCCTTGTTTCCTATAGACTGATAATAATTTAATAAGCTTTGATAGATATGCAATTTTTCGGCCACAACATCATATTCACTTGCTGCAGGAATCTGAGCTTTAACGAAAGATGCAGTACTTGCAAAGGCTATTTCCGTTTTCAACAACACCTGTGGATAAATATTTTTAGAAAGATCTTGCAGGTCTGAAAGAGTAGAGAGTGCACGTTTCGCCAGCAAATGGAGCATATCGTGACGAAAATAGTCACTTGTTTCACCTTTAGTCACAATTGGTTCATAAGCTGATGAAGAAGTTTCCTGCAATAGTTTCTGATCCTTCAACGAAAGGCGCAAGCATGAAAAAGCTTTCTGAACAAAAAGATTGGTACTCCATTCGCGAATATCTTCTGGAGTTTCCCCGATTAACTGTTTGCCTTTACGCAGCTGCCAGCTATTATTCTGAACATAATCTGTATAAAGTTCAGCTATGATGGAATTCAGGATTGCTTTATCCATAGAAACTGTTGATTCCGCTTCCCACTTTTCCAATCCTTTCAGGTTGACGTAGAAACTATCTGCATCAATCCTTACTTTTGTATTGGCGTTATACAGATATGCCTTAAACATTTGCGGAGAGTTCTTCTCGGCAAGTGCTTTCTGATAGATTTCTGTTGTCTTCTTTATAACCGATTGAGGCAAGTCTTTCTTTTCAGAAGCCTCAACACTTTTCCACATCTTCTCATAAGTCTGCTTCTGAGCAAATAAGGATAGTCCTGTCATTACAAACACCAAAAGGGCTAATAGTCTGGTTCTCATATCTATTTTTTTTAGTTTTAGCATGTTTCAACAAAGTAAACGATTTAAACTTAAAAATCATGCACCGATTATAAAAGATTTAAGCCGATTTTTAGGAATAATAAACTAAATGTCAATTATCTCTAAATCCGTTTTAGTTTACAATCATCTAAATAACTCAAAAAGTTTACGCTACATAAAATTTAATTTTTCAAAAATGATCTAGCAATCTAGCAGTAAACATATAACTATTTAGTAATTAACAAGATAAAAGCGCTAGATCAAAATAATTTGATCTAGCAGTGATCTAGCAGTCTAGCACCTTGTCTCGTCCTGTTTTTTGGTTGACTTTTCAAACTCCTATCCGGCATTTATTATACTCTACTTATTCAATATCAAATCATATTCCATTTCTTATTCTGTCCACCCGGGTGTAGAACGCTTGTACACCCGGGTGGACCAATAAGTTACACCCGGATGTAAATTATCCCTCCACCCGGGTGGACAGAATTATTATTCGGGTTTGCTTTTAAAATGCTGATACAGTTTACAAAACAAATTTATTGGCATTTTATACTTTTGTAGTATAAAGATGCTGTTTTATCCAATAATTCATATAGTTCGTATAAATACAACTTTTGGTAAAATTAAATGATATACCTTTGCATTCAGTTTAAAATAAGGTAACAAAACTATTCGAGCGATGAATAATTATTTTTTTAAGGCAACATTATTGGCGTTTTTAGTGATAGCAGATTCCGGGACGTTGATGTCCAAGAATAATCATGTGCTTAATACAGAATCAGATTCAGAAAACACAAAACGCAAATCAGAGATTTCAGGGGTTATAAAAGACACAGAAACAGGAGTGGCTATATCTGGCGTTAATATCTACATTACAGAATTAAGGTCGGGTACTTCAACAAACAGCAATGGAGAATTCAGCGTTGCACTTCCTCAAGGTAAATTTACTTTCAGGGTTTCTTGTGTGGGGTATAAAACAAAAACAGAACAAGTAGTGGTTCCGCCCTCTTCCGTGAAAAAGAATTTCGGACTGGAATCGGACACTCAACTTGATGAGGTTGTAGTTTATGCCAACAAGAAAGATCAGAACATTACCCGCACAGAAATGGGTGTGGAAAAACTCAGTATTGGTCAGATAAGAAAGATGCCGGCACTGATGGGTGAGGTAGATATTATAAAAGCAATTCAGCTTTTACCCGGCGTTCAGGCTACATCGGAAGGTGGTTCGGGTTACAGCGTTCGTGGAGGATCGGCAGACCAGAATCTTATTCTTCTTGATAATGCAACAGTGTATAATGCATCTCACATGTTTGGTTTCTTTTCTGTGTTCAACAACGACGTTGTGAACAATGTGGAGCTTTATAAAGGCGATCTTCCTATGAAGTATGGCGGACGTTTGTCTTCTTTGCTTGATGTACAATTGAAAGACGACTATACCGGTAAGGTAAGAGGAACTGGTGGTATAGGTCTTATTTCGAGCAGATTGATGTTGGAAGGCGGACTTGGAAAGAACACATCATGGATGGTTGGGGGAAGAAGAAGTTATGCAGACCTTTTCCTAAAACTTTCGTCCGACAAAGCTCTCAGAGAGAGTTCTATCTACTTTTATGATTTGAATGCAAAAATTACTCACCGGTTTTCTTCAACAGATCGTCTGTCGCTGAATACATACCTCGGTAAGGACAATTTTGGCTCTTCGGTAGGCCAGTTCAACTACGGCAACAGGGTAGCTTCTTTAACCTGGGGACATGGTTTCAACGAGAATCTATATTCCAGTCTGAGCCTGAACACTACAAATTATCATTATACCCTTCAGTCTAAAATGTCCGATTCTAAAGTTAAGTGGAAATCGGATATAACAGATGTAACTTTAAGGTGGGATTTAGATCATTCAGTGTCGGATATTCTTAAACTAACTTATGGTGCATCAAGTACGTACCATAACTTTAATCCGGGTTTAATTACTCGTCCTGATTACCCCGACTACAAAATGCCTTTGTATCATGCACTGGAACATGGAGTATATCTTTCTGCTGAACATAATCTGGTTAAGAACCTAACCATGAGATACGGACTTCGTCTTTCTGCTTTTCAGAATATGGGTAGCATTACTTCTTATTCTTATGGTACAAATCACGAGGTGAGTGATTCAATTTATTATGGTTCCGGAAAAGTTTATCACACTTATTATGCACTTGAGCCCAGAGTTGGAATGGTTTACAAGCTCACGGATAATTCTTCCGTGAAAGCCAACTATGCACGCAACACCCAGTTTATTCAACTGGCAAATAGTTCATCATCGGGCTCACCACTAGATTTATGGTTTCCTTGCAGTCCTAATGTAAAACCTCAGAAAGTAGATATGGTTTCAACCGGATATTTCCATAATTTCAATAAGAATGAATATGAGACATCGGTTGAAGTTTATTACAAGAAGATGAATAACGTTATTGATTTTGCCGATCACGCACAATTGTTGCTTAATTCAAAACTTGAAGGTGAAATTAGAATTGGTACCGGAAAGGCATACGGCGTGGAGTTTATGGTGAGAAAGAATACCGGAAAGCTGACCGGATTTCTGAATTATACCTTATCAAGGTCTGAACGCACTATTCCTGAGATTAACAAGGGAAAAACTTATCTGTCTCCATACGATAAAACTCATTGTGTGAACTTATCTTTATCCTATGAACTTTCAAAGAAATGGAATATCTCGGCCAATTGGGTATATTCAACCGGAAATCCAACAACTTATCCAACCGGACGATTTGAGGTAAACGGTGAATATTTCCCTATTTACTCAGGAAGAAACGAGTATCGCCGCACAGATTATCATCGTCTGGACCTATCGGCAAACTATGTACCAAAGCACAACCCAAAAAGGTTCTGGACAGGAGAATGGAATTTCTCTTTGTATAATGCTTATGGTCACAAGAATCCTTGGATAATAACCTATGATCAGAATACTCCTTCAGGAGTACCGGATGCCAAGATGACTTATCTTTTTGGAGCAGTACCTTCTATTACTTACAATTTTAAATTCTAAAGCAATGCTACACCATAGTTCTTTTTCAAGCATTTCAAAATGCTATAATTACTCTTCATATATATTAGGGTTATTATCAGTATTCTTATTACTGACATTTACAGGCTGTACCGAAACTATTGATATAGATACCGACAACTCAAAACCTGTTATTGTTATTTATGGCACAATTACAGATGAATTTACATATCAGGAAATACACATCAGCAGTTCAACCGGCTATTTTGACAATAAGACTAATCCAAAGATTTCGGGAGCAAAAGTTTCCATAACTTCGGGCAATAATGTATATACACTGACAGAAGTTAGCGATACTCCGGGACTATACAGAACTACCACTAAGATGGCAGGTATTCCGGGAAATACTTATAAGCTGAAAGTTGAAGTAGATTATAATAGCGATGGAGTTAATGAGGAATACACGTCTTCCGCTTATATGGAAAGTAAAGTATCTCTGGACTCTATCAACATAAAGAGGCAGTTGATATCACAATATAACTATTTTTCTGTAAATTTGTATGCACAGGATTCTCCTGATGAGGATTATTACATGTGCCGTTATCAGATAAACGATTCTATATACAATAAAATAAGTAGATATATAGTTTTTGATGATACAAGTATAAATGGCCAGTATATAGATGGATTACCAATTGAATATTTCCCTGATGTAAAAGATAAAAGTAAATTTAGTGACGACGATATAAAGAATATGACTTTTATGGCCGACAATGATTCCGTAAAATTTGAATTATGCCATATAACTAAAGGATATTACAGATTCTTACAGCAGTGCCAGTTTGAAAAAGATGGTGAAGATCCTTTCTTTGGCGGGCCGTTAAGCAATATAGAAACAAATATTTCAAATGGAGGAGTGGGCTACTTTGCAGCTTTTGCTATATCCGAAGCTAGAGACGTGGCTCCAAAACAAGATTAAGGATGAAAAGTAAGATAAACGATTTCTCAAAAGATTTTCTAACAAACTTTGCCACAAACAGAAAGTACAGAGGACTACATCACATATCTCTGATATTGTTTGTCTTAGGATTTATCCTTACCGATACAAAAAAAAATTATATCGGCAATTGGGATATATATGTTAATGCTGCCATGTTCAATTACTTTGTGGGAATCATCTATCTTAATATGTATGTATTGGTTCCTAAATTGTTATTCCGTGAACGGGCGGCTTTGTATCTGTTTGCCATGGCAGGAGTTACCTTAGGCACCTACTTCTTTTTTCTAAGTGTGGAATATTCTATATTAAGGCCTTATGAATTAATTCAAAGGCCTTTCAATATTCCCGATATGATGGTTAATCTTTTAGGGTTTTGCTTTATTTTTACTGTATTTATAGGTCCATCTACTTTTTTCAAACTCCTACAACAGTGGATGAGAGATACAAACCGAATTCATGAGTTGGAAAAGGCTACCATAGAATCGGAACTGGAACAGCTTAAGAAACAAGTTAATCCGCACTTCCTATTTAATACGTTGAATAATGTGAATGTATTAACACAAACGGATCCCGAAAGAGCTTCGCAGGTACTCACCAGATTAAGTGATTTAATTCGCTTTCAGTTATATGATAGTGTGAAAGAGCAAATATTTCTGAATGCAGATATTCACTTTCTTACCGACTATCTGAATCTGGAAAAGATACGGAGAGACAATTTTGAATTCAGTATATCAACAAAAGGAGATATCGCCAATCAGCTTATTCCTCCTTTGTTATTTATTCCTTTTGTGGAGAATGCAGCAAAATATAGTTTAGATTCAGATAATAAATCTTACATTTACCTCAGTTTTGAGGTAGAGAGAAGTATCTTATATTTTGTATGCATTAATTCAAAACCAGGCAAGAAAATAAAACCGCAAAAGAGTGGTGGTCTGGGACTTGCTAATGTAAAAAGGCGTCTTGAATTAATTTACAATGAGAAATATACTCTTGATATAAAAGAAGATGAAAATATTTATCAAGTAAACTTGTGCTTGATTCTTTAAAATACGACTGACATGAATTGTATTGTGATTGATGACGAACCTCTGGCCAGAGAAGGAATGGGACTTTTGGTCAAGAAGATAAAAGGTTTGAATTTATTAGCTAGTCTGAATAGTGCAAATGCTGCAGCTAAGTTTATGGATACAGAATCTGTAGATCTTGTTTTTCTCGATATTCAAATGCCCGGAACCAATGGTATAGAGTTTGCAAAAACAATATCAGAGAATACGCTTGTTATTTTCACAACAGCTTATGCAGAATATGCTTTAGACAGTTACGAAGTAGACGCCATTGATTATCTTCTGAAACCTATTACTTTCAGTCGCTTTCAAAAAGCTGTTGATAAGGCTTTCTCTTATCATGAAATGTTGCAATCAAAAGTAAACAGCCAAATTGAGTCTGTTGAAAAGGAGTTTATTTTTGTAAAATCGGAACGACGCATTTTTAAGATTTACTTTAAGGATATACGTTATATCGAAGGACTAAAAGATTACGTAGTAATTTATACTCAGGATGCGAAGATTATTACTGCTATTAATCTGAAGAATATCTATGAGCAGTTACCACAGAATATTTTTATCCGGGTAAGCAAGTCGTATATTGTGAATTTTGAGCATATTGATTCTCTGGATAACAACGACATTCTTATCGGCAATCAAAAGATACCTATTGGTAATAGTTTCCGGGATTATCTTTTCGATGAATTTATTTCTAAAAATATTTTGAATAGTAAATAGTTTATAAATATTATCTTTGCTTTCAATTGATAATAATTAAAAACTAGATAGATGAATAAAGAATTAGATCTTTCAGTTAGTTGCTATGGTGCTGTGAAAGATTTGCACTATGACGTTGCTATTCTTCCATGGGGAGCAACAGAACCTCATAATTATCATTTGCCCTACCTCACTGATTGTATTGCTCCAAGAATGATAGCTGTAAAAGCTGCAGCTTTGGCCTTAAAGGAAAATGGCGTTCGCTGTATGGTAATGCCACCAATATCTTTGGGATCACAAAATCCGGGTCAGAAAGAATTAAGCTTCTGCATTCATGCCCGCTATGAAACTCAATTTGCCATTTTAAAAGATGTGGTTGATTCTTTGCATACTCAGGGCATTAGAAAACTAATAATCTTTAGTGGACACGGAGGTAATAATTTTAAGAATATGATCCGTGATTTGGCTTTTGAATATCCTGATTTTCTGATTATACAATCGGATTGGTACGCCATTTTACCATGCAAAGGTTACTTCGAAGCAGAAATAGACGATCATGCCGGAGAGCAGGAAACATCTGTAATGATGTATCTGCAGCCAGAACTTGTTGATCTGAATATGGCAGGTGATGGTGATAGTCAGCCTTTTGCAATAACTTCTTTGAACAAGAAAGTTGGTTGGACACCAAGGCGTTGGAATCGTGCAACAAAAGATACCGGAGTGGGTGATCCACGAAAAGCTACTGCAGAAAAAGGAGAAAAGTACCTAAATGATCTTATACCAATCGTTGCAAAATTATTTGCAGAAGTAGGAAAAGAAGAACTATATTAAATATTAATTAAACAATATCTGATATGCAATTACAACAACAAGTTATACTAATTACAGGAGCTTCTTCTGGTTTTGGAAAAATAAGTGCACAAATGCTGGCTGAACGTGGACATATTGTCTATGGAACAAGTCGAAAACAAACTGAAAGTTCGGGAAAAGTAACAATGCTTGTTGTTGATGTAACAGATCCTTCTTCTATTGAACAAGCAGTTAATCAAATCTATTCCAAACATGGACGAATAGATGTACTTATTAACAATGCAGGAATGGGAATTGGAGGTGCTCTTGAATTAGCAACTAAAGAGGAAGTAGCCCTGCAAATGGATACAAATTTCTTTGGAGTGGTTAATATGTGCAAAGCAGTTCTTCCATTTATGCGTAAAGCTCAAAAAGGAAAAATTATAAATCTCAGTTCTATTGCGGGCATAATGGCTGTTCCTTATCAAGGCTTTTATTCAGCATCTAAATTTGCAATAGAAGGATATAGTGAGGCTTTAGCTCTGGAACTGCATCCATTTCATATTAAAGTATGCTTAGTAGAACCTGGTGACTTTAAGACGGGATTCACTGCCAGTCGTAATATTTCCACTGCCACATTAAATGACAGCGATTATGGAGAAAGATTTGCTAAGGCATTAGCCCTGATTGAAAAAGCAGAGAATCAAGGAAGCAACCCAATATTATTAGGAAAAGCAATATGTAAGATTGTTGAAAAGGAAAAACCTTCTTTCCGCACATTGGTAGGTCCTTTGGAACAAATCTTATTTGCTCGTGTTAAAAACTATTTACCTAATAAGGTTATTCAATTTATACTTCGTAGTTTTTATGATATTAAATGATAATTTTCCATTTAAAACTTTATAGTATGAAACTTAAATATTTAATGCTTGTGCTTGGAATACTATCTGCTGAATTTGCATTAGCAGGTTCGTTTGATACTGATACTTTTAAAACTAAAAGTAAGAAAGAGGTTATTATCACTTTTATTAAACATGGCAGCCTTATGCTCACTTATAACAAGCATACCATTCAGGTAGACCCGGTATCTGAGTATGCCGATTATTCAAAGTTTCCTAAGGCCGATATTATTTTGATTACTCATGAGCATGGCGATCATCTTGACGCTAAAGCTATTGATGTGCTGAGTAAAAAGGAAACAACTGTAATTCTAAATGCCTCCAGTGAGAAAAAACTTGGAAAAGGAACAATTATGAATAATGGTGATAAAAAAGAGATCCTCGGCAATATAAAAGTTGAAGCAGTTCCAGCTTATAACACAACTCCGGGCAGAGAAATGTTTCATCCCCGCAATCGGGATAATGGCTATATACTAACTATTGATGGATTACGCATCTATATTGCTGGTGATACGGAAGATATTCCAGAAATGAAGGAACTTAAAAATATTGATATCGCGTTTCTTCCCGTAAACCAACCTTACACAATGACTATTTCTGAAGCTGTACATGCTGCAAAAATGTTTTTACCGAAGGTTCTTTATCCATATCATTTTGGTAATACAGATGTAAAAAAGATAAAGGAAGAACTGAAAGGTACTTCTATTGATGTTCGACTTAGAAAGATGGAATAGACTAGAGTAAAGATGAAGGTATATTACCTACGAAAACTAGTTTGAGAATATTTCTTTGGCAAAAATCAAACAAAGCTGATTAAGGATCTATATACAAGTAGCCTTAGCCAATATATATTTTGATAATCTTTTACCATTCACGATCGGGTAGATTCTTATTGATTTTTCGCCTCTTTTAGTTTTTGACATAGTATAATTTATAATCATCTCGCCTCTTTTCATAGGGGGAATCAATCCTGGATTTGAAAACTTCAGATTCTGATTATCCCCTTCTAAAACAAAATTAAGAGCCATCGGTCTCTTTGTATCGTTTGCATAACGAAGTTTAATTTGTTTATTTTTACCATTAGCAATTTCACCAAAAGCGAGAACCTTAAGGCTAGTATATAATCCATATCCCCATGAATAAGGGTAATCTTCTTCCACAGGATGAATAGCTGGCATAACATATCCTTTAATCCAGACTCTACTTATATTGTTACCACTGCTAAATACAGTAATTTCTTTTGAAAAGAATCCTTGCCGGTATTCAGGATCAAACGAAACTATAATTTTGCCTTTATGACCTCTCTTGATCGGTTCTTTAGTATAACTATAAGTTGTACATCCACATCCTGTAGCTATTTTTTCGATAATAATAGGTAAGTTACTATTATTCAGAAAAGTAAAAGTATGAGAAACCCGTCCTTTGTTTTCATATATTTTCCCAAAATTAAAGATCTGTTCCTCAAAACAGATAGATTTTGATCTAGTACGAGAATACGTATGACTACAAGTAATTAATAATATCAGTAATATAGTAAATCGAATTTTCATTTTTATAGCTTTGATAAATAAGAGAGGCGGTCATATCAATAAACCGCCTCTCAAAGTTAATAAAACTTAGACCAGTAACAAATTATTTATTTAAAACTATGCAATAATAAACTTACTTCGTGTAGACTCCTAATTCACAGATATAAGGATACCACGAATACTTCCAGTTCAGAGTCAGTTTTATATACTGAGCTTCCATGCCTCCATAGAAACAAATATACTGATATCCTCCTTCATTATTCATTTTACTTTCTGAACAGGTACCGATCTCATCGTAAGATACATTATCCTTACTTAGAGATATTTTTACCTGACTAAACGTATACCCATATTGTCCATACTGTGAAAACAATTTGAATCCTGAAATTTTCTTGACTTCTTTCATATCAATAGTCATAGTTACAGGTGTTGATGGGAATCTCCAGTTAGTTGATGTTGAGCCATCAAATATAGAGCTATATGAACCTTTTGAGGGAGTAACATCTGTTGTTACTGTCCATGCTGAATAATCTGAGACCAGCGAACCAGTCATATCTGTAGATCCAACATTTGCCTTTATAAGATTCACTGATGTAGTTATTAGTACATAAGCAGTATTGTAATCTGAACTTATTTCACAATCATCTCCAGCTACTGACATTAATTTAACTGGAGCCAGATAAGCTTTCTCCGTAAGTTGTGCAAGTTTTGAATTATCAATAGATAACTGAACTGAATCAGCCGATAGATAACTTCCTTTTTCAATAATAACGCTATTCTTACTCATATTAAGAATTCCGTCAGGAAGCTTTGCATAAGCTGTACCATTTGCTTTGTTATAACTATCCACCAGCGAATTGTCCAGTTCTACTTTTATTGTTACAGACTCATTAACAGGCCGTGTTGAGCGGACTGGAAATTTAGCCTGAACATCTCCAAAATCACCAACAGGAGTATGAACAACACTGAACGAAAAAGCATTTTTTGGAGAATTAATAGGTGTCCATTGCTGAGTATTAATAAAAACCTTGTTTGCAGGATCTCCCATAACATCATAACTCTCATTATCACTGCATGATAAGAGTGATGAAGTTGCCATTATAGTAAGGCAAACTATTATATGTCTGAATTTTAACGATATATTCATAGTAGATATTTTTACAGTTAATACACAGATTATTGATTACATTTATTCTTATCATCCATTAACCAGGAAACAGATCCACTCTTATTCTGGTTAACAAGTCCTTGTCCTTCACTAACCTCTCTCCATGTATTCGACCAGTCCATGTCATAGCCATTGCCTGTTGCATCTTTGAATATGTATCCAGTCCCTTCATTCATTTTCCAGTAAGAGATCAGTCCCTCACTTTTTGGATCTACACCACAAAGTCCTAGTTTCAGTTCACTTGTTGTAAGTGCGCGATTCCACAAACGAACTTCGGCAACGCGTCCATCGAAACGTTGAGAAGAACCATATCCAGTCCATGACATACCTAATTCTAAACGCTGAAATTTAGTACCCTTATTTCCGGCCAACTGTGCATCTTTAACACCATTTACATACATAACATATGTACTACCATCAAAAGTCAGTGAAACAGTATACCATTGAGCAAGATTAAATCTGGTTGAAGAAATTAATCCTCCCCCCGGAGATACCCACTGTAATGAATTTACAGCTTGTCCATTTTCACCGAAACGAAGCAGGTTGGTTACAGATTCGTCTTTCGGACCAAAATTACATAAACGGCTGATTGGAGACCCAGCCCAACTATTTACATAACATTTAATTTCGTACGTATAGTTTGGAAGATCAACAATTTTATTATCCGGAGCAATATAACTACTGTATAAATTAGAGTTGCTCATACTTAAAGAGTTGAAGTTTATAACTCTGGATATACGTAAGTAAATTGTTTTCGAAGCAGGAAGAACATCCATATTCCCACCTTTAATACTCTTTATTGTAACAGGAATAATATATGTACGTCCATCTTTAAATTCCTCTGTAGAAACAACACTTACATTTATGCCTGTTGAAGATGCATGTCCAGCTTTGATAGTAGCTTCTGTATTATCCAGTTTAACAGCCGCTTCTGGAACAGCATAATAACTAGTATTGTGTTCTGCATTGTAAGTCTCAACCAAAGAATTATCCTGGGCAAAATTAACAGTCACATCTTCGGCAACTTTATCAGTAGCCGATGCAGTAACAGTATACGAAGAAGGAGTATCTTCCACTACAAATTTTACCAAAGGATCAGTATCGGTCCCGGTTACAAGAATCACCTTTTTGTCGAAATCAAATTTATCTCCTTCAGAATTGCAAGCAGTTAATAACAAAGTACTAATAGCTGTAACCAGAATAGATCTGATATATATTTTTGTTTTCATTTTCAAATTCATTTTAATCATTTTGAACAACCGATTTCATTAATGTATTGCCGGATTGGCAATTTGAATGCAGCGTCTCATATTATAGTATGGAATACCTGTTTTAGAGTAATAGTCACGATCAAAATAAAATGCTCCAAAACCAGCTTTTTTGCCCTGAGTAGGATTCCACCTAGCCATTCCTTCCAAAGAATACATCTGACTGCCATTAGTTGTTTTAGTATTGCCGTCTACTTCAGTAAATGCAACTCCTCCATTGGCATAATTTTCACCAAATGTTTCTGTTACAATGAATTTAGTAGATGAAGTCCAGCTAATTCCACTAAACTGACTTTGCAACACTCCAGCTGAACTGGCAGAATATGACTGACGAATGTAGTAATTCACATAAGGGTCTGTTTCTGCAGGCGGATACTGTCCATAGAAATCAACACAAAGCAACTTCTCCGGATATTTTCCTTGCAATCCGAAATACTGGCCTATATAAGCAACCAGTTTTGTAAAATTATCCCCCTGCATCCAATCACCTTCAGGCTCGTAATCAAGGTCAACCCCATCAATATCTGCATCAAGGACCTGATCAACAAGATATTGTCCGAAGACTTTAATACCTTCATCGTTGTGATTTTGAGACAAGTCATACTCTGTTCCATCCTTTAATGTTATTTTATGATTCATCCGCACGATTGTAGGAGCTACAAAGCGGGTACCTTTTACCTTACGCACAAAAATCATATCAGCATAAGCAACAGGAGCATAATTGGTTTTTGTTGAATCATTACCAGGGATTCCCATCCATAATGAACAAATATCAAGACTATCAGGCAGCCCGGCAATTCTTTCTCCCCATGATGCAGGATCTTTATATCCTTTTACACCTTCTAGTGGTGCATATGCTGCATACCATCCAAAGGAAAGACAGTGATCACTTTTTTTGTAAGCTCGCAGATTTTCATAATACTGATCATTATATGTTTTAAGCTTTTGAATCTCCAATGCTTCTGTATCTGTATCACAACCTGTTGCAATAAATGCAGATGTAATGAGAATCATTAAACTCAATAATTTTATTTTCATTGTATTCAAATTTTAAAATTAACATTGAATTATTTCTTATCCCACCAAAGCTTTGTTCCACCATTATCCTGACCACCAAGTTTGGTTATACCAGTTTGTACTCCGGTGCTATTGTTATTGTATTCAGATTGGGGATAAGGAATTCTTCTCACCTGAACATCTGAATTAATAGTACCATTACTATTGTTAGTAACTACAGGAAATATTTTTGGATAGCCAGTTCTGCGGAATTCAGCCCATCCTTCAGGCCCATCAGGATATACTGCAATCCATTTTTGCGTAATAATTCGTTCAAGATTTTTTTCAAATGAAGCATTTGCATCCCATGCAATGGTAATATTACTTGGCGCTGCTGCATTATAGCTTGAACCTTCAGCGTTATCTGTAAATGCTATCGGAGTGTTTGTTGCATCAGCAATATACGTATCAGCTCCTTTTACATTATTTTCTTCAAATGAAACAGAAATCCCTTTTTCATAAAAATCTTTGGCACTTCCTCCCATGGCCCAACCTCTTAATGCTCCTTCTGCTCTTAGGAAATAAGATTCAGCAGCAGTCATCCATACTATTTTGGTAGTACTTTCATCAACATTAAGATTAGAAATATTATCACCTACATATTTATTCCATACAGAAGTAACAACACCTAAACGAACACCATGATATCCACCTTTTACCGCAGTTTTAAAATAGGCCGGTAAACGTGGGTCTTTGTATCCATTCATATATGCATCCATTGATGCACTCATTCGTACCTCACCTGCATTAAAATTATATGCTATTTCATGCAATGGGTGGTGATATACCAAGTTTGCAGAATGTTGCAAAGATGTTTTCTCATCCGCTTCTGTAATTACACCAATAGAATTTGCTATAGATTTTTCAGCCTCGGTTCTTGCTAATTCAGGATTAGCATAAACCACACGCATGGCCAATCTCAGACGTAAAGTATTGGCAAATTTCACCCACTTCTTAGCATCTCCACTATATATAAGATCATATTTTTCAAGGATTTTAGAAGAAGGATTTCCATTAACATAATCCGTTAATATGTCAATCGCGCTGTCCAATTCCTGGAAAAATTTCTTATAGACATCTTCCAAACCATCATAATTGTTTTTCAATGATCCGCTGCCGTAATTGCAATAAGGAATAGGCCCATAAGCATCTGCAACGCGATGCATTGCTTCAACTTTAACCACAGTTGCAAGAGCCGAAATCTGGGGTAGTCCCTGCTCGTCGGCAATTTTCACAATTGATTCCCAAGCTGGCATTACGCTCGAGAAACCAGAAGTAAAAGTTTTCTCAACCCAATTAGTTATAAAATAGTAAGACCCATTATGTACACCTCCATACCAGGTACCTGTAGGAGCTATATAACCGGAGTAGAGATCACTGGTTAGCCCTTGTGATACCTGATAACTACCATCATCGTTTGTTCCGTCTTTAAAAAGGACCACATTTCTTTGCAATTGAGTAAAAAAAGCGCCAGTTTTCAGGTTATCACATGACATCATCTCTTCTGTTGCCTCATGGTGATTAATATTGGAATTATCAAAGGAGTCTGTACAAGAAGTATTTAAAGCAATAAGTAATGCACATAATAATGGCAACTTATTCCAGGAAAATATTTTGTTTACAATCATAATCATATTCAATTAAGATTATTAAAATTGAAGTTTAACAGAGAAACCAAGATTGCGTAGACTTGGCATCATAAAGTAATCCACACCTTGATAATAAGTACCTGTATTTGCAGTCAGTTCTGGGTCATAAGGTGCTTTATTATAGAGCAAGAATAGATTTCGACCAACAAAAGAAACATTCAGATCTTTTATCCATTTGCACCATTTACTTACAGGTATATCATATCCAAGAGTCAGTTCACTCAGTCTTACATTTGTTGCACTATAACAATACATTGCTCCAATACCTCCTGACGAACCTCCACCTACAGTCTGATAATATTCTTTAGCCGGAATACGTTTACCATTTACTAACGCACCACCAGCATCGCGTGCATCAGCAGAAGCTTTAGACACACCAAATGCATCCATTATAGCTTGAGTATTTGAAACAACAATACCACCGACGCGTGCAGAGAATAAGAATCCAAGAGAAATACGTTTCCAGTTAAAGTTGTTTCCCCATCCCAAATTGTATTTAGGACTACTATTACCAGCATAAACAAACTTATTAGCATCTGCTACAACTATCTGGTCTGAAGGATGAACATAAATAGCTCCATGCTCGTCTGTTTTTAATGTATTTACATAAATATCACCCATTGAGCCACCTTCTTTAAGCATCATTTTATAACTTCCAGTTCCGCCCATATCAAGTTCTGAAAGTGAAATAATCTCACCTGTTACAGGGTTAGTCCAACTTGGCAATAATTCTATAATCTTGTTTTTGTTTAAAGAGTAAGTTACATAAGAATTCCAGTTTAGTTTACCAATTTTCTGATCATATTTTGCTGAAATTTCAATACCCTTATTATCAATACGACCAGCATTCACTATAACACTTGTATATCCTGACGATGATGATAATGTAGGCTCAAAGAATTGATTATATGTACTTGATTTATACAATGTAGCATCTAATTTCAGCTTATTATTAAAGAAAACAAAATTTGCACCGGCTTCCCACGATTTTGTACGTTCTGGCTTCAAATTGGTATTTGGCATTCTTGTTTGAGTTTTCGGATATCCGCTAGCCAAAGCATAAGTTGGATTCATCAGGAACAAATTTGGTTCATTACCAACTTCGGAATACGATACACGTACTTTCATGTATGGCATTATATCAGTACTGCAATTAAATATATCAGTAACAATTCCGGATAATCCGATAGTAGGATAGAAAAAAGGTTTATTGATTGTGGATACCCAATCTTCACGGGCAGTTAAATCAAGATATACTAAGCTTTTGTAACCAATTTGTGCACTTCCAAATACCGATTGTTTTTTCTTTTGGTAACCACTTTGAGAAGATTCTGCTGTGGAAGTATTTACGTTACCATAGGTAAATAAGTTGGCAACACCATGAAGTTTTCCACCATACATATCCTGGTTATATAAGATATCTTCAACGCTGGCACCAATATTAGCTGTCAGTCCAAACGTCTGATCTTTAAAGTATTTGTTAATGTTAAGCAAAGCTTCTGCATAAATCTGACGGGTTTCTGTTTCGTTCAGAGAATAGTAACCGTTATCTGATGCAAAAAGAGTATTAGTCGATGCATTGTATTTCTTCTCATACCTGTCATTACTTTTATCCATTTTTACACGTCCGGATAAATTTATCCATTTAGCAAATTCATATTTAAGAGATGCATTTGCCATATAGCGTTCTTTATGATTTATGAATTTATCTCTTTCAGTAATCCAGTAAGGATTCTGCATGGATAAACCTTGATCTCCGTATGACCAGAACTGAGTCTGGAAATTGCGGGAAGCATTATATCTTTCGTATATCTGTACCTTGGAGAAATCATCACCAGGAGGAAATAAATATAAAGGAACAAGTGGGTTAAAATACTGTCCTTGAGAAATCATATTCTGTTCTCTTACATTAGTAGCCATAAAACCCAGATCCATTGTCATTTTATTATTGAAAAATGTAGATGAGTTTCGTACAGAGAAGTTATAACGATCATAGTCGTTATTATGAATAATACCTTGTGAATTAACCGTACCTAATGATACATAAGTCTGGTTTTTTTCAGTACCAGTAGATAAACTTACAGAATTTGTGACATTCGCTCCGGTTTGGAAGAAATCGGCTGGATTATAATTTGAACGGCTAGTCAGCTTATCACCCCAACTATAGTAACTTCCTGTTTCAGATTGTCCGTAAGTCTTTTGGAATTTAGGCAAAACAAGAGGTCTTGAAAAAATAGTACTGTTTACTACATTAATAGACAGCCTATCTTTCTGTCCTTTTTTAGTTGTAACTATCACAACACCATTTGCAGCAGAACTACCATAAAGTGCAGCAGCAGAAGGGCCACTAAGTACAGATATACTTTCAATATCATCTGGGTTAATATTTGAAATTCCATCACCTGTCTGTCCAGCACCGGCAAATACACCTTCGGGCTGTTCACTTGACAAGTTCGGCATTGGAATACCATCAACCACATATAATGCATTATTATTTCCTGCAATTGACTTAACACCACGCATTACCACACGTGATGAGCCACCAGTTCCTGAAGCAGAGCTGTTGATTGTTACACCAGCCACTTTTCCGTTGAGGTTATTAATAAAGTTTGCATCAGATACTTTATTGATATCACTACCTGATAACTGCTGTACATTATATGACAGAGATTTTGCCTCCTTTTTAATGCCCAAGGCAGTTACAACTACTTCATCAATATTAACCAAAGATGATTCAAGAATAACATTATATGACGAATGAGTCCCTACAGCAATCTGTTGAGTTTTCATACCAATATAAGATACCTGAAGTTGTTTAGCATCATCGGGTAACGTTAGCGAAAAGTTACCATCTATATCTGTAACTGTTCCGATATTTGGTTGTCCTTTCACAATGATGGAAGCACCAATAACCGGTTCTCCTTCATTATCCTTGACAATACCGGTTATCTTTTTATTTCCGGTTCGTGTTCCTGCTTTTTGTTTTACAGAAAGAACTATTGTTTCTCTTTCAATAGCAAATGAAATATTTGTTTTACTAAAAATTTGGTTTAGGACATTTTTCAATGGTACTGCTTTTACATTTATTGTAACTAAATGTTGAACATCTACATTCTTGTCGTAAACGAATAGATAGTTTGTCTGTTTCTCTATTGAGCTTAAAGCTTGTTCCAGTTTCACATCTTTTAGATTAAGAGTAACCGGAACATTCTGAGCATTCACATTTTCCGCATACAGAAAAAGAATAACGGTACAAAGGAAAAAGAAATATCTCTTAAACCGATAAAAGTTTTTATTCATATTTTGATACATTAAGGATTAACTTCGTTTTATTTCCGAAACAGGTCTAACGCCTGCAACGGTCATTATATCTGCAAGGATAATTATTTAGCAGATTGTCGTTTTTTATCATAAATAATCAGGTCTGTTTTTTAGTATTCATCATAGGCTGTTTGTTTTAAAATTATTCAATATAGATAACTCTCATGTTATCATCCCACCGATATTTAAATTGTGTGTTTTTCTGCAAGACTCTAAGTATATGATCCACCCCATCAGATATTTTGATCTTTCCAAAGAATTCTTTCTGAGGGGCTGGAGATTTAGCCACTATAATCTTAAGATCATAACATTTTTCTATTTTGCCCATTATTTTCAGGAAAGAATCTCCTTTGAAACTCAGGATACCATCTCGCCAATTAAAAGCATCCATATCTGGAATATCTCTTACTGAGAGTTTGCCGTTAACAGTATATACTTGTTCGTTCGGAGAAAGGAAAATTTCCTCTTGAGCATTTGTATTGCTCACAACCTTAACCTTACCTCTAACTAAAGAAGCTAAAAAGTCCTTACTATCCGGATAAGCTTCAACATCAAAAGATGTACCCAGTACTTCTACATTATACTTTTGAGTTTCAACAACGAAAGGCATTTTTTCATTATGAGTCACATCAAAAAAAGCTTCACCTTTCAGTTTAACTTCACGTTTATTACCTGCAAAAAAAGTTGGATATTGAAGTTCTGACAGGGAGTTCATGCACACTTTTGTTCCATCAGGTAATGTAATATTAACCCGCTGACCTGCAGGAACTGTAATGGTATTTGTCAAGGCTAGTAATTTGTCACGTTCTCTATTAACAAAATAAAATCCTAAGCCAACAGTTATTAGTATCACTGCTGCTACTTTTAGCACTTCTTTTGTCCAACCAGGAATAGAAAATGCTTTTCTTTGTTGCATGCTATTTTCATCTGCATGCAAAAGCATTGCATCAAAGAATTTTCTTTCTTTGAGAAACTCGTCTCTATTCTCAGGATTCTCGTCGATCCAGGCAAGTACCTGCATTTCCTGCTCTACGGTAGCATCGCCATTAAAAAAATGATATAATATTTCTTTGTCCATATACTATAATAGCACCTGAACAAATTGTATCCCTGAAAAAAAAGATGTTTTTTTTTAAAAAATATGCAGAAATAAAAAAATAGCCTAATTAGGCCATTTATACTGAAGAATAAATAGCAATACTGGAAAATAGTCTTTTAGTGCAATCTTTAATATTTTCATCGCTTTAGACACCTCAAACTCAACACTTTTGACGGTAATATTAAGATCAGAGGCTATTTCCTTGTAACTTTGATTTTGATACCGGCTTCTCAGAAAAATATCTTTTGTCCGATTGGGTAAAGTAGAAATTGCTTCATTGATAAGTTTGTTAACCTCTTTGGAAAAAAGTTCCTGAGGATTGCATGCTTCAAGTGTTTCAATATTAGTTTGGATCACTCTGAAATTATGATTAAGTAAATCTTCCTCGACCTTTTCTCTCACACTCCTTGATCGCAGATGATTAAGGCATTTATGCTTTATAATGGTTAATATATAGGCTGGTATATTAGAGTCTGCAGATAAAGATCCTCTGTTTTCCCAGTAATACATAAAACTATCCATCACAATATCTTCGGCAGCAGATGTATCTCGTAAATATGTATTCGCAAATCGTATAAAACGATGTTGATAATCAGCAAAGACTTTATTAAATAGAAGGGTATTTGATTCGTTTTGTAAGGACATAATAAGAAGATGTAGATTAGGAAAGATTTAGATAATAAAATAATTTAGGTTCGGCAAAAAACAACAATTCTGCAACTACAAGCCGGGACCTATAGCATATCTCATTTAGTATTTATCGGTGGTTGGCGCAAATATATGCTTTTTTTTGTTACCGTATGTGATAATTATTAAAAAAGTGTCAGAAACATAACCTGCACAACTTTCTCAATCTACTTTGATAGATAAAAAAGTGCGGTATAGATTATCTCTATACCGCACTATATATTTAATATTCAAACAGGATATTACTCTTTCACAGGTGTTTGTTCCAGAGTCGCAATAAGAAAATCATAGAATTTCTTCACAGAAGGAATATAAACACATTCGTCTGGAGAGTGAGGAGATTGCAGTGTTGGTCCGAAAGATATCATATCCAATCCTGGGATATTTGCACCAATAATACCACATTCCAAACCGGCATGAATAACCTTCACCTTTGCCTCTTCACCAAACTGTGATTTATATGAAGCTTTCATTGCATGAAGAATAGGAGAATTCACATCAGGATCCCATCCTGAATAGGCGCCAGACATCTCTACTTTGGCTCCTGCCATATTGAAACAGCATTCAATACTTGTTGTAAGATATTCCTTCATTGAGTCGGAAGCACTTCTGGCAAGGATCTTCACCTCTCCCACTCCATCTGCAACCTTTACAATTGCTAGATTTGAAGATGTTTCTACTGTATCTGGTATAGAAGGAATATTTCTCATTACACCATTCTGACAAGCAAAAATGGAATTGATAATATCGTCCTGAATTTCTTCAGGAACAAGACCTTTAGGTAAATCTGTTTTTTCGGCCTTGAAGCTGATATTTTCTTCGAGTCCTGCATACTCTTCGTTATACAGATTTTCGCAGTACTGTACAAGGTCAATCAGTTCTTCTTCGTTTTCTGCAGGGATTGTAACAACAACATGTGCTTCACGTGGAATTGCATTACGCATATTTCCACCTTCCCAGGTAACAAGTCTGGCTTCATAAGAAGCAACAGCTTCACGAAGAAAACGAACCATTAATTTATTGGCATTTGCACGTCCTTTATTTATTTCCAAGCCAGAGTGACCACCACGTAAACCTTTTAGGTTTATTTTGATAGCGATATCGCCATCTTCTGGTTCTACCTCTTTATATTGGAAAGTAGCAGTAACATCTTCGCCACCGGCACAGCCAATGTAAAGTTCACCTTCTTCTTCAGAATCAAGATTCAAAAGGATTTCACCATTAATTGATTCCTTTTTCAAGCCAAAGGCTCCAAACATTCCAGTCTCTTCATCTACAGTAATCAATGCTTCGAGTGGACCATGTTTCAATGTACTATCCTCTAGTACAGCCATAATTGCAGCAACACCCATTCCATTGTCAGCACCAAGTGTTGTTCCTTTTGCTTTTACCCAATCTCCATCTATATAAGTTTCAATAGGATCTTTCTCGAAATCGTGTACTGTATCGTTATTCTTCTGAGGAACCATATCCATGTGCGCCTGAAGAATAACACCTTTACGATTTTCCATACCCGGGGTAGCCGGCTTTCTTATAATGACATTTCCAACCTCATCGGTAAACGATTCCAGATTTAAACTCTTTCCGAAGTTTAATAAAAACTCTGTAATAGGCTTCATAAATCCAGAAGGACGAGGCACTCTTGTTAATGAGTAGAAATTCTTCCATACTGCTTCGGGAGCCAACGATTGAATTGCTTTCATATAATTTTATTTTTTATTTGTGAACGGCAAAGCCGCTAATCCATATATTCCTAACAAAACTAATAATAAAGTTTGTATTCCGTGCTTAATTAATGCAAATATTCCTGCATTTGTAGGATCAACTCCATAAAGAACCATCATTGAAATTATTGCAAAGTGCCACGGACCTGCACCATTAGGAGTAGGAACAACAACAGCTACACTTCCGGCTGCAAATAATACCAATCCAGCCATAACACCTAAGTTCGAAGAAAAGTCGAAGCAATAGAATGTTAGATAGAATTCCATAAAATAACTAAACCAGATAAGGAAAGTATATAGAATAAAAAGAGGCATATTCTTTACATGCTTCAAGGTTAAAACACCTTCCCACACATTCAATGCTATACCTTTCACTTTCTCAAAAAATGAGAGTAGCTTCATTAAATGATAGAGCAAGACGATAACACCAATAACACAGAGCAGTATAATATAAAATTTAGGTGTAGTAAACAGAAGCTCTATTGAATCTAAATTTGTTCCTGTCTGAGCAAAGAAGCTTTTAAAGATACCAAGTTGAAAGACTAAAGTCATTCCTGTTATAGCCACAACCATTATTGTGTCTATTAATCGTTCTGTAACAACCGTACCCAAAGATTTAGAAAAAGAAATACCATCATACTTGGTAAGGATAGTACACCTGGATACTTCTCCTACACGAGGCAAAACCAAATTGGCTGCATACGATATAAAAATTGCATTTACACAGTTACTCGATTTTGGATATGCTTCGAGCGGCTCCAATGTTTGTTTCCATCTCCAACCACGAAAAACATGGCTTAAGATACCAAAGACCAGTGAAACTAACATCCACCAATAATTCATCTCATGCAAAAGAACATGGCCAACTTTCGAGAAATCAAAATCCCGATAGACCCAGACTAAGATAAAACCGCCTAAGACTATAGGTAAAGCGATTTGAATTGTCTTTTTTACTATATTTTTAAACGCAGGTGTTCCCAAAATTATAAATAAATGGATTATTATTAATACCTTTGCAAGCTGCAAAGATAATAGGTTATATCTAAAAGAGCGAACGAATAAACAATAAAATTAACAGAATGAGAGCAGTAAAACCAAAGAAATTCCTCGGGCAACATTTCCTGAAAGATTTAAAGATAGCTCAAGATATTGCAGATACGGTAGATGCCGTACCTGAACTTCCGGTATTAGAAGTGGGACCGGGTATGGGAGTGCTCACTCAATTTTTAGTTAATAAGCAACGACTTGTTAAAGTTGTAGAAGTTGACTTCGAATCTGTAGCATACCTTCGTGAAGAATTTCCTTCTTTGGAAGATCATATTATTGAAGATGATTTTCTGAAAATGAATCTTGAAAGAGTATTCGAAGGAAAACCATTTGTGTTGACCGGTAACTATCCATATAACATATCAAGTCAGATATTCTTTAAGATGCTCGATAACAAGAACCTTATTCCTTGTTGTACAGGAATGATTCAAAAAGAGGTTGCCGAGAGAATTGCTGCAGGACCAGGTAGTAAAACTTATGGCATTCTAAGTGTACTTATACAAGCATGGTATAATGTAGAATACTTATTTACTGTTAGCGAAAAAGTGTTCAACCCTCCTCCCAAAGTAAAAAGTGCAGTAATCCGGATGACCCGTAATGAGGCTCAGGAGCTTGGTTGTGATGAGAAACTGTTTAAGCTGGTTGTGAAAACTACATTTAATCAACGCAGAAAAACTTTAAGAAACTCAATAAAACCAATATTAGGAAAAGATTGTCCGCTTTGCGAAGATATACTATTTAATAAACGTCCCGAACAACTTTCTGTAGCCGAATTTATAAGTTTAACAAACAATGTTGAAAAAGCATTGGCTGAACAAAAAAGTAAGGACACTGAATAACAGTGGTACTAAAAAAAATGATCCAGCTATAACCACTAGTCCTTTTATATCTATCACAAACGATATTATCGGCATGTTGCTTTACATGAACATAACCGTTCTATTATCATAAAATTGCTCTGATATTCTACGAATGTAAGGTTTTGAAATAAAAAATATGCCCAAACATTAGAAAATGAAGAAATTATTTTATTAATTTGTGAATTAATGTAATAAAGGGACTAAATCCTATACCTAAAAACGATTGAACAAATGATGGACACTCAGGACACTAATCTACCTTTAGAAGAAGGAAAATTAGAAGAAGAAAAGAATGTTCCCGAGGTTTCTGAGGTTGTTACCGAAGAGACTCCAGAGGAAACTACAGAAGTAAACATGTCGGCGGCTGCAAACTTGCAGTCAAAAGAGGAAGTAATTGAAAGACTAAAGGAACTTTCTGCAAATGCTGAAAGCACTCACAAGCAAGAGTTAGACTCCCTTAAACAGACTTTCTACAAACTCCACAAGATTGAACAAGAATCAGCAAAAAAGAAATTTATAGAAGAAGGCGGCACAGAAGAATCATTTGTTCCTGCAGCAGACAACGACGAAGCTGAATTTAAATCTATAATGACCGCTATCAAAGAAAAGAGAAGCACATTTAACGCTGAACTGGATAAACAAAAAGAAGAAAACTTACAGAGTAAATTAGGTATTATTGAGAAGCTTAAAGAGCTGGTCAATTATCCTGAAGATGTAAACAAAGCATACAATGATTTCAAGAAACTTCAGCAAGAGTGGAACGAAATTAAATTAGTACCTCAAGCTAAAGTTAACGAACTTTGGAAAAATTATCAGGTATACGTTGAGAAATTCTACGATATAATTAAGATTAATAATGAATTCAGAGATTACGATTTCAAAAAGAATCTTGAAATTAAAACAAAACTTTGTGAAGCTGCAGAAAGATTAGCTAATGAAGCGGATGTTGTTTCTGCATTTCACCAATTACAAAAGCTACATCAGGAATTTCGCGATACAGGCCCTGTTGCTAAGGAACTTCGCGACGAAATATGGGCACGATTCAAAAATGCTTCTACTGAAGTAAATCGTCGCCACCAACAACATTTTGAAGCATTAAAGGAAGTAGAACAACGAAACCTGGATGAGAAAACTGTTATTTGCGAAATCGTTGAAGCCACAGAATATAATGAATTAAACTCTTTCAATGCTTGGGAAAAGAAGACTCAGGAAATCATTGCGCTGCAAAACAAATGGAAAACTATCGGTTTTGCTCCACAGAAGATGAACGTTAAGATCTTCGAAAGATTCCGTGCAGCTTGCGACGACTTCTTTAAAAAGAAAGGTGAATTCTTCAAGAAGATTAAAGAAGAAATGAACGAAAATCTGGAAAAGAAGAAAGCGCTATGTGAAAAAGTTGAAGCTCTTAAAGATAGTACTGACTGGAAAGAAACTTCAGATATTCTCACTAAACTTCAGAAAGAATGGAAAACGATTGGTCCTGTATCTAAAAAATATTCAGATCCAATCTGGAAACGTTTTATTGAAGCTTGCGATTATTTCTTTGAACAGAAAAATAAAGCAACTTCTTCTCTACATTCTATTGAGGTTGAAAACTTGCAAAAGAAAAAAGCACTTATTGAAAAATTGACAACAATCGACGAAAGCCTGGAAGCTAGCGAAGCAAGTAATCTTGTTCGTGAAACTATTAAGGAATGGAATGCAATCGGTCATGTTCCTTTTAAAGAAAAAGATAAGCTTTATAAGCAGTTCCATGATTTAGTTGATAAACAATTCGATCGTTTAAATGTAAGTGCTACAAACAGAAAGCTGAATAATTTTAAAACAAATATCAGTAATGTAGCGGGACAAGGTGAAAAGGGCGGTGCTCAAACACTTTATCGTGAACGTGAAAAATTGGTTCGCGCTTATGAATCAATGAAGAACGAAATAAAGACTTACGAAAACAATCTTGGATTCCTGACTTCTTCTTCAAAGAAAGGTAATAGTCTGGTTACAGAATTGAATAGAAAAGTTGAGAAATTAAAGTCCGATCTTGAACTTACATTAGAAAAAATCAAAGTTATTGATCAGTCTACTAAATAGATTAATAATCTTACAATAAATACCGAAAGAGCCTTTTAACGAAGGCTCTTTTTTTTGCTTAAAATTTCACTCTATTGCTTTTTTAGAAAGAAGGATGCTAAACATTTATTTCCTAGACATAAACAGACCTATCAGCATTGTTTATATCTAAAACACATTACTTTCAGAAATTTATTATTTGCAAAATTGATCTAGCAATCTAGCAGTTGACATTTAATGCGTTGTAAATAAGAAAAATAGAAGTGCTAGATCAACCAAATTTGATCTAGCAGTGATCTAGCAATCGAGCACTTTGTCTCAAGCTTAAGCTTTCTTATTTTTGAATAAACATATTATTGTACCATACTCATAATCAAAATTTAAACTTGCCAATTGAGCTAATAATTATCTATATAAAACAAAACATATAGTACTATTGAAACATTAATCAGCTGCTCAGCTTATCATTAAAAATATAGCGAGGTTTCTTTTTAACTCCCTAGTTATTTTCATTTTTTCAGGAATAATGTTTTTAAATTCTTGTACAAAAGAATGCATTCTTCTGTACAGAACAATTAATTCTTTTGTACAGAAGAAAGATATCTTTTGTACAAGAGTTCAAAAATGAACCGAATAGTATTCTAAATGCTAAACCGGAGTTCTGTGTACAACACACTTAAGTTTCAATTACGCACGGCAGGCTAATAAGAAAAATGCGGTAATAATCCGTTGATTATTACCGCATCTCTATTTTTGTTGGGCTATAAGGATTCGAACCTTAAAAGTCAGATCCAGAAACTGAAGTGTTACCATTACACCATAGCCCAATTTCTCAATTGCGATGCAAAGATAGGAATTCTTTGAGAAATATGAAACACTTTAGCCACTTTTTTTGTTTAAAATTTCAGAGAGAAATAAAAATTTGGAAGGTTTTTATCTAAAAAAATACAAAAACAAGAGAGATTTTCACTTTTACTTTCGCCGATACAATAAAACGGCGTATATTTGTAAATTATTGTTTTACAGATAAACTAAAATCAGATTATTATTAATCTTTCATAGAAAATAAATGAGCGAAACAGAAGTATTAGTACAGAAAATAGTAGAAGGAATTCAGGAGAAAAAAGGATATAAAATAGTAGTAGCAGATCTGACGAAGATCGGCGATACGATATGCAAATATTTCGTTATATGCCAAGGTAATTCACCTAGTCATGTTAGCGCAATCACAGACGAAGTCAGAGAATTCGTAAGAAAGAATACAGACATAAAGCCAATAGGTACCGATGGATTGAATAATTGCGAGTGGGTTGCAATGGACTACTCAGACGTAATGGTTCACATATTCTTACCAGAAATACGAGAATATTATAACCTTGAACATCTTTGGGCCGATGCTAAATTAAAAGCTATACCAGATCTTGACTAATTTTAGAACAGATGAGTAACAACAAAAAACAAAATAACAAAATGAACATGCCGAAGTTCAGCCTTAACTGGATGTATGCAATTATAGCCATGATGCTAATCGGGCTATATCTCTCGAGTGAGGGAGGTTCGATGACAAAGCCAATCAGTTATAGTGAGTTTCAACAGTATGTCCGCAATGGATATGCTTCTAAAGTTGTGACTTACAATGATAATACTGTTGAACTTTATATCAAACCGGAGCATATAAAAGACGTATTCAAACAGGATGCCTCAAAAGTTGGCACGTCTCCTGTGGTTACATCAAGAGTTCCATCTAACGAGTCTGTAAGCAGATTCCTGGAAAAGGAAAAAGACGAAGCTCGCTTCCAGGGAAAAGAAGAATATGCTGAGAAAAAAGACTATATAAGTGCTTTCTTATTAAACATATTACCATTTGTTCTGCTCATCGGAGTATGGCTTTTCTTCATGCGTAAAATGGGCAGCGGAGGTGGTTCCGGTTCTAACGTCTTCAGCGTTGGAAAATCAAAAGCACAACTATTCGAAAAAGGAGGATCGGTTAAAGTCACCTTTAAGGATGTGGCTGGATTAGCTGAAGCAAAACAGGAAGTTGAAGAAATTGTAGAATTCCTTAGAAACCCACAAAAATATACTGAATTAGGAGGAAAAATTCCTAAAGGAGCATTACTTGTAGGCCCTCCGGGAACAGGTAAAACATTACTTGCCAAGGCTGTAGCCGGCGAGGCTGATGTACCATTCTTCTCTCTTTCGGGTTCCGACTTTGTAGAAATGTTCGTAGGTGTTGGTGCATCGCGTGTAAGAGACTTGTTTAAACAAGCTAAAGAAAAATCTCCTTGTATTATTTTCATCGATGAAATTGATGCAGTAGGACGGGCACGCGGAAAGAATCCAAGCATGGGTGGAAATGATGAACGCGAAAATACATTGAACCAATTACTCACCGAAATGGATGGTTTTGGTACTAATAGTGGTATTATTATTCTGGCTGCTACCAACCGTGCGGATATACTTGACAAGGCTCTGCTTCGTGCAGGACGTTTTGACCGTCAGATACATGTAGATTTGCCCGACTTGAATGAAAGAAAAGAAGTATTCGGAGTTCATTTACGCCCAATTAAAATAGATGAAACAGTAGATGTTGATCTTTTGGCTCGTCAAACACCTGGTTTCTCAGGTGCAGATATTGCAAATGTCTGTAACGAAGCTGCTTTGATTGCAGCCCGTCATGGAAAAACATTTGTAGGCAAGCAAGATTTTCTGGATGCTGTTGACAGAATTATTGGTGGCTTGGAAAAGAAAAGCAAGATTATGACTGTGGAAGAGCGCAAAACCATTGCACTACACGAAGCCGGACACGCTAGTCTTTCATGGTTACTTGAGCATGCCAATCCATTGATTAAGGTTACTATCGTTCCTCGCGGACGAGCATTGGGCGCTGCGTGGTATTTGCCTGAAGAAAGACAGATTACTACCAAAGAGCAAATGCAGGATGAAATGTGTGCAACCCTTGGAGGACGTGCTGCCGAAGAATTATTCGTAGGTCATATTTCTACCGGAGCAATGAACGATTTGGAACGTGTTACCAAGCAGGCGTATGGAATGATTGCTTATCTGGGTATGAGTGATAAACTTCCTAACCTTTGCTACTATAATAACGAAGAATATTCTTTCAACAAGCCATATAGTGATAAAACAGCCGAAATGATTGATGAAGAAGCTAAACTTTTAATCAATGGTCAGTATGACAGAGCAAAAAGAATTCTTTCAGAACATAAAGAGCAACATAATGCTTTGGCAAATTTATTGATAGAAAAAGAAGTTATTTTTGCTGAAGACGTAGAACGCATTTTCGGAAAGCGTCCATGGACTTCTCGCTCTGCCGAAATCATGGCAACAGAGAAATCAGTAGAAGAACAAGCTGAGACTGCAAAAAAAGATTCTTCTTTAGAGAAAGAACCTGAAACTAATCTTAATCCTTCTAAAACAGAAGCAGACCTTCCCGTACAAACAGACGGAGAAGATAATACAATGAATTAATAGAAGAATGATAAAAAATAACTTTATTCAACGTACAGTTACAGGAGCATTGATTGTTGCAGTGCTCGTGTGCTGTATCGTTATTAGCCCTATATCTTTTGCAATACTATTTGCTATCATATCAGCACTTGCTGTACACGAATTCAGCAATCTGGTTAATAACAATGAGAATGTAAGCACAAACGTAGTTATTAATATATTAGGAGGTGTATACCTCTTTTTTGCTTTTCTGGGGTTTTGTATGAATCTCTCCGGTTCTCAGATTTTTATTCCTTATCTTTTTCTGATAATATACCTTATTATCAGTGAACTTTATCTCCAGAAGTCAAATCCTGTAAATAACATGGCATACTCAACGCTGACTCAGCTTTATATTGGATTGCCATTTGCTTTACTAAATGTTCTTGCTTTTCAGGTAGATAATACTGGAACCATAAGTTACAACTATGCTCTTCCATTATCCATATTCATCTTTATATGGCTAAATGACACCGGAGCATATTGTTTTGGAACTTTATTCGGCAAGCACAGATTATTCGAACGAATCTCTCCAAAGAAATCATGGGAAGGTTTTATTGGCGGAGCTGTTATCACATTGATAACTGGTTTTGTTTTAGGAAGATTCTTTCCATTCTTATCTTCTATTGAATGGGCCGGATTAGGTCTTGTAGTTTCTGTATTCGGAACCTGGGGAGACTTAGCAGAGTCAATGATAAAAAGACATATGGGTATAAAAGATTCCGGAACTTTTTTCCCGGGACATGGCGGAATACTGGATCGGTTTGACAGCCTATTAATCGCAGTTCCTGCAGCTGTTATATATCTTTATGTTATCACATTGTTTTAATTACAATAAACAATCATATATTAAAAAAAGGAAGTTAACAGCGACTTCCTTTTTTAATTTAAACATCCATATTTGCTTTCCACAAGCAATTCTTAGTTGATCCTTTCTTTCATTTTACCAGGTAAAGCAGCTATTGACTTATTAGTCTGAAGGTCTTTATAGTCAATAGTAATGACCTTTTCACCATTCACAGCCGAATTAATCCTGATTTTCAATCCTTTCTTGTCTGTATGGCCAACGCCCATATCTCCAAGGCTAAATGAAACAATACTATGTGCTACATAGTCTGTAACATCATTCATATCATTATAGCGATATTCAAGATGAATATATCCATCATCAGGATATTGTAATGTGGTATTTTTCACGAGATTAACGCGATGCTTTAATGCACCGGGAATATTCATGTCAAACTCTACATTTAGATAATCACCACCTACCCACATATCTGTAATTCTTACAGGATCGTCTCCTATGCTATCTTTATTTTCTTCTGTAAGATTAATTATATTCTTAGTTAATATTACAGAATAATCATTCAGACGAACATAATGATCGAAACCATTCTGGGCATCACTTAACAGTGTAAAGTTTCCAATTATTCTTGTTCCATTTTCAAGATTCTTATATGGAACAAGAGTGGCTGCCGGCCATAACTTTTCTCCATTATCCAAAACGAAGGAAACATTACCAGCATCAACTTTTACTGTACCCAAAGCGATAGTGTAATTACCTAATGAATAACCATCATCATCAAGATCGCAAGATTGAAGGGTTGGAACTAAAACCAACACTAATAACAGTAGAAAATAACTTAATCTTTTCATAACTCTAAATTTGTTTACTACATAGAATAAACAAAGCCGCAATCATTTTACTGCATTGCGGCTAATTAAATTATGCTTAAAAAAGTTTTTTAATATTCTGGTAATTATCTATCAGACTTACAGTTTACTTACGGTTTTTCAGTAATTCAACCATCTTAGTAGCGGTTTTCTTTGAGGCACCAGAAGGACCAAGAATTTTAATCATCCGGTCATATTCATCAAGCATTTGCTGACGCTTTACATTATCAAGTAATACTGCTTTTAATTCCGACTGCATATTATCAACAGTCATTGTATCTGCTACAAGTTCGCGAACAATCTCTTTCCCGGCAACAAGATTAACTAATGAAATAAACTTAACCTTCAAAATTTTCTTTTTAAGGAAAGAAATAACTTTGCCTAGTGGCGTATGATAACAAACGACCTGAGGTACACGAAACAAAGCAGTCTCAAGGGTTGCAGTTCCCGAGGTTACCAAAGCTGCAGATGAATGTTGAAGCAAACGATATGTCTGATCAAAAACAATTTTCACCTTTACTCCCTGAATATATTTCTGGTAATAATCTGAAGAAATGCCCGGAGCACCTGCCAATACTAACTGATAACCTGAAAACTTAGAAGCTGCTTTCAACATATCAGGCAAATTATCTTTTATTTCCTGCTTTCTGCTACCTGCCAGCAATGCAATAATTGGTTTTTCGGCCAGCCCATTTTCAGCAGTAAAAGAAGTAAAATCCTCCGGATGATTTGCACGAAAAGTCTCAACCGCATCAACAGTTGGATTACCTACATAATGTATGGGATATTGGTGTCCATGGAAGAAATCAACTTCAAAAGGAAGAATTGAAAACAGTTCATCAACATACTTCTTTATATCTTTTATGCGATATTCTTTCCATGCCCATATTTTGGGAGAAATGTAATAGTAAACCGGAATTCTTGTCTGTGTTTTCACAAACTTTGCAATTGACAGATTAAATCCGGGATAATCAACCAATATTACCACATCTGGTGCATAAGAAATAATATCTTCCTTGCACAATTTCATATTGGCAAAAATAGTGCGCAAATGCAGAAGTACAGGAATAAAACCCATGTATGCCAAATCTTTATAGTGCCTCACACGTGTTCCTCCCTGAGCAGACATTAAATCCCCGCCAAAGAAACGAAACTCAGCATTAGCATCTTCTCGTTTCAATTCACTCATCAAATTAGACGCATGTAAATCTCCCGAAGCCTCACCTACAATTAAATAATATTTCATTCTTATCTTTTATAAGTTCCAGGCCTTCAGCTGATCCATAACCTCATAAGCTGTAACATCAACTTTTGTAGGAGTAATAGCTGCGTAATCATGATTTAGCGCCCAATTATCTGTATCTTCTTCGTCTGGCTCATGATTTTCAAAATCGCCAGTCAACCAGAAATATTCACTTCCATTAGGATGGCTTCTACGTGCCCATTCGTGTGTCCACTGTCCTACTGTTTGGCGGCATATTTTCACTCCTTTAATTTCAGGACATAACGGAAAATTCACATTCAGACAAACACCTTTTGGCAAACCATTATCTATTACTTTCTGAGTTATACTTCGAATAATATCAGCCGTCGGTTCAAAATCAGCATCATGGTTATGATCACAGATTGAGAAACCTATTGAAGGAACTCCGCTAAGGCAACCTTCTATTACAACTCCCATTGTTCCGGAATAGTGAACATTCACAGCAGCATTATCTCCATGATTAATACCTCCTATTACCAAATCGGGTTGTCGATCTAAAACTGCATATTTAGCCAATTTTATGCAATCGGCTGGGGTACCAGAACATTTATAAACTGCAAGTCCCGGTTCCTTTTTCATTAATGTGTATTTCACAGGACGATCAGCAGTAATGGCACAAGCCATTCCAGAGCGTGGTGAATCCGGAGCCATTACAACAATGTCCCCTAAAGGACGAACATACTTAACTAATTCGTTGATTCCTTTTGCCATAAACCCATCGTCGTTAGAGATGAGTATTAGCGGTCTCTCGTTTTCCATCCGTAAAATGTTCTTTTATTAAATTATTTAGCACAAAAGTAGAGAAAAAACAATGATAAACAAAAGAAAGGACATAAAAGCATTAGAGAGAAATAGTCTCATTTTTAAGGACATTATCAAATCATATTGTACAAAAGAGCTAATATTCCTGGATAAAATTAAGCAAGATTTTGTACAGAAGATTAAAAACATAAATCGAGTTAAATAATCTTCTCTTATCATACCCTCAGTAGTTTACAAATCTTAATGTTATGCAAGCCGGTTTAAAAAATGAAAGTTTATTAAATGGAAATGTATATATTTGCAGGATAAAGACAAATATCTTTTTTAGTATCTGTATGCTCACTGTCTGATAGTTATTAACAAAAGAGGTAACTTATCAACAGATTTTGCAATGTTTTCCTTTTTTAGTAGGTGCTCTAAGTTTTTATTACTTATTTCGCCTCAACAAATTAAAAGTAGTATGGGAAAAATTATCGCTTTAGCCAATCAAAAAGGTGGCGTCGGAAAAACAACGACAACCATCAATCTTGCAGCGTCTCTTGCAACGTTGGAGAAAAAGGTTCTTGTTGTTGATGCCGACCCTCAAGCTAATGCTTCCTCCGGCTTAGGAGTAGATCTTAAAGAAGTAGAATGCAGTATTTACGAATGCATAATAAACAACGAAGAAACGAAGGAAGCAATATACACGACAGATATCGACGGACTCGATATTATTCCGTCACATATTGATTTAGTTGGTGCGGAAATTGAAATGCTTAATCTCCCCGATCGAGAGAGAGTACTGAAAAAGATATTAACCCCAATGAAAGCAGAATATGACTATATACTTATAGACTGCTCTCCTTCTCTAGGGCTTATAACGGTCAATGCTCTCACTGCTGCTGATTCGGTTATCATCCCTGTACAATGCGAATATTTTGCATTGGAAGGAATTAGTAAACTGCTGAATACCATTAAAATTATAAAATCCAAACTAAATCCGGAACTCGAAATAGAAGGATTCTTGCTCACCATGTTTGACTCTCGCCTGAGACTTGCGAACCAAATCTATGATGAAGTGAAAAGACATTTCCAGGAATTGGTATTTAAAACGGTGGTGCAGCGTAATGTAAAACTAAGTGAAGCTCCAAGTCATGGGCTCCCGGTCATCCTTTACGATGCTGATTCTACAGGTTCAAAGAATCACCTGGCATTGGCACAGGAAATTATTAAACGAAATAGTAAGTAAGATAAGACATGGCAGTACACAAAAAATTTGCTTTAGGAAGAGGATTAGATGCCTTGATTTCAATGGATGAAGTAAAGACTGAAGGCTCATCTTCCATTAATGAAATAGAATTATCCAAAATATCGGTCAATCCATCTCAACCACGTCGCGAATTTGACCAGACAGCTCTTGAAGAGCTGGCAGACTCTATTAAAGAAATTGGTATTATTCAACCGATAACACTGAGAAAAATATCGGATGACTCTTATCAGATTATTGCTGGTGAGCGTCGATACAGAGCTTCTCAGTTAGCCGGACTTCAAACAATCACAGCTTACATCCGTACAGCGGATGATGAGAATGTGATGGAAATGGCTCTGATTGAGAACATTCAAAGAGAAGACTTGAATTCTCTTGAGATAGCACTGGCTTATCAGCACTTAATTGAACAATATAATCTGACTCAGGAAAGACTCAGTGAGCGTGTTGGTAAAAAGAGAACTACTATAGCCAACTATCTTCGTCTATTAAAACTTCCTGCTCAAATACAGGTGGCTTTACAAAACAAGACTATTGATATGGGGCATGCAAGGGCTTTGATTACCCTTAATGATCCAAAACTTCAAGTTAAAGTTTATGAAGAAATTCTTCAGCATTCTTATTCAGTTCGTAAAGTTGAAGAAATTGTAAAGGCGCTTAATGAAGGAGAAACAATAAAGAGCGGAAAGAAAACCTTAGCTACCAAAGGTAATAAATTACCTGAAGAATATAACATCCTGAAAAAACATCTATCAGGATTCTTCAACGCAAAAGTACAACTATCTTGTACAGCCAAAGGAAAAGGTAAGATTAGTATTCCATTTAGTAACGAGGAAGACCTTGAAAGAATCATGGAAATCTTCGATAGCATTAAGAATAAATAAACAATTGACAGTTAATAAATTGACATACCGTATACTTATAACCCTGTTACTCTGTGCAATTCAGGTAACAGGGATTGATCTGTATGCACAACAGACTATTACTAAGGCAGACAGCACCATAAATATTCCTCAGGCCAGAAAGCATCGACAAGATGTAAGTTCTCCTAAACAAAAAGTTTCAACTGCTGACAGCCTTGAACTGATAAACAAAAAGAATATATCTGATATTAATTCTCCATTAAAGCTAGATCAATCTCAGATGTCAACTGATTCCATGTCAGTTCTAAAAAAGCCATTATTTATACCTAATTCAACAAAAGCTACCTGGTTAGCGGCTGTATTTCCCGGCGGAGGACAAATATATAACCGTAAATACTGGAAGCTGCCCATTATCTATGGGGGATTCGTTGCTTGTACATATGCTTTAAGCTGGAATAACAAATATTACAAAGATTATTCACAAGCCTATCAAGACATAATGGACGATGATGACAAGACAACCAGTTATCTGAATTTTCTTTCTCCAGGATATGATGTTGAAGCAAAAAAGGATTGGCTTAAAACAGTCTTTAAGAATAAAAAAGATTCATATAGAAGATACCGAGACCTAAGTATATTTGCCTTTATCGGAGTGTATTTAGTTTCTATTATAGATGCTTATGTGGATGCAGAGTTATCAAACTTTGATATAACACCTGACATCGGTTTACAAATCAACCCGACAGTGATAAACAATAATCACTCAGCAAAAAACACTCTCGGTGTGCAATGCAGTATTAAATTCTAAAAAAAAGACATGAAGAAATTTTTCCTAATCCTTTCTATCCTATTTGTAAGTTATACATCGGTAAATGCACAAAGTATCAACGTGACAGTCCACCAAAACGGAACTACTCGCGAAGAGACAATAGGTTTACCTCAAAGCATGACATACGATGTAGATAGTTTACTTAATGAATGGCATTCAAAGAACTCTCTATCATTGAGCAATGACTGCCTGACAAAGGATGAGAATCCTACATTCCCGGACTCTGTATATATAGACAGATTATCTCGCATTCCTGCTGTTATGGAATTAACTTATAATGATGTTGTACGGAAATTCATTGAAATGTATTCCGGTAAACTTCGTAAGCAGGTTTCTTATATGCTTGGAGCATCAAACTTTTATATGCCAATTTTTGAAGAAGCGCTCGACGCATATAATATTCCTCAGGAATTGAAATATCTTCCTATCATTGAATCGGCTCTTAACCCTAAGGCTGTTTCACCTGTTGGTGCAGCCGGACTTTGGCAATTTATGATTGGAACAGGAAAGCTATATGGATTAGAGACCAATAGTATTATTGACGAGCGTAGAGACCCAATCAAAGCTAGCTGGGCAGCAGCACGATATCTGAAAGACTTATATACAATATATAAAGACTGGAATCTTGTTATTGCTGCTTACAATTGTGGAGCCGGAAATATAAACAAAGCAATCAGACGTGCAAACGGAGCAAGAGATTACTGGGCTATTTACAATTACCTACCACAAGAAACCAGAGGATATGTTCCTGCTTTTATTGCAGCAAATTATGTTATGACATATTATTGTGATCATAACATTTGTCCAATGGAAGCTGATATTGATCAGAACACAGACACTGTAGTTGTTAGTAAACAACTTCACTTCGAGCAAATTGCAGATATTTGTGGTGTGAACATTGATCAGATAAGAAGTCTTAATCCACAATATAAAATAGATGTTATTCCTGGAAATGCAGAAGCATGTACACTTCGTCTTCCCAGAAACTATATCAATACATTTATTGACAGACAAGATACTATTTACGCATATCGCGCTGAAGAATTGTTTAGCAACAGACCAACAGTTTCTCCTACAGAAGAAGTTGCAGAAGAAAAACCGGTTGTTCAAAAGCACAGTCGTCATAGTAAGAAAGCAAGAATCACTTCTCATAAAGTGAAAAGCGGACAAACTCTTTCTGATATAGCAGATAAATATGGCGTAACAGTAAAACAACTTAAAAAATGGAATGGATTGAAAGGCACTAATATCAGAGCTGGAAAGAAACTAAAAATCCGTAAATAAAAAACATATAGTTCATTAGTTAAATTGCTTGTTAGCTAGGGAATTTTGTTTATTTTTGCAAGACCCACAAAAGAGAAGAATAAACAATGGATATAGATAAAAACGAGCATTTAACTGATGAGGAGATGATTGAACAAGGGTTCCAGGAACTTTTGAATGATTATCTAGCTACCAGACATCGCAAACGTGTTGAAATCATCACGAAAGCCTTTAATTTTGCTAATCAGGCTCACAAGGGAATCAAGCGTTTATCTGGTGAGCCATATATAATGCACCCTATTGAAGTGGCAAGAATTGTTTGCAACGAAATAGGATTAGGCTCAACATCCATTTGTTCGGCTTTACTTCATGACGTTGTAGAAGATACAGATTACACGGTTGAAGATATAGAAAACATTTTTGGACCAAAGATTGCTCAGATTGTAAGCGGATTAACTAAGATATCTGGTGGTATATTTGGCGAGCATGCTTCCGCTCAGGCAGAAAACTTCAAGAAATTGTTGCTGACTATGTCTGACGATATCCGTGTTATTCTTATAAAAATTGCAGACCGTCTTCATAACATGCGAACATTGGGATCTCAACCTCCCAACAAGCAATATAAAATTACCGGAGAAACGCTATATATTTATGCTCCACTGGCAAACCGATTGGGGCTAAATAAAATAAAGACTGAGCTGGAGAACCTAAGTTTTAAGTACGAACATCCGGAAATTTATAACGAAATACAAGGAAAACTCAAGGCTACGGAAGCTCATCGTGACGAAGTTTTCAAGAACTTCACAGCTCCCATCCGTGCTCAATTGGACAAAATGGGACTGAAATATGAGATTATTGCGAGAGTTAAATCTATTTATTCCATCTGGAATAAAATGCAAACCAAGCATCTCCCTTTTGAAGAAATCTATGATTTACTTGCTGTCCGCATTATTTTCACTCCGAAGAATGAAGAGGAAGAGCTTAATGAATGCTTTAATATTTATGTCTCTATCTCCAAAATATACAGACCTCACCCCGACCGACTAAGAGATTGGGTAAGCCATCCTAAAGCTAATGGCTATCAGGCACTTCACGTTACCCTCATGGGAAGCAACGGGCAGTGGATTGAAGTACAAATTCGAAGCGACCGGATGAATGAAGTTGCCGAACAAGGGTTCGCAGCTCACTGGAAATACAAAGAAGGAGGCGGAAGTGAAGATGAAGGCGAATTGGAAAAATGGCTCGGAACAATCAAAGAGATTCTTGACGATCCACAACCTGATGCCATTGATTTTCTTGATACTATTAAGCTGAATCTATTTGCTTCTGAGATATTCGTATTTACTCCTAAAGGAGAAATTAAAACAATGCCTCAAAACTCCACAGCGCTTGATTTTGCCTTTTCAATACATACCTATCTTGGTAGTCACTGTATCGGAGCAAAAGTAAATCATAAGCTAGTTCCACTGAGCCATAAGCTGGAAAGCGGAGACCAGGTAGAAATCCTCACATCGCGTTCGCAGAAGGTTAAACCTGAATGGGAGACTTTTGCAACAACTGCCAAGGCAAAAGCTAAAATATCGGCGATTCTTAAGAAAGAGCAGAGGAATGCTCAGAAAGATGGCGAAGCTATAATGCTAGAGTTCTTCAAGAATGAAGAGATTCGTCCTGAATCAGCAAATATTGATAAACTGTGTAAACTGCACAACTCTGCCAACAAAGAAGAATTTCTGGCCAATCTTGGAAATAATGTTTTTGTTTTAGGTGAAGCAGACAAGAATGTTCTGAATGAGAAACAAAGTACAAACTGGAAGAAATACTTAAAATTCTCTTTCGGAACAAGCAAAGATCAGAAAGAGAAACCGGAAGAAAAACAGCCTATTGAGACGATAGACAAAAAGAAAATCTTAACGCTTACAGAGGATACTATACAAAAAAGCTATAAAATAGCTGGATGCTGTAAACCTATTCCGGGAGATGACGTACTTGGATATATGGACGAAAATAATGATATCATTATTCATAAGCGTCAATGCCCTATAGCCAATAAACTTAAAAGCAGTTTTGGCAATCGTATTATTGCTGCCAACTGGGACACTCATAAAACACTATACTTCCCTATATTCATTTACGTAAAAGGCTTCGATTCTGTTGGCCTACTAAATCAGGTAACCGAAGTTATTTCACGACAGCTAAATGTAAATATTCAAAGAGTTAATATAGAAGCTAATGATGGAATCTTTGAAGGAAGAATAAAATTGTTCGTACATGATGTTGACGACGTGAAAACTATCTGCGATAATCTACGTAAGATTAAGGATGTAAAAGAGGTTAAACGTATTGAAGAATAAATACCCATTTATAATATTATAATTAAAAAGGAGTTGAAGAGTCATTAAGACTCATCCAACTCCTTTTTAATATTTAGTAGTTCTTCTTTAATCTGATTTAAACGGGTAACCACTTCAAACGTTTTAATAGTCTGTTCTTTATTATCTTTTAGTTTCTGCCGGGCCCCGGGAAGAGTCATTCCTTTTTCTTTAACCAAATGATAGATCAACCTAATATTTTCCAGATCTTCTTTTCTGTATTGTCGGGTACCTTTAGCGTTCTTTTTTGGTTTAATAACCGGGAACTCCTTTTCCCAAAAACGCAACAAAGATTCGTTTACGTTAAACATCTCCGCAACCTCACCAATGGAGTAATACAATTTCAAATCTTTATTAGGATTATAAGCCATAATATCTAATTTTATCCATTATTTATTAAAAACAAACCCGAGATCACATCTAATTGAAATAGCTAAAAGCCAGCAAAAGTATGGAAGAGATTCTTTATTCAGGCAACAATTGTAGGGCCATAATGCTTTAAGTTGTGCACATCTTTCCATCTTTTATAAGTTTTTAATGGACCAGCCATCAATATTTTTGCGCAATAATAGGTACAAAAATAATAAAACGAGCTATCTTTGCAAATCATTTTTCGGAATATTAACTTGATAACTATATAATTGCTTATGTTGACAGCAAAAGAGATCAGAGAATCATTTAAAACTTTTTTCGAATCCAAAGGACACCAGATTGTACCTTCAGCCCCAATGGTAATTAAAGATGACCCTACATTGATGTTTACCAATGCCGGGATGAATCAGTTTAAAGACATTATTTTGGGTAACCACCCAGCTAAGTATCACCGTGTAGCCGACTCACAAAAATGTTTACGCGTGAGTGGTAAGCACAATGACCTTGAAGAAGTTGGTCACGATACATATCACCACACCATGTTTGAGATGTTGGGTAACTGGTCTTTTGGCGATTACTTTAAGAAAGAAGCTATTGAATGGGCATGGGAATACCTGGTAACAGTTTTAAAACTCGATCCAAACCTTTTGTATGCCACAGTCTTTGAAGGAAGTCCTGCTGATGGACTGGAACGCGACAACGAAGCAGCTGCTATCTGGGGACAATTCTTACCAGAAGATCGTATTATAAACGGGAACCGTCACGATAACTTCTGGGAAATGGGCGATACAGGTCCTTGCGGTCCTTGTTCCGAAATTCATATTGACTTACGTTCTGAAGAAGAACGGAAAGCCGTTAGTGGTCTTTCACTGGTAAACCAGTCTCACCCACAGGTTATTGAAATATGGAACCTTGTGTTTATGCAGTTCAACCGTAAGGCTGACGGCAGTCTGGAAGGACTTCCTGCAAAAGTTATCGATACAGGTATGGGCTTTGAGCGTCTTTGTATGGCTCTTCAGGGAAAAACATCAAACTATGATACTGATGTATTCCAACCTATCTTGAAGGAAATCGCTAAAATGGCGGGAACTGAATATGGTGCCGATGCACAAAACGATATTGCAATGCGTGTTATTGCCGACCATATCCGTACTATTGCATTCTCTATTACCGACGGACAATTGCCATCGAACGCAAAAGCCGGATATGTAATCAGAAGAATTCTACGCCGCGCCGTTCGTTACGGATATACTTTCTTAGGTCAGAAATCGGCCTTCATGTATAAGTTACTTCCTGTGCTTATCGACAATATGGGTGACGCTTATCCTGAATTGATTGCTCAGAAAGAGCTGATAGGAAAAGTTATCAAGGAAGAAGAAGAATCATTCCTTCGCACACTTGAAACCGGTATCCGCATGCTCGACAAGGCAATTGCCGATGTTAAAGCTGCAGGAAAGAACAGCATTGAAGGTAAAGATGCATTTACTCTATATGACACTTTCGGTTTCCCGTTAGACCTGACTGAACTTATTCTGAGAGAAAACGGACTGACTGTTGATCTTGACGGATTCAACGCTGAAATGCAGAAACAAAAAGAGCGTGCACGTAACGCTGCTGCTATTGAAACAGGCGACTGGATTACATTGAAAGAAGGTTCATCTGATTTCGTTGGTTATGATTATACTGAATACGAAGTAGAAATCCTTCGTTACCGTCAGATTAAACAAAAGAACCAGACTCTTTATCAGCTAGTGCTAGATCATACTCCTTTCTACGCTGAAAGCGGTGGTCAGGTAGGCGATACAGGTGTTATCGTTAGTGAGTTCGAAACTATCGAAGTTATTGCAACTAAAAAAGAAAACAACCTGGCTGTTCATATTACAAAACAACTTCCAAAGAATATGGAAGCTCCTATGATGGCTTGTGTTGATACAGATAAAAGAGCTGCCTGTGCAGCAAACCACTCTGCTACTCACCTTATCGATCAGGCTTTACGCGAGGTTCTTGGAGAACACGTTGAGCAAAAAGGTTCTTTGGTTTCACCAGACTCTTTACGTTTCGACTTCTCTCACTTCCAGAAAGTAACTGATGAGGAAATTCGTCAGGTAGAACACCTGGTAAATGCAAGAATCCGCCAGAACATTCCATTGAATGAATACAGAAATATTCCTATTGCTGATGCAAAAGAACTAGGTGCAATTGCATTGTTCGGTGAAAAGTATGGCGATGAAGTTCGTGTTATTGCCTTTGGCTCATCTGTTGAGTTCTGTGGTGGAACACACGTGGCTGCTACCGGAAACATTGGTATGGTAAAAATCATTTCTGAAAGTTCGGTTGCTGCCGGAGTTAGAAGAATTGAAGCTTATACAGGTGCAAAGGTAGAAGAGTTGATGGATAATGTACAAGATACACTGAATGATATGAGAGCTTTATTCAATAATGTTCCAGATCTAGGTGTAGCAATCCGCAAATTCATTGAAGAAAATTCAGGATTAAAGAAGCAAGTGGACGATTTCATGAAAGAAAGACAAGCTAGCATCAAAGAAAGATTGCTTCAAAACGTACAAGAAATCAACGGAGTGAAGTTAATCAGATTTGTTACTCAACTGCCAGCTGAAGCTGCTAAGAATATTGCCTTCCAATTACGTGGTGAGATTACTGAAAATCTGCTTTTTGTAGCTGGAACTGAAGACGAAGATAAACCAATGCTTACCGTGATGATTTCTGATAACCTGGTTAATGGCGGATTAAACGCGGGCAAACTGGTTAAAGAAGCTGCCAAATTAATTCAAGGTGGTGGCGGTGGCCAGGCACACTTTGCAACTGCCGGTGGTAAGAACAAAGATGGTCTTAACGCTGCTGTTGATAAGATTATAGAACTTGCCGGTTTATAAATAACTGATTTTTCGTTTATCATTAAAATTATACCCTGGAGCCGTTGCGAACTAAATGTTTGCAACGGCTCTTTTTTTGTATTTTCTTTTTATTCTTTTTCCAATTCTTCGATCTCAGCTATTTCTTTATTAAGCTTTCTAAACCGTTCGTAAATTGAGTATTTGAAAGTATAATAAATTGATGAAATATAAACAAGCACAATCAACACCAGCATTACAATCGATTCTGCAGTATATATTGGCTTCTGAATAAGCATAAGAAAGATCCCCAATATTGCAAAAGGCATAAGCATGTAACTTATTCGCGTTATTTTAATCTTGTATTTTTCCAGTTCTGCAATTTCTTTTTTTAGAGATAATATGGCTCCGGAAAAATCAATTTTACGAATCAATAAGAAATATCTTATACCCCAAACATAGTTAGTTACATATATTACTGCAAACAAACCAAGACCAATATAAAAATTAAGGGTTAAACGAAATTGAATGTCCGTAACTAATAAAGCCAAAAACAGAATTATCGGCGAAAATAGACTTATTTCAGCCTTAATTTTAATCCAGTTAAATCGCTTTTCAGGTTTAGACATCAACATTCTTCTTAGAATCTCTTTATTAAAACGAATACTATCTGATATTTTTTTATCGTTTTCAATCCATAAACTTTGTAGCTCATTAAGTTCCATACTTCTTAAATTTTAGTAATTGCTAATTGCTTTATTTGTTCTTTAATACGACTAATTCGCGTACCAACATTCGTTTTCGAAATACCCATAATTGCAGATATCTCATCATGTGAATTGCCGTCAAGATAGAGCAGAATAATGGCTTTATTTATCTCATTCAGTTCATCAATACAATCGTATAAGACTTCAGATTCTGATGAACTTTCGGGTTCTACAAGCCAAGGTAATATTTCTTCTTTTTTAAAATCGTTCAAGAAAATAAATAAAGAATCATTTTTCCTTTTCCGCTTGTAATTCATCGAGGTATTTAAAGCTACTCTATATATCCAGGTGGAAATTTTAGAATCACCTTTAAATTTATCAAATGATTTCCAAAGCTCAAGAACTATATCGTTTATCAAATCTTCTCTATCTTGAGAAGTATTTGTATATGCTCTCGAAATCTTAATTATTATTCCAGTATTTTCTTCGAGGACACCAAGAAATTGCTCACTTAGTTTATCTTTTGTCATTTATCATAATATTACTTTTAATTATTTTAAAACGGGTTATGTGCACATTTAATTGATTAGTACCACGTCACGTCAAAATATCACAGCAACTTATCGATTATTATTGCTTAATGCTGACGAATAAGTCTGACTAACAGCGTTTAAAAGTAAACAAATTATTATTCTACCTTTGATTGTTAGTCCAACAATATTATTGATTCTTCCACATATCATTATAGACTTCACTAAAATTATTAGTCGGCTTATCAAGGTGATTAAGCTAATTATTGGTAAAGTTTTAGCTAAAACTTTTCGAAGGCTTTCAAATTTAGTCTAGAGGTTTATAAAATAAACTCTAGAGCTAAAAATATAAAGGTCTACTCCTTTTTACTTTTAGCTCTACTAGACTCATTAAACTATTGGTGAAAGAATGTATTAAGAAACAAGTAAGATTACCTTAACTTATTCAAACTATCCATTTACAGAAACAGAAAGCCATGCAATCTTCCGGATTATTCCACCTGATCCTTGGGATAGTTAACCAGATATAAAGTCTCCGTTGCACGGGTAAAGGCAGTATAAAGCCAGCGGATATAGTCGGGAGTGAGCATTTCCGGTGAAATATATCCCTGATCAAGAAAGACCTTTTTCCACTGTCCGCCCTGAGCCTTGTGACAAGTTACCGCATATCCGTATTTCACCTGCAAGGCGTTGTAATGCGGATCGGCTTTCATCTTTTTCATCCGCTCTCGCTTGGTAGAAATATCGGCATAATCTTCCAGAATGGTATAGAATAACCGGTCGTTTTCAGCCTTTGGGAGTGCAGGAGCATCGGTATGCAGCGTATCGAGAAGCACGGTTGCTTCCAGCTCAAAGTCCTGATAATCTGGAAAAGTCAGCTGCACATCGGCAAAACGAAAGCCATAAAGTTCGCGTGTTCGCCTTACACGACGAACCACAGCCATATCGCCATTGGCAATAAAGTCAATCTCTGCACATTTCTCCGTCCAGAAATAGTTATTCTTTGCCACCATCAGTAAATCTCCCCCGCTAAGTTCCTCTTCGCGATAAAGAATCGAGTTACGTATTCCTTTATTATAGATATTTGCCCGTTTATTAGATCGGCACACAACGATTGTTTCGTCCATTCCCACCTTACTATAGCAGCTGTTTATCTCTTCAATCAACTCGTCACCCGGCAATACACGGATATCCGGAAAGCCTGTAACTTTAATTTTTGGCAAGGCAAAAGTATCTTCGTCGGCAATAAGCTGGCGCAGCGCCGTGGCATTCCATAAAATACCCGAATCGCCCAACTGACGCACCACCTGAGTTAAGTCCACCTCCCGCACTGCCAATCCATATCCCTGAAGAACTTCGGCAGTAAGTGCCGGACTCTCCTCTTCTCCAACCGGAGGGAGCTGTGCCGTATCACCCATCAATAGTAATCTGCAGCCTTGACCGGAATAAACATACTGAACCAAATCATCGAGCAGGCGTCCGGTTCCGAAAGATGAGCTGGAAAGTCCATCGTTAGAAATCATGGAAGCCTCATCAACAATGAAAAGAGTGTGCTGATGCAGGTTATCGTTTATAGAGAAATTAGAGAGTTCGTTACTAAATGACTGTTGGCGATATATCTTTTTATGAATCGTAAAGGCTGGATGACCGGAATAAACAGACAGCACCTTGGCTGCCCGTCCGGTAGGTGCAAGAAGAATAGCTTTTTGTTGTAGTTTCATCATAGTCTTTACCACCGCTGCTACAAGAGAAGTTTTACCAGTTCCGGCATAACCACGCAGAATGAACAGAGAATCGTTTACCGGAGAGAGCAGAAAATCGGCCAAAGCATCCACTGCCTGAGACTGTTGAGAAGTGAGCTCGTAAGGGAAATTTTCCTTTATTTGCCCAATCAAATAGCTATTAATCATTTTTTGTTTTTATATTTGTGCTACGAATATAAAAACAAAAAAGAGATTTACTGCGCAACGCGCCATTATTCTTTTTTTCAAATGCCATAACATGACTGAGAAGTTGAGCATATCGCCAATTGATTTATCCAATACAGAACAATGTACCTTGTCCGTTCGCCTGAGCGCGGAAGAGTTCTCTTATTCCATCTACAATCCTTTACAAGAAAAGGCCTACCGCTTCTTTAAGAAGGACACCCATGAAAATTTATCGATGGCTGCCAACGTAAAAGAGGCGATTAAAGAGAACGATTTCCTGAAACAAGCTTACAGGAAAGTCAATGTTATGGTGGTTACAAAGAAGTTCACGCTGATTCCTTTTGAACTTTTCGAGGACGAACAGGTTGAGACAATACTTTATCATAGTCACACTCGTAACGAGAACGAGATTGTTCTATATAACATTTTGAAGAAAGCCAATGTTGTGGTTGCATTTGCGGTAGATAAAAGCGCTCATTGGCAGATTCTGGACCAATTTCCGGATGCGCATTTCTATTGCCAGGCAAGCCCTCTTACAGAATATCTTTCGGGACGCAGTAAGCTGGGTAATAACCTGAAGATGTATGTTTATCTCAGGAAGAGTTCGGTAGATGTAATGTGCTATGATCGTGGAAAGGTGCTATTGATTAATAATTTCAAATGCAGCGAAACTGCAGACATTATTTACTACCTGCTTTATGTGTGGAAACAACTCGATTTTAATCAGGAAAGAGACGAGCTTCATTTGATGGGTAATTCTCCAAACAAGGAATCAGTAGCCAACGGGTTAAAGCAATTTGTAAGGCAATTATTCGTAATAAGTCCCGAGAAAGAGTTTTCATTAAACGAACTGTCGAAGGTTGAAGACATTCCCTTCGATCTACAAATTTTATCATTATGCGAGTTATAGGCGGAATATATAAGAGAAGAAGATTTGATGTGCCAAAAACATTTAAAGCACGTCCTACTACAGATTTTGCAAAGGAGAACATTTTTAATGTTATCTGCAATAATTATTTAGATCTTGACGATGGCGTTACAGCTCTCGACCTGTTTGCAGGCACTGGTAGCATTAGTGTTGAGCTGGTTTCGCGCGGATGCAATAAAGTTATCTCTGTAGAAAAAGATTCTGCGCATTATGCTTTCATCTGCAAAGTAATGGAATTGCTAAAGACTGACAAGTGCTTTCCTATTCGCGGCGATGTATTCAAGTTCCTTGATTCTACTCGTGAGAAGTTCGACTTTATCTTTGCCGATCCTCCCTATGCCCTACCCAACCTGGCGGATATTCCACGGATTATTTTCGAGAAAGATCTGCTTAAAGAAGATGGTATATTTATATTGGAACACGGGAAAGAGAATAACTTTGAAGATAATCCTCACTTTATAGAAAGAAGAGTATACGGAAGCGTAAACTTCTCTATTTTCTCTAAAGCAAAGGACTAAGCACTCTGACTACGGATTCTTTTACTTTCTGACCAGTTGGTCGTTTCTCCCAGTTTTTCAGATAAACAGGAATGCTGTCGCGCTGATCTTGAAGGTAGATTTCTTTCATACGGAGCGCAGTAGGTTCGTCGTACATAAAAGCATTCACCTCGAAATTGTGCTCAAAGCTCCGGAAATCCATGTTGGTAGAACCAACAGTAGAAAGCGCATCGTCCGAAACCATTAACTTGGAGTGAAGGAAACCTTTCTGATAAAAGTATACCTTAACACCGGCTTTAAGCACATCTTTCAGATAAGATCGGGATGCGAGATGGGTAATAGTAGAGTCAGCATGTTCAGGAAGCATTAACCGAACGTCTACTCCAGCCAATGCTGCTATTTGTAATGCCGCAAGAATAGGTTCCGTTGGTAAAAAATAGGGCGTTTGAATATAAAAATACTCCTTGGCACTGCTTATAGCCAGGCATAGCCCCTGCATTATTTCTTTCCATTGAGAAGTTGGTTCGCTTGTTACAATCTGAGCAAGAGAATCTCCTTTAGAGTCTAAAGCCGGGAAAAACCTTGATGAAGTCAATAATGTCTGGTCTACAAAGAACCAGTCTAGCAAGAATGATGTCTGAAGTCCGTGAACCGCCTTTCCTTTAATCATTACATGCGTATCTCTCCATATTCCCCAATCGAAGCCACGCATATACCTCAGGGCAATGTTCATTCCCCCCACGAATCCCACGCGGCCATCTATAACAACTATCTTCCGGTGATTACGATAGTTTACTTTACTTGTAAAAAGAGGGAACCGCACTTTTAGAAAAGCTCTTGCATTAATGCCTGCCTCTACCATTTCTTCAAAGAAACGGTTGGGGACATGCCAGCAGCCCACATCGTCATATATTAAACGAACCTCAACACCCTGACGAGCTTTTTCTATCAAGACATCACGAACAAGTCGACCTACCGGGTCATTTTCAAAAATATAATATTCCAGATGAATGTGATGCTTGGCACGCATCAACTCTCTTATCAGAGCATGAAGTTTAGTATACCCATCTGTGTATATCTCAATCTCATTACCTTCAAAAGGAAGAGCCTGATTGGTATTACGAAAAAGCTGAGCAACCTGATACTGATCGGCCGGCAATTCATAAGATTCCTGGGCAACGAACTCAGCCATCGGCTTTTTCATCAAACGGTTATAACTTTTTTTGCTGATAATTCTTTCGCGGCGGGTGCTTCTTCCAAAGAAAAAATAAAAGACTAAGCCAACTAATGGAAGGAAAGAAAGGACAAGTATCCATGCCATAGTCTTTACAGGGTTACGATTATCTAGAATGACAATTATAATCATCCCTATAATCACACCAAAGTAAAGTATATTATAGATTACTGAGAATATTTCATTAAATATGCCGCTCCAATCCATTATAACTAATCACTTATTATTCAACGATAAGCAAATATACATAAAAATGGATAAAGAACGGCATATCTAGTTAAAAGAATTAAATAACTACATCATACCAGGGCCGCCACCAGGACCGCCGAAGCCACCGCCGCCCATTGGAGGTCTGTCACCACCTTGATTTCTTTCACGAGGTCCATCATACGGACCACGTCTGTCAAATCCACGTCTGGATGGTGCATTCTTACCCAGAGTATTAAATCTATAAACAAAGTGAACCATAAAATAGCTACCTAATGTATTATATTCTGTGTCCTGCATCAATGTTTCTGAAATAGTACGGCTCAAATTACTTTGCTGATGAAGAATATCATATATCTTGAAACGAATGGTAGCATTGTTACTTCTCAAGAAAGTCTTTGATAACTGAGCATTCCAGAGTATCTCATTCTTCTTATAGCTGCCACTATATCCATTCCTGATATTATAATTCATATCAGATGATAGATAAATACTCCATGGAAGGTTTATATTTGTACTACTACCTATTGTATAATCAAATGTTTCCCGATTACTATTTACCTGCAAACTATTTTTGGCTAAAGAGTATCTGATTGATCCATTCAAAGTGAAATCTAAAAGATCACATCTGAAGTTTCCAGTCAAACGCTGTGAAAGGTTCATATTATGTGTTGTACTTTTTTGTGCTTCAGCAGCAGAGTTTGCAGAAATACTGGTATAACTTACAGCATCACTGAAAGAAGCATTTGAAAAAGTACTGATCGTAAATTTCTTGTTTTTTAGAGGAGTATTGTAGTTTAAGAATCCATTGGCGCTCCAGTTACCATTTACATTAACCAAATCGGTAATTTTACCACCAGTATTCTGATTATATCTCATTTTACTAGCAACACTGTTTAATGTATTATTAAAGTTTAAATGAGCCATAACACTGCTTTGACTTTCCTTCATGTAGTTATTAAAGAACAGCATTAAACGGTTACTGTAAGAAGGTTTTAGATTTGGATTACCATACTTGATATTCAACGTATCTGTCTTATCAATAACAGCTTGCAGATTGTTTATATCCGGAGCCGTACTGCTTCCTCTATACATAAATCTCAATTGTTTTTGCTTTGAGAAACGGTAATGCATATCAAATGTTGGTGAAAAGTTTAGCACGCTCTGAGAAATGTCTTTTCCCTTATTTGGACCGACAGTGGTTTTACTTTTTGAAGATTGAGGTTCCAGACTAATACCAATATTGTACATATATTTAGTGCGGATTGTTCTCATAGAAAGTTCAAACTGATTTGTAGCATAACGGTTACTCAAACAGTTACTTAATGAGTCTACATAATCGCTGTTATAAATTTTATCCTGATAACCGATTGTAGGTCCATAATTTTCCGAAGCGGCATAAGAGTACTTATCAGAAGCAGAATATTTATTCTGATAACTATATCTCAACTGAAGAAAACGTTTATCGAATATTGGTTCAATATAGATTGCCTGTAAGCGATAGTTAAATCCTTTACCTGTATTATCAATAAATTGATCTTTAAGATCAGTTTTGTCCAGAATATTAAAATATGTATTGGCATATGAGTACTTATCAGAAGTATTATTATTATATCCGTACTCAGCACGAAAAGTAACACTTCTACCTTTATTATTAAGTTTTCTGTTGATCTGTAAGTTTCCACTCATAGAAACATTATCGGAAAAGCTATTTGAAGTAGAGAGCCTAGTGTTTACTAACTCATGACTATTATTAGAAGTAGTAGAATTACCATCACTTAGACTATTAGTCTTTGAATAAGTTACATTAGGACGGAATATAATATTTGTAAGAGTATCTGGTTTCCATTCCAAACGGAAGTTTCCATTTACATCATCTCTGAAACGTCTTGATGAATTGTTACTGGTTCCAAATGAAGAACTATTTCCAAGAAACGTTTCCGAAGTACTTTTCATTTTAGCATCTGTATCTGATCTACCATACTTTACATTACCCCCAAGTTCTATTTTATCATTTTCTTTTGCAAAGTTTAAACCTATAGACTTTGTTGCATTAATACCCGATCCGGCATTTCCGCTCATTCCTTGTCCGGCATCTCCAAATTCAGAGAATCCCTGATTATTGGTATTGTTAGCAGATCCAATTACTGTAACCTGTGAATTATCTTTAAACTGACTAGCCATTAATCCGGCTTCATATCTATTTTGGCTGCCCGTACCAGTGATAACATTTCCAATCCATCCTTTCTTCATTCCTTTCTTTACAGTAAGGTCAAGAACAGTTTCTTCATCTCCATCATCAATTCCAGTTATTCGGGCTAAGTCAGACTTCTTATCATACGCTTTAACGTTCTCAACCATATTTACAGGCAGATTTTTCATTGCAACTTTAGGGTCATCACTAAAGAATTCTTTTCCATCCACCATTATCTTCTTTACTTCCTTACCGTTAATGGTTACTTTTCCTTCAGAACTAACCTCTGCTCCCGGAAGCTTCTTAACCAGCTCTTCAAGCATTGCACCTTCCTGAGTACGATAAGCAGACGCATTATAAACCATTGTATCTTCAACAACTGTTACCGGTGGAGCCTCAGCAGTTACAACTGTTCCTTTCAGCATAACAGCATCCGGTTTCAGCAAAATCTCACCTAAATTAGCAGAAGGTTTTGCCGATGAAATCTGAAATGGTTTTGCAACGGTAGCATAACCTATAAATGACACCTTTATTACATAGCGTCCTTTTTTAAGACTTGAAATGGAAAAAGAGCCGTCTTTTTTACTTGAGACTCCGGTTACAAAAGTGCTGTCTGGCAAAGAAAGCACACGAATAGCCGCTTGCTCAACCGGCGTTTTTGTCGTGTTGTCGAGAAGCTTTCCCGAAATCAAAGCACGGTCAGTCTGTGCCTCTAAGGAAAGAGTGCTGAATAAGCACAAAATCAATAATGTCAATTTGTGTTTCATGAATAATTCTATAATTATATATACAATATAAAAGAATGTTTGTATTCTTATGACATTGAAAACCCAGAAAGGTTTAATCACTGGAATTATAGAATTTGCCTTAAATAACTAAATTGTTTTGGTTTTCGACCTTTTTAGCGTAAGTTTGCAACCGAAAATATAAAAGTTCAATCAAATTAACTCCCAGGGATATGAACAAACAAGAGGTAATTCTTTGCGATGAATTAGAAAAAGATCTGCTTGGTGCAATGAATAGCAAGTCATATGATAAGCTTTTTATTCTGACAGACGAAAACACAGAACTTCACTGCTTGCCGGCTATCAATAAACTATTGAATGACAATAATGCAATCTCTGTAACGATACCTGCAGGAGATTTGAATAAAAATATCGAAACGTTGTCTCATGTATGGACACAGCTGAGCCAAAAAGGTGCAACCCGTCACTCATTACTTATCAATTTAGGTGGAGGAATGACTACCGATTTGGGTGGTTTCGCTGCTGCAACCTTTAAAAGAGGTATCAGATATATCAATATTCCCACTACTCTTTTATCAATGGTCGATGCTTCCGTTGGAGGAAAAACCGGAATTAATTTCAATGGATTAAAAAACGAAATCGGTGCATTTGCTCCAGCAAGTAGTGTGTTGATTGAAACAGAGTTCTTAAAGACTCTTGATAAAGAGAATTTCTTTTCGGGCTATGCCGAAATGCTGAAACATGGACTGATAAGTAATACTGAACATTGGGCAGAGCTACTCAACTTTCCAACAGACACCCTTGATTATACCAGGTTAAAAGAGCTGGTGGGTAAATCTGTGCAAATAAAAGAAGATATTGTTGAACAAGACCCATACGAACAAGGCATCCGCAAAGCGCTTAATCTGGGACACACAGTTGGTCATGCTTTCGAAAGTCTTTCGTTTGAAGAAGATCGCCCGGTTCTGCATGGTTACGCTGTAGCATGGGGAATTGTTTGCGAACTTTACCTTTCATCAGTAAAAACAGGCTTCCCAACAGATAAATTAAGACAAACCGTTCAGTTCATCAAAGAGAATTATGGTTGTTTCAGCATTGACTGCAAGATATATGACAAATTATATGCATACATGCTTCACGATAAGAAAAATACAGCAGGCATTATCAATTTCACTCTACTAAAAGATGTAGGAGAAATATGCATCAATCAATCTGCTGATAAAGATGAGATATTCGAAATGTTCGATTTTTATCGCGAGTGTATGGGGCTTTAAAATTAAGATAAGAAGGGATTCCTTGATAAAAAATCCCTTAATTATTTGGGGAGATTTAAAAGTATTTGTAAATTCGCATCCGATTTCGGGGTGTAGCTCAGCCCGGTTTAGAGTACGCGTCTGGGGGGCGTGTGGTCGGAAGTTCGAATCTTCTCACCCCGACTGAGTAGAAAGGCTAATAATCTCAATGATTATAAGCCTTTTTTATTTGAGCAATACCTGAGTAACCTTATTATGCCCTGATTAACATCGTTAATTTAAACCTGAAAAATTCAGGTATAACAATTCTGTAAATTAGGAGGAATTTGAATGAAAAAAGACAAACTGCTGAAAAGGTGTATTGTTTTAGTAATAGGATTATTTATTATGGCTATCGGGGTAGCTTTATCCATAAAAGCCAATCTGGGAACATCGCCGGTATCTTGTGTGCCATATATTTATAGCTTTGCTTTTCCTATAACTGTAGGAGTATTATCAATCATAGTCAACGTATTAATAATACTGTTACAAATAGTCATATTACGAAAAGATTATCAGCTCATACAACTCGTTCAGCTACCGGTAGCCTTAATTTTTGGATTCTTTATCGACTTTGCCATGTTCCTGCTATCAGGTCTTCAAACATCAAATTACATCTATCAATGGGCTCTTTGCCTTTTAAGTTGTGTAATCATTGCATTTGGTGTATTTCTTGAAGTAAAAGCCAACGTTACATATCTTGCCGGAGAAGGATTATCAATTGCAATTTCCAAAGCTTTCAACAAAGAATTCGGTAAAGCCAAAGTCGGTGTTGATGCTTCGTTAGTTATCATCGGGGTAGCTAGTTCTTTTATTCTGCTTCACAGATTGGAAGGTATACGCGAAGGAACCATCGCTGCAGCTCTATTGGTAGGTACCATTGCACGATTCTATAATAAGAATTTTAGATTTATTGATTCGCTAGTCTGCATTGATAAAAAAGAAGTCAGCGAACAAGTCATCACGGTTAGCCAGGAAAAGAAGATTGTTATTACCATTGCCCGTGAATTTGGTAGTGGCGGTCACGAAATTGGAGAAATCATAGCTAAAGAGTTAGGCATATCTTTCTACGATACAAAATTAATTGATTTGTCTGCAGCAGAAAGCGGTTTAACACCAGAGTATGTAAAAGAGCACGAACAGAAGTTAGCCAACAACTTATTATTCGATCTCTACGAACAAAACTATGCTTACGTAAATGAAGAGATGCCACCTCTCGATACCTTATTTATGGTTCAGAGCAAAGTTATCAGAGATATCTGCGAAAAAGAATCGTGTGTTATTGTTGGTCGTTGCGCCGATTACGTTTTAAAAAATAATCCAGACTGCTTCAATATCTTTATTCACGCTGATAAGAAATTCAGAATTGAGCGCATTATCAAAGAATACGGAATTGCTCCTGATATGGCAGAAAAAGAACTGGAAAGAAAAGACCGGGACAGAACGAACTACTGCAAACACTACACCCACCGAATCTGGGGAATGGCAAGCAATTACAACTTAACGATTGATAGTTCTATTTTTGGTCCGGAAAAATCTGCTGCATTGATTATTGATGCTTTAAATAAATGTCTCAAGGTTTATAACGAATAAGACTTTGTTAATAGTGCTTTAAAGATAATAATCAAGACGAAACAGAGATATGATAATGATCTTATTTACACTAAGATTCATTTTCCATTTATCAGTAATAGCATTCCGTATTCTTATACAAAACAAAAACTTCTTTTGTACAATAATACAGAAATCAATATAGTATTATATCATAAGCAAAACCGTAGCTCTACAATTTTCTACCTGAATATTGCAGAACTACGGTTATTTTTATCCTATAAGTATTAACGAATTCACCTTACTAAATTCATAAAAGAGAATCCAGTTCAATCAATACGAGAATTAGCGTGAGATAGGATACGCTCAGAGGCTTTAAAGTGAATCTAATTCAATCAATACTCCTCCATTTGTTGGAATAGTGAGCTTCAAAGGTTTCTTCGGATCAATATTAAGTTCACTGCAATTACCTTCTAACTTGGCACTATCATTATAAAATATGGCTTTAGTTCCAACATTTAGTCCCTCCAAGCTGATATTAACAACCTTAGTTTTCTTTTCAGCATTAATTGCAGCAACGTACCATTTATTAGCATGGCGACGAGCCAATACAACATATTTTCCTGGATAACCATCAATAAACTTTGTTTCATCCCATGTAGTAGGAACTTTTTTCATGAACTCAATCGCCCAGGCTGGTGCATCAATCAGATTATTAGGAGCCAAAGCAAAGTTCTGCACTGAACTTTGGAAAAGTACAGCTGTTGCCAATTCAAAAACATCAGAAGTACGTCTGGTATTACCTCGCTTATCCTTGCTATTCTCTCTATTATAGTAGCGGTTCAGTGTAGATCCACCAAATTCCATTGATGCCACGGCATTTCGGATAAAAGGATGAAGGCATGCGCTGAATGCCTCTTTATCATTACGTTCCTGAGAAAAGTTAAGATTCTCACTAGCTAACACAGCTTCACTGGATATAAAGTTCGGATACATGCGTTCCCATCCTCTAGGCAAGGTACAACCATGAAAAACAATACCCAGTCCATAGTCATTAGCGTCTGACAGGATATCTTCATAAAGTTGCATCATCATTTGTTTATCACCTCCAAAGAAATCAATCTTTAGTCCCTTGATACCAATTTTCTGCAACCATTTCATTTCTTTCTTGCGGGCAATGGTATTGCCCATAATTCCACGAGGTCCTTGTGGAGCATCATTCCAATATCCATTAGAGTTGTACCAAAGAAAGACTCCTACCCCCTTGGAAGCAGCATATTTAACAAGCTCTTCCATCTTTTCATATCCAATATTCTTGTCCCACAATGCATCTATCAGAATAAACTCATATCCCAAGGTAGAAGCAAAATCAATATACTGTTTCTGGTCGTCATAATTCATACTTCTATCCATCCACATAATCCAACTCCAGGTACCACGACCATATTCATATTTTTTAGTCGCTTCATAAAGTGGCTTCACCACATCTAAAGAAACAGTTGTTTCCGCAATCGGAGCTAAAGTTTCGCCTACAGTGATAGTTCTCCAGGGAGTTTCTCCAGGCATAGAAATAGCCGGAGCCGAAGTGCCGTTTCCATTACATTCTCCTGCATGAGGGAAAGCAATAGTATAAGTCGTAGATCCGTCTTTATGATCTTTCAAATGGCTTCCGCAATAAGCACTGGTAACACCTGTTTCTGAAAGTAAAGCCCAACCATCTTCACCTATACGGAAAAGACAAGGGAAGGTATATCCCTGACCATTTTTACTCTTGCTTGACAAAGGAGCATCTGCTTCGTAATCGGTTTCGTAGCTAGGATATGTTCGTGCAAAACCACCCATCGGCAGAACCTGCGGACAAAGAAAGCTTGTTGCCTTCTCCGGAATATTAAAACCTGTAGCTTCCTCGTTAATAACACAGCTTAGATTATCTCCACAAGGATAAAGTTTATATTTAAAAGCCACATCATTATTACTAATACGAAAGATTACATCTATCTTATGCTTATCTTTATTAACTAATGAACAAGTTAACTCATTAGCCACATAGTGAATCTTACTCTTTTTAGTGGTCTTCAATTCATAATTTTCATCAATAGAAGAGGTGGTATTCTCCTTCATTACCATTTCCTGACTAAAGTCGCCCACGTTGGTTTTCATGCCAAGAGGTGATAATTCAATGAACTTTTTCTGATTATAACTAACCGAATAGGCTGGTTTGCCATCCTGATCGGTAATTGTAACCTGAAGTTTTCCATCAGGTCCACTAACTTTCACATCCTTTGCCTGAACAGTAAATATCCCCATTGCCAGCAAAGACAAAATCAATAATTTTTTTCTCATAAAAAGACTATTTACAAATATTATCAGCTTCGTCTAATGAAACTTTTCAGCATTCTGATTTTCATAGACATTTTCTATATCCTTCGGTCCGAATGTCACCGGACTCTTAGATAAATCCGGTATATTATAAGATTTCAACGTTAAATCGTAATGAGCGGGATCTTTCTGAGGTAAAACGAAAGGTTTGTATGTCTTCCCAGTTCTATCTATGTAACAGAAATAAGGTTTGCCATACTGACCATCACCTCGCTTACTGGCAAAAACAAACCAGCGGCTATTGGATGACCATGAATGGTATGTATCCGAGCGATTGGAATTTACTATTTTCAGGTTATCAACTTTTCCTGTTCGTAAATCCATTAACTGCAAATCGGCCTCATGATGCCAGATAGGGAAAGTACCATAATCGGCAACGGTATAAAGAAGATATTTTCCGTCGGGTGAAGCTTTAAGGTGACAGGCAGATTTGCCTGTTAAACGAGCATTCCACAACGTATCTACACTATTACCCAACTCTCCTTTCTTCGCATCAAAAGAAATTCTACAGATACTATATTTCATATTTTTGATATCATTCGGCAACTTAACACGTGGAGCCGAGCAATAATATACGTATTTACCATCAGCACTAAAAACAGGAAAAGTCTCAAATACTGTTGAATCATTCAAGAGAGGCGAAACAATCATCCGGTCCTGATCAAAATCAGCAAGCACTACATCCGAAGCTGTATCATACACTTCAAGACGTTTGCTTTCTTGCGTATGAAATGACGGAATTATAATATTGGTAGAGAATACTCCATAACGTCCGCCGGGATGAATTTCACCATAAACGCATCCGGATATCATTCCATCCACCTTTAGAGATAACTTGCGTAACTTTCCATCGCGATTAAGAATAGTACCACCCTTTTTGCCACGTAAATGGAAAAACGAGAGATCTCCTCTCTGACTACTATGCGTATGGCAATTCATACACGATTTATCTACTGTATTATTATCAATAAGCACTCTTTCATCAAATGTCTGCACATTACGTTCACATAGTTGAATTGAGTTCCATACTTCATAACCAGGTTCTATCAACCGATAAGTCAGATATCCATCTACAGGATCGGGAGCCACATACCAGGTAAATGGTTTGTAAGCCAACCACTCTCCATTTACACGAGAGGTTACTTGCACAGTCAATATGTTTCCTTTTTCTGCATCCAGAAGTTCTTTCCAATCATCCATCGAAAAGCAAACTTTGTCATCTCCATACACAGTAAGAGTCTGTTTCTTTCCGGTAATTTTAACTTCTACAGCATCTGCTCCATCTCTTAGCAAAAAATTAAGAGGGGCAATATTGTATGGAATTGCCACATCCGCATAATCAGGATATATCGGTGCTGCTTGTGCAACACTCCTTACATTACTTGGCTTCGGTGAGCATGCAGTCAGCAGACTACAACAAAAGATTATGATATAGAATACACTTTTCATTTTTTTATAAATTCAGCGAAATGATAATAAAACCAGTACGATTGACCATAAGAACTTTGCAGCAATGTGCCATCGCCCTGTCCCTGTTCGTATTTCTTTGTATAATCAATAAAATCATCCCATATTTTAGGGGAGATTCGATAATGTTTCAACGTTTCGGCATCTGTTTGTTTGCTATTAGCCAGATAGACAAGTAACGCCTGCTGATATAAAGAATTTGGGATCTCAGCTCCAGACATAGTTGGTAATTTAAACGCTGTATAATCCTCCATAAAACCCTTTACATCTTTCTGTAATAAATCAAAGCAGAAAAGATAATCCTGCGCCTTTGTATTATCCGGATGGGAAACAAGTAAACTGCGCAAAGCTGTTCGTGCATTTTCACTGCCATGCAAAGAATCGGCTGTTACTGCATATTTTTTTTTGTAATCATACATAGCAGCCACTTCTTTTGATTGATTATCCGGCCAACGATCTGCCACCCACTTACTATAGCATTGAGTTTTACTCAATATACGTAAGTATTTCTTAGCAGCTTCACTATCACCTGTTATCAAATTTATTTCAGCCAACCGGCGCAACATCCGGGAGCTACGATGATTGGGAGAGAATATTTCTCCTAATATTGCAGAGTGTTCTGCCATAGTCATTTCGCCCACCTGATACCACACCTCGTTACTGAAGAATATATAGAGAAAAGGCGTATCCGGACCTAAATTAAAAATCAAACCATGACTAACCGGCTGGTAGAAACTCATTAGTTTATCGGGCATCTGTCCAAGCATACAGTTTGCCAGGTTATAGAAATAAGAAACAGCTTCGTTCTTCATTCCACTTTCCTGTGCCATTTGTACAACCTTATTATAATGTCCGAAGTAAAATTCACAATCCAATGCCAGCAGTTTTTCTATATCCATTCGAGGATAAGCCACCATGTTTCTTGAAGGATAAGTATATGCCTGTTCTTTGGTTAACAAATAAGCGGGGCGTAATATAAGAGGAATAACAGCAACCTCAACAAGTATAACAATAGCGGGCACCCAGTTTTTCTGTTTCAAAGCCCAAATCAACATCAACAACCCTTCAATCCATGCACCATAACCAAACAGCCAATAGCCGGCAAACAGCCAAACAATAACAATCAGCAAGTTCAGCCAGCGATTCTTTAAAATGCTTTTGGCAGCCAATGCATATAATAAAAACATTCCTATTCCACCTATCAGTGCTACCGTTGAAGAGGTAAGATAGTTTTGTTCACAGTTTCGTAGCAATTCCCAAAATGCAACTCCAATTCCCAGTATAAGAGATAACCAATTAGGTAAATAAATTCGTAAAGCTTTCCAGGATAACAAGTAAACAAGAGTCATTAAGAGGGAAAGAATAGCTGCACCACCACCGATATAATAGAAAAACTGAGTAAGAAAATCACCTGTTATACAAGCAAGCCAAGCCGGATGCTGAAAATAAGTAGAAAGATATTCCGAAGTATAAAGAAATAATTGCGTCTGTTCCCGATAATATAAATGATAAGGATAGAAACACTGGAAGAAAACAAAACTCCCAAGCAATACCAACAAACCTAAAAGCCAAGTAATAGCCTTTCCTAATTTACATTTCAACATTATCAATTCTGTTTTTCTATAGCTGCTAACAAATGAGAGGCAAATATATGAAAAAAAGGATATATTGGTTTCATTTTTATTATCTAACTTTACACTCTAAATCATTACAACCATGTCATCTTTCAAATTATATCTGTCATTACTTCTTTCAGCTTTCGGTTCTTCGATTCTTTATGCTGGCAGTCGACCAGTAAAAGTAGAAACCGGAATATCGGTTGAGCTTGCCTTGCAGAGGAAAGCAGAACTAAAGGAGATACATTATTCGCTTGAATTCAATATCCCATCTAATAAAAAAGAGAATGTTATAGGCAAAGAAGTAATATCATTCAATCGTCAGGGGATATCGGATTTATTGATTGATTTCAAAGCCGAATCTTCACAAATAAAAAATGTATTGGCAAATGGTAAAAAGGTTGCTTACAAATTTGAGAAGGAGCATATTATTATCTCATCTTCCAATCTAAAAAAAGGTAAGAATCAGATTCAGATTTCATTCATTGCAGGCAATCAGTCACTAAATCGCAGTGATGATTATTTATATACCTTACTGGTTCCCGAACGTGCAAGAACAGCTTTTCCTTGTTTTGATCAGCCTGATTTGAAGGCCCGATTTACGTTAAAGCTAGAAGTCCCGGCTTTGTGGAGTGCTGTTTCCAACACTTATACTGTTAATGAGAAAACAATAAAGGAACGAAAGACTATTTTATATAATGAAACAGAATTACTTCCCACCTATCTGTTTTCATTCGTTGCCGGCAAGTTCAAGAAACATAGTTGCACGCGTGACGGACGTTGTATTAATGCCTTTTACAGAGAGACAGATCCTAAAAAGATAGCACAACTGGATACAATTCTATCACAAGTTTTTTCATCTATCCGTTGGATGGAAAAATATACCGGAGTACCCTACCCTTTCTCTAAATATGATATCATTATTTTGCCGGGATTTCAATATGGAGGAATGGAGCATGCAGGGGCTACTCTGTATAATGATAAAAGAATGTTTTTAAGTGAACATCCTACTCCCGACGAGGAATTGGGCCGTACAGAACTTATTGCACACGAAACTGCTCATATGTGGTTTGGTGACCTGGTTACAATGAAATGGTTCAACGATGTGTGGACAAAAGAGGTATTTGCCAATTATCTGGCTGCAAAAATAGTGGAGCAACAATTCCCCGACGTTAACCATAAACTGAATTTCCTGAAATCGTACCAGATCTATGCGCTTGCCGAAGATCGCACTGATGGTACTCATGCAATTCAGCAACAATTGGATAACCTTCAGAATGCGGGTCTTATGTACGGCAACATCATTTACGACAAGGCTCCGGTAATGATGCGCAAAATGGAACAACAAATGGGAGCCGAAACTTTCCAAAGAGGAATACAGAAATACCTTAAAAAGTATGCTTTTGATAATCCTACCTGGGACGACTTAATAGATATTCTTGATAGAGAAAGTCCGCAAGCCAACTTAAAACAATTCAGTGAAGTGTGGGTTAAGCAGAAAGGGCTTCCTGAAATTTCGGCAACAGTCAGCAACAACACATTAATCATCACCCAGTATGATCCGTTTAAGAGAAATTTGTATTGGAAACAACAGTTTTCAATGGGACTGGTATATGGAAATTCTATAAAGACAGTTGAAGTAAATTTGCAAAGCCATTCGGTTAGTATACCGCTAAAGACTCTTCCTGATTATATTATTCCAAATTATGACGGCATGGGATATGGTAAATTTGTGGTTGATTCTGCAAGTACATCTTATCAGTTACAAAACTGGATGAACATGACAGATGACGTTACCCGCCAAGCCGTTTTAATGAATGTCTACGAGAATTTCCTTAGCCACCGTGTTTCTGCAGATTCTTGCTGTTCTTCATTGTTGCAGGGACTCAAAAAGGAAAAGAATGCCCTGATTGCTTCCAGCATTTGCGGTTATCTTTCTTCTGTTTGTATGGAGATGAAAGGTGAATCTCGTTCTTTGGCAGAGAAACAAATGCTGGAGATTGGACAGAATCATGCAATAACTTCTTGTCGCCAACAGTTACTCCGCTCAGTTATTAATCTGGCAACAGATTCTACAGTAGTTGAGGCTCTTTACAACCTTTGGAATGAGAAGAGTAATAAACTGCTCAATGAAAACGATTATATGACGTTTGCTTATCAACTGGCTATTAACAGGCCACAGCAATACAAAGAGATACTTGCCTTGCAGCGTAGTCGTATAACCGATCCGGATCGTCTGCGTGAGTTCGACTATATAAGTCGCGGTTGCATCCCCGACAAAGAAGAGCAAGAAAACCTTTTCCGGTCACTTCTTCAGAAAGAGAACCGGAGAGTTGAACCATGGGCTCTCAAGTTATTGGCTTTGCTGAACCATCCCATGCGGGAACCTTTCTCCAACGCATATATAACTCCGGGACTAGAGGTTCTTCAGGAAATTCAACGGACCGGTGATATTTTCTTCCCTAAAAACTGGGCTGTAGCTTTGTTATCCGGTCACAGAAGCAGGGATGCACGTAATCAGGTAAATGCATTCTTTACTAATCATCCTGATTATCCCTTATTTCTGAAAAATAAGATACTTCAGGCAGCTTTCGTATTATTTAATTCGGGGAATAATGATTAAGACTCGTTTTCCTTAATCGGTTTTACAGAAATGCCATTACCCTTGTGAGAACAAACCAGAGGTGCCTTTTTCAGGGTATGATTGTTCATATCGAAAATGATACTGGGATTGAAATGACAGCCATTTATACGAAATTCAAAATGTAAATGTTCTGTGGTTGCACTCCCGGTGCGTCCGGTTAAAGCAATTGCCTGTCCGGCTTTCACTTCATCGCCCGATTTTACAAAGTTCTTTGAATTGTGGCTGTAAAGACTTTCCAGTCCGTTTTTATGGCGAACCACAATAACATTGCCATATCCGCCATATCTTTTTGCCATTCGTACTACACCGTCGAACGTGCAACGAATTGTGTCATTGGCACATGTCTTTATATCTGTACCGGAGTGACCTCTGCGAGCACCATAGGCAGATATAACCTTTCCACCAGGTAAAGGAAAACAATACTCCTCTTTCTGCAAATCTTCCAGATGAAGCGTTATGCTATTATTTCCGGCAAAGACATCCGGTGTCTTCACTCTCACATGATTGACCTCCATATCCGTAAAACCACTGACGGGTTCCCCGGCCATAAGGTTTAGTGAACAAGTTATAGAAAAAAAGAATGCAATAGATTTTAAGAGTGATGTCATGTTTATATATTAGTTCTTGGTTAGCAAGTAAAAATCAGATTCTGCGACTCCGATTATTTTGTTAAAAAACAAATAAAATAAAAAAAGAGGAATTTTACAAATTCCGGCTTCCATTTTTCCAAAATAAATATCTTATTAACCTTTATTCATCACTATTTAAGCCTATAGAGGCGGCTTTACCGTTAAAAAACAAATTCCATCTTTTTTAAAAAGGAATAATTTAGTAAGTTTGCATGATAAGCAAAGATGATAGGTAACAACAACCATTATTAATCTTCTTTGTTTACTATGTGGATAGGAAAAGATATCAATTAATCAGTTCATCATGAAAACAAATGTAACAGCAGGCAATTTAAGTACTCAGCTCGAAACCGAGATAAATATCAATACGCTTTTAACTCTTACGGGAGAAATAAACGCGGATGATATTGCCACGATTCGTAGCATAGCCAACTTATCGGTACTTAATCTTGCAGACGTGAACATTGTAGAAGGAGGAAGCTTTTATAATAATGATCAGGAGTATATTACTACCCGAAATAATGAGATACCGGAGTATATGTTTGCCGGAATGGAGATAATTACTTCTATAATACTTCCTAATACTGCTACCGTTATTGGGAAAAGAGCTTTTTCCGGTTGTATAGAACTTACTTCAGTTACTATTCCTGATAGTATTTTAAACATTGGAGTGTATGCTTTTGAAGGGTGCAACGGGTTGACTTCTGTAGAAATTCCCAGCGGCGCCATTGGCAATTATGCATTTTCCGGTTGCGAAGGAATTACTTCATTAAGTTTGGGTGATAAAGTAACAGCCATTGGCGAAGATTCATTCCAGGGTTGTATAGGATTAACGGACCTTATTATTCCGGACAGTGTGACTTCTATAGGCAATGAGGCCTTTAAGGATTGCAAAGAATTGGCTTCTGTCACAATCTCCGGAAGTTTAACTTCTATAGGCGATCAGGTTTTCAGAGATTGTGAGAAGTTATCCACTGTTACCATACCCAATAGTGTAATTTCAATTGGCGAGAACGCTTTCAGGAATTGTTCGGGATTGAAATCTGTAGTTATTCCGGATAGTGTGACTTCCATCGGCGACTGGGCATTTTATGACTGTTCGGGTATAACCGATCTGGCAATATCTGATAGTGTAACTTTTATTGGCGAAGCAGCATTCGTGGGGTGTAAAGGGCTGACTTCTATTTCTTTGCCTAATAAGATGACTACCATTAGCGAGAATTCATTTAATGATTGCACCGGATTAACCTCAATTATTATTCCTGAGAGCGTAACTAAGATACGCGAAAACGCATTTTTTGGTTGTTCCGGATTAACTTCCGCATCAATTCCAGATACAACAACATATATTGGAGAGAACGCTTTCAACGGTTGCACCGGTTTAACTTCTCTTACCCTTCCGGCAGAACTGGAGTCTATTGGTTATCAGGCATTCTCCGGTTGCGTTGGAGTAACAGAGATATATTGCAAGGCGGTACATCCGGCAAAGGTTGCTTCGGGTTCATTCAATGGAATTGATAAAGATAACTGTAAATTATATATTCCAAAAGGAACCGTAACAGCCTATAAGGATGCTGCCGGATGGAATGAATTTACTAATATCATCGAAAAATAGGAGACTTATTCAGTTTCCTATTCCATCTTTTTTAAAGAGTCATTGCATATTTCGTTTCTCAATTCTTTCATGTAAGATGAGAAACTTACGGCCTCTTCACCATATTCCAGATTTAACTTATATTCCAGCGGAAGCCAGGTAGAAATATCTGCTTCGTTGTGTTGAACCAGTGTTTCCATTTTATCCAAAGCTTTATAGATACGAGCTTCGAGAGTCTGCAACTCATTCATTTCCTTGAATAGATGAGATAACTTTTCCCGATAGCCCTCTGGCAAAGTATTTATTAATTGGGTTATTTCTTTATCCTCTATCTCTTCATCCATCTTTGTTTTATTGAATGCAGGTATATCTCCGGTTATTGCTTCACCAAGATCGTGAAAAATACACATTAAAATCACTTTATTAATATCCGCTTCAGGAAATTCATCCTGTATAAAGTAAGCCATTAATGATAATCTCCAGCTATGTTCGGCCACACTTTCGTGACGATTGGTGGACGTCCACGAATGGCGCGTATTGCATTTCAACTTCTCTGCAATACTCATAAAATTTATAAGTTCTCTTGGTTCCATATCTTTGATGCTCTATTTTTAAAGAGCAGCAAAAATAATATTTTAATTCATGGTAATTAAGATGTTATGCTTTTATTATAAAAATCATTTTCAACCATCACTCCCTCACCTAAAAAGTATAAGCATCTAATATTGAAGCGATTAAAACGCATAAAACAAAAATCATCCCTCACCAATCCCTCACTTTATCCCTCACTTTTAAGCTCATCCCTCACTCTTTTTAAATATTAGGACATAGAAAAATGGCCTTTTACAATTAAGATCGTTATCTTTGTAGCATCAATCATACTATTTTTTTAACCAGCATATTGCTCTTAACTGACTTACCATGCGAATTCAAGTTTCTGCTCCTGCCCAGGTTTATACCGACATTCAGTTGCCGGCTTCAAAAAGTATAAGTAACCGTGCATTAATTATTAACGCGCTTGCCAGAGGTGCCTATAAACCGGAAAATCTATCCGACTGCGATGATACAAATGTAATGGTAAAAGCACTTACTTCTCAGGATGAAACTATAGATATTATGGCAGCGGGTACTGCCATGCGCTTTCTCACTGCTTTTCTTTCGGTAACAGAAGGAACAAGGGTAATTACGGGAACCGAGCGTATGCAGCAACGTCCTATTGAAATTCTGGTCAACGCACTGAAAATGCTGGGAGCTGAAATTAAATACGAACGAAGCAATGGATTCCCTCCGCTTCGCATTAGCGGAAAGCCACTCGATGGTGGTGCCATATCTCTTAAAGGAAATGTAAGTTCACAGTATATCTCTGCGCTTCTGATGATTGCCCCTATACTTAAAAACGGGCTAAGAATGACTCTTACGGGAGATATTATCTCCAAACCATATATCAACCTTACGCTGCAATTAATGAAGGATTTTGGTGCAGAAGCTGAATGGTTGTATGATAACTGCATTGAGGTTCGTCCAAAACCTTACACATCTGTGCCATTTACAGTGGAGTCCGACTGGTCGGCTGCCTCTTACTGGTATCAGATGGCGGCTCTTGCTCCCAAAGCTGAGATTCAGCTGAATGGTCTGTTTGCGGATAGCTATCAGGGAGATAGCAAGGTTGCTGAGTTATTCACCGAATTAGGCGTTGAAACTATTTTTAATTCCAAGGGAGCTCTGCTTAGAAAAACAGGTGTTTGCTGCGAAAAGATGGAGTATAACTTTATTAATGAACCCGATCTTACACAGACATTCGCGGTAACTTGTGCCGTAATGGGTATTCCTTTCCGCTTCTCGGGACTGCATACTCTGAAGATTAAAGAGACCGACCGTATAGCTGCACTGATTGCCGAACTGGGCAAACTGGGATATGTGCTTAAGGAAACCGGGAAAGCTACTTTATATTGGGATGGAGAACGTCAATCTGTGTCTGAAACTCCCGCAATAAAGACTTACGAAGATCACCGTATGGCAATGGCTTTTGCTCCGGCTTGCCTGAGAATTCCTTCCATCACGATCTGTGACCCTCAAGTGGTTTCAAAATCTTATCCTCATTACTGGGAAGATTTAACCAAGGCAGGTTTTTCTATTCAACAGGAAGATTAACAAAGCTCTTATTTCCTAATTCCGGATAAAAGAGGTGCTATAAGAAAACACAACCGGTATTAAGTAATTTGCTGGCCGGAGTTAAGGCAAAACAAAAGGAAATATCCTGCATAAGCAGTAGACCAAAATAATAAAAGGTGTACATCTAAACAAACTTTAGTGTACACCTTTTTATAATTACCTTTACTTTATTTTTGAAAACTCCCGAGGAAGTTTACTCTAACTCTGGTTAGTTATGAACTAAAGTCCCTATATCTTCTCCTTCAATAACCTTTTTCAAATTGCCAACTGTATCCATATCGAACACAACAATAGGCAAGTTGTTTTCCTTACACATAGTTGTAGCGGTAAGATCCATTACTTTCAATCCACGAGTATAGATTTCATCGTAAGTAATTTCCTTGAATTTTGTTGCAGTCTTGTCCTTTTCCGGGTCAGCTGTATAAATACCATCAACACGAGTGCCTTTTAGCATTACATCTGCTTCTATTTCAATTCCGCGCAATGACGAACCTGTATCTGTTGTGAAGAATGGATTTCCTGTACCTGCCGAGAAGATTGCCACCTCTCCGGCCTCTAAAGTTTCAATAGCCTTCCATTTATTATAGAACTCACCGATAGGCTCCATACGAACAGCTGTAAGCACTCTGCTTTTAACACCAACAGACCCGAGAGCTGAGCTCAAAGCCAGACTGTTAATAACTGTTGCAAGCATACCCATCTGGTCGCCCTTTACACGGTCGAAACCTTTGGATGCTCCGGTCAGTCCACGGAAGATATTTCCACCACCAATAACAATTCCAATCTGTACGCCAAGCTCGTGAATTTCCTTTATTTGCTGGGCATATTCACCTAAACGAGTTTCATCAATACCATATTGTTTTTCTCCCATCAAGCTTTCGCCGCTTAGCTTCAGAAGAATTCTTTTATATTTAACCATATTTCTAAATGTTTAATTTCGGCAAACTTACATAAAAATCTTCACTTACAATATACTTGTCATCGATTAATTAATATCTTTGTATTGAATCTAAACAAAAGACGTATATGAGAATAAACTTTACTATTTTAATTTCTTTTTTCTTATTGTTCTCTAAGTCGATTTCCGCACAGACTGTAGAGCAGATTATGCCAAACATATCTCATGCTTTGGCCGAACAGCATTGGAATGAAGCAAGCAATCTGTTTCATATTGCTGTTGATAAGGATCTTTATAAATCAGAAAAATTCTTTCTGGATAGCATCTCTTTTAGTTGTCCTGCACGTGCTGAAATGCTTTACCAATTAGGTTTTTATTGCAAGCATACCCGCAATTATGAAAAAGCTTATGTTTATCACAAAGAATTATTACAACTAAAGCCTAATGAGGTTTCGTATCTTGTTCCTTGTGCCGAACTGGAAGTTGTTCTGGGGAAGGAAGACGAAGCTTTAAAAACTTATGAAAAGATTCTTGCACTGGACAATAATAATCTGGCTGCCAACATTTATATAGGAAACTACTATTTCTTTACTGCCGACAAAGAAAAACGAACGCTGGATAAAGAGTTTAAGAAGGTGGAAACGCCAACGAGAATGCAATATGCGAATTATAGAAATGAGCTGGCACGTTTAGTTAAAACTGAATATGAGAAAGCCAAAGCTCACCTGGAAAAGGTTATCAGTCAGTTTCCTTCTTCCGAAGCAAAGAAAACACTGGATAAAATTCATTTAGTAGAATTGGAATCGAACAAATAAGCTTTACTTGTTAATATAAAAATAGCGGTCTGCCTTGAGTAATCAGGACAGACCGCTATTTCTTTATTAATATATACTTTGTATTCTCTTGAATAAATTACAGTATAAACCGTACTTCTTTAAATAAATAGGCCCTTTCTTCGCCCGACACAGTACTCAGAATCAAAACTCCTCCGGGTGCAATACGCGTAATTTTGGCAGAGAATTCGCCATTTTTGTCTGCATATCGATGAAAACCTTCTTTCCGAAATAATGAATTAAAATATCGGTTACTAATTTTTTCTTCCTCTCCTTTTCGCAGCAATTCGTAATAAGCAGAAAGGCGATGAAGTATGTCGGCCAGAATCTCTTCTTTGTCCAGAATATCTCCGGTGATTGTTTTCAGGGATATAGGATTTGGTGCATTACTTACAAAGACCTCCTGATTGATATTAATTCCTATTCCAAGAATACTGTGATAAAGCATCATTCCTGCAATGTCATTTTCTATCAACATCCCACAGATTTTTTGTTTATTCCAGTAAATATCGTTGGGCCACTTAATACTAAATCCTGGAGCAAAACGGTCGAGCGATTCTTTTATCGCAAGGCTGGTTATCTGGGAAATAAGGAACTGTTCCCTCGCCTGAACAAAGTCGGGCTTCAGCAATACAGAGAAAAGCAGATTCTTGCCCTGTTCACTTTCCCATGAATTCCCCATTTGGCCTCTCCCAGCCGACTGGTATTCGGTTGTAACTATTGTAAACTCGGGTACTGCCTGGTTAGAAAATAAATCACGAAGGTAGACGTTTGTAGAACGAGTCTCCTCTAACCTGATAATATTACATTTCATAGTTTAAGGCAATGCATCATACTCGGCACGTAGCTTCCGGGTAAATTTCTTTATAACTTCTTCGTAGGAATGGTCAATAAGTTGCTTAATCAAAGAATCGCCTACACTCCCATCGAACATTACCTGATTCCAATACTTCTTATTAAAGTGAAAAGCCCCTTCAATACCCGAATATCTCTCTCTGAGTTCAATGGCATATTCCGGATCACATTTCATTATTATCTTATCGGTTCTCTCAAGATCCATCAATACAAACATCTTATTCATCACTCGGATAACCAACGTAGTTTCATCGAAAGGAAAATCTTCGGTTACTCCTTTCTTTTGCAAACAATATTCTCTGGCAGATTCTATATCCATAATAAAATATATTTGATTAAAGCACTAAGTTACTATTACCAAACAGGAGGATAAAAAGCTTCCTCTATATGTTCAATATCAAAGGAACCAGTTTCTCCAACAACCGTAATAATATCGAAACGTACAGGCAGGTCGACTTGGAAAAATCTGAGATAAGCATCTGCAGCAGAAACAGTACGCCTTATTTTCATTGGAGTAACGGCATCGTGAGGCTCGGCAAACAGTCTGTTTTTGCGTGTTTTCACCTCTACAATAATCAGCTCGTTATCCTTCTCTGCCACAATATCTATCTCCTTATGTCCCCGTCTCCAATTTTGGTGACGGATAGCATAACCATGAGCAACAAGATACCTTATAGCTTCCTCTTCTCCGCATTTTCCAAAAATATTGTGCTCTGCCATAGATTGTTTTTGCAAATTTACTGAATTTATTCTTTGTATTTACAGAAGTAAAAGTAATTTTGCAGATAATATGGGAACGAACGACAGAAAAAGATTTAAAACCGCGGCCAATTTGCCAAAACGTCAGCAGCACATTACTTGTTCATTGAGTGATGAAGAGATGCAGATTGTGGAACGCTATCTTAATAAATATAAGATAGAAAACAAATCTCGTTGGCTGCGTGAGACTGTTCTTCAGTTTGTATATAAAAATATGCAGGAAGATTACCCTACCCTCTTCGGCGAACACGATATGAGACGTTAATATGCTTGACGATACCTATTTTATGAAACAGGCTTTAGTCGAAGCTCAGAAAGCATTCGACAGAGGAGAGATTCCGGTTGGAGCCATTGTAGTGAGCAAAGAAAGAATTATTGCCCGCGCTCATAATCTTACCGAAACGCTAAACGATGTCACCGCTCACGCAGAAATGCAAGCCATTACCGCTGCAGCAAATGTGCTTGGAGGAAAGTATCTGAACGAATGCACTATTTACGTAACCGTAGAGCCTTGTGTGATGTGCGCCGGAGCTATTGCATGGGCACAGACAGCAAAACTGGTTTTCGGTGCTGAGGATGAGAAAAGAGGTTATCAAAAGTATGCCCCTGATGCACTTCATCCCAAAACAGTTGTTGTAAAAGGTATTTTGAAAGAAGAATGCGCTTCGCTGATGAAGAGTTTCTTTCAGAAAAGACGTTAGAAGCTATTCCCAAAAAATTTACTTATCTTCCTTTACCTCTTCAAACTCCACATACTCTCCATCATCCTTATCGAAGATCTTTTTATGCTTTGGCTTAGAATCTGAAGCAGCACCGGAAGATGCATCACTATGTGTATTTGATGTTTGACCGCCTCCCCCGAAAGTATAGCTTCTTGTATGTGATTTACGACCAAATCCGAAAAGAAGACGAAGAATACCGCTGATAATTGACAAGCCAAAAACCAGAACGATTATAATAATGAAAAAGAATAAGCTAAATATAGCACCCATGAGCAAATAAGTTTATTTATAATATAGAGTGATATACAACAAGTGTGCCAAACTCTTTGTTTATTTTTTCTTTCCTGTAATTACCGAAAGAAGAATATACCAAACAATTACAGCAGCAAAACCTGCAATACCTAAAAAGATAAGTAGAGGAATGCAAACCAGTAGGAAAATGAAACTCACTTTATTATCTTTCCAGGATAGATTCTTGAACTTTAATGAGAACATCGGAATCTCTGAAACCAAAAGGTATGAGAATAGAGCCACAAGAGCAAAGAGGTATATAGCATTGAAACTATCCGAAACTAGGAAAGAGTGTGCTCCAACAACCAAAGATCCCCAGAAAAGAGCATTTGCCGGAACCGGAAGTCCGATAAATGAACTGGTCTGTCGTTCATCCACATTGAACTTAGCCAATCTTAACGCCGAGAAAACTGAAATTGCAAAAGCCAGATAAGGGAAATAGTCTTCAACACTTATCAGAAAGGAAGGATAATGCATTTCTTTAAATAAAGAAAATATTATAAGCGAAGGCGCAAATCCAAAACTAACATCATCAGCCAAAGAATCTAATTCTTTCCCAATCTTTGAATATGCATGAAGCGAGCGCGCCAGGAATCCGTCAAAGAAATCAAAAACAGCGCTCAATACTATAAAAAGCATCGCCATTTCATATTCTGCCTCAAAAGCCATCACCGCGGCAATACAGCCGGAAAACAAATTTAAGCAAGTAACAGAATTAGGAATGTGACGTGTTATAGAGTTTGCCATTACAATAATTATTTCAGTTTTGCTAATATAGTCTGGTTACCAACTGTCAATTGTCCCATCTTAACAAGCACTTCTGTGCCAAGAGGAAGATAAACATCAACACGGGAACCAAATTTAATAAATCCCATATGTTCATCAATATAACATTCTTCGCCAGCCTCAGCATAAGTTACAATGCGTCTTGCCATAGCACCGGCAATTTGTCTTACCAATACCTCAACACCTTCAGGAGTTTCTATAATAACAGTAGAACGTTCATTATCTGTGCTTGCCTTTGGCAACCAAGCCTTCATAAACTTACCATCCTGATGGCTTACATGTTTTACAGTTCCATCAACAGGATACCAGTTGGCATGAACATTTACAACACTCATAAAGATTGAAATCATTAAGCGCTTGTCGTGAAAATATTCATTTTCATCAACTTCTTCCACAACCACAATCTTTCCGTCTGCAGGAGCTACTACAACTTTAGTTGTATCTTCCCCAAATAAACGGATAGGGCAACGAAAGAAATTCACCATTAATCCATAAACAGCAATACTTACAATTGCTAATAGATAAAATAGTAATTTGCAATCAACATAGTAATAAACAAGGCTATTAATAACAAGAAAAAAAAGTAACCCTATTGCCAAAATATGAGTACCTTCTCTGTGAATTCTTATTTTCTTTAATTTTTTAAGTCGACCCATCAGTCCTTTTTAATGATTTTATGGCGCAAAAATAATCTTAATTTGATAAGCTACCAAGTAAATTATCATAGAAATAAATAAAAATGCTTCTTTTCTTATAAAAAACATTTATGTTGATAACTTTTAGTGAATTCATTTTTTTGAAAGTCGAAAGCTAAGTATCTTTGAAAACCATTTTATTTATGGTTGGGATTATTTTTTTAAATTTTTAGTTAATATGCAAGATTTTGTTCATTTACATGTTCACTCACAATATTCTATCCTCGATGGGCAAGCTTCCGTCAAAGCTTTGGTTGATAAAGCCATAGACAACGGAATGAAAGGAATTGCTTTGACCGATCATGGAAACATGTTCGGTGTAAAAGAGTTCTTCAATTATGTAAAGAAGAAAAACGGAGGTGCAAACGGCGAGATAAAAGATCTGAAAAAGAAAATCTCTCAGCTTGAATCAGGAGAACTTGCATCCGAAGATAAAGAGAACGAGATCAACAATTGCAAAGAACAATTAGAAGCCGCTAAGAAGAAATTATTTAAACCGATTATCGGCTGCGAAATGTATGTGGCTAAACGTTCTCTTGATAAGAAAGATGGCAAACAAGATCAAAGTGGGTATCACTTAATTGTACTTGCAAAGAACGAAAAAGGTTATCATAATCTGATAAAGCTGGTTTCTAAAGCATGGACTGATGGTTATTACTATCGTCCACGTACTGACAGAACTGAATTAGAGAAATATCACGAAGGACTGATTGTATCTTCTGCTTGCCTTGGAGGTGAAGTTCCTCAGAAAATCAGAAAGCAGCAAATAGAGGACGCTGAAGAGGCTATCCGTTGGTACAAGAATCTTTTTGGCGACGATTTCTATCTGGAATTACAACGCCATAAAGCTACTGCGCCAAGGGCCAACCATGAAGCTTTTGCTCTCCAGTCAATGGTTAATCCTGAGATAATAAAGCTTTCACAAAAATATAATGTTAAGCTGATATGCACCAACGACGTACACTTTGTGGACGAAGAAAATGCGGAAGCTCACGACCGTTTGATTTGCCTCAGCACAGGTAAAGATCTGGATGATCCTAACCGTATGCTCTATTCCAAACAGGAATGGATGAAAACCAGAGAAGAAATGAATGAAATCTTTTCTGATGTTCCGGAAGCTCTTTCCAATACAGTGGATATATGCAACCAGGTGGAATTCTATACTATCGACCACGGTCCTATTCTTCCTAACTTCCCAAAACCTGCAGGATTTGATAACGACGACGATTATCTTAAATACCTTACTTACGAGGGGGCCAAGAAGCGTTGGGGAGAAATGAATGAAGAACAAAAGGAACGTGTGGATTTTGAGTTGGCTACAATTAAGCACATGGGATTCCCGGGATACTTCCTTATTGTACAGGATTTTATTGCTGCAGCAAGAGATATGGGTGTATCTGTTGGACCGGGACGTGGTTCGGCAGCGGGCTCGGCTGTTGCATATTGTTTGGGAATTACTCAGTTAGACCCTATCAAGTATGACTTGCTGTTCGAACGTTTCCTGAATCCCGACCGTATTTCACTGCCGGATATTGATATCGACTTTGATGATGACGGCCGTGGTGAGGTGCTTCGTTGGGTTACAGATAAATATGGCTACGAGAAAGTAGCCCACATTATTACTTACGGTACAATGGCTACCAAGCTGGCCATCAAGGATGTGGCGCGTGTACAGAAATTGCCTTTATCTGAATCGGACAGACTAACCAAATTAATCCCCGACCGACTGCCGGAAGTAAATGGAAAGAATCCTAAAATTAATTTAAAGAACTGTATTGCTGCCATACCGGAACTGCAGGAAGCCTGCAATTCATTTGATCCGCTGGTTCGTGATACAATGAAATATGCCCAGATGCTGGAAGGGAATGTCCGTAATACGGGTGTTCATGCTTGTGGTACCATTATTTGTCGTGACGATATTACCGACTGGGTACCGGTTAGTACCGCTGATGATAAAGAGACCGGCGAAAAAATGCTGGTTACTCAATATGAAGGTTCGGTTATTGAAGATACCGGACTGATTAAAATGGACTTTCTGGGGCTTAAAACTTTATCAATTATAAAGGAAGCCTTAGTAAATGTGCACTTACACCAGGGAATAGATCTGGATATTGATACTATTTCCACAGAAGATGAACCTACTTACAAACTATATAGTGAAGGAAGAACTATCGGGACCTTCCAGTTTGAGTCGCCCGGTATGCAAAAATACCTGAAAGAACTTCAACCTAGTACTTTTGAGGATCTTATCGCGATGAATGCTCTTTATCGACCGGGACCGATGGACTATATTCCTCAGTTCATTGACCGTAAACATGGTCGTGAACCCATTATATATGACATACCAGTAATGGAAAAGTATCTTAAAGATACTTATGGTATTACGGTATATCAGGAACAGGTGATGCTTCTATCCAGACTTCTTGCCAACTTTACCCGTGGTGAATCGGATACTTTGCGTAAAGCAATGGGTAAAAAGCTGAAAGATAAGCTGGATCACCTGAAACCTCTGTTCCTGGAAGGAGGACAGAAAAACGGTCATGACCCTAAAGTCCTTGAAAAGATATGGGGAGACTGGGAAAAGTTCGCCTCTTATGCGTTCAATAAATCTCATGCAACCTGCTACTCATGGGTAGCTTATCAGACTGCATATCTAAAAGCCAACTACCCATCCGAGTATATGGCTGCCGTTCTGAGCCGGAATATCTCAAATATAACAGATATCACAAGGTTCATGGACGAATGTAAAGCAATGGGGATTCTTGTTCTGGGACCGGATGTTAATGAAAGTAATCTGAAATTCACGGTTAACAAAGAGGGGAATATTCGCTTTGGATTGGGAGCTATCAAGGGTGTAGGAGAAAGTGCCGTGGAAGCAATTATTCAAGAACGAGAGAAAAATGGTCCGTTTGCCGGAATCTTCGATTTTGTTCAGCGGGTAAACTTAACCGCCTGCAACAAGAAGAATCTTGAAAACATAGCTCTTGCCGGTGGTTTCGATAATTTCCCTGAATTAAAAAGAGAACAATTCTTTGCTGTAAATACAAAAGGAGAAACGTTCCTTGAAACACTTGTCCGTTACGGTAACAAGTTCCAGCTGGACAGAGAACAAGCTGCGAACTCTCTTTTCGGCGGAGATAATGTTATAGATATTGCAACGCCCGAAATATTGCCGGCAGAAAGATGGAGCGACCTTGAACGTCTTAATAAAGAAAAGGAATTGGTTGGTATCTACCTTTCAGCTCACCCACTTGATGAGTACTCTATTATATTAAAGGATGTATGTAATACCAAAATGGCAGATTTCTCAGACAGAGCATCCCTTGCCAACAAGGAGCTGACCTTTGGAGGAATAGTAACAAACGTTCGCGAAGGTATGGGAAAAACCGGAAAGCCTTATGCAATAGTCAAGTTTGAAGACTTCTCCGGATCCAATGAACTGCCTTTCTTCGGTAACGACTATATTGAATGGCGCAACTTCCTTTCTGTGGGAATGTTCTTATATATCAAAGGCCGTTGTCAGCCACGTCAATGGAAGCCCGACGAGCTGGATATTAAAATAACATCTATGGAACTACTTCCCGATGTAAAGGATACATTAATAGAGAAGATGACTATCTTTATCCCATTGAAAGCTTTAGATCAGCAGGTTGTGACAGAACTTTCTATTTTAAGCAATGAAAGTCCGGGAAAGACAGAGCTTTTCTTTAAAATCTTTGATGATGAATCAAATTATTCAGTTGAATTTATGGCTCGTTCCACTAAATTATCAGTTGGAAAAAAAATCGTCAATTATATAAATGAACATCCCGAACTTGAATATCATATTAATTAATATTATATTTGCATCATATACGTTTAATAAAAAAAGGATAATATTATGGCATTAGCAATAACAGACAATAATTTTGAAGAATTACTTCAAAGCGAAAAACCTTTAGTAGTAGATTTCTGGGCAACTTGGTGCGGACCTTGCAAACAAATAGGACCTGCAATCGAAGAATTAGCTACTGAATACGAAGGAAAAGTAACTATTGGAAAATGTGACATTGAAGAGAATGACGATCTAGTATCAAAATTCGGAATCCGTAATGTTCCTACTGTATTGTTTATTAAGAATGGCGAAGTTGTTGATAAACAAGTTGGAGCAGCTGCGAAATCTGTTTTCCAGGCAAAGATTGATTCTTTACTGTAATTCAATAATAAATTTTATAAGAACTCTCAAAACACAATTAGATTATGGGCTTAGAAGATGATTTCTTATTGGAAGATGAAGACGACGAAAAGACCGTTGAATTCATAAAAAACTTTTTGCCACTAGACTTGAAAGACAAGTTTACTGACGATGAGCTCTATTATTTCCTCGACGTGATGGTGGATTATTATTCTACAAGCGGATGTCTGGATGCACAACCGGATGCCGATGGATATGTAAATATTGATCAGGACGAAATCGTGGAATACATTGTAAAAGAGGCAAAAAAAGATGGTATGGGAGAGTTTAATCCCGAAGATATTCTCTTTGTTGTTCAAGGAGAAATGGAATATGGGAATTCATTAGGTCAGGTTGATTAACCTCACTTAATTAGATATAGAGGAGAGCCTTGGCAGACTATTGCCAAGGCTCTCTTTTTGTTTTTAGGATACTTAAGCCCCATATTGCACATAAGCAGACATCTGAAATGAACAAATTATGCTCGAGAAGGTGAGGGATGACCCTTTTTCTGAGGGTAAAGTGATGGATAAAAAAGCTACCATCACCCACTAGCCATTTCATATTCAGTATATTACAACAAAAAGTGAGGGAGTGAGGGTAGCTTTCTGCTTTTGCTTCATAGTTTGCAAAACAGAAAGAAAAAACAGAAAATTAGATTCTCTGAAAACCATTCACCAATCTTCCCGGATTATTCACCAATAAAATTCAGCCATTCACCAATGGATTTTATTTATTGGCGAATGGAATAGCTAGTTATCAGCAGTAGAATATTAAGCACCTAGATAAGATGGCGGGATTTAATCTCTAAATACTTATTTATAACATCGACCGACAATTTATCGGGCGTGGTGAGTAATGAGTAAACGGCATGCTGCTTCAGGGTAGAGACCACCAACCGCTTCTCGAAAGCAAACTTTTCGGCTATTGTTTGCTGACAATACTCCTCAGTAGTGCCGGGATTCTTCTCTATAAAGGTATTCAGCTCGGCGTTCTCAAAGAAAACAACCAGCACCAGATGCTGACGTGCCAGCTGACGAAGGTAACTCAGTTGACGACCCATGCCTACAATACTGTCGAAATTGGTATAGATAATCAGGAAACTTCGTTTGCTAATGTGTTTGTTCAGGTGAATGTAGAGCGAAGAATAGTCACTTTCTCCAAAGGTTGTGCTCTGATTATAGAGATTTTCGAGCAATAGTTGCATCTGTCCCTCCTTTTTAGAGGCAGGAACAAAAGAGTCGAACTGCCGTTCAAAGGTTATCAGTCCGGCGTTATCGTCCTTATGAATGGCAATGTACGAAAGAACCAGTGAAGCATTAATGGCATAATCAAGCAAAGTCATTCCCTGAAAGGCCGATTGCATCACCCTCCCCTTGTCAATCACATTATATATATGTTGAGACCGCTCACTTTGAAAGGTATTTACCATTAGTTGATGTCTGCGTGCAGTGGCTTTCCAGTTGATTGTACGGTAATCATCTCCCTTTACATACTCCTTTATCTGTTCGAACTCTGTGTGATGCCCTAACTGTCTCACCTTTTTAATTCCAATTTCCGTGAGTTTGTTCGACATTGCCATCAACTCATATTCATGAAGCATGAGGTATGACGGGTAAACCTTCACAGAAGCAGGAGTGCCGCAATTATATCTGCGTGCAATCAACCCCAGAGAAGTGCTGGTAAAAATACGGATTACTCCGAAAGAGTACTCCCCTCTTTTCACCGGACAGAGGTTATACTCTATCGTTTTACTCTTATTCGCATCCAGGCTCAGGTGAAAAGCCACATCGCGGCGCTGAAAAATAACGGGAATCTCATCAATCACTTCCAGATGGACAGTGAACGGGTAGTTATTTTCAACATAAATCCTCACCGGATTATCGTCTCCGTTAGAGAAGCGTTCGGCACAAGAGCGCGATCCATTTATTGAACTTCTCCAGTAAAGCTGCCAGAGATCGAAAAGCACAGCCAGAATAAGAGCAAGCACGCCGATTTGTGCCACAAGGTACAGACTTGTAACCATATAGCCCGTTCCCAATAGCAGAATAAGGACAATGCAAAACAGATAAAACCTCTTAGTCAGAAACATAATTTTTTATTTCGGAACTTCTACTTTATCAATTAATCTCCGGGTAACCTTTATGGCAGAGTAGCCTTCCATTTCAGCCTCAGCAGTAAGCAAAAGGCGGTGATGCAGCACCGGAACGGCAATAAATTTAATATCCTCGGGCGTTACAAAATCTCTTCCCTGCAATATGGCGAAAGCCTTTGCCGCCTGAAGTACACAGACAGAAGCACGAGGCGAAGCTCCCAGATACACCGATTTGCTGGTTCTTGTCTGTTGAATAATCAATGCTATATAGCGAAGTAGTGTGGCGTCCACATATACTTGTTTCACCAGATTCCTTAATGAAAGCAACTCTTCTTTTTTCAACACTGGCTTCACGCTACGCAATTTCACAAAGTCGGTTTGCTGATGATGTCGTTCAAGAATCGCTACTTCATCTTCCAAAGAAGGATAATCAAGCGTAACCTTCATCAAAAATCTGTCTATCTGTGCTTCGGGAAGTTTATACGTTCCTTCCTGTTCTACAGGATTCTGGGTTGCAAGGATAGTATAAAGATCGCCCATCTGAAAAGTAGAACCATCAATGGTAATCTGCCTTTCCTCCATCACCTCAAAGAGAGCCGACTGAGTTTTTGCCGGAGCACGGTTAATCTCATCCACAAGAATCACATCACCAAAAAGCGGTCCGCGGTGAAAGTCGAAGCTATTTTTCTGCATATTAAAGACAGTTGTTCCCAGCACATCCGAAGGCATTAAATCCGGAGTAAACTGAATGCGCGAAAAATCAGCATCTATTAACTTTGCAACGAGTTTCGCCAGCAATGTTTTGGCAACTCCGGGCACTCCTTCTATAAGAACATGTCCGTTTGCAAGTATGGTGGTAAGAATTAAGTCCACAGCTATGTCCTGCCCCACAATAGTCTCCGCAATACAGCTTTTAAGTTCTCGGATCTTTTCTGAAAATTCAGTCAAGTCTATTCTGCTCGTTGTATCTTCCATAATCTGTTATTTATTGGAATTAGTTATAATTTCATTCATTCGGTCAATATAATCTTTCAAGGTCTTTTCGTCAATCGGTATATCATACTGAGTTAACTCCAGATCTTTCAGCATTTTATAAATCTTTTCCGCCTCCATTCCTGTTTTGTTGGATAGTCTATGGCAAAGATCCATTGTTAGAGCCTCCTCTTCAATATCTATGTAAGTCTCCTTCTTAAGTGCTTTTGCAAAATACGCCCTTTTCTTGCGCAATATTCCGAGGTAATCTTTCTTCTGATGATACAATGTACCTATTTGTTTAATAAAGTCGAGCGTTGTATTTACCGGAGGTTCTATAACAGGAATAATCCGTTGCCGCCTTTTTGCATTGAAGCGCATAAACAGAATCAGTACAAACATAGACAAGTAAATACTCCATCTTAGTGGAGGCTGACTTAAGAAATAGCGAAGCGGCGTTTCTTTTGCTTCACTCTTGGTCTCAGAAGAATCAAAACGAACCAAAGGCATTCCTTTCATGTAAGAAAGCAGACTAAATACATAACCTGCATTCTGCTGATCCAACATCCCGTAATTGGTAAATAACAAGGGTGTTGAGACCAAAAAAAGTTCACCTTTTCCAACCTTCTTGCTAAAAGCAACAGGGAAGCCTTCCTTGTTCTTTGCCAGTACGGTAGAAGGTATCTCCGAAAGCCAGGTATGCTCCCTTTTATCTTTCGATTCATCCTTCATCTTTGGTTCATTAGGAGTGACTTGCGAGAAAAAATCGGTGCATATCTGGGGATAAAATCTGTATACTTTGCTAGGCAAAGCTGAATTACACAGAAACAATGGTTTTCTTTTCCTTGTCTGCCGTGTCATCGCTTTTATATCATTATAAGCTATAAAGGAATTATGAGCAGTAATTCGCAATGAGTCTACTAAATAAGGCGAAAAAGTGGAGGATACAAACATCACCTTATTACCCTTTCGCAAAAGACTTACCATAGAGCGGAATTGCAGAGAATCCATAAAAGCATAATCTGACAAAACTAAAAAAGCCTTCGGCCTGGCAGTTGAGTCATTATTCAGCAGAAAGAAAGTCTTATTCGAAAGCGAATAGTTTCCTTTCAGGGAAGAAGATAACACATCATCAAAAACAAAGCATCCAAAAGGCTGTTTGTCGTTTTTGTTAAAAGAGGCATCCCAGGAAAATTCCTTGGTAAAGCTTTGTTCAAAATAAAACATTACAGGAATAAGGAGCAGAATAAAAACAATAAATTTAAGATTGCCTTTCACCAATTTCCTCCTTTCCATATTATCTGCTGCAGATTTTTAACCGTTTCGTAAGTAGATTCCGTCGCTTCAAAATTTCCATAACGAACCATCAGAAAACGGTTGGTCAGTTGGCGAAACTCATCGCTCACTCCTTTACGTTTCATTTCATACAAATACTCTGTCGGCGTTTTATAAGTCTGCCAGTCTATGCATCTGAAATCTGACAGATGTTTTAATGTCTGCAAATAAACCAGTCTAACAGCCAGTTGATAATCTTTTCGGCTCAAAGCATTGTTTATTTCGCTGTCAAAGTCTACCCCGTAAATGGTTTCTTCTTCCACGTTATATTTCATAAACTTCTTTTCTCTGTAAAAAAGTTCGGGCCGTTTCTTATAAACAATGAAGATTAGCAACAAAATGAACAGAACAAAAACCACAGCCAATATTGTTCCGGAATACTTATCAGCAATCACGCTTCCAAAGAAGCGCTGCATCAGCTCACGAAACCAATTTATAACTATCTCGTATAAATTAAAATTCTTGTGAACCAACTGTGAATTATAATCAAAATGATTATCTGCCTGATAGCGGGCTATCTTTGCAGTATCATAGAGTAAAGTATCCGTAGTGTGCATCTAATAATTATAATTGCTCAAAATTATCAATGTCTTCATTTACAGATACCGAGTCTTTGGCTTCCAATGCACTGAAATAGTGAAAAGCTGCACCAACAAAAATGAAGATTCCGGCAAGATAAGTACCAAAAGCCTGAAGAGCAGCAAGAACATAGGTAACAAAATCCATCCATACCGAGTTTGATGTTGTAACTCCACCGGTTACCTGCCCCATTATTTTACTTACAAAGAAAACAATGTACCAAGGCAAAAGAGCAACAGTCTTTATTATACTGCTAATTATGCCTAAAACAAGAATCAGTAAAAACAATTTGCCCCAGGTAGGGAATCCCAATCTAAAAGATTCCTTCAACGCATTATTAGTGCCACTTCCTTCGCCCAATATATAAGCCGGGTAAATAAGTGTTAAGGGAATAACCAAAGCTACCGTTCCGGGGACAACTAAAATAAGCAGATAAGGGAATAAATAAGACAAAGCACCTACTATTGCCAAATATCCGATTGATATAAACATAACGTATACCATCAGGATAAAACACTGCTTCATGAATGATATAAAATTTTCCTTGATCTCAGTCAGAGAATATGTTTCTAACGTTTCACTGCTTTGATATTTTTGCATCACTGTATATACAATAGCAGCAAGAATACTATGCCCAATCATATAAAAGAGGGCCAATAATATGTAGTTTATAACGATAGTTGGACTATATCTTTCTAAAGCAGCAGTTGTAGTAGGAGGATACATTACAGCATCTACCGCAGCAGAGGTGAGGTTGTTCATAAATACTCCCTGAACTATTGACAATGGCAATAGAACATATAAACACAACTTCACGATGGGCTTCCAATTGTCTTTCAGGAAGTCGAATGTAGCAGTTATATTTTCTCCTAAAGTTCTTTTCTGATAAAAATTAATCTTTTTTCTCGGGTAGTTCATAGCGTAATGTTTTTGGTAAATAGAGATAATAATAGAGAACAAATATTAGTGAAAGCAGGATAATTCCTAACCTTATAAAATCGGGAAGATGGGTGTGGCGTGTGATAAACGATTCGAGGAACCCTGCCACAACAAAAATTGGCAAAGTACCAATTACTATTTTCAGGCCATGTTTTGCTCCTTTCATAAAAGCAACTTTGCGGGAATAAGTGCCCGGAAACAGCCAGCTATTACCAAGGGTGAGCCCAGCAGCACCGGCCACTATGATGGCAGATATCTCTAACGTTCCATGAATCCAAATTGCCAGCATAGACTCTCCCAGCAAACCTTGCTGAAAAAAGAATGCCTGAAATGCTCCAAGCATAACTCCGTTCTTAAACAAGAGATATCCCGAACCAAATCCGGTTAACAAACCCATAACGAAAGTATACAGCGAGACACCTATATTATTTAAGGTGATACCCAGAAACATTGAAACTTCAGGTGATCCACTATAAACAGCCATTGGAGCACCGTTTTTTATATTATTCAAAGTCATGTCTACATAGCCGTCGCCCAAAATCAGGCGAATAAAAGTATCATCGTTCATTGTTGAAACAACACCAACAAATACACTTATTGCGAAAATCAGAAAAGAATAGAACAATTCCTTTCGCGAATTCAGCATAACAAGAGGTATCTCTTTAGTCCAGAAAGTAATGATACGAGATCTTTTTTCTTTCTTGCTTTTGTAAATAGAGTTGTGAAGTGCAAAGGCCAGATTATTGAGATAAATTGTTATCCTAGATGTGGGATAATGACTCTGATAGAATGACAAATCGGATGTAATATCTGTGTAAGTTGTTGCAAGATGGTCAGGATCAGTTTGTTCTGCCTGTTCAACAATCTTTTCAACTTCTTTCCACTTTTCTATATTCTGTCGTATAAAAGAGACTTCTTTCATCCGTTTTAATTGTCTTTTTAAATTATTGGATATATATAACAGCAAAAGTAATTATAAATTATATATTTGCAACTTAATTATCAAAGTTTTTCAGACAATATGGCAAATACAACAATTATTACAGGACAATACGTACAGATAAACCAGACTCCTGCAAGTGTGGGCGAAAGAATCATTGCCCGACTTATAGATATGGCTATCATTATCCTTTATCTTCTAGCCATCTTTTCGTTTGCCAGAAATGTTCCAACCTTACCAGTATATCTGGCATGCTATTATCTTATTACTATTCTGCCTGTTCTTTGTTATTCACTGCTGTTTGAAGTGTTTAATCACGGCCAGTCTATCGGAAAAATGATTATGAACATACGAGTTGTTATGGCCGATGGCTCGAGTCCTACCTTTGGGGCTTATTTACTTCGCTGGCTACTCTACCTGATAGACTTCACCATTACCGGAGGGTTAGGTCTTATCTTTATGCTGATGACAAAGAAAAGTCAGCGCATTGGCGATCTGGCAGCAGGAACCATGGTGATAAAACTAAATGATTATCGTAAGATTAAAGTCAGCCTGGACGAATATTCTCACCTGGAAGCCAATTACCATCCGGTATTTCCGCAGGCAGGCGACTTGTCACTTGAACAAATAAACGTAATAGAGAAGGCGCTTAGTGTGGACGGAAAGGAAAGATACAATTACATTGGTCAGTTAAGCGGCAAGATTAAGGAATTATTAAGAATAAACACCCAATTGAGTGATGAAAAATTCCTTGAAACACTGGTAAAAGATTATCAGTATTACGCTTATGTAGATATCTAAAACTAAGCAGTTGAAGCTTGAAAATTACTGATCTACCTGAAAATAAAAGAATACAGCCGCAGCAATTAAAATAAGTCACAAAGTCCCATAAAAGACTCTGGCCCATTTTCTGCCAATGTTTCGAACAACAAACTGTGCATTCTGAGCAGAGAAAAACAAGTTCTAATTAAATAGAGCAGCGAGAATAGAGATAATTCCCGCCACTATGAATAATCCTTGTACAGGATATTTAGGATTCATTGATTAGAAAGTTACCAAGCGGCTTCCGTCTTCCTGTTCTTCAATGGTTACCTTTACACAATCAAACGGCAAAAGTTCTTCAATCAACTCAGGCCATTCAATAAAACACAAGGCACCACAATAGAAATAATCTTCGTATCCAAAATCATAAGCCTCTTCTACCTTATTGATGCGATAGAAATCGAAATGATAAATAAGCTCACCGCTCTCTGCACAATATTCATTAATGATAGAGAATGAAGGAGAGTTTATCACGTCCGACACTCCCATATATTCACATATAGCCTTGATAAAGGTAGTTTTACCAGCACCCATCTTTCCGTAGAAAGCAAACACTGTATTATCGCCCATTGCAGCAATAAATTCACGGGCAGCATCCTTGATATTGTCTAAAGAACTAATTTTAATTTCCATATATAAAGTCTGTATTATCGTTTTTTACTTTGCATTCTTATTAACGGAATAATCATTTCTTCCATGGAGATACCACCATGTTGAAAGGTATTCGCATAATAAGATACATAGTAATTAAAATTGTTTGGATAAGCAAAGAAATCTCTTCCGCCTGCAAAGATATAAGAAGTACTAACATTCGGACAAGGAAGCTGCGCTTTTCTTGGATCTTTTATTTCAAAAACTTCTTTGAGGTTATAACTCAGATTCTTTCCAAGCTTATAGCGCAGATTGCTATTCGTGTTTCTATCACCAATTACTTTTATCGGATTATCTACACGTATGGTTCCATGATCTGTAGTGATTATTATTCTGTAATCACTATCCGCCAAGACTTTAAATAGTTCCTTTATTGAAGAATGCCTGAACCACGATAGTGTAATGGATCGGTAAGCAGCTTCCGTAGAAGCCAGTTCGCGTACCATTTTCGATTCAGTTCTGGCATGCGAAAGCATATCGATAAAGTTGAGAACAACCACGTTTAAATCGTTTGCTTTTAGGTTATTAAGGTTACTCAGTAACTTTTCAACTCCGGCGGAATCATTAATCTTATTATAAGAAAAAGTATTCTTGCGTCGGTAACGTTCTATATGTGTTTGAATCAGAGGAGCTTCATTCAGGTTTTTGCCCTCTTCTTCATCCTCATCCACCCAAAGATCGGGAAACATTTCGGCAATTTTATTCGGCATCAACCCGGAAAAGATAGCATTCCGCGCATATTGTGTGGCGGTAGGAAGAATGCTAAAGTAGAGTTCTTCTTCAAAAGAAAAGTAATCTGCCAGCTCATTGCTCAGCACCCTCCACTGGTCGTAGCGGAAATTATCAAGAACAATAAAGAAAACCTTTTCACCGGCATCAAGTACAGGAAATATCTTCTTTTTAAATAGGTCCGGACTTATTAAAGGTCTGCTTTCCGGATTAGCAATCCAGTCGAGATAGTTCTTTTTTACGAATTTAACAAAAGCACTGTTAGCCTCCGTTTTCTGTGCAGCAAGCATTTCGGTCATGCTACTTTCCGCTCCTTCCAGCTCCAGTTCCCAATACACCAACCTTTTATATACCTCCATCCAGTCGGTATAAGTAAAAGAGTCATTGATCTGCATACCAATCTTCCCAAAATTCTGCTGATAACCGGTATTTGCCACTTCCGTAACAATCTCCTTCTGGTGCAGATTCTTCTTAAGACTCAGCAAAATCTGATTCGGGTTGACCGGTTTTATCAGATAATCGGCAATTTTAGAACCAATTGCCATATCCATAATATTCTCTTCTTCGCTCTTGGTAATCATTACAACCGGCACAGTGGGACAGATTTCCTTAATCAGCGGAAGAGTCTGCAATCCACTAAGTCCGGGCATATTCTCATCCAGAAAAATAAGATCAAAGGTAGTTTCCCTGCAAAGATCGAGCGCATCCTGTCCGTTGGTAACAGTACTCACTTCATATCCTTTACTTTGCAAAAACATAACATGCGGTTTCAGCAAATCAATTTCATCATCAACCCAGAGCAAATGATCCTTCTTCATTTATGGTTTTTCCTTAACTAATTTATTGTTCGTCAGTATTATCCTGCACATCTTTGTCTTCGAATACCGGTTCATCTAAAGTATATCCTTTAATCTGCATTTCCGGAATCTTTGAGAAGTGCTTCTGATAGAAATCCTGATAATCGTCAAAGCTATAATATTTTGACAACAATTCATAATTTTGCCGTGAAATAATCAGTGCCCGCATACCACTCAGCTTCTGTGCCATTTCTTTATCCTTATAAAGCAAACCAGCATATTGGTAAGCCTCATCAAAATTAGTAAATTCCTTTACATGAAGCATCCCAATACCATTCTTCTTCACAAAAGAGAGATCAAAGTTCTTCACTATAAAACTTGAGAAATTGTAACGAGCCATTTCATACAGCAAAAGATTTTCATTTACTTTCCCCGCTTCGTATGCCAGAATAAACAAGTAAGGCGTATCCCTTTCGGTACTAAACTTAGTCTGAGTAGTATCCGCCACGGCAACCTCCGCTCCCATTTCCGCATTTCTTCTTTCCCAGATAGAGCCGAACATTGTACTTCCCTTAGCCAAAATCCTTCCATCCTGCACTCCCTTAATAATATTGGCAGCCAGTTCTGTTATTTCATTCTTTGGATATTTAGTCACGATATCTTTCAGAGTAGACAGAAACATCTTTTGATTTCCGGATTGTAGCATACCCATAGCATTGAGAAACATAAACTTAGGCATGTGCTGCCCCATGGCATATTTCTTCAGTGCAAGTTCAGCATTCTTCTTCACTTTATCATAATCATTTTTCTGAAAAGCAGCATAAGTCTCTGCGTAAAGTGAATCCTCCAGATGTTTTCCGTGGGTAACGTTGTAAGCATAATCAGGATCGGCAACTGTTACTGCATATTTACTTTTCGGGAATCCTGAGATCAGCTTATCTTTGTAGAGTGCAGCCTCAGCCTCCTTTTTCCACCTTGAATTCATCAGATAAAGATTGTAATACACTTCATCCAAACGACCAAAAGAGGGAAATTGCGTGTAGAGACGGGAGAATGTTTTCTGAGCAAGCGGATAATCTTCCAACTTATCCTTATAAATCATTCCCATGTTATACAATCCGTCCGACAAAATATCGTTAGATTCCTTCATAGCCTCCTCAGTAAGCGGAATGTGTTGCAGGTAAAATTCCGGATTCTTATTATCGGTAACTACAGTATCAGTCAGTGAAGCCTGCTCTTTTTCGCCCACATTAGTGGATTTATCCTTTCTTGCAACCTCTTCATTCTCATTTTTTTCTTCAGAATCATTGGCAGAAATCACTGTCTTATTCCTTCTCCGCCAATTATCTTCCAACTTGCGGCGCCCCCATTTACGTTGAAAATCCATCTTTCCCTGTTCCACCGACTGAGGATTATAAAAATACCACGACTTATCACCGGTACTCACCACTTTCTGTGCGGTTTGTCTCGCAACAGGCCGCTCATTCACCACATCTTCTCTTTTTTGCATCAGCTTCTCACGCTCAGCCTCTTTGCGTTCTGCTTCTTCCTTTCGCTTTACCTCCTTGATAATTTTATCAACAGCCGCCCGTCTTTCAGCATCACTTAAAGAAGCCAGGAGCTGCAAACTATCCTGCAACTGAACATTTACTACATGAGTAACCAGTTCATCGAGCACTTCCGAACGCTTATTCAGTCTTTCGTAATCTGTGTATTCCTTATCAATAAGTCCGATAGCCTCTTTATACGCTTCCTGTGCCTTTACATAATCGGCTTTGTTCCAGTAAAGATCGCCAAGTTTCAGCAGAAGAATACCTTTCTCCATTCCGTTTCTTGTACTCTCTTTCGCCCCTTTCCTATATTGTTCAATGGTCTTTACAGTATCTTTCAATGAAAGATAAACATTTCCCATAGCATAATACACCTGATCGAGGTATTCCTTATTTTTTTCATTGCGGGCCATGCCATGCAGTTTACTTATTGCACTACGGGCATTGGAGAATGAAACCACTTCTGTCTGTTTTATCCTTGCATTAAATTCCAGTTCGTAAGGAGGATTCTGTGCAATCGACTTGCCATAAGACTCATAAGCTTTCGCGTTATTTCCCAAAGAGTGATAAACCTGTCCCAGCAAATAATACTCACGCGCCTTTTGTTTCTTCTTTTTTTCGTGCTTAATGATAGTCAGCAGATAAGGAACGGCCTCTTTAAATCTTTTCTGCCGTAGCAGATAGTTACCATACGCAGCAGAATAATCGGGCATCATGCCAGAAGGCAGACTATCGTTATTCAGTTTAGTGAGCACCTCTTCCGCATCATAAAACCAATCCATCTCCGTGTAACATCTGGAAAGCCAGATATTTGCTTCAGACAACACTTTCGGATTTGTATCATACAGACGAGTAATATAGGAGAAAGTGGATGCCGCTTCCAGGAACTCACCTTTATAAAACTGAGATTTTCCCATCATCATCCAGGCATTATGCAGAAAAGGATTATACTCCTTTTGCGATAGCCAGCGTTTCTCTTCAGGAGTCTTTTTCCCCGGCTTGCGTGCCGGTTTTTTCTTGATGGAATGTAGTTTAATTGCTTTCTGTGATTTCTCTATGGCTCGGTCAAAGTCGCTCTTTCCCAGCCCTACTGTCTTTTTGTTTTCTATGGGATAAAGAGGTATCATCTCCAGATAACTGTCTTTATTTCCTGTTTCAATAGCCTCAACACCTTTTTTATAGGCTTCGTGACCATTAAAATAGACATTATAACGAGTAGTAAAAGAGTGATAAAAACGAGAACCCGCTGTATTCTTTTTCACAGAACAGCCGGCAAGACTAATCAGCAACAGAATGCTTACGATAAGAAATATATTTTTTCCACTCAATCTACCATTCATTTTTCACAGTTCTACTTAAATAAAACTGAACTTTACCGTTTTTATTGTTTCTGCAAACGTAGAAAAGAGCTGCTTATTAACTTACATACAGCGTAAATAATGATGGAGAAAAATATAATTGAGGCTCCCGAAGGTACATTCAGAAAATAAGAAATCAGCAATCCTCCCAAACATCCCAGGTATCCGATAAAGATGGAGATCCAAATTATCCGTTTAAAGTTAAACGTGAACAGGTTGGCCGTCATTTGAGGAATGGTAAGCAACGAAAGAACAAGCACAATTCCCACCATTCTTAAACAGAATACAATGGTCAGGGCAATAAACAGCATCAGGATATATTCAATCAATGCAACCGGAATACCTTGCGAACGGGCAAACTCCCTATCGAAAGCTACATATATGATAGGGTGAATAAAGAAAAAGAAGAATGTGGCAAGTACAACAGACAATGTTGCCAGCATTACAATATCCAGCTGAGTAATAGTCAGGATATTACCAAAAAGAAAGGCTGAAAGGTCGGGCGCAAAGCCGGGAGACAAGAAAGTAAATATAATACCCAGCGCCATACCCAGTGTCCAGAATACAGCAATAGCCGAGTCTTCGCGCATATCTTTCCGTTTACTAAGCCAGCTTACTCCAAAGGCGGACAATACAGAAAATATTGCAGCCGAAAGAATAGGCGAAATACCCGTATAAAGTCCGATACCAATTCCCCCAAAGGAAGCATGAGTGAGCCCTCCACTAATAAAAACCAACCGGCGGGTTACGATATAAGTTCCGATAATTCCACAGGCTATGCTTGCAAACAAGGCACCTACCAAAGCATGTTGAAAGAAAGTATATTGAAGAAGATCCATCATCTTTTTATAAAATTAGTTGATAACTGTTAACCTGTAACTTCTTATCTTATAGACTGCTATATATACTAAATATATATTCAGAATTATTCACACACATTTTTTTCTTATTCCTGCAAAGTTACAGATTTAATTGTATTTTTGCACACACAACATTGTGAAAAACATGAATAACAACAAATACGGCACTTACAAGTTCGGTTTAACAACAGCTTCAGCCTTTGTCATAGCAAATATGATTGGCACAGGAGTTTTCACATCCCTCGGCTTTCAGCTGCTTGGCACCACAAACATAGCCTCCATTCTGCTGCTTTGGTTGGTGGGTGGAATTATTGCTCTTTGCGGCGCACTTGTTTACGGAGAACTTGGTGCTGTAATGCCTCGCTCAGGAGGTGAATACAATTACTTGCGCATTATTTACAACCGCGAACTGGGATTTATGGCCGGATGGGCCTCCCTGATTGTAGGATTTGCCGCCCCGGTAGCATTGGCAAGTATGGCACTAAGCAGTTATCTTACCAGAATGTTTCCTGTGCTGAATCCGGTATTGGTAGGACTTCTGGTGTTAACCATCATCACCCTCGTTCATGCTTATGACGTAAAGGTGGGAGGAGCCGTACAGCGTTTCTTTACTTTCTTCAAAATACTTGTTATTCTGGGATTTATTGTCTGCGGAATTATAATGCCTGTGGAAAAGCAAAGTTTCACAACCTCCTTCTCTACATTTTCATGGGGAGATGTTTTTTCAACCGGCTTTGCCGTTTCGCTGGTTTGGGTATATTATGCTTACTCCGGATGGAATGCATCAGCCTATATGGCGAACGAAATTAAAAATCCGCAACGCACCATTCCTCGCTCGCTCTTTATCAGCACATTGGTGGTAACCGTTCTATACTTGTGCATAAATGCTGTTTTCCTGCTTTCAACCCCTGCTGGGGAAATGAGCGGGCAGCTGGAGGTGGGATTAATAGCCGCGCAACACATATTCGGAGTTACATTTGGTAACATAATGGGCCTTCTTATCGCTCTTTTATTAATATCAAGCATCAGCTCCATGGTATTTCTGGGTCCAAGAGTCTCTCAGGTTATGGGAGAAGACAATTATATTTTGCGCCCTTTAGCCAGAAGATCAGAACGTGGCACACCATACATTGCCATTTGGGTGCAGTATTTTATCAGCGTATTGCTAATTATTACCAACTCTTTTGAGCTGGTAACCAAATATACAGGAATAACCTTATCCTTTTTTGCTCTGATGACGGTTGTGGGTGTCTTTGTACATCGCCGACGCTTTCCTAAAGCCAATCGTCCATACAAGACTTGGGGATATCCGGTTACTCCTATTATTTTCATTTTATTAATCGTTTGGTCAATAGTATACCTTGTCCGTGAAGATTTTATCCTGACTTTTATTGAAGGCAAGCAGGATGTTATGTGGATGACACTGATGAGCTTACTGACTCTCGTATCGGGTGCACTTATTTACCGGACAAACAGATGGGTTGTTTACAAAAGATTAAACTACAAATTAAGTTTTAACAGAGATGGACATTAAGTATGTAATGCTTCTTGTAGCAGGAATGGTACTGACCTTTTCCTCATGCGAGCAGAAAAAAAAGAGTGCAAACGTTGTTGTTGAAGCTGTTTCCGACAGTGATTCTATTCAAAAGGCCGACGGGCCAAAGCTGGAAAGTAATGAAGAACTCAACGATGCCGCCCGCTTCGTGGCAGGTATGCCTATAGAAAACAAGAAAAGTAAGTTATATGAGCTCACACAGACAGAGGAGTGGAAGAAACATAGCAAGAATATGGATCAGATATGGAACTCATTCCTCCAATCGGCACCTAAAGTGATGGCTTTTTCACAAAATGAGCTCGGAACAATAAACAACGAATATAAAACTATTTTCTACCCTTTCGGAGGGCCCGATTATCTATTTCCAAACACCTTCTTCCCTGATATGGATACCTATTTCCTTATCGGACTGGAACGTGCAGGAAATCCTATAGAAGTTAAACATCCATCGGTAGCCACCTACCGTTTATACCAGAATGCAGTTTCAGATATTCTGAATCTAAGCTTTTTCCGTACCATAGATATGAAACAGGAGCTCTCAAACGATACTATCGACGGAGTAGTCCCTATTATTTCTATGCTGATGGCTCGCTCCGGCAGGGAAATTGTGAGCATAGAGCATAAAAGGATTAACGATGAGGGAGAGATTGTTGGAACAGAGGAAGACGGATCGTCGGTGAATAATCAAAGCAAACTGGTGGAATTTAAGTTCTTCAAGAGTGGAACAAATAAGCTGCAAACACTATACTTCCTGTCTACCGACCTGAGCAATGGTGGTTTCCCTGAGAATAAGCCACTGATGGCTTACGTAGATAAACTGGATAAAGCGACAACAGCCTGCTTTATCAAATCGGCCTCTTACCTGATGCACATGACTTATTTCTCAAAAATCCGTGAAGCTATTCTGAGTCATGTTTCGGCTATTATGCAGGACGATTCCGGTATTCCATGGTGTTATTACGATCAGTCTAAATGGGACATCCAACTCTACGGTTCATTCAGCAAGCCAATCAGCATGTTTGGAAAATATCCTCAGCCCGATTTACGTGAAGCTTATATGACCATGAATCCAAAACCTATTAACTTCCGTATGGGTTATGCCAGACAATCTAACTTGCAATTAAGCATCTTGAAAAAACAAAACGAAGAGTAAGATAATCTTTCAGGTTTAGTTCACAGATTGAGCTACTCCTTTCCAATAAAAAGTGTAGGTCTTAATTTATCTAGGTCTACACCTTTTTTGTTTTTACCCTACACACAAAACTATTTTATTGACCGCAAACAGGCTTAAATATGCCGTTGCAAAAGCTTAGTTGTAAGGATAAAGCAGTAAACTGTTGCAGGTTTTCAAAAATTCTGTTATTTTTGCTCATTCGAAACATAAAGAAGAACAAATAAACTATAAAACCAATTAAGATGATTGACGTAAACAGTTGTATTAACGACGCAAAAGATAAAATGGACATGGCCATTATGTATCTTGATGAATCACTGGCTCACATTCGCGCCGGTAAAGCTAACACACGAATCCTGGACGGTATCCGCGTAGACTCTTACGGAAGTATGGTTCCTCTAAGCAATGTGGCTGCAATCACCACCCCAGATGCAAAAAGCATCGTAATCAAACCTTGGGATAAAACTATGTTTAGAGTAATCGAGAAAGCAATTATCGATTCAGAGGTTGGTATTATGCCAGAAAACAATGGTGAAGTTATTCGCCTTGGAATTCCACCTCTTACAGAAGAAAGACGTAAAATTTTAGCAAAACAAAGCAGCAAAGACGGAGAAACAGCAAAGATTAGTATCCGTAACGCTCGCCGTGATGGAATTGATCATCTGAAAAAAGGATTGAAAGACGGCTTGGCTGAAGATGAAGAAAAAGATGCTGAAGCACGCTTGCAGAAAGTTCACGATAAGTACATCAAGAAAGTGGACGAAATGATCGCTGCTAAAGAAAAAGAAATTATGACTGTATAAAAAAACTGCTCGGGGAACTGACTTCTGTTGAATTCGGTTCCCTGAAGTTTTTAAGCCAATAACAAATAAATAAAAGAAAGTGCGCGGATTAGTTATAAAGAACACAGGTAGCTGGTATCAGGTAAAAACCGAAGAAGGTCGTTTGGTAGAGTGTAAAATCAAAGGGAATTTCCGTCTTAAGGGAATCAGAAGCACCAACCCAATTGCCGTAGGCGACAATGTGCAAATTATAATGAATCAGGAAGGCACTGCTTTTATCAGTGAGATTGAGGACAGAAAGAATTATATAGTTCGTCGTTCCTCCAATCTTTCCAAACAATCACATATACTTGCGGCAAACCTCGACCAGTGCCTGCTGGTAGTTACCGTGAATTATCCCGAAACATCTACTATTTTCATTGACCGTTTTCTAGCATCTGCCGAAGCTTACCGTGTACCTGTAAAGCTAGTATTCAACAAAATAGACGCATACAGCGAAAACGAACTGCGTTACCTCGAGGCACTTATCACACTCTATACACAAATAGGCTACCCTTGTTTCAAGATTTCAGCCAGAAACGGAGACGGACTAGAGGAAGTAAAGCAAGCCCTTGAAGGGAACATCACTCTTTTCTCGGGACATTCCGGTGTAGGAAAGTCTACCCTGATCAACTCTCTCCTACCAGATATAGATATAAAAACCGCAGAAATATCAACCTATCACAACAAAGGGATGCACACCACCACCTTCTCAGAAATGTTTTCCGTTACTGGAGATGGATATATTATTGACACCCCAGGAATAAAAGGTTTCGGAACATTCGACATGAAAGACGAAGAAGTGGGCCATTACTTTAAAGAGATCTTTGAGACGTCTGACAAATGCAAATATAATAACTGCACTCATCGTCACGAGCCGGGCTGTGCAGTTCGCGAAGCCGTAGAGCAACATCTTATCAGCGAATCACGCTACACTTCTTATCTCAATATTCTGGAAGATAAAGAGGAAGGTAAATATCGGGCTGCGTATTAAGCACTTATTCCTAGAGTTCTTCGGAGCATTTTTATTCCCACAAATAATATTTTCGGTAGCCTTCCATTGTAAATCAGTGGAAGATGATCGGCTTTAGTAGCAGATGAATTGTTTACTATTCTTATCTGCCACTAGACTATTATACTTATGTTCAGAATATTAGTTCCTAAATAGTAGCAGGTAGCAGATGTTTTGAGAAAAATAATGCCCCGAATCCTTAAAAGAATCGAGGCATCAATATTATATGTAATTATATCAATTACTTACAGCTTACACAAATCGGTTTGATTTGTTTGAAGAAGTCGTTACCTTTATTATCAACTAGGATAAATGCAGGGAAGTTTTCAACTTCAATCTTCCAGATAGCCTCCATACCCAATTCAGGATATTCAAGACATTCTACCTTCTTAATGTTATTCTGTGCAAGGATAGCAGCTGGTCCACCAATACTACCTAAGTAGAAACCACCATGCTTCAGGCAAGCATCAGTAACTTGTTGGCTACGGTTACCTTTAGCAATCATAATCATGCTACCACCATTTTCCTGGAACAGGTCAACATAAGAGTCCATACGTCCGGCAGTTGTTGGTCCGAAAGAACCAGAAGGCATTCCGGCTGGAGTCTTAGCAGGACCAGCGTAATAGATTGGGTGATCTTTAACATATTGAGGAAGACCTAAACCTGCGTCGATACGTTCTTTCAATTTAGCGTGAGCAATGTCACGACCAACGATGATTGTTCCGTTCAAAGACAAACGAGTTGAAACTGGATATTTATCAAGTTCCTTCAGGATATCAGCCATTGGTTGGTTCAGGTTGATCTTTACAGCATCGCCTTCGCCTGCATTACGCAATTCTTCAGGGATGTATTGTCCAGGATTATCTTCCATCTTTTCAATCCAGATACCGTCTTTATTAATCTTAGCCTTGATGTTTCTGTCAGCAGAACAAGAAACTCCCATACCTACAGGGCAAGAAGCACCGTGGCGAGGCATACGGATAATACGGATATCGTGAGCGAAGTATTTACCACCAAACTGTGCACCTAAGCCCATGCGTTGTGCTTCGAGCAATACTTGTTTTTCAAGTTCAACATCACGGAAAGCCTGTCCGCCTTCATTTCCTGAAGTTGGCAAGTTATCGTAATATTTAGCAGAAGCAAGTTTTACAGTTTTTAGGTTAGTTTCAGCAGATGTACCGCCAATACAGAAAGCTATGTGGTAAGGAGGACAAGCTGCAGTACCAAGAGTCTTCATTTTTTCAACCAAGAAAGGAACTAATTTCTCTGGATTAAGCAGAGCTTTTGTTTCCTGATAAAGGTAAGTCTTGTTAGCAGAACCACCACCTTTAGCTATGCAAAGGAATTTATATTCAGCACCCTGAACTGCATAAAGGTCGATCTGTGCAGGAAGGTTGCATCCTGTATTGATCTCTTTGTACATATCCAAAGGAACGTTCTGAGAATAACGAAGATTTTCTTCTGTATAGGTTTTATAAACACCTTTTGAAAGAGCTTCTTCATCGCATCCGTCGGTCCAAACCTGCTGACCTTTTTTACCTACAATAATTGCAGTACCAGTATCCTGACAGAAAGGAAGTTTCCCTTTTGCTGAAACTTCAGCATTTCTAAGGAAAGTTAAAGCTACATATTTATCATTTTCACTAGCTTCCGGATCAGAAAGGATTTTAGCTACTTGTTTCTGATGCTCAGGACGCAACATAAAAGCTACATCACGGAAAGCAGCATTTGCAAGCATAGTTAAGCCTTCAGCATCTACTTTCAGAATTTCCTTTCCTTCAAATTCACTTACAGATACATGATCTTTGGTAAGTAAGTAATACTCAGTTTCATCTTTTCCCATTGGGAACGGAGCCTGATACTTAAACGGGGGTGTTGCCATATCTTTATTATTTTTAAATAAAATTCGTGCCACAAAGATACTAAAAAACTCTTCTAAGGAATTTGATTAAAGGATAATTCTTCTTAACCGGAGTAAAAAGGAATATAAAAATCTCATAAATAAACACATAACACTTTTTAACCTTGATTTTTCATTTCTGAAGCAAACTTATAAGGAGGTTTTCTGACAATACGTTTTACTTTTTAAGTTAAAGAACTGATTATAAGCTGCGGAAAAATTAGTTTCACCCCCTATAATAACAAAAAATGCCACCTGTTTTTCCGCAAAGGAAACAGATAGCATTTTCGTTGTATATCGGTCAGAGAATCTGGAGAATCAGATTAAAGTCCTGGCTTATTACAGATTCATATTTCGTTTATCATTAAGCTAAATGACCAATTCTATTTATCAGTTCATTGCCCAGAACAGTTTTATCGTCAATATGCTTCAGAACAGCTGTTACAAAAGGATTGCTTTCAAAGACTCCTCTTACCTGCTCAAAGTCCTGTTCCTTTTCTTCACGTGAACCGTCGGCGCCAAATCCTGTCATCGATGATAATGAGAATTCCTTTTTAGCATCGGCATAAACCATCTTGTCCAATCCAATAACAGCTTCTTTCCACTGATTAACAATATTAATAATATCCTGAACAGTTATGTCATCCGGATTCAGTTTATAGAATTCCTGTATTTTATTATATGCCCAAGTCCATTCATAAGTATAATAGTTTTGGTGCATTGTTTCAAAAGAGGTATTCATTTCATCCAGACGGTTAATATCTCCGTTCTCAATTCCATCCAATAGTTTATCTACCTCACTTTTTGGAGCAATTAATCCGGAAACATCTACCCATTCTCCTAAACCGATTTCGGTATCCGGTTTTAAGCGAGCACGAATCTCTTCACAGTTTTGGAAGTCAACACCTTCAAGTCTCTTTATTATTGAGTTACCCAGGAACTTTTGTATTGCAATCTCATAAAAGCCAATACCCTTATTCAAAGAGCTGTTCTTTATCTTGGCACTTTGAAATGAATAAATTTCGGAAGTTTCACCAGATACACGTTTCAGTTCTTTCAGAATTTCTCGTCCTTTGAACATTTTCTGAATGGTATACGGACTAAGTAGATTATAATTAATATAATCGAGTTTATTAGGATCTTTACGTTTATCACGTTTCGGCCATTTCTGAGCATCACGAATGGTTCCTACACTTCGCAAATTAACTCCAGGAACCAGGTATGTAGTATTTCCCTGCTCTATCAGATAAGAGAAAGGAAGGTTTGAAGTATCGGCATGATTAACATGACGTCCCATCACTAGTGAGAAAGCTCCTACACGTGCCGGCCACAGGATATATGAATCGGAAGTAGTTTTTGCTCCGCGTTCTAATGTTCCCTGATGGATTGGTCCGAGTTTATACATGTGATTACTCTGGTTAGAACCTGACCCCGCATTCATAAACGAGAACATACCCGCAATAAGTAATGTAGATTTATGATGGGTAACAGTAAACGGTCCGGCAAAAATAGCACAAGCTTCACCATTCTCCCCCTGACAGTTGCTAAAAAACAAAGAATCGGAAGCAGAATAGTTATGTCCCAACTGACAAGCCTGACCAACAAAACAGCGACTCAGCATTGTTCCGTCATCTACATGAGAACCAGAAGATATTATAAAGTCTTCACAGATTACTCCATATCCAATGTGAACCGGTGCATCTGCATTACTGTTTATGCTACCATTTTTTAAACGGCAGGTACCTTCCATATAACAATAATCGCCAACACGAACATTTTTGATGGATCCTGTATTAACAATCATTACATGAGAACCAATTGCTCCTTTATCAGAAGCGTGTTTGTTGGAATAGAAGTCTGTAATTTCCTTAATACGGTTAATCAGTTCCGGACGATGACGGTAAAGAGCCAGGATATATGCCTGATGTGCTGAAAGCTTATCATTAATCAATACTTCACGACCGCCGGTTTCATTAAGTACTGCAACCTCTACCCCATTACCAAACTTACTTAGTCCATCGACCAGGATAATATCTACATTTTCGATAAATGTATGGTCGCCTATCTCGTAGTTTGCAATATAATTCTGAATATTTTCAATGCAACAACAATCACCAACAGTTACATTATGCAGAGTAACATGTCTTAATCCTGCATGTTTCTTTATTCCACCTTTTAAGGTAAACTCGCCATCAAATGATCCCAGCTTAACATTTCCCGAAAAGCGGGTATGATGAACATAAGCTGTATTAAAATCTGATGAAACAAGCACATTGTTCCAATCGTCGGCCAAGCATGACTGACTTTTCAACTGAAGAACTTCATCTTCAGTGAGTATTCTATACGCTTTCATAAAATTATTTAGATTGTATTATTAAATTCGCTTATTCATCCGATTCTTCGTCGTACATCTGGAAAAGGAAATCATTATATGGGAATCTCTGCACATGCAGTTCCTTAACCTTTTCATACAATAAGTCTTTCAACTCATCAATATTTTCTTTCTCACGGGCAGAGATAAAAATACAGTTCTTATTGAGTTTAGCCATCCATGTACTTTCCAGTTCGTAAAGAGTTCTATTCTCTTTTGTCTTTGGAGTAAGATCATCCTCTTCTTTCTTGATATAAGTATACGCATCTACTTTATTAAAGACAAGAATACAAGGTTTCCCACCTCCACCAATATCATTGAGAGTTTTGCTTACCACTTCAATCTGTTCTTCAAATCCCGGGTGAGAGATATCAACAACATGCACTAACAAGTCGGCTTCTCTAACTTCATCCAATGTTGATTTAAAGGATTCAACCAAATCTGTTGGCAATTTGCGGATAAACCCAACGGTGTCTGAAAGCAGGAAAGGAAGATTATTAATAATCACCTTACGTACAGTAGTATCGAGTGTGGCAAAAAGTTTATTCTCTGCAAAGACCTCACTCTTGGCCATCAAATTCATTAACGTTGATTTTCCTACGTTTGTATATCCAACCAATGCCACACGAATCATCCTTCCACGATTCTTTCTCTGAGTAGCTTTCTGCCTGTCTATTTCTACCAATTGCTGTTTAAGAAGAGACATTCTGTTAAGGATAATACGCTTATCCATTTCGAGCTGTGTTTCACCCGGCCCACGAAGTCCTACAGAACCTCCCTTACCACCACCGGAGCTACCACTTTGTCGTTCCAAGTGAGTCCATAAACGAGTTAATCGTGGCAACATGTATTTGTACTGTGCCAGTTCTACCTGCGTCTTTGCATTTGCTGTTTGAGCACGCATGGCGAATATATCAAGAATCAGTGAAGTACGGTCGAGTATCTTCACTTGCAGTTCAGCTTCAATATTACGAAGTTGTTTCGCAGACAGTTCATCATCAAAGATGACCATCCCTATTTCTTCATTTTCGGTAATATACTCTTTTATTTCCTGCAATTTCCCCTTTCCCACAAAGGTTACAGAGTTTGCAGTATCCAGTCTTTGCGTAAATTTACGCACCACCTCCGCCCCTGCCGTCTCGGCAAGAAAAGCAAGTTCCTCAAGGTATTCATTCGTTTTTCTCTCATCCTGTGTCTGGGTGATCAGAGCAACCAAAACAGCCTTCTCTGTTTGCGCTTCGGAAATAACAAATTCTTTCATCTTATTTATTTATAAATGTGCGCAAATATACATATTCTATGTGAAAAACCTGTACATTTGTTTTTTATTGACACTAAATTTTAGTTTTATGAATACTTTTTCTTTCGTAAGGAATCAAACAGTTGGAATCACTCTCACTTTTTTAAGTGTTACAATGAATAGCTTTTCTCAGATTAACAGTCATCAGCTAAATATTAATCTTACAGCTATACAGAAGAAATCAAATCTACCTGGATTTGCTGTCGGAATTATTAAAAATGATTCGATTATCTTTTCCGAAGGATATGGATTTGCCGATCAGAAAAAAAGGCTGCCATATACTCCGGAGACTATTCAGCCAATAGCTTCGGTTAGTAAAACCTTCATCGGATTTGCATTAATGAAGGCTGTAGACCTTGGCTATTTTACTCTCGAAACAGACATAAACGAAATACTACCTTTTAAGATTATTAATCCCAATTATCCAAAGGACAAAATTAAAATCAAAGATCTTGCAACTCATACATCAGGCCTGATTGACAATGATACAACATATATTAAAGCATATTGTTTAGGAACTAAGCCATCGATGGAATTAAAGACCTTTTTAGAGAATTACTATTCAGTAGGAGGAGAATATTACTCAAAAGCTAATTTCGGAAACTCCGAAGCAGGAAAAGAATATAAATATAGCAATATTGCAAGTTCGCTGGCAGCTTACCTTATTGAAATCAAAGCTGGAATTCCTTTTTATGAGTTTACAGATAAATACATCTTTAACCCAATGAAGATGAGCAAGACTTCATGGTTTTATAATGAGAAGCCTGATTCAAATTATGCTTTACTTTACGAGGTTAACAAACAATCATTGCCCATTTACAAAGAACTTCTAAACAAAGATAAGAGTCTGAAATCTTATTCATGTATAACTTATCCGGATGGTAGTCTGAAAAGCTCTGTCAGCGATCTACTAAAGTATCTGAGAATAATGATAAAAGGGTATTCCAACAACTCGGACTTACTTACCCCGGAATCATTTAAAAAGCTTTTCGAGAAACAATATAATGATAACAATATGCCGGTGAGTCCGTCAGAACCAAACAGAGCTATTTTCTGGGCATACAACAGAAAAGGTAAACTATCTCACAACGGAAGCGATCCTGGTGTAACTTCATTTATATCCTTCGATCCTAATACTAGAGTAGGTAAAGTGCTACTTATAAATACTCAAATAGAAGGAGATGATAATATTAGGACGGTAGAATTCTGCAAACAGATTATAATGGAAATAGAAAACTTCGAGAAAGGACTTTAATAAAAGCATCTTCTTGTAGCAAAAGAAGTCTGCCATCTGAAATACATTCAAAAAGAAAAAGAGATTATCTATCACAGATAATCTCTTTTATATTTATGTAAAGTCAAAACTAATAGACAGTTTTACTACCTATTCAATTATTTATTTGCAGGATGTGGGGTAGTTGTTGAACGAACATCCCAGAACATTTTTGAATAATAGTTATTTGTTTTATCCTGCAGATTAGCTACAGCTGCATCAAAGCTTGTTTTATTCAGTGTACTTTCATTTGTAGGATACTTCACACGTGAAATAATATCACCTTTAGTCTCTGACAATGTTGTGAACTGAAGTTTTGTGCCAGCAGAAACATAAGAAAACTCTCCTGGTTTCAATATCTGAGTTGGATAACCTGTACGACGATATTCAGTCCATGCTTCTGTACCGTTCATATAAAGATCAATATACTTTTGAAGAGCTACAGTTTCAGCATTTACTGTACCTTTTACAGCTGTAATATATGATTCCAATGTTGCAGAGTTAACAGTTGTACCATTCAAACCACTCCAATATTGAATAGATGCACGTACACCAGCTTCATATTCAGCAGCAGAGTATCCTTTGTATTCTGAAAGAATGAACTGAAGTTCGGCATAAGTCATCAAAGGAACTGAGAAATCTGCACTTATACACAATGGTGGATTTGCATACCAGCTTGGAGCAGCATTACGCATTGCCGATTTAACGGAGCTACTAGGAATACCATAAGGCATACCAAAGTACTGACCATTACGAGGTGTAGTATAAATAGGCAAACGAGGATCCTGCACACCAGCCCAAGGGTGAGTTTTTGCATTAAGAGTATCAGCCTGTCCTTTTAGAATATCAGCGAAAGGTTTAGCAATAGTAAAGTCATTTCTACTATCTTCAAAATATCCACGGTAGAACTGACATTGTTCAGGAGCTGTAGTTGAATACTTATATACTGCATTGTCTGCATTGCTAGTAAATACTCCACTAGTCAAAGCTTCAGCAATGTATTTCTTCCAGTTTGAATCAACTTTAGAAACATGGATAGCTAAACGACATTTCAATGAATTAGCAAATTTCTTCCATTTTGAAGCATCGCCATCAAAAATACGATCACCACCATTGAAAGCAACATCACTTTCATCAATCATAGCAACAGCTTCAGTTAATTCCTTAATCAAGTCTGTATAAATATCTTTCTGACCATCATACTTTGGATAGTAAACTCCTTCATTTAGCTTTGAAGCTTCTGAATATGGTATTGCTCCCCAAGTATCTGTCATTACCTGATAAAGCCAAACTTTAAGAATTCTTGCAGCAGCAATCTGATTATTATTGTTACCGTAAGACGCCATTGTTGGAGCTGTTGCAGCATCAGTATTAAGACTAATTACTTTATTTAAGTTAGCCTGACATGTGTACAATTGATTGAAATAATTATTGTTCACACTTTCACGAATCTGATAACGATCTTCTTCTGTATAGTTTCTCTGAGCCCAGTATTGGCTGTAAACTAAACATTGACGGCCACTAAACCAGTTATCAAATACATAATCCATTATCTTTTTCTCTGTACCAGCCATGATCATGTTTGATGGCACGTCGACTGGGTTATTAGGATCCGTATTAACGCTTTCCATTTTTTGGCAAGATACTGCCCCAATTGATAAGCTAAGGATCAATAATAAATATAATATTTTTTTCATAATCTACTTCTATTAAAATTTCAAACTAAAGTTCAAACCGTAGTTAGCGACTGAAGGCAAAGCACCACCTTCTACCCCTTGAATATTACCAGAGCTTGTAACAGCTGCTTCCGGGTCAAAGTGTTTAACATCTGGTCCCCAAACAGCCAAGTTACGTCCGTAAGCTGCTACGCGGAATGATTTGATAAAATATGACTTCTTCAAAGGAATTGTATAACCAATGTTTATTTCACGTAATTTCAAGTAATCAGATTTGAATACATCTTGTGCAGCCGGACCTGTATAGCATTGAACACCATAAGTTTCTGCATCAATTCTATTTGTATTTACTGATCCATCAGCCAATACACCTTTTAGTAATACACCTCCACCATCAGATATAGCTTCACGGATATTTATACCTTTTTCATTTATAGCAGCTGTTTCCTCAAGCATACCAGAATACATACCCCACATATAAGAAGTAGAGAAGAAATGACCACCTTTTGAGAAATCAAGCAATACACTTAAATCAAAATTCTTGTAGTGGAATGTATTAGTCCAACCACCTGTAAAGTCTGGATAAACTTTTCCAATATTTTGGTTACCAGAAGTAGAAGCATAGGTTCCATCTGCATTGATTACTTTATTTCCTTTGTCATCATATACAAAGTCTGTACCCATAATAACTCCGTATTCTTTTCCTTCAATAGCACCAATTTCAACTTTAAAAGGAGCACTAGCTAATTTATAGTATGTTACTCCATCAACTAATTTCTTAACTTTGTTTTTATTAGATGCCAAAGCAAGTGATGATTCCCAAGAGAAACTAGAAGTTTTTACAGGAGTTCCGTGAAGTGACAATTCGATACCTTTATTACTCATCAAACCAGAGTTTACAACTTTGTAATTATATCCGGATGTACCAGTTATTGATAAAGGAATAATCTGATTTTTTGTTTCACTTGAATAGAATGTTGCTTCAAAACCTAAACGGTTGTTCAAGAAAGACATTTCAAGACCAGCTTCATAAGAATTTGTAGACTCTGGTTTCAGATTACTATTCTTCAAAGTAGTACTTAAGATGTACCCTGGAGTTGAAGTAATGTTAGTATATTGAGAATATGTATCAATTACTTGATATGGATCAGTATCATTACCTACCTGAGCATAACCTAGTCTTACTTTACCAAAGCTAATCCAAGGAGTTTTATCCTTCAACAATTCAGAGAATACAAAACTACCTGTAACTGAAGGATACATATAAGAGTTATTGCCATTTGGTAATGTTGAAGACCAGTCATTACGTAAAGACATATCTAAATAATAGGTACTCTTGTATCCAAATGTTGCATTTGCAAATACAGAACTAATAGATTTCTTTCTTAAATAGTTGTCTGATTTTGCAGGGTTAACAGAGTTCTTTAAGTTATAGAACAAAGGAATTGCTAAACCACCATCTGTTTCACCATGTACATACTCATATCTACGATTCATAAAGTTTGAACCAACATTCGCATCAAATGAGAAATCGTTCATGAAACGAGTATTGTATGACAACATAAATTCATGGTTGGTTTCAACCTGTTGACGAGACATTTCAGAGTAGCGAGATTGTTCCTGAGAATAAACTGCATTACGCTCATATTGTTTATCAACAAAGAAATCAACATTTGCTTTATACTGGAACTTTAAGTTATCCAGAATTTTATAGCTCAATCCAACATTACCATAAATACGGTTACGTGAATCATTTTCATAATTCATATAACGTGACCAATATGGGTTATTGCTATACATTGGAGTTGCATCATCCCATCCTGCACGGTTCCAGGTTACCTGATGTCCGATTGAGTTCATATACATACTCTTCAACTCTTCCATATCAAGTTCACGATGTCCCCATTGAATGAATTTCTGCATAACGTTGTTATCACCATATCCGGTTTCTGAACGTCCTTTTGCTCTTGAATTAAAGTAAGTAACGTTAGTAAATACTTCCAAACGTTTATCTGCACTTATGGTAGAAGCAGCGACATTGAAAATATTCTTTGTTAAAGAACTGTTAGGCATATAACCAGTTAGATCTGAATTTGTATATGATATACGTGCATTCGCTCTATCTGATGCCTGACTTACAGCAATGTTATTAGTAAACGAAACACCTGTTTCGAAGAAATCATCGATATCATGTTTAGGAGCATTCCATTTAGAGGTTGTTGGATTTCCAACTTTTCCACCATCTTCCCATTTAGCTAAATCAAGCCATGAAACAAAATCTTGACCTTCGTATTTATCACCCCAACTTTCGTCAGTAGCCATATCTGGATACAAATAATTCTTCCCGTTGATCGTTACATCTTCGAATCCATAACCACCACCATATAATTTTTGCATCTTTGGCAATTTATTCACAACTTCTAAACCTATAGAAGAGTTGAATGTAACACCATATCCATCACCTTTTTTACCTTTCTTTGTAGTAATCATAACAACACCATTTGTTGCACGAGAACCATAAAGAGCAGAAGCATTAGGGCCTTTCAATACAGAGATATTTTCAATATCGTCTGGGTTAAGGTCCTGAACCAGGTTACCATAGTCATAACCACCGGCACCTCTTTGAGTGTCTGTACTATTATAGTCTGTACCTTCAATAGGCACACCATCAATAACAAATAATGGCTGGTTATTTCCAGAGATTGATTTTACACCACGAATGATTATCTTAGAAGAACCACCCATAGAACCAGATCCACCTTGAATCTGTAATCCAGCAATTTTACCTTGCAATGAGTTAACCGGGTTGCTTACACCACCACGAGCTTTCAACATTTCATCTCCGGAAATCTCAGAGACAGCATATCCCAAAGCTTTCTTTTGACGAGAAATACCTAAAGCCGTTACAACGACTTCATCAACAACTTGCGCATCAGATGCAAGAACAACTTTCACAGTTGGTTTAACAGCAACTTCTGCAGATTTCATTCCAATAAATGAAACGACTAAAGATTTTGCTGAACTTGGAACATTAAACAGCGTAAAATTACCATCAACATCACTGATAGTTCCAACAGTTGTACCCTTCACTAGAATGGAAGCTCCAACAACAGGTTGCCCATCCTCTTGCGAAATAACAACTCCTGTTACTTTTTGATTTTGGGCGGTTACTAGACCAATACCTACAAAAAGGCATGTCAATAACAGCATTAATTTTCTTTTCATAAATTCACTAATAAAGTTAAACTTCATAATTACACTTACTTTACTCTAACATTTTGCAAAGTTATTAATAATTTGCAAATAAAAAACGATTTCTCTTAAATATGCTAATATTTATTCCATTTTGATACAAAATAATATATATAATATCATTTATACCGTTTTTAGTCACTAAAACTATCAATTTACACACAGGTTAAAGTTCTTTAAGTTTTCAATATGTCAGATATTTAATATTATTACCATCAATATGATTAATTATACAAAATATATAGACCAAATTAACAAAGAAACTGATAGACAAAAACATCAGCAAATAGACAAATATATTATTGAGTTGTTATAGAAATAAGATAGCCATATATATACCATATATAGATACTTTCAAGACATATCATCTATCATTATTTTATAGATAATAAGTAATAAATATTATTTTAAAAAGAGTAATTAAAGAAGATTATTAAGAATTTAGAATAATTAAAAAGGAAAGAATCGCAATTGTTAAAAAGTAAATAGTGATATAAAAAAAAGAGAGATTACCTTAAAGGTAATCTCTCTCCATTTATATTATGTTCTGGATTTTATCTAGTACCACCAGCCCACCATACAGGCTCAGTGTATACATACTGACCATCACCATACGCTTCTTTCACATTTGGATTAGCCAATGTATCATCAGATCCATAAGGGCAACGAAGTGGGAATTTACCAGTATTAGTTAATGTTACATAGTTTTCACCCAAAGCTTTCATACGACGAATATCATTATATGATTCTGTAGCTTCACCAGAAGCACCCCAAAGAGCAATATACTTTTGGTTCATAACTTCTTTCAAAGCATTAACAGTAAACAATGGTTTTACATTAGTTTCAAAATATGCTTCAGCTTGTGCGGTTGTAATTGCGCCAGCTGAAATATCCTGAAGACCACCATAACCTAAAACTGTAGGTGCATTCATTGCTGCAGTAACTGATTTCTCTGTATTTGCAATTGCAGCAACAACAGCTTGCTTCAACACACCCTCAGCTTCATTAGCTCTATTCAGGCGGCAAAGTGCTTCAGCTTTCAAAAACAAAAGTTCATGATAACTCATCAACATTGTTGGAGCTAATTGAGCATATACATAAACAGAATATGAATAATAGTTCTGACGTTCTGTAGGAGCACCATTTGGCGCTAATCTAAACTTAGCATCCCCTGGAACCAAATGAGCCCATGAACTTGGATTATAATAAACTCGGCTAATACGTGGATCTTTACGAGCTGCTAACTTATCATACATACTCTGACTTGCAGAAATTGCATCACGGCTCCACTCAAAGTCAAATAATGGATTCAAGTTACTTGCACTATAGTGATCAAATGCAGCTTGATCATCAATAGAAGCAAAAGATTTATCTACGTATTCAATAACCTTTGCCATATCAGCAGCCACATTAGTTGAACGTTTCATTAAACGCATTGTATAACGAGCTTTCAAACCATATGCTAACTTCAACCATTTTGCTTTATCACCAGTGTAAAGCAAATCAAAACTACCTGGAGCTGTTTTATCACCTTGTGGCAAATCAACAATAGCATTATCAAGAAGCTGCATTATCGTTTTATATACATTCTCCTGAGAATCAATTTCCGGGTTCATATATTGAGGTTTGCCATTACTCAAATCTGGAAGTGCAGCCTGAGTGTAAGGAATATCACCGTAAGCATCAGTTAATATAGCCGAATTTAAAGCAGCCATAACTTCAGCCATACCTTTAGTTGTATAATTACCTTCTTGTTCACCACCTTCGGAACATTTTTTAATAACTATACGTGCATTCTTCAATGAAGAATAGATATTTCCCCAAACATTATTAAATGTAGAAGATGCAGAAGGTTCATTTTGGCGAATTTCAGCATTATATAATTGATTGTATGTACCAACTTCGTTTTCAACGTATGCTGAAAAATAAGTATTCAAATCGCCACCAACATTATTGAAAGCTGTAGATGTAATTACATCAGCTAAAATAAATTTCGATGGAACATTTGTTGTGTGATTTACATCTTTATTAATGTTATCCATTACATCTTCCGAGCAAGACGCTAACACAACAGAAAGCATCGCTGTAGATAAGAGGCCTTTGGATATATTAAATTTAAATATTGATTTCATATTATTTCTTTCTTTAGAATTTAACAGTAAAACCTAAACCATAGCTGGAAGATCCCGGTAAAGAAAAACGCTCAAATGCACCAGCCATATTATTATTACCTTGAGAAGCTTCTGGATCAAGTCCTTTAAGTTCAGACCACAACAAAAGATTTCTTGCAAAGACATTCATAGTAACACCTAAATTCGGTTTAGCCCAAATAGGATAGCTCAATGAAATCTCACGCAACTTAAGGAAAGATGTATTGAAAACCATTGATTCAGAAATGCCATTCAAATTAGAAAAATATGTTTCGGCATTACTACCACTAATCATAATGTCATTTTTAGCATAAGTAGTTTTTCCCAAAGCATCTGTTCCTGTAACTTTCACTGCATCACCACCATCAAACAGGAATGATTCAGCTTTACGGAAATCTGCTGATTTTTTACTTACACCATAAAAATCAAGCATTCCGGCAGTACCACCATACATCTGACCACCTTGTTTCCAATCCAACACTGCTGACAAACGGAATTTGTGGAATTCTAATGTAGTATTAAATCCAACGCGGAAGTCAGGAGCAACAGTACCAAGGACTTTTTCCTCGCCAGCCTGAGGCATACCATCTTCATCTACTACAATTTTACCTTCATCATTTCGCAAGTAACCAACACCATAAATTACAGGGAATTTAGAACCAATACCGGCACGAATTTGCGGTTCAACAAAACCTCCAAGGAAAATACTGTTTACACCTTCAGCCAATTCGTCAACATAGTTGTCAATTTTAGCAAAGTTAACACCAATGTTCCATTTCAAGTTTCTTGTATCAATAGCTTTAATATCAAGAGTTACTTCGTGTGAATTAGTGTGAATAGAACCACCATTTGTAACAAATGCACTGTAACCTGTTGAAGTAGCCAAAGGCACATCAAAAATCTGGTCTTTAACATTTTGGCGAGAATATGTATAACTCAAAGAGAATAATCCATTAAAGAATGTCAAGTCAGCACCAAGTTCATATGATTTAGTGTTCTGAGGTTTCAAAGCAGGATCATATATAGTAGAATATGGAGTATATGCCACAACACTACCAATTGGATAAGTAATTGGAGTTCCAGAAGAGAAACCACCACCATAAGTAGGAGTAGTATAATAAGAATCATAATATGTTCCAGCCTGACCAACTTCAGCATAAGAAGCGCGCAACTTACCCCATGTTAAAACATCATTCTTCAGAGACTCTAGTTCTGTGAATATAAAGCCGAGTGATACTGATGGATAGAAGAATGAACGATTGTTACGAGGCATTGAAGATACAACATCATTACGACCTGTAGCACTGAAATACAACATATTCTTATATGTAAGAGATAAGTTAGCAAATGTACCTACTGTACGAGACTTTCTATATGATTCAGAAGCCTGATAAACAGAAGCATTGCTAATATGATTCCAACCGCCATAATTAAAATCGGATCCGTATGATTCGTAAAACTTCTTAGTTTTATGAACAAATTCGTTACCAACTAAAGCATTCAAATTTAATTCTTCATTAATATTCCAATCAAAGTTTGCAGTTAGCAAAGAGTTTGTTTCATTGATAGTATACCCATAATGATCAATTGACCCCTTACCATTAGCATGTCCATAACCCCACAAATCAGTATAATTAGTTGTATACGCATCTGTTCCTAACTGGTATTTTAAATCTAATTTTTTATCGTCAGATCCAAGCTTAGTAGTGTATTTTGCATAAACATTACCAAAGAAGCGTTGTGAGCGTTCTGAAAACTTATTATTATTGATAGCCCAATATGCATTATCAAATCCACCTGTTCCACGATAATTATTCTGAGTATAAGGATCACCCTCTGCATAATATGGTATTCCAGCTAAATCATAGCTTGCTGGTGCAGGAAAAACTGTTGCAACAATACCATTATTAGCTCCTGATTGCTTTGTAATTTTTGATGTTACAAAATTACCATTAAAACCAGTCATCCAGTTTTCATGAAGTTTAGCTTCAGCAGACATTTTTGCATTATAACGATCTAAACCTGTAGAAGGTACAATACCACTTGTAGTCGTATTACCTAAAGAGAATGAATAGTTGCCTTTTTCAAATCCCTGTGCAATATTAATATTATTACTCCAAGTAGAACCTGTTTCAAAAAAGTCACCTACATTATCATAAACCTTAGGAGCAACCCATGGGTTTAAACCAGCCTTGGCACGTTGAGGTACATAATACTGACCTTGATGTTTTCCATCAGCCTGCGTAAATTCATTATCTGTATTTCCTCCGTAATTAGCATCATTTGCTAAATCTGAAATTTTACAGCCCCATGACTTAGAATTTGAAGGATCATATGCTCCACCTGTTCCCTGAGCAAATTCCTTTTGCAAATCGGGAGTTACAGAAAGAACATCGAAAGAAAGGTTAGTGTTGAATGTAATTTCAGGTTTACCTTTTCTTGCGCCTTTACCACTCTTTGTTGTAATAATAACAACACCATTAGAAGCACGCATACCATAAAGTGCAGAAGCAGCCTGACCTTTAAGGATATTAACACTTTCAATATCATTAGGATCAATATCCACCGAACGGTTAGCAAAGTCAGCACCAGTTACAGAGTTACCAGTATCAATATCAGAAGTAGAAGCGATAGGCATTCCATCAACAACGTACAATGGAGTATTATCTCCAGTGAATGAACGAGATCCACGGATAGTCATTTTAGCAGAAGCACCTGGCATACCTGAAGAAGGAGCAATTTCAACACCTGAAACTTTACCTTGCAATGCAGAAGTAACACTAGTACTTGCAGCCTGAGTTAACTGATCAGCCTTTACATCCTGAGCAGCATATCCCAATGCTTTTTTCTCACGGGTAATACCCATAGCAGTAACAACAACCTCTTCCATAACCTTTGCATCAGATACAAGAGTTATTCTAAGATTTGGTTTAATAGCTACTTCACTTTTTTTCATACCTATATAAGATACGATCAACAACTTTGCAGAACTTGGAATGTTCGTCAAAGTAAACTTACCATCCATATCGGTAGAGGTACCTATAGTTGTACCTTTAACCAACACTGATGCACCTATTACAGGCAACCCATCTTCTTCAGAAAGAACAACACCAGTTACTTTCTGATTTTGGGCAGTTACCAGACCTATGCCAACAAAAAGGCATGTCAATAACAGCATTAATTTTCTTTTCATAAATTCTCTCTTAAAGTTTAACTTTACATTATTTTGTTTCTTTAATCTAACAATTTGCAAAGATATCAATAAATCTAAAAATAACAACCATTTTATTTAAAAAACCTTGCAATTATTACAAATTGTTATTTAAAAGCACCAATTAATGCTAATCAACATCTAAAACGCTCTTAATTTTCCTAAAATACAGATACAATCATAGCAATATGGATAAACAAAATGTGATTCAATTGACTGGTTTTGATATTTATCGATAAAATATTCGACAAAAATCCATCTTTTTGACGATTTTACTAAATATTAATCAAGAATAGTTAATCAAAAATACAAACAACAACTTAAGCACCTCAATAAATTACAAATTTTAATAAAACAGCATCTATAAATAGCATTTTAAAAGATAATACTACATATAGATTAACATTTTTCCCATTATTAAATGGATGCTAATGAATTTAGTACTTATAGATAGCAACTATAAAAGCAATTCAAGACCTCCATTGGCCAGATTAAATTAATACATTTTTCATTTCTCCAAGACTTTGTATCAGTTTAAACAACTTCCACTTTTAACCAACAAGTGCTGATAATAAGGAACATCTGTCTTCAATTAGCCATTAACATCATTAAATAAATTATTCCTCTATAAATAAAACCCATTGGCGAATGGCTGAAATTTATTCTTGAATGGTTATAAAATTCACGCTGCACTTTTATTAAACTCATGCCAAAATGTACTTTAAATCCTACCGGAGTTTCTTTTTTGAAAAACATCCATCACTCCCTCACCTTTTGCATATAAAGTTCTGATTAATTGATATATAAAGAGTAATATCTTTAATTTAATCCATCACTTTACCATCACTTTTCAGTTCATCTCTCACCATTTCTAATCATTTTTTGCTATTTTTTGTTTCCCAGACAACTAACAAATCATGAACATAGTATGCTACTCTAAAAAAAAATCATTCAAAAATAGCTGATAGGCATCGAAAAAATGAGGGTAGCTCTATTTTGTGATGGTTTTGTGATGGTTCGGAATACTACCATCACCATATATAATATTGATTTACAATGGAGTGAATAATATTAGTGAGGGAGTGAGGGATGATTTTAAAAGCATTCTTTGAGAACATAGAAACAGCAATAATTGGAAACAAACTCTTAAGAATGCAAAGTAAAGCTTGTCTTTAAGTGGTCTATACACAAAAAGGAGATACCTTCCGATATCTCCTTTCTATTATAAATAAAAAAGTATTCTACTATAATGGATTTTGAACCATTTTAGGATTAGCATCCATTTCGGCCTTTGGTATTAACCATTCCCATTTTTTATCACCAGCAGCAACATTCAATACTGATGCCTGACTTGCAACATGATTAGCTCCTGTTCTATCCAAAGGAAGATTTAATCGCTTAAGATCAAGGAATCGGAATCCTTCTCCCCAAAGTTCAACCCGGCGTTGAATCATAATTTCATCAATTAAGCCCTGTCCTGTTTTAGTTGATTTCACATAAGATGGATCCCTATTAACAGCCAAAGTATAAAGTGCATCTTGCGCTTTAGCAGCTTCACCAGCTCTGGCATAGCCTTCAGCTTCAATTAAATACATCTCACCAGCACGCATATATGGAACATCTCCCACACTTGAAGTAAAATCAGCAACTGCAAATTTAGTATTCATATATGCATATTTCTTATAAGAAGAACTAGGCATAACCATAGATGTAGTCACAGGATGCCATATATTTTTACGAACATCTGTAGCTGTAATATTATTGTATAATAATGAATTTATGCACTTTGGGCATGTTCTAACAGCAGAAGCATTAAAGTTCCAAGACATAAAAGCAAAGTAATGATAAAAGTAAGTAGTTTGATCAGCAATCTGTATAGATCCCCACATCCATTCACCATTATCTGCGCTATTAAAGCCTGCCTGATAATCCTTATTAGACATCAACGAATAACCGGTTCTGGCTTTAGCTGCCATTTGGGCGGCATCACTCCACTTACCCTGAGTTAAAAGAACGCGCGCTTTTACACCTTCTGCCACATTCGCATCGAAATGAGATTTTGTTGCACGCGCCCTTGTTCCATCAAAAAGAGCAATTGCATCATCTAAATCTTTATTAATTTGAGTATAAACTTCTTCAACAGAAGCGCGAGGCTGAGGATCTGTTGTATTGATAGTCATAAGAGGAATACCAGCCTGAGAGTTATTACCAGCAGCATCGTAACGTTTAGCATAAAGTTGAACTAAGAAAAAATGCGCCCATGCTCTATAAGTCAAAGCTTCAGCCTTTATCATTTTTTTGTCTGTATCAGGACCAACCGCTGCATCAATATTATTAATAATCATATTTGAATTTTTAATAACCTGATACATAAAGTCCCAAGGATATTTATCCCACAGATAAGTATTACCACGATGAACAATCCATTTATAAACAGAATTAGCATACCATTGATTAACAGGAAAAACCAAATCTTCTCCCATTGCATCCATCGCAATCATCATTCCGCCAAAACCACCCATATCCTGGCTTTCTTCCCATTGAGAATACATTTCACGGTGTATTCCATTAACAGCTCCCCAAGCCTTTTCTGTCGTAGTAAACACATCATCTGACCCAATCTGATCAGTAGGCACAGTATCTAAATAATCTTCACTGCATGATATTAACGACAGAGAAGAAATAAAGAACAAAAAATATAGTATCTTTTTCATAATTATGCATTATTAAAATGTAACATTAAAACCTACAGTTAAAACCCTAGCCGGATTGTAAACATTTGAAGTTGTTCCAGAGAAAGATTCAAGAACATTCATTCCTTTTCGTGCAGAAAAATACATTAAATTTTCGCCACTTACATAAATTCGGGCATTTCGACCTTCAATTGCATGCATCCATGCCTTTGGGAAAGTATATCCTAAAGTAAGTGTTCTAAAATTCAAATAGTCACGACTAGTCAACCATCTTGAACTTGTACCACAAAAATCATTTGTTCTTGATGGGTCCATTCTTGGTACATCTGTAATATCTCCGGCTTTTTGCCAACGTTTCATCAAATCCACATGTTTAGCACCACCATAATTAGCACAAGACATTAAACTTGCATAATTTCCATCATAAACCTGACCACCTAAGCCATAGGAGAACATAAATGAAAGATCCCAATTCTTATATTTGAAGGTATTAGTAACACTACCTTCAAAATCCGGAGTAGACTTACCACAATATCCATAACGAGCATTATTAATATTAGAAGTAACAGTATCTTTGCCAATCACAAAAGAATTAGTACCATCAGTATTATCTGCATAGTACAATGCTTCACCATTTTCAGGATTAACTCCATACCATTGACGCAACCAATACTGATACATAGAATGACCTTCTGATAATTTCTTAGTTCCATTAATCATTTCTTTAGGCTTTCCATCTACACCCAAAGGCATTTTAGTAATCTTGTTTTTATTAGTCGCCCCAACAAAATCGACAGTCCAAAATAAATCTTTAGATTTCAACACATCAACTGAAACGGCAATTTCAAAACCACGGTTATACATTGTTCCGATATTCTTCCATACATTTTGAGTTCCGCTTGACAAAGGAAGAGGAACCTGAAATAATAAATTATCAGAAACACGATGGTAGAATTCTAAACTACCTCTTACTCTATTAAATAATTCATAATCAACAGCAATATCAAACTGCTTATTACTTTCCCATGTTAAATCATGGCTAGCTAAAGATGATTGCCAGTACCCTGGTTCTGAAGCATTGTTTATTCCTAAATTATATAATGCCTGATAAGCATAATATCCAATTCCGTTGTCATTTCCAATCTCACCATAAGAAGATCTTAATTTCAAAGTATTAACGAAAGAGTATTCTTTCATAAAATCCTCTTGATCAATTCTCCAGGAAGCACCAAATCCCCAGAATGTTCCCCAACGATTATCTTTGTGAAACTTAGAAGATCCGCTATAGTTTATATTAGCTGACAAGTAATACTTATCATTATAATTATACTCAACGTTACCAAGATAAGACTCACGAGTTAGTACATCCTTATATGAAGTTAAATCATTTGTTGTAGTGAAATTAATCAACTCATAGTTACCCGGAGCAATAAGACCTTGACGGAAAGCATATAAATACTTATATTCATAAGAGTTATTTTCGTGAATTGCTTTTACAGCTACATGATGAGTATTATTAAAAGTCTTTTCATAGCTCAATATCTGATTAAGATTCCAAGTCTGATTAGCTGTATTAGTTCTTTGTCCACGTCCTGCGGGAGCACCATCTCCTACCTTATTATTACTAAACTCTTCTGCTTTGTTATCATAATAATCAGCTGCAGCATTTAAAGTAAATTTAAAGCCATCCAGGAAACTAATTTCCGCAAAGGCTCTTCCCCCCAACGTTGTTCTTGTATATTCAAGATCATTCCATTCTGTTTCAGCAACAATATGTCTTCCTGAGCTTGCTCCTGAAGGTCTTGTTGAAGTATAATCATAAATCAAATTACCTTCTTCATCTTTAATATACGCACCAGTCGTTGCATCATGTTTATGAATTGGATAAATAGGCCCTATATAACGAGCAAAATAAAATGGATTCACATACCCAGTTGAATTATCTACGGTATTTGCAGTATTTGATTTAGAACGGCTTCCAGAAAGATTAATTCCAGTTCTTAAATAACTAGTAACTTTTGTCTCTACATTAGCTCTAGCCGACCAACGATCAAAATCAGATTTCATAATAAAACCCTTTTCATTCAAATATCCTAAAGACATGTAATAAGTAGTTTTTTCATTTCCACCAGAAATAGAGGTTCCATAATCTTGTCGAACACCTGTACGTTCAATAGCTCCAAACCAGTCCAAATCGTCTGCCCACATTAATTTTGCAGCAGAATTAAATGTCCCATCAGCAAGAACAACTTGATCATTAGCTACATTGTATGGATTCATATATAATTGTTCACCAATAAATCTATTTGTAGCCTCTTGTCCAGCAGCGGCAGCAGTCATAGCAGTTCCTGAAGCAGGAAACATATAACCATTTCTCATGGTTTCCCAAGAAAGTACCATAAAATCTTTTGCTCCGACTCTATTCATTTCAGGCAAAGCACGACTTATAACACCTGTTGAAGCTCTAAACTGAACAGTTGTAGCATCTTTCTTACCTTTTTTTGTGGTAATCATAACCAAACCGTTTGCAGCTCTTGAACCATAAAGAGATGTAGAAGAAGCATCTTTCAAAATAGAGATACTCTCTATATCATCCGGATTAATACTTGATATAGCTCCATTAAAAGGTACGCCATCAAGAATATATAGAGGATCGTTAGAAGCATTAATAGAACCAAAACCGCGAACACGAATATCAATACCAGAACCAGGCTGACCACTTGCCATATTTACAGAGACCCCAGGAGCGGAACCTTCTAACACGTTTGATACATTCGTAACCGGACGATTTACAATTTTATCGCTTGTTACAACAGAAGCTGCACCTGTAAATGAACTTTTCTTCGCAGTACCATACGCTACAACAATAACCTGATCAAGCACTTTTTCATCAGATTTCAGCACAACTTTCACACTTGGCTTTATTGCAACATCCTGAGTTTGCATACCGATATAAGACACCTGCAACATTTTGGCAGATCCAGGAACATTTGACAACACAAACTTTCCATCGACATCAGTAGTAGTACCAACTGTAGTTCCTTTAACCAAAATGGAAGCTCCAATAACAGGTGAGCCATTTTCCTCTGTAACGACGCCTGTCACTCTTTGATTCTGGGCAGTTACCAGACCTATACTTATAAAAATATAAGTCAACAACAACATTAATTTTTTCTTCATAAAATTCTTCTTAATGTTTGATTCAATATTAATATATTTTCACTTTAAAAGATTACAAATATATTAATAATATATAAACAAACAAGCCACAACTATAAAAAAAGTTTAAATATTTACATTTTAATACTATTATTGTTAATTCAAACCTATTCAAACAAACAAAATCAGTAAATATTTGCAAAATAGGACTATATATCTTACTTTTTGAAAGTTATAAAAACAGAATTATTATTATTATATGGATATTATAAAATTAATATGCAGTTAAATGTGGCTTTTTGTCAATATAAGAAGTATTTTCAATTTAAAAAAAAGTTGCATAAAACAAAATTAAGGATAAAAAAAATCCTTCTTAAAAAAAAGAAGGATAATAACATGAATAAATAATAAATATATGATTATATAAATAAAGGTATCTCAGACAGTGAATTTATCAAATAGGTGGGTTGAAAAGGATATTCATCCTTATGAATATTATTATAATACATCTGATGCATACCAATACCTTTTGCTCCAACAATATCAGCATCCCAGCTATCTCCTATCATCAGTGATTCCTCGAGTTGAGATTGGGTGGAAGACAATGCAAAATTAAAAATCTCAGGATACGGTTTATGAACATGAATATCTTCTGAAAGGATGACTTTCTCAAAATAATGAAAAATACCGGATGATCGCATCTTCTGAAACTGAAGCTCACGAAATCCATTTGAAAGAATAAAGAGGCGATACCTAGACGACAAATAATCAAGAGTTTCTTTTGCAAAAGGAACCAGCCCGCTCTTAGTAGGTATTACAGAAAAAAAATCATCAGAATACTTTTTTGCAAGTTTTTCATCGGGTACACCAACAGCTTCGAGCGGAAAAAGAAAACGCTGACGATTTAATTCTTCCTTACTTATTCTGCCATCACCATACTCAATCCAGAGTTCACTGTTCCTTTTTTGATATAGTTCATAAAAATGATCGAAAGAATCAAAATAACGTTCAAATCCATACTTATTATACATCTCTTGAAAAGTATCATTGGCATTGGCCTTAAAATTCCAAAGTGTATCGTCTAAATCAATAAATATACTTTTATACATAAATAATAGGTAATTCAAAAAAGGGGATTGTGCAATAACACAGTCCCCTAAATATTCTGTTTAAACTGAAGATATTACTTTACCTGAATTACCAGATACTTAGATACACTCCAGAATTCTTTTGGATTAGTAATTTGCAAAGTCAACTGTCCTTTTTCATCTTTTACTAATGAATAAGAATTTGCAGGATGATTAGTCAGAAGGTCTGCACGTTTTGAATAAAGCTTAATCTCTTTAGTAGTACGGATGTCAATTTCAGTAAAGTAGTCTTTATTAAAATCAGCAGTTTTAAGTACTTCACCACTCTTAAGAATCTTCTGAGCTTTTAATTCTGACTTAGTACCAAATACAAACCAAGCTGTATTGATTGTCTTGTCTTGTTCAGAAAGAGTCTTGGTCTTAGCTGTAGTTTCTTCAGTAAGAGTCTGAACGTTAGCGCTCAATCCGGTAACAGCTTCATCCAGTTCCTGAATGCGAATGTTTTTAGCAGCAAGTTCTGTTTGCAGTTCTTCAATTTGCTTTGTTTTTTGTTCTAATTCTGCTGTCAATCCTTCAACTGCTTTCTTCAACTGAGCAGAGCTATATTTACTGTTCTTTAGTTGAGATTGAAGTTTTGCGATCTGAGCTCTGCTAGCTTCCATTGTCTTTGATATAAACTGAATATCAGAAGCAATTTGTTCTTTTGCAGAAGCAGGATTTTCCGAGAGTTTTCCCTTTTGTAAATCTACGCGGTTTTCAGCTGCATTAATCTGACGAAAGCCTTCCTGAATTTCATTAAAAGTTCCCATCATCTCATCCAGCTCATTATTACGCTGAGTCAATTGCATTAAAAGAGAATCATTTTCAGACTTAAGCTTGTCATTTTCTACATTTTTTTTGCCATCACAAGAAGCCAACATGGCTACGCATAAAGATAAAAATAATAGTTTTTTCATACGTCTTTTGTTTTTTAGTGAAGCTATTTTATTTAAATTTCTAATCGTCAAGACCTGCTAGCACAATGACTATTTCGCCACGAGGGTCGACGTTTGTAAAGTGTTCTATTAACTCAGCCAATGTTCCACGCACTGTTTCTTCATACAATTTAGATATTTCTCTCGAAACAGAAGCTTTTCTCTCTATTCCAAAATATTCCCCAAACTGCGTTAGTGTCTTAAGCAGGCGATGTGGCGATTCATAAAAAATCATTGTACGAGTTTCACTCTGCAAAGACTTTAATCTGGTCATTCGCCCTTTCTTCTGGGGAAGAAATCCTTCAAAGCAAAAACGCTCATTCGGAAGCCCTGAAGAAACAACTGCCGGAACAAAAGCTGTTGCTCCGGGAAGACATTGAACTTCTATATCATTTTTTATACATTCCCTAACTACTAAAAAGCCAGGATCCGATATACCTGGAGTTCCTGCATCTGAAATCAACGCAACAGTTTCTCCACCCTTTATTCTATTAACAACGCTTTCCACCATTTTATGTTCATTAAACTTATGGTGAGACTGCATGGCGTTTTTTATTTCAAAGTGTTTAAGTAATATACCTGAGGTACGTGTATCCTCGGCTAAAATCAGATCTGCTTCTTTCAATACTTTAATAGCTCTGAAAGTCATATCTTCTAAATTACCGACTGGTGTTGGTACAACATACAATTTTGCCATGTTCAAATATATATGATTACATTTTTCACTCCTCATTAATAACAAGAGAAGCCAATCTTAATTTTATCATTTGCATATCAGCACAAATGTTCGATTGTCTCGCAAATGTAGAAAAAATAATATGCAAAACACAAAAAATGTATTATTTTTGTAGACAATTAGTAAACTAACACTAAAATTTTAATAAGTCAAGGCAAAATGGTAATATTTTCCGAAGATCAAATCTTAGAAACACGAAAGAGAGGCCGGATTGAGGTTATTTGCGGTTCTATGTTTTCTGGCAAAACAGAAGAATTAATCCGCAGATTAAAAAGAGCCAAATTTGCCAGACAAAGAGTAGAGATTTACAAACCAGCTATCGACATCCGATATTCTGAAGATGATGTAGTTTCTCACGACAGTAATTCAATATCTTCCACTCCCATTGAATCTTCTGCCAGTATTTTACTCTTTTCTTCAGATATTGACGTGGTAGGTATTGATGAAGCACAATTCTTTGATAAAGGGCTTGCTGATGTTTGCAGTAAATTAGCGGATAGTGGCGTAAGAGTTATCATTGCAGGATTAGACATGGATTATAAAGGAGTACCATTTGGTCCGATGCCCGATTTGTGCGCTATTGCCGACGAAGTTACAAAAGTACATGCTATCTGTGTAAAATGCGGCCAGCTTGCATACATATCACACCGTATCGTTAAAAACGACAAACGTGTTTTATTAGGAGAAAAAGATGAATATGAACCTCTTTGCAGGGAATGTTACAACAAAGCCCTGAAGGAAAGTACTGATTAGACCTTACATTAATAACTTAATATATGCTTGAAAAGAAAATCACATTCGACAGTTTTATACGTTTTATCTTTGGAGTAGCCATTGTTATTGGAATATTCTTTTTACTAGATAAACTAAGTGCTGTATTGCTTCCTTTTTTTATAGCCTGGCTTATAGCATACTTCATGTATCCGTTAGTGAGATTCTTTCAATATAAATTAAAACTAAAATACAGGGTTTTATCCATTATTTGTGCCTTATTAACTGTAGCTTCCGTAATAGCAGGCATCTTTACTTTGCTTGTGCCACCAATGATCGAGGAATTCGGAAAAGTAAATAATCTGATTATGACCTACATTTCCAATGAATCAAACATTAATGTCTTCCCACAGAGAATTGCTGATTTTATCAATCAAAATCTTGATGTTAAGGAGCTTAATAAAATATTCAGTACTGAGAACATTACCAATCTGACAAAAAATGCACTTCCCAAACTATGGAATCTATTATCTGAATCACTGGATATTCTATTCAGTGTTATCGCTTCTTTTATTATTCTTCTATATACGGTCTTTATACTTCTTGATTATGAAGCCATTGCAGAAGGCTGGATAGAATTTATACCAAGCAGATACAGACGATTTGCATCTAGCGTAATAACCGATCTGAAAAATGGCATGAACCGTTACTTCAGAGGACAGGCTTTGGTCGCTACGTGTGTTATGATACTCTCCGGAATAGGATTTCTTATTATTGGTTATCCATTAGCTTTAGGACTTGCTCTTTTAATTGGCGTATTATCTATGGTGCCTTATATGAAGGTTATTGCTTTGTTTCCGGCACTTATACTAGGATTACTGAAAGTAGCCGATACGGGAGAAAGCATCTGGGTTGTTTTAGGATCGGCATTATTAGTTTTTGCAATTGTTCAGGCAGTAGAAGATTCTTTTATCGTTCCTAAAGTTATGGGAAGAGTTACAGGACTTAATCCTGCTGTTATTTTACTCTCTCTTTCCATTTGGGGATCATTGCTTGGAATACTTGGTATGATCATTGCATTGCCTACAACATCTCTTATACTGTCATATTATAAAAGATTCGTAATACACCGTGAAAAAATTATCAACCCTGAAAACTCTGATAATCAGAGCAAAAAGGAAAACATAGAAAAATAGCTAGAAAATTTATACACGAAAAGTTTGGAGCGTAAAGAAAAAGCTGTATCTTTGCACCCGCTAAAGAGAACTAAACGAAATGATTCGCTAGCTCAGCTGGTAGAGCACAACACTTTTAATGTTGGGGTCTTGGGTTCGAGCCCCAAGCGGATCACAAGAAAGAACGAAAGTTCATCTCGATGTAGGAAACTCCTTGAATCATTGATTCAGGGAGTTTTTATTTTATACCTATCCCCTATCCTGCTTACACAGCTATCCAACTTTTTAGAACAAAAGTTATCAATAAAATTTTAACAGGTTACACAAAATAAAAACCTTCTCAAGAAAATTAAAAATCCACAAATTGATCTAGCAATCTAGCACCATCCAAATAACAAACTGACTATAAACATATTACCACCGCTAGATCAACCAAATTTGATCTAGCAGTAATCTAGCGATCTAGCGCTTTGGCGGTTAAATCATAACAATCCAAACAACTTATCACAGAAAAACAGTTGATAAACAACACTTTAGACAACTAATATTAAGATTAACAATAAACACAGTCAACCAGAATAAGGACGAGACAAACTGCAAGACTGCTAGATTACCGCTAGACTTCTCCAAGTATATCTAGCACTCCTATCGCACTTATACACAACAGCTTATACACCAAGTGCTAGACTGCTAGACTATTTTCGCAAAATTGAAATTTATGTAGTGGTTTTGCAGGTTATCAAATGCCACTTCGGTTTTCCGGAAAGATGCGGCGGGAGGTTACTTAAACTCCCGAATGGCTTTTTATATCTCAGGCGGGAGGTTGATGTAATGTTGTACAAAACAATTATATCTTCTGTACAAAAGAATTAATTGTTTTGTACAGAAGAATACATTCTTTTGTACAAAAATACACAAACATCCGGAATAGTTTTTAAAAAGACAAACCGGAGTTTAGTAAAACTCCGGCGAGTTATATCTTAAAACAACATGTAAACTCGCACCCGTAATTCGATAATATCTTTAATAAATAAAATTCGTCTATTTAATTTTATCTATAGTTTGTATTTCTAATTTTGCTTTCAATGTACAAGCCTACACCTATATTAGAGCTCCCATATTACACCAAGAAACGTCTTTTAATTATATAAATTTGGCGAATTGAGAGGAATATTGTAGTTTTGAACCCGAAATGCCAAGCAGACAAAATTATTTTTTTTAGTAGTTTAGAAAGCAACTCATAGTCAAAGGCATAAACCCTTCGAGCAAGAATTCCAAACGGATTGCTTGATGGAAGAGACAACAGAGGCTGTCTCTTTTTTTTAATCCGCATTTTAATTTTAATATATAAATTCAATCAAAAACAGATGAACGAAATTCCAAATTGTCCGAACTGCCAGGGTGAAAACACCTACTTTGACGGTTCCCTTTACGTATGTCCCGACTGTTCCCACGAGTTCAACGCAGAAAGCGCTGCGGCGGAAACAACTCCCGATGTACCCCGCGACAGCAATGGGGCCGAACTGATGGATGGCGATTCTGTAACTGTAATCAAGGATCTTAAAGTAAAAGGATCATCAATGGTCATTAAAAGAGGAACGAAAGTTAAAAGCATTCGTCTGACAGAAATCCCTGAAGAAGTTGACTGTAAAATAGATGGAAGCAGTATTGTACTAAAGACTTGTTTCCTGAAAAAATAAGCGACAACTTACAAAAGTATCAAACGACTATCAAGACGCAAGTATCTGATAGTCGTTTTTCTTTATTACCTTTGCGCACTTAGGTATTTAACTAAAGATTTATGGCAAACCTGATTTTTGAGAACAAAGAGTTCAAAGGCGTTAACTGCTTGGATGAACAGCTGACAAAAGGAGAATATTCAGATTGCTCCTTTATTAATTGCATTTTCACCAATGCCGATTTATCAAATATTTCTTTTATTGATTGTAAGTTCAGTAATTGCGATCTTAGCATGGCAGCTATCAGAAACACGATATTAAGGGATGTAAAGTTTGTAAATAGTAAGCTGGTTGGATTAAACTTTGAAGAGTGCAACAACTTCCTTATCTCCTTTTCTTTTGAAGAATGCATCCTTCATTTAGCCTCCTTTTATAAACTAAAGTTGAAAGCAACTAATTTTATAAATTGCGATTTACAGGAGGTAGATTTTACCGAGACTGAGCTGAGCAATTCTATTTTCAAGAACTGCAACCTTAGCAGAACAATCTTTACCAGAACTAATCTTGAAAAAGCCGACTTCCGTACATCTTATAATTATTCCATTGACCCTGAAATAAACCGTATACGAAAAGCAAAGTTCTCCAGAATGGAAGTTATCGGATTATTAGATAAGTATAATCTGGATATAGAGTAAATCTGCTAATCTCTTTTTCATAGTAATAGTTTTCTGAAGATCACGTTGGGATATTACAAACTCCGACTTAATCTTTTAACAAAGATACCTGATAGTCTGTGCATCCTGATTATTGTAAGTGTACCCCAAATTGAATTACATGAAGCTTGTTTAATTTAGATTACGGAAAATACACATATTTTATACTTTATTGCTTGTAAAATGCTTTTTTTATATAAATTCACAGACTCAAAGTATACCGTTATGAAAACATTCTATAAATGCACTCTATTTTATGTTTGTATCCTCTTCTGCTTGCCTGCAATATCTAATGCTCAGCCAGTTTGTCAGATACAACACTATTCAACGTATAACGGATTACCACAACGAACTGTAGTTAATATAGTACAAGATATAAAAGGTTTTATCTGGTTTTCTACATGGAACGGTTTAAGCAAGTTTGATGGTTATTCATTTAAAAACTACAAAGCTTATCCGGGTGACGGATGTACGCTAACAAGTAACAGATTGTATTCCATCACTGCCAATCAGCATGGCGATATATGGTGCCAGACTTATGATAGCCGAATTTATTTGTTCGATAGCAGAAAAGAAAGATTTATTGATATTCTGCAACCTATAGAAGCAAAAAACAAAAGTACCTATACTATTAGCCAAATATACGCATTGCCTAAAGGTATAACCTGGATCGTGTGCGATAACGGAGCTTTTCGAGTAAATGAAGAACAATACAAAAAAGGTAAGAATGAAAGCATTTCATTTTACAGTTCTAAATCCGGGAACCTCCCGGGAAAAGAAATATCCAGGATTATTCAGGATAAAGATGGTGACGAATGGGTTTTTACCGATAAAGGTATTCAGATTATCGGAAAAAAAAGAATGCCTGGCAACATACAATTCAAGAATGTATGCGAAAACGGTAAGAATATGTATCTGGTATCTTCAAATGATCGCCTTGCCTTTTACGATCAAAGTACGGAACAACTACAGTTCCTGAAAATACCATGCGAATATTCTCATCTGAACAGCATACAAAATCTGGGGAAAGACACTATCGGACTGGGTACAGAAAACGGAATTATTATATTCGATGCCAAGAGAAAAAAGTTCAGATATATAGATATTCGTATGACTGCTCAGTCTTCCATCAATGTACAAAGTATATTCAAGGACAGTCATAATGAGCTGTGGATATTCTCAGAATCGGCAGGAGTAACTCGTTATAATCTTCAAAACGGTGAAAAACAGTATTATCAAACTCCGATAGAAGATATGCCTACAGCAGAAAGACAAAGCAGAGAGGGAGTTTTTGAAGACGCTCAAGGAACATTATGGGTAATTCCTCAATTGGGATGTCTTAGTTATTACGACCGTAGAAGTCAACAGTTAAAGCCTTATTATACTGACTACAATGATCCGAAATCAAAGTTTACACCTGTTGTATTAAGATATTTATTTGATAATCAAAAGAACTTTTGGTATACAAGTAATTATGAATTGGGTAAGATTTCTTTCTTTCCCAATGCCTGTCAGGAGCGCCCCTTTGATTATGGCTATGATACGCGTGCTTTTCTGAAAGACAGCAACAAGAACTTTTGGATGGCAAATAAAAAAGGATTTATCCGAATAGACAACGAAGATGGTACCTTAAAAGGTTACCTAACTTCATCAGGAAACATCAGCAGCCAGAAAGTTCCATTTTCAAAGAATATCTATTGCTTCCTCGAAGACAAACAAGGGTTTATTTGGATGGGCAGCAAATGGGACGGGCTCTTCAGACTCAAGAAAGAAGGGAATAACCGATTTAAGATACAAAGATTTGCCCATGATGAAAAGAATCCATATAGTTTAAGTAATAACAGCATTTACTCAATATTTCAAGACAGCCAGAATCGCATTTGGATAGGCACTTATGGTGGCGGACTTAATTTATTGGAAGAAACTCCTCAAGGAGAAGTGCGCTTCATGCACAGTGGTAACTCTTTGAAAGGATATCCTCACAACAAATTTTCCAAAATACGAATCATTAAGGAAGTAAATAAAGCAATATTGGTTGGTACTACAGAGGGACTTCTCACGTTTTCTCCTGATTTCATGAATCCGGGAACTATCAGATTTTACCAGAATGTACGTACACCAGAGGTTGCATCCAGTCTATGCAGCAATGATGTAACATATATCTATACTGACAGCAGGAAACAGACGTATGTTCTTACTTTCACAGGGGGAATAAACCAAATAGTATCTAACAATTTACTAACCAATCATATAAAATTTAAATCCTATACAAAGAAAAATGGATTGTTTTCGGACTTGCTTTTATCCATGATTGAAGATTCACAAAAGAATTTATGGGTAATATCTGAAAACGCACTTTCCAAATTCAATCCGAGAACAGGTACTTTTGACAATTACGATAAGAGATATCTTCAAAAAGAAATTTATTTCAGTGATGCCGCACCGGTTATCTGGCATAAACATTTAATTTTGGGTACCGAAGGTGGTATTCTGGAGATGAATCCAGCCTCGTTAAGCAAGAGCAAGTATATTCCACGTATCGTATTTACCGGTCTGAAGATACAAGGACTTCAACAGTCACAAGATATTGATGACCTGAAGGAACTGGAGCTTCAGCCTTCTCAGCGCAATGTAACCTTCCAGTTTGCAGCATTAGATTATATTGAACCTACAGCCATAAAGTATGCTTATAGACTCAAAGGATTGGAAGAGCAATGGAATGAAGTAGATAATAACCGCACCGCTAACTATATAAATCTTCCTCCGGGAGAATATGAATTGCAAATACGTTCTACAAACAGTGACGGTGTATGGATAGACAATGTACGTACTCTTTCAATCAATGTACTTCCTACTTTCTGGGAAACTTACTGGGCATGGATTCTGTATGTTCTTTTATTCATTCTGTTTACGGCTGCTATTGTTTATACTATTTTCTATATTTATAGGCTGCATAATCAAATTAATCTTGAACATCAATTATCAAATATCAAACTAAGATTTTTCACAGATATCTCCCATGAGTTACGTACACCGTTAACTCTTATCAGTAGTCCCATAAGTGAAATACTCGAGCATGAATCTCTTTCTCCAAATGCGCGCAAACATCTAACACTGGTACATAAGAACACAGAACGTATGCTGCGTTTAATGAATCAGATACTAGATTTCCGTAAAATAGAGAATAAGAAAATGAAAGTATTGCTGGAAAAGAGTGATATCATAACTTTATTGCAACGGGTAATGGATAACTTCCTTCTTATAGCGGAAGAAAAACATATTGATTTCCGCTTACATTCGCAGCCGGATATAATCTCCGGTTGGATAGATCAGGACAAATTTGAAAAGATTTTTTTCAATTTAATATCCAATGCTTTCAAGTATACACCCGACAATAAATCCATCACAGTATCTGCCAGCATGGAAAATGAGAATTTTGTAATTTCAGTAAAGGATGAAGGTATTGGAATCGATCTCAAAAAACAGCAAAGTTTGTTTCAGCGGTTCGAAACGCTTGTTCGCTATAACATTTTACAACCTTCATCGGGAATAGGATTGTCTCTTGTCAAGGAGCTGATTGAATTACATCAAGGTAATATTCAGGTAAATAGTCAGCCGGGAGTTGGCAGTGAGTTTATTGTAACATTACCCCTGGAGCAGAAAGCTTATGAAGGAAAAGAAAATACGGAATTCATTTTTAATGATTCTCAGTCATCTTTTGCTCAAGACAACGCAAATCCTGAAAATTCAGGAGTCTCAGTTCAGGAACAAACCTACCAGGAAATAACAGAAAGGAAACCGATGGTTCCTGAAAGTAATCTGGAAAATCAGGACATTATTTCGGTATTGGTAGTGGAAGATAATTCTGAATTAAGAACCTTCCTTCATGACATATTATCAGGTCTATATAATGTAATTGAAGCAAATGATGGGCAAGAAGGATTGGAAAAGGCTATTAAACACATGCCCGATTTCATCATCAGTGACGTAATGATGCCAGTAATGGATGGTTTGGATATGGTTAAAGCTATTAAAGAAAACCGTGACATTTGCCACATTCCAATTATTCTGCTTTCTGCAAAATCTTCTCTGGATGACCGTATTAACGGACTGGAGCAGGGTATTGATGACTATATTACCAAACCGTTCAGTTCTGCTTACCTCAAAGCACGTATAAAATCACTGCTTAATCAACGTAAACAGTTACATGAACTTTACCTAAAACAATGGCCGGAGAATCAGAAAGTTACTTCAAACGCTCCAATTGAAATAGTGCCCTCCAAACCACAAATAATTAACTCTGACGAGTTGTTTATGCAACAAGTGATGGAGGTGATGGAAAAGAATATGGATAATTCTAAATTTACAATTGACGAGTTTGCACTGGAAATACGAATGGGACGCACTGTTTTCTATCAAAAGCTTAAAGCAATCATTGGTTTGTCTCCTGTAGATTTTATTCGTGAAATGCGTATCAAACGGGCAAAACAATTGATTGATTCTGGAGAATATAATGTATCAACAGTGGCGTACATGACAGGTTTTAATGATCCCAAATATTTCAGTAAGTGCTTTAAAAAACAATTCGGAGCTTCGCCGTCTGAATACAATAAAGAAAAAAGGCAGAACGATTAAGAATAGCCGAAAATTCATTGATTTAGAATAACAGACAGGAGATTTTCATCTCCCGTCTATTATATTCAAATGCGGTTATTCAATGGTGAAGGCATGCTGCAACAAGTCTTCTGTTTGTGAACTACCACCTACCATGATATCATAATCTCCTGCACAGACTCTTAGGGTATTAGATGAGGAATCCCACCATTCCAGTTCTTTATCCTTCAGTTGGAATTCAACATTAATTGTCTTTCCTGCAGGAATACTTACACGCTTAAAGTTACGCAAAGTCCTAATGGGTCCGTCTGTATCGTTATGTTTTCTCAGATAAACCTGAACAACTTCTTCTCCATTACGGTTGCCGGTATTAGTAACTGGAACAGTGAACTTCAATAATTGCCCAACTTTAATTTTATCTTTCTCCAGTTTCATCTGCCCATACTCAAAGGTTGTATAGCTTAGTCCGTAACCAAATGGGAAAAGAGGCTCTTGTGTCATGTAGCGATAAGTCCTTCCATTCATATTATAATCTTCAAAGTCAGGAAGCTGTGATACATTACGATAAAATGTTACCGGCAATCGTCCTGCTGGATTGTAATCTCCAAATAAAACTTCGGCAACGGCCTTTCCTCCTTCTTGACCAGGATACCATGCCTGCAATATGGCCTCACATTCATTTGTTTCAGGTTCCAGACCAATGGGCGAACCAGAGCAGTTAACGAAAATAACCTTTTTACCGGCACGATGCAAAGCTGCAATCAACTCTCTTTGAACGGCAGGAAGCTCTATATCTGTACGGTCGCCTTTCTTGAAACCAGGAAGGTTAACACCCATTTCTTCACCTTCGAGGCTTGGCGAGATACCACCTGCGAATATTACCACATCTGCATCTTTTACCTTTTCCACAGATTCTTCAATGTTGGCTTCCTTCTTGAAACCAAGGTCAAAGTTAAGTTGGGCATCACTTCTGAGGTATTCGAAATCAAGTTCTATATTATATGATATACCAGCCTGTAACTGCATGTTGTAAGTAGATTTTCGAGCACCATGTTTGTTGGAGAAACTCTTTACCTCTTTATCGTTTATACGCAAGCGCCCTGAACCGTAAGCATAAATTTCAAAAACAATCTCACCCGACTGCTCTGGAGTAAATACGCTGTTATAAGTTGCAGAGAAATCAGTAAGATTTACTCCAGGAGCAAATACAGTAGCACCCGATGTGCAGAAATGGAAAGGAGTAGTTACCTGAGCGGCTGTAACAGGCTTGCCGTCACGGGTAACATTGTTCCAATAGCGTGCGCCAAATCCTGGTCCATCTGCCGATTTACAAAGATTGAAGGCACTTTGAATAAGTGTCCGTTCTACCCACCCGCAACCTTGTTCGTAAATAAGCTTATTATTATTTCCCAATGCTTTACGCAAGCCATTCAAAATAGTGACTGTATGCGGTGGCATACCATTATAATTTCCCCATTGCATCACGGAATCGTTAGCATTTGGTCCCATAACAGCAAGGGTTAGTCCACCTCGTTTCAGCGGCAAAATATTATTTTTATTCATGAGTAAGGTCATTGACTTGCGTGCAATATCGAGAGCCAATGAGTCATGTTCCGCCGAGGCTACTACAGAGAAAGGAATCTTTGTCCACGATACATTCTTCGGATCATCCATCTCCCCCAATGAAAAACGGGCTTCTAACAGACGTTTAACTGCAATGTTTATGGCACTTTCGTCTATTTTTCCTTGCTTAACTGCTTTAGCTAATGATTGGTAGCTGGATCCGCATTCCAGATCTGTTCCGCTTAGTACTGCTGCAGCCGAAGCCGACTCGGCATCAGAATGGGTTTTATGGCCACGTTCATTATAGAAGTCGGCAATGGCACCACAATCGGAAAGTACAATACCGTCAAAGCCCCACTCTTTACGGAGAATCTGCATCAGCAGGCGATCGCTCCCACAACACGGTTTTCCTTCAAAACGATTATAAGCACACATTACTTCTTTTACTTTAGCTTCTCGCACCAATGCCTCGAAAGGCGGTAGGTAAGTTTCGTACAAATCACGCGGTTTAATTTTTTCCACATTAAATTCGTGTCGGTTCCATTCCGGACCAGAGTGTACGGCAAAATGCTTGGCACAAGCATGAAGTTTATCGTAATGTCCGTCGTTAGTGCCTTGCAAGCCCTGAACTACCATTACTCCCATCCTGCTTGTTAGATAAGGATCTTCTCCATAAGTCTCGATACCTCTTCCCCAACGAGGATCTCGATATATGTTTACTGTGGGAGTCCACATTGTCAAACCCTGATAACGTTCATAACTTCGCTGTGAAGTGTAGTAAGTATTCTTGGCACGAGCCTCATCAGAAACAGCATTGTATACCTGATACACCGTGCCAGGTGAAAAAGATGCTGCCATACCAATCGGTTGAGGGAAGACAGTTGCCAGGCCTGCACGAGCCACCCCATGCAGCGCTTCGTTCCACCAGTTATATGGCTTGATACCCAAACGCTCAACAGATTGAGAGTTATCCATCATTAATGATATTTTTTCTTCCAGTGTAAGTTCTTGAAGTAAGAGCTTCGCTCGTTCATCTGGCGATAATGAAGCCGTCTTATAAGTTTGTTGACTGCAACTTGCCAAAATAAAAAGAGGAAGCAAATAGATTAATTTTCGTTTAAACATAGTTATTACAGTTAGTAAATAAAGTAACAATTTAAGTTCCAAAGGAGCTATAAACTTGTTTCCCTTTCTAATAAATGGTTCAATTATTATAAGTTTGGAAATAATGAAGGGTGTATTGTAATTAAATACGATACACCCTACTTATAAGATATCTCTAACAAAATCTCACGATTTCATATAGGTTATATTTTAGGGCATTACATTCTTAGCCCATCTTGGATCACCGATTCCCTGTTTGTAAATTTCATGGTTACGAACGGCATCCGTATTCTTGTAATAGAGACCGTTGAGGTTGCTAACCTCGTGCATATTAGGATCCGGACTTGCATAAGGCGGATTAGGATCCGTCATCAAGTCAGTCGGTGAAATACCAACAGTACCTAAATGCACATCAAGCTCTGCCTTACCGGCAATGTTAGAACTTGCCCAGAAACCTGCACTGTTTTTGCTGGCACTGAAAGCTGAAGCCGAGAATATACTTCCGTTGATCAGGTTTGCATTTGTTGAGTAATTCTGCTGAATATCAAATGTAATTATACCTGAACCGTTAATTTGGCGAATATCCATACCTTCCATATATAAATTACGAGCATCACCGTCTTTCTTAGTCTGAATGAAAAGATTCTTTTTCACTGTAATCTTGCTTCCTCCAGGCAGATATCGGAGGCTGAAAATCTGACGACCAGTAGAACGAGTGCTGAAATTTACAAACGTATTGTTCTCCAGCGTAATGTTGTATTGAACATTACTTGGCCATGACAAATTCTTATTATTATCAGTAAAGAAGCAGGTGCGTGGAGAATCATAGAACGTATTGTTACGGAAAATCATGTTTGTGTAAATGTTAGATTTACCAGTACCAGGGTTACCATCACCAGCGATCCATGCATAACCACTACCAGCATTATCATAATAACCGCAATTATAGAATAGACAGTTTTCTACGATAAACTTCTCGAAATTCTTACGATTAGTACCTTGTACACGAACGAAACCACGAATCATACGTTGGAATGAACAGTTTCTTAATTCAAACGATTGAAGCGTAACAGCCATACCGTTAGAATACATGTTGATAAAGTAGTTACCAGTTGCAGTACCACCGTCACCATAATTTTTAGCTAACGGACAATCAAAATCGATATCTTCGAATATCAGCGATTTGATGTTTATACCACCAAGCTCACCAGATTGTGGCTGACGACCAAACATGAAGTTCATGACTTGAGCAGCTCCATTGATTGTAGACATTCCATTCATTAAAACTTTGGCGCGACCAGTACCTGCTTTAGTGCGCAAGGTCAAACCTTTACACAAAGATACATTGGTTGCAAGATAGTATGTCTTTCCACCTTCCAATTCAAAAATAGTACCTTCAGCCAAAGATGCATCTTTATTATAGTTAGATAAGATGGTGTCAAGACGTGAAGCATTGTATGTCTTCGCTCCAGCAATAGTATCATTAGGATCGCAGAAATGCTTAATAAGAATAGGTGCTCCCGGTTCACCATCCATACGAATAACGCAAGTGTTGTATATTGCATCCCAATGAACAGGAATATTCTTGTTTATCGCATTTACTACGTACACACTATTTTCCTGCAAACCATCAATATCAATGTAACCGCGTTGAAAGTCTGCGTCAGTAATGGTGTATTTTTTCCATTTTTCAGGTACAGTTGCCTGAGGATTGGTAGGAGATGCTTCAACTGTAATGGTGTGCATCACGAAATTACCATTTCCATCCACTTCAAAATTGGTTTTGAATGTACCATTGTCACCTGATGTGGCATAAGCACGGTCGATGTTGACACGGAAAGTAGTTTTAGTGACGTCGTTTACTACTATTACTTCTGGTACATTGTATCTATCTCCAGTCGTTATTCCCATATAATCGGCCCATTGACGTCCGTTTCCATAGCCGTACCACTTGGAGTTGTAAGCATCTCCTTTTTTTGAAAGAGTACGGATGGCAAAACGATAATCAGTGCTGTACTGAAGATCTTTTATCAAAAGATCTGTAACTTCGGGACCAACGATCGTATCAAACAGAATATAGTCGGGATTTTCCCAATCTGTAGCAAGACCAGAAGATACATTAGGCATCAAAGCCATCTTGATTTCGTAGCCAGCACAACCTTTCACTCCATACCAATAAAGCTGGATGTCGTTCAAATTAACAGCCTGGCACCGATAAGGGTCAGAGTCTCCCTTACCCGTATTATCATCCTTACGGAACATGGTCATAAACTCTCTTTCGGAAGAGTAGCCATCACCGCTCACTACCTCATCGTCTTTGCAAGAATAAAACGAGACAGACAAGAGTAGCATCAGCATGTAACATATTTTATTTTTCATATCGTATAATTTTCAATTTGATTATTTGGTATAACCATAATAGTTCTTATATAAACCGGCACTACGTTGAATAGCAGCATTCGGATAAGGTAGAATGTAGCGTACCACAGGCAGGTTTGTTGGTCCGGTTTGTGAATAGGTTTCACCATCTTTTACAAGATAGATATTACCTCCCCGATCACCACGTACAAATCCATAGAATGAGAAAAGACACTGATCTTTCGGACATCCATCAGCCTCATTCCACCATCCGTAGAAATCGCCAGTTAACCATCCAGTTCCTGGATATTTGTCAGACTTGTATGGATTATAGAGTTCCAGCACATTCATAGAAGTATTAGGATATACATTTATGTTATTGGGGTTGCTGACAATTCTGTAATATATTGAGTAAGGAAGGTTTAATTCCAAATAACCAGGCTTACCGTCATATTGTTCCACTGCCTCAATATGGTTTGATGTACCTGCTGCGTTTTCGGCTACCGAATAGTAGCGCAAGAAGCTGTAATAAAGTACCTCGCTATATAAATTATTGCGAACCAAGTCTTTCCAACGCATATTTTCACCAGCAAACTCCCATTTGCGTTCGTTAAGAACAGCTTTCAAGAAACTTTCTTTAGAACCGGAAGCAGAAGCTATGTATGTGTCTATTTTACTGACATTGGAAAATGCACGGGCACGAACCTGACGAAAAGCTTGAATTGCCTTAGCACCGTTGGCACCATTTACACCGTCCTCCAACTCATTAACAGCTTCGGCGAACATCAAAAGTATATCGGCATAGCGCATATAAGGATAGTTTATACCAGTATTACTAGCACTACCTACACCAAGGGTGTTGCCAGAATTTGCCCAGAATTTAGACCACTTATTATTGAAGACTGTGTAGTCTGTAAGTATTGATGGTGTTCCATCATAGAGATAATACCACATACCGTTCACATAGTCACGACGAGTATCTTCTTCGTCAAATGAATAACGATAGAAAGCATCCAGACGAGCACTTCCGTCGCTCTTTCCCCAAATATTCTTGCCTGTCGTTACACCTCCATAATTTTCGCCTTTCGGACCTTGGATGTAACCAATGCTACCAGTTGAGTTCTTTGCAAAAGGAATCTCAAATATGGGGTCATCATTGTTGTTAACAAGATAGTTACATTCGTTGATAAATACCTGACGATAAGGGAGTGTTAACGAATGAGTTCCGGAAGAAATAACTGAGTCACAGTATGCTTGAGCAATTTGGTAGTATTCTTTGTAGTTTGTTGGGCGTTGCATAGTACCATAACTGTTAGGATTGCTTTTATCGGGACGAAGTGAATAACCACCACAAGTCAAAGATATACGGGCAATCATTCCCCAACAGAATTCTTTGGATACACGCTCCACACCTTCGCCCAGGTCCTTGGCATATGACATATAAGGAGCAATACTTTTCAAGTCTTCAATCAGTTTCTTATAAATCTCTTCACGATCGACTACAGGCATTACAAAATCGTTTGCCTTTAAATTAGGAGTTAAAGAGAAAGGTATATCGCCAAACATCACGGCAAGATCATGGTAATACATAGCACGAATTACTTTCGCTTCACCCAATTGTTGCATCAGTTCTGCGTCATCTTTACTAAACAGAGGACTATTCTCTAAACCATAAATAAAATTATTGGCATATTCTACCCCTTGGTAAGCAGCTGTCCAGTATTTATTGATATCTCCTCCCATGCTGTTGCAGTCGAAACGACGGTAGCTGTTGTCTGTAGCAACTTCACTGGTGGATATTGACATGTCCACATCGCTATTTAGACAGAAAGTACTCATATAGGCACCACCATAGGTACTTCCGTTCAATAGTTGTGCGTAAACGCCATTTAAGGCACGATTGATTTCAGTCTTCTCACTGAAAACATATTCTGTGTCATATTTCGAGATAGCATCTACATTCAGGTAATCATTACATGAAGAGAAGCCAACCGTAACCAGACCAACGATAAGAATATTTTTAAGTTTCATATATAATCGTTTTTATGTATTAGAAAGTAATGTTTGCACCAAACACAAAACTACGACTACGCGGATAACGGTTGTAGTCCATACCACATGTCAAACCGGTTTGTACGTCTACTTCTGGGTCATAACCAGAGTAACCAGTAATAATGAAGAGGTTAGAACCACTGGCGTATAGGCGTAGTTTTGACATTCCCCACTTAGCGGTTAGCTGTTTTGGTAGTGTATATCCTATTGTAATGTCCTGGCAACGAAGGAAAGAGCCATCTTCAATGAAGTAAGAATGAGTCACTTTGTTAGTAACATCAGTAGGATTCCATAATTTTTTACCAGCATTCAATTCTTTGTAACCATCTACAGAATTTTCGAGGTAGGTATTTTTATACATACATTCACCGTCTTCGCGTACATAAGTCCAGCGATCGTTGAACTTATTAAGCACATTGAAGAAATTTTTGCTATTACCTTCTGAAGAAGATAATTGATAAGCTGTAGCATTGTTTACATCAAAATCATACATATAATTAAAATTGGCTGTAAAATCAAAATTCTTCCATTGTCCGTTCAAGCCAAAACCTCCCTGGAATTTAGGATTTGTGTTACCAATCACAGTACGGTCATCTTCTGTAATCTGACCATCATTATTCATATCTTTGAACTTAATTTTACCAGGCAAAGTAGCTTTACCAGAATTACTATCATTAAACACGTTATTGATAATAGTACCTTCTTTGGGGACAGCCAAAAGATTTTGATTCGGATCAAAATTGAATTCATCAAAACCGTACAAGCCATCATAAACAAAGCCATAAATCAAACCTACCTGATCGCCCACCTTTAAACAATAGTCGTTGTAGCTTGATTTCCAACGATCATTCTGATCCCAAATCACATTGTCCGTATCATTCAGTTTGTCTACTTTCATCTTGTTGAAACCGAACGTCACGTTACCACTCAATACATAATCTTTACCACGAAGAATATCACCATTGATAGACAACTCAAAACCTCTGTTAGTTACCTGACCAATGTTCTGCATCTGTTGTGTGTAACCGGTAGTTGAAGGCACATCTGACTTATACAACAAGTCTTTAGTTGTATTCCAATAAAATTCGGGGGTAATATTCAATCGATCACCAAAAAGCCCCAAGTCAAAAGCAATGTTGCGAGTCAGAGTTGTTTCCCATTTAATTTTGGTGTTGGTAAAAGTACTTCCGCCTGAATTTCCATACCATTTTTCGCCATTTTCTGTTGCTTCACCGAATCCCGGACCACCAGTTGTATTTATAGCGTAAAGATAACGCCACATATCATCGTCAATACGGTTGTTACCAGCCAGACCAACAGCTGCACGTAGTTTAAGATTACTAATTACAGGGTTGTGTTCAAGGAAATGTTCTTTAGTTAAAACCCATGCACCAGAAATTGATGGAAAATAACCCCATTGTTCTCCAGGAGAGAATTTAGTTGATCCATCGGCACGGAAAGTAATCGAAGCCAGGTATTTGTGGTCGTAGTTATAACTTGTCTGACCAAAGAATGAGGCTGTACGATCGGGTGTAGAAAGATATGATGTTGACTCCCATGGCGTTCCCAAACCCATATTATTGAGTGCCTTCTCTGATGAGATGTTACGTGGGAAATATCTGTTCTTTATATAAGTTTGTTTGCTCTGGCTGTGCTGAATTTCCTGTCCTAATAAGAAAGAGAAATTGTGCATTTTGTCAATGTCAAAACCGTAAGAAGCAGTATTGGTCCATGTATATTTCTCACTACGTCTATTGTTAATAGAAGCTACTGGCAGTTTTTTATTGCCTTGACCTTCACCCGTCATAGCACCAAAGAAGCGATTTTCATCATTGAATGAAAGAAAATGAGCAGCTTCGGTACGTAAAACCAAACCTTCAATAGGTCTCCACTCCAGATTGAACTGATTTGTGTAGGCGTATGAATGTTTCTTTAACGTATTTTGATTGATGTCACTCTTAGGATTAGTATATTCGAAGACTGCTTCATCATCAGGGTCTACAGTTGCAGGATCCCAGAAAGCGAACTCGCGCAACCCGTTTGTAGGACGATAACGAAGTACGTCAATAATACCGCCACTACCAATTCTATCACCACCTGCACCTGTATCACGACGGAAAGTGAGTTTTGGATTAAGAGTCAATGTCAGATTATTTGAAAGCTGAATATTCATCTTGATATTCAAGTTTGTACGACGAACTCCTGAAGACATGATAATACCGTTGTCTCCTGAATTTGTAAGAGATGCATTGAAACGGAACTTTTCACTACCTCCTCCAACAGTAAAGTTTGTTGAATAATTAAATGGAGTTTCACTCATTACAATATCTTGCCAATCATGTGTTGTAGCACGTTGGTAGATATCAAGATCGAGAGGGTTACCGAAGTTTGCACGATAAAATTTCGCATTAGAACTACGAGTACCGTTTGCTGCAGCCCAGTCGTATTGATAACGTGCAAAATCGTAAGTATTCATCAAGTCTAACTTCTTTGCTAATTTACTGAATGAAATCTGCTGGTTATAAGTAACCTGCACCTTTCCTTGCTGAGCCGATTTAGTAGTTACGATAACTACACCATTACCTCCCTTTGCACCATAGATAGCAGTCAATGACGCGTCCTTCAATACATCGATAGAAGCAATATCCGATGGCGGAATATCATTGATATTATCTGCCTGGAAACCATCGATGATGTAAAGTGGTTCATTACTCTGTGTTACTGACGTACCCCCACGTACACGAATATTAATATCCGCACCCGGGGCACCGTCGACCGTTGTTACTTGTACCCCGGCAATTTTTCCCTGTAGAGCAACTGCTGCGGAAGTTACCGGTACTGCAGCCAACTTAGCACCTGAAATAGAACCAACCGAACCAGTCAGATCTTTTCGTGCCTTACTACCGTAACCAATTACAACTACTTCATCAAGTGCTTGTAAATTGTCTTTTAGGGTAATTTGAAGTGTTTTGCCGGCAATAACATCCACTTCTTGTGTTTCCATTCCAATATAGGAAATAACTAATCTCTTCCCTTTGCGGAGAGTAAGAGAAAACTGTCCCTCCAAATCAGTTCTTACACCGTTTGTGTTATAGCCTTTCTCTACTACTGAGGCTCCGATAATTGGCTCACCCTGCGAGTCAACCACGGTACCTTTTACCGTAATGTTTTGAGCAAATACTCCAATAGGTACCATTAAGAACAGTACCAATAGCAAGAGTAAATTGCTTCTCACCTTTTCGTTTTTTTGTTTCATGATAGCATTACTTTGGTTAAACAATTTTTTATTTTCAATTTATAGATATCTTTTAAATAGCATTATCTGAGTTCATATTTGTGGGATAGAAAACAATTGCTTGTTTCTTTTCTACAAAAAGTGTATAATGCAAGATCCTTTCCCATTCCATTTTTTAACGGATAACATGATATACTTTCTCTCAGTATCCACCGGTAGTATATCGTCCAAAATAATCTGTACCAGGAAAAGTCTTTAAATCACGGAGAAACGTCTTGCCGACAAGAGTGTCTGTCAACAAAACAAAGAATATATTTATGAGGTAGTTGCTCACAAATGAAGATGACGAGCTGATTTTCGATCTTTTCATAGTATTTAAGATTAATTGCAAAAATAGGCCTCCATAACCTAAAAAAAGAGGATTATTTATCGGAAAAGGTGTATTATACCAAATATTGTAACAGTAGCAACAAAACTTACACACCCCACATCACATAAGACTTAATATAACTATTACGAAAGCTGGATAGAGTTTATGGTTACCAATTATCAGAAATCCAGACTACAAGTTTTACCATTTGTTTCAAGGATTTAGAATATATAATTGCGGTATAAAGATTATAGTAAGTTTCAGCAATGTATCTTAAGAACTAAATTTTGAATAAACAACAAAAAAGTTATGCCATCTGCTACTAAAATTCCTCAAAGTGCTTACTAAAAAGCATTCCAGAGGTGGCAGATAAAAAAAACGCCATTTTATCTGCTACAAATTGCCATCATCTGCTACTAAAAATAGAATTTCAAGATACTTTCTCGACGTAATATTGCAATTACGAGGCAACGTTAACTATTTGTTTACTTCAAACGTTGAATAATAAGTAGACCAATACATATTTATAATCCTTTTTCAAGTATATACATTAAACACCTAACTTAATCTTATTCATTTATGATAATAAGTGAGTTTGCAGCCAAGGACTTATGGGTTCACGGCTGCGGACTTACTAAGCACTAAATACAAAATCACTAAACACATGATATTTAAACCATTATCTACAATAAGGAAAGATCCAAATATTATAGGAATCATGTTCTCCAGAAAATCAGAGTGTGCAAAGGCGAAGACAAGAGATGCATACAGAGGAAAGCTATATACTTTAAGCAAGGGAATTGAGTAGGTGGTAGATAAATGAATTTAGTGGAAGATAAATTGTAAAACAAAAATATCTATCACCAAGATATACCTTTATATATCATGCAATTACATCTATTTTAGTAGCAGGTAGCAGATCTTTCTGCAAAAATAAATTTTTATGAGCTTAAATTCGAGTTATTCCAAAAATGAAACTGCATTCATCAGGATTGAATAATAAGTTTCATGCTTGAAAATACTCCCTGTACATCGTATTAAAAGCAAAAGCCGGCTAATGGCAGCCGGCTTTTATATTTATATATGACAGGAAATCTATTTCTGGCGGAAATCAAACATCAGATTGATTCTTACCCCTTCATCTCCTTTTTTAATTCGGATATTGCCCGGCTGACTCTGCGGTCCTTGCTGTTTGATTGGTTTAAAAGAGCAGATAGCAGGAATATCTAGCAAGAAAGATATATCTCCTTGTGGAAATTCTGGCATTGTTGGTTTACCATCGGCACGTCCTTTTGGTTCTTCTGGAGTAAATACCCGAAAATAGATTCCATCGTTATGTGCATAGACTGTAAATGGAGTAGTTTTACTCTCCAGTGTAGCCCAATAAAGATTTGCATGATAACCTTTAAACTCGGGATATATAAGATTCTCAAAACTTTCGCCGGTAATGGTATTATTGTAATCTTTTTGCCATACGCCGTAGTTTGTTCCTGGCAAACGGTTTTTCCATACACGGTAAGGACCTTTGCCAAACCATTTCATACCAGAGCAATTTGCTTCCGGATATGAGAATGTAAGACCAAGGTTGTAAACTTCATCATCGGTAAAGGCATCATCGAAACCGCCACCACCTGACGCACGATTCAAAAGAACAGCATCCATGTAAAGTAAGCCATCATTAGTTAATGTCCATACAATAGAATCGGCAGCACCGAGATATTTTGCGCAGTAAACTGCTGCATTGCAATTATAAGTAGCGCCTGCCTTCAGTCTCTCTCTTTTGTCTGCATCTTTAATTGTTACTGAGTTTATGTAACTTTTTGCTGCATCATATTTCATCTTCATACCAACAGGAACAGGACCGTTATTAAACGGTATTTCCTTCTCTCCTGAAAGAATTTTCTTTATCATACCATTTTCTGCATTAAAAGTAACAGTCATATTCCCTCCTTTTAATACAATTTCAGAACCATTCTTTGTTGCATCAGCATTTTTAGACTGAGCACTGCCTACACTTCCGGCAACTACACCTTTACTTATTGACTTATCAAAGTATTTATCTACTAAATGAATTGGATATGACCAATTACAAATACTTTCGCCATTTTTATTGAATGCTTCAAGAGCCAATACATCTCCTTGCTGTAAAGCAGACGGAACATCAAAGTGCGCCTTACCTGTTTCACCCGGAGCAATAGCTGGCAATTTAACTTCTCCGGCAGCTATTTCTTTATTCCCGGCATTACCACTTAAAGGAGCACCACAAGAAAGAACTTTGTATTTCATAGTGCATTCACTTAAGTTGGTAAACAGATATTCGTTGGTTACAAAGAAATCACCAATGAAATTAGAAGTAACGTGCATTGGTTTAATCTGAATAGGCGACCAACTTTCGCGCACTGCATAAAAGCTTCCCTCCTTTTCACGATGCGGGCCTAAAAGTCCATCGGGTGCATTAGAGTTATCAGAGTCAAGGGTTCCTTTCTTATCGGTACGAGCTACAGCCTCATCACAGAAAGCCCAGATAAATCCACCCGCAAAATACGGACTTGTCATCCAACGTTCCCAAAAATCTCTCAAGCCGGCACCTCCACCCTGATCGTACATTGCATGCATAAACTCTGTTGGCATAAATACCTTATATCCATTAACAAAACGTCCTACCCCAGTAAGGTATGCAGGATAATGGTGGGTATCCAGCTCATTGAAGTCAGCCCAAGGGTGAACCACATGTCGTTGTTGCAGATAATCGTATTTAGCAAAAAGCTTATCGAGATTATTATTCCATCCACCTTCATTTCCATTACTCCAAATCATAATACAAGGGTGATTAACATCACGTTTAATCATCTCCTCAACCAATTTAAGACCAACATTGGAATCGTAGCTATTTTGCCATCCGGCCAACTCATCCATATATAGAATACCTATCGAGTCGCATACATCCAGAAAATGTTCATCGGGCGGATAATGAGAACGGATAGCATTCATATTCATTTCCTTAACCAGTTTGGCATCTTGGAGACTTAAAGCATGACTGGTAGTGCGGCCACCTTCCGGCCAAAATGTATGACGGTTGACTCCTTTTACAATAAGTCGGGTACCATTCAAATAAAGACCATCCTTTTCAAAGAACTCAAAAGTTCGGAAAGCTGTACGTATCTCTTTTGTTTGAATTATCTCATTATTCGCATCTTTTAGTTCCAGTTTAACAACATAAAGATTTGGATGTTCCGGATCCCAGGTCTTTGGCTTATTCCAGGAAGTTTCCCAAATCAGTCTTTCGTTCGGTTTTACATCGGTAGATATAGTTGAGCCTGCATAACTACTAAGAACTTTTCCATCCGCTAAAGATTTCACGGATGCAGACAAAGAATATCCTTTAACATCACCTGTAAAGTCTATTCCAACTGTCATCTTACCATCTGCTTTGGCACTCACAACTACATAATCCATTGCATTCTGAGGAGTTGCCTCTAGCCATACAGGACGATAGATGCCGGAATATAACCACCAATCCGCTTTACGCTCGGCTGCATTAACAGATTTATTGGCCGACTCTTTGGCAACTTGTACTTCCAACTCGTTGGTTTTCTTATAATCAACTAAATCAGTTATATCATAAGAGAAACGATAAAAGCCACCCTGATGCATCTCTCCTGCAGATTTGCCATTGATTGTTACTTTGGAATCTGTCATTACACCATCAAACACAATTTTAACTTTCTGACCTTTCCAGGCTGTCGGTACTTTGAAAGAGTAGCGGTAGGTTCCCTCTTCGTTGCTGGCTACCCCTCCTTTGGTTTTATAATAACGACCATAAGTATAATCGCCGTATCCCTGAAGTTCCCAGTTACATGGCACCTGGATTTTTCCCCATTTCCCACTATGCTGACCTTTGGTACAGTAGAATTTCCAGGTTCTGGTATTATCAATACCTGTACCCGAAAGATAATAGCGTTCAGGATGCGGTTGTTGTGCCGTTAATAACAAAGTGGTGGCCGTCATACACATCAGTGTATATAGTCTTCTCATCATATATAAATTTATTTAGTGATATTATTAACCGTTTTTTTATATAGTAAACACAATATATGTGCAAGATTCTGAAAAATTCTTGGAATATGCAAAGACAAATACATTTTTTAGTGCTGAATTGGTTATCAGAAACTACTATTTAGATTAGATTAAAACGATAAAAATAGACGGATAAAACTCTTTCCACGAATTTCAATTCATTTATTCAAAGTAATAGAAGGCCTAAATGTTATTAAGTTAATTTTATTCAATAATAACTTAAATTAAACAAGTATCACTTATTCTACATTAAGAACCAATTATTCTAAGGTACATCTAGAATCCTTATTACAAGGGATATTTTTGCATTAAATCAATATTTCCACATAATGAATCAATATATAACATCTATTTCAAGCAATAAAATATATTTTTGCGAACAATGTAAATATGTTAAAAACAAAACCTTTGCACATTAATTTCTAACTATAAAAATACAAATTATGATTCGAAAAATGCTTGCCAGGAAAGCACTTATTACTCTATTTCTGAGTATGTTTTGCCTTACCTCTTTTGCACAAGGTCATTTAGTCACTGGTGCAGTTACAGACGCAAATGGTGAACTAATGATTGGAGTAAACGTATCAGTAATAGGTACAACAAACGGAACTATTACAGATATCAATGGTCAATATTCTATTTCGGCACCAGCCAATAGTAAACTCCAGTTCTCTTTTATAGGCTACAATACAAAAATTGTTCCTGTAAACAATCAGAATAAAATTGATGTTAAGTTGGTGGAAGATGCCAAAACACTCGATGAAGTGGTTGTTATTGGTTACGGTACAGTTAAAAAACGCGATTTAACAGGTTCTGTTGCTTCTGTTAATAATGAAGCGCTTATTGCCAATCCGGTTTCAAACGTTAGCCAGGCATTGCAAGGCCGTCTTCCGGGTGTATCTGTAACTGCTCAGGATGGACGTCCGGGTGCAGAAGTTTCAATCCGCGTTCGTGGTGGTGGTTCTATTACACAATCAAACGATCCGTTGTTCATTGTTGACGGATTCCCTGTAGGTTCTATTTCTGATATTCCATCAGATCAGATTGAAAGTATTGATGTATTGAAAGACGCATCTTCTACTGCTATCTATGGTGCACGTGGTGCCAATGGTGTAATCCTTGTAACAACAAAGGGTGCCAAAGCTGAAAAAGTATCTGTATCTTATAGCTCTTACATGCAGGTTAAAACTGTAGCTAAAACACTAGATGTGCTGGATGCACAGGATTATGTTCTTCATACATGGAGCTATGCAACGGCATATGGTAGTGCTTATGGTAACTCTGTTGCACAATATTTTGGAGTAGGTAGTGCAAACGGCAACAATTATGCTAAATATGCGGACGTAAAGACTCACGATTATACTGATGATATTCTTCGCACAGCAATTGGACAAAATCATAATTTGAACATAGCAGGTGGTAACGAAAAAACTAAGATTGCATTTGCTGCTAACTATCTGGATGATGCCGGTATTAAAATTAACTCTGGCTACAGCCGTTTTAACGGTTCATTGAAAGTTCAACAACAATTACTTCCTAACCTGAAAGTGGATTTCGATATCAGATATTCTGAAATAAAAACTGATGGTAAAGAAGATAGCGCTACAAATGGTAAAGGTTCATTGATATCAAATGCATACTCATTCCGTCCAATCGACGAACCTTTTGGAACTGGTAACTTTGCCGGATTCGGTAATGGTGACTCAAACGTGGACCAGACATTTAATATTGTTGATTTGGTTAATGATGTGATTCAAAAGAATACTAAGAATAATCTTCGTGGAATAGCATCTGTTTCATGGGATATCATCAAAGGACTTACTGCACGTTCTGAATTGGGTTTAGGCCGTACCACAAGCGAAAATAAATATTACGAAAATGGTCTTACCAATAGTTACAAATATGCAAAACTAACTAAAGGAGACAGTTGGAATGTACGTTCTGCTACAACATTGAATTATGAAGTTCAGGGATTAGGAAAGGATCACAACCTATCATTCCTTTTAGGTAATGAAATTTTAGCATCAAAATCTAATTCTTCACAGATTACCGGTGCCGGATATTCTGCAAGCTTTGATTTCAACCAGGCATTTGGTAAGATAAACATGACTAACGCTGCTCTTGGAAAAGATTCTTACTCAAACACTATTGGAACTCCTAGCAAAACAGTTTCATTCTTTGGACGTGCCAACTATTCATTCAAAGGACGTTATTTATTAACTGGTACATTACGTGCTGATGGTTCTTCTAAATTCTCTCCAAACAATCACTGGGGATATTTCCCTGCAGGTGCATTTGCATGGCGTATTTCTGATGAACCATTTCTTGAAAGTTCAAAAGGTTGGTTAGATAACCTTAAGCTTCGTTTATCTTATGGTACTTCTGGTGCTGACAACATTGATCCTAGCTTATGGAAAGAAACATGGACTACATCAACTGTTACTACCGACGGAAAAACCTCTACTGTATATAAGCCAGCCGGTATGCTTTCAAATCCTGATTTAAAATGGGAAACTACAGTTTCAAGAAATATTGGTGTTGATTTCGGTTTCTGGAATAACCGCCTTTATGGTTCTTTGGATGCTTATTGGAATTCTACTAAAGATTTGCTTATGGAAGTTCCAATTGATGAGACTACAGGATATTCTTACCAGTTCCAAAATATTGGAAAGACTTCAAACAAAGGGTTTGAACTTTCTCTTGGAGCTGATATCATCCGAAAGAAAGATTTCACTTTGAATGTTAGTGCAACTTATAACTATAATAAAAACAATATTGAAGAGTTAAGAGATGATGTTACAGCAGAATATGGTTCTCAATGGGCATCAACATCAACACAACCTAATTTTGACTATTTATTTAAAGTTGGATCATCAGTAGGATTGATCCGCGGATATAAATGCGACGGTTTCTATAAAGCCGATGACTTTGATTACAATAGTTCAACAGGCGTTTATACCTTAAAAAGTGGTGTTGCTGATCTTCCTACAATTACTGGTAACTATCCAACTCCTATTAAGAAAGCAACAGGACAAAACGCTTTCCCTGGTGCCATAAAACTTCATGATGCAGACGGTAACGGTGTTGTTGATACCAAAGATGTAACAGATCTTGGTGAAGTGACTCCACAACATACCGGAGGTTTCAACCTGAATATGAACTATAAGGGATTTGATTTAAGTGCTGGCTTTGCATGGGCTATTGGCGGCAAAGTTTATAATGCTAATGCAATGGCTAATATGTATGGAAATAAGGACGTTTCTATCGGTGCTAACCGTCTTGCTTTTGTAAAAGACTGCTATAAGGTATATGATGTAAATTCATCTGGTGATTTAGTTGCTGTAACTGATCCAACTGCTTTGAATACATTAAATGCTAATGCTAAATATGGATTGCCATATTATGAAAACGGTATTGTTCTTTCAACATTTGTAGAAGATGCATCTTATCTACGTATGAATACTTTAACTTTAGGATATACACTTCCTAAGAACTTAACAAAGAAAGCAAGCATTCAACGTCTACGTGTTTACGTAACAGGTGGTAACTTATTCACTATTACCGGATATTCTGGCTTAGATCCAGAAGTTAATACATTCTCAAACAAGTCAACTACAGCAAACTCAGGTAAGTTCCCTACACTCGGATTAGATTGGGGTAGCTATCCTCGTGCCAGAACATTTACTGTTGGCCTTAACCTTGAATTCTAATATGGTGCAATTTAAAAAGTAACAAAATGAAAAAGATATTATATACAATGTTTGGTGCTGGTATGCTTTTCCTTACCACATCATGTAATGACTTTCTGGAAACGTCATCTCCATCTGATGCAGACGTAAATTTTGTATTTTCAGATCCATCAAGTACACGTGCAGCTTTAAATAACGCATATGAGTTATGGAGAAGTAAAGCGTTTGTTCATGCTAATGGGTTATTCTACGATTTATGCGTTGTAGGTTCTGACTCAGAACGTCACCCTGAAAAATATGCAGCACAAACCCGTCATATTCCTGAAAATTTATATTCAAATGGAGATGCAGTATCAAGCTTCGACATAAGTTTCAGTGATGGAAGTACAGCATGGACAAATCTTTATTCAATAATAGCTACAACTAATACACTCATAAACTTGTTTGAAACATCTTCTTCTTTCAATACATACATGAGTGCAGGAAAGCCAAGTGAATTATCTCAGCTTTATGGTGAAGCTGTAGCATTACGCGCTACCTGCTATTTTGAATTATGCCGTTTCTTTGGTGATGTTCCTCATCAATTAGTTCCGGGAGTTCAGGCAGAAGGGCTGACTTCTCGTGATGAAATATACGAATACCACATCAAAAAACTAATGGAAGTTGAACCGTTGATGTATCATGTAGGAGAAAACGCAAATGCAATAGTAACATACATGACTCGTACATACGTTCAAGGCTTAATTGGTCGTATGTGTCTGTATGCAGGCGGATATGCAACCCGCAGAACAGACCTTGGAGCTGATTTCTATAAAAATATTGATGGCAAAACTCTTTCATTTACAAAGATTGGTTCTGAAAAGAACGGAGCTGTTTATAACAGACGTGCAGACTATCTTGATTTCTACAAAATAGCTAAAACTTATTTGGAAGCTTGTGTTACTAGTCACGGTTCGGTTAAATTAATTACAAACGACATCAGATCTAACAGTAAAGCGGGACAAATATTTGGAAATCCTTTCCAGCAAGTTTTCCAGGAAACAATGAATGGTGATGCAATATATTCAGAAGAATCTGTTTATGAAATACCTGAAACACGTGGTCAATCTTCTGAACGTCCTTATGCTTTCGGACGTCCTTCTGATGGTGGTGGTTCTAATGCATATCCAGGAAAGAATTATGGTCAGTCTCGTTTCCATCCAACTTACTATTATGGAGATTTCGATCCAAACGACATGCGTCGTGATGTAACAGCAACAGTTACTGCAAGCTCAGGAAAAGGAGCTGAAGTTATGATTAGCTTTTTACCGAGTTCAAAATCACAGGGTGGTATTGCAAATAATAAGTGGGACGAAAACAGAATGACTAATCCTTATACGGCAAAGCCACGTTACTCTGGTATTAACAATCCTTATATGCGTTTTTCTGATGTAGTTCTAATGTTATCTGAAGTTTATGCCGAATTAGGTGAAGATGGAAAAGCTAAAGAAGAATTACGTAAAGTTCATGAACGTGCTTTTGCAAATGCAACACTTGCTAACCTTGACGGATTCATTACTAAATGTGGTAGTTTGAAAGAAGCTATAGCACAAGAACGTAAACTTGAATTTGGTGGAGAAGGATTACGTCGTTATGACTTGATTCGTACAGGTAAGTTACCTGAAGCTATTACTAAATTAAAGACTCAATTAACTAATATGCTCAATGGTCTTGAAACAAAAGGATATTATACTTTTGAAAATGGTAATACTATATCAAACTATATTTGGACAAAATCAGTTAATGCTAAAAGTACATACGGATTTAGATTAACTACTCAATGTACAGATAATAACGATCCTGTTCTATTTCCAGGATGGAGAGGCCAAAACGATGACTGGGCAACTGTGGCGAGTCAAAATGCGACTACTGGTTTTACAGAAATAGCCAATACAAACCTTGCTATCAAAGGACTATTCAACTATATTGATCCAAACGGTGCTGAAGCTGCAGCATTAGTTGCTAATGGTTATAGAAGAGTTGATTGGGGTAAAACAATTGTTGATAACAAAGCTGAATACCTGACAAATGTATTCCTCAATTATACTGAAGGAACTCCTCCAATCTATCTCGTACCTATGAACGCAAATACAATTTCAAGTTCAAACGGCAAGATTACTAACGGATATGGATTTGCTCAGAAATAAAATAGCATAAGAGCCATAAATTAGTTTCAAATTTTAAGTGGAGGGTACCAAATATGTATTGGCACCCTCCTTCTTTTTATAATTGATTAGTCAATATACGGACCTGAACTTAAAAAAGTTATTAAAAATAAAGATGAGGAAAACCTATATATTCTTAACAAAAAGAGTGCGCATAATCCCAAAATCATACGCACTCAAAATATAAGTTTATTAAAAGAACTATTACTTTGAAATAAAGTCTGCTCTCATTGGACTAAAACAATCAATAAGTATGCCAGCTTCAATACATGTACATTCATGTTCAGCATCGGGTGCAATATAAATCCCGTCACCTGCCTCAACAATCTGCATTTCACCATCTACTGAAAATTCAAATTTTCCACTTGCCACATAAGTCGTCTGAGTATGATAGTGAGTATGAAGCGCACCTTTTGCACCTTTTTCAAACTTAACTTTTACAAGCATCAATTGTCCATCATATCCCATAATCTGTCGAACCACTCCTTCGCCGGCTGGCTCCCACACATTCTCATTTTCAAAAATAAATTTCTTGCTACAAGTTTTCATTATCAAATCTTTTATCTTAGTAATATTAATGCTCAAAATTACGTAATTCTTTTCTAATACATTATCATGCTAATAAATTAAAAAGTACCAGAGAACAAAAATAGAGATTAGCTGTTACTAAATTAGTAGTTTATAAATTAATTAATCTATTAATATGAGCGACATTATAAATATAAATCCTCTGATTTATACCCATCAGACCGAGGTTAATGAGAATCCGGAAACTAAAACAGAAACCAGTCACGCAGAAATTTCTTCTCCCAAGAGGCCTGTACATATTCTATATTATACAGATCCTATATGCTCTGCATGTTGGGGGATAGAGCCTCAATTAAGAAAATTAAAGCTGGAGTATGGAGAGAACTATCAAATAGAATATAAAATGGGAGGTCTTCTTCCTAACTGGGAAAATGAGAGTAATAGTAAAATCAATAAACCAGCAGATGTAGCACATCATTGGGAAGAAGTTGGCAATTATTACGGGATGCCTATTGATGGAGATGTTTGGCTGGAAGATCCTTTATCTTCTTCATATCCACCTTCAATTGCCTTCAAAGCTGCACAAATACAGGATGATGGGATTTCTCTCGTATTTCTCCGGAGAATAAAAGAAATGCTTTTTCTTGAAAAGAGAAACATTTCAAAGTGGAAATGGATAGAAGAAGCCGCACTATATGCTGAATTAAATATTGATCAATTGAAAAAAGATTTTGAAGGTGATGCCCAACATACATTTAAAGAAGATTTAGACATAAGTAAACAAATGGGCGTTAGAGGGTTTCCTACATTATTTTTCACGAATGCTGATGGCATGAAAGTAGAACTATATGGCGTAAGGCCATATAAAGATTTTGAAGAGGCTTTGCTTAAATTATGTCCTAAAGCTGTGAAACACCAAATATGCAAAACTCATGAAGGATTATTTGATTACTACCCAACTCTTACAACTCATGAATTTGCAGTAATTACAGACAGACATGATAGTGATGCTTTGGATATTTTAAATAGCTTATATAATTCAAAATTCATAGATAAATACATATCCAAAAAGGGAATACTGTGGATAAAGATATAAAAGACAAAGCCATAATAATGCAAAGATGGCATATAAAATAATCTCTAATATTACTGCATTATTTCTAAAACGATAGATTCTGCACAGATTATGCCATAAGACTTTCACTTTATCAAGAAGCCTTATGGCATAAAATATAAAAAAGCACTAATGAAATATTTAGTCTATAAATGTAAAAAGCTTAAATTTGACTCAAAAATATGTTTTTTTTGCTATTTTTGCAACAATATGCATATTTAGCGACTTCAATGTCGCAATAGAAATTAGGCCAATGAAAGTTATAGAATTAATAAAGAGTAATGACAAAACAGCTTTTTCGTTTGAGATATTGCCTCCTTTAAAGGGAACTGGCATTGAAAAGCTATACGAAACTATAGATACATTAAAGGAATTCGACCCTAAATACATTAACATAACCACCCATCGCAGTGAGTATATTTATAAGGAATTAGGCAATGGATTGTTCCAACGTAGCAATGTTCGTCGCCGTCCCGGTACGGTAGCTGTGGCTGCTGCTATTAAAAACAAATACAATATAACAGTTGTACCGCACATTTTATGTAGTGGATTCACTCAGGAAGAAACCGAATATGTGCTACTTGATTTGCAGTTTCTTGGCATTACCGATTTATTAGTTCTTCGTGGTGACAAAGCCAAACATGAGCCCGTTTTCAAGCCAGTTGGCAATGGTTATTTTCATGCAATAGAACTTCAAGAACAAATAAACAAATTCAATAAAGGAGCATTTGTTGATGGTGAACAAATGAAAGTTTCATTGCAACCATTTTCTTATGGAGTTGCTTGCTACCCTGAAAAGCATGAAGAAGCGCCTAATATTGATACAGATATTTACTGGTTAAAAAAGAAGATGGAAGCTGGCGCGGAATATGCAGTTACACAATTATTTTACGACAACAAAAAATTCTTTGAGTTTGTAGAGCGTGCCAGAAAGTCAGGAGTTACAATTCCAATAATTCCTGGAATTAAGCCTTTTTCCAAATTATCTCAGCTGAGCATGGTTCCAAAAACCTTTAAAGTTGATATTCCAGAAGACTTGGCAAATGAGGCTATAAAATGCAAAAATGATGCAGATGCTAAACAACTTGGAATTGAATGGTGTGTGGAGCAGTGCCGTGAACTAATGGCACACGGACTACCAAGCATTCATTTCTATTCTGTGGGCGCTGTAGACAGTATTAAAGAAGTAGCTAAGCTAATATATTAATTATGTTCTTCAGAGAGGTAATAGGACAAGAAGAAGTTAAAAAGAAATTTCTTTTAGAAGTGAAGGAAAACCGTATCCCTCACGCACAACTTATTTGTGGCCCGGAAGGCGTAGGCAAATTACCATTGGCTATTGCTTATGCCAGATACCTCCTCTGCCCAAACCATACAGAAGAAGATGCTTGCGGCATCTGCCCTTCATGTGTAAAGATGAACAAACAGGCTCATCCTGATTTACATTTTGTCTTCCCAATTGTGAAGAAAAAAAATCAAAAAGAGGTTGTTTGTGATGACTACATTAAAGATTGGCGGAATTTTGTGATAAACAACCCATATTTTAATCTAAATCATTGGTTAAAAGAAATGGATGCAGAAAATTCCCAAGCCATGATTTACACAAAAGAGAGCGATGAAATTCTTAGGAAACTAAGCTTGAAGAGCAGTGAAGGCGGTTATAAAGTAATGATTATCTGGCTACCAGAGAAAATGAATGAAGCTTGCTCTAACAAGCTACTAAAGTTACTGGAAGAACCTCCTGCAAAGACTGTATTCCTGCTTGTATCTGAGCAACCCGACCTTATGCTTACAACAATATTGAGTCGTACTCAAAGGGTGAATGTGCGCCACATTAAAGAAGACAGCATCATTGAAAAACTTAGAAACAGCTATGGGTTAACAGATCAGGATGCACAAATCACTGCTCACCTTGCTAACGGTAATTTTATCCGTGCAATGGAACAAATTCATCTTAATGAAGAAAAAAAACTTTTCTTCGATTTGTTCGTTAGTCTGATGCGCCTCTCCTATCAACGAAAAATAAAAGAAATGAAAGCTTGGAGTGAGTTACTTGCAGGGATAGGGCGTGAAAGGCAAAAAGACTTTCTGGAATATGCACAACGAATGATCCGTGAGAATTTTATTCTCAACTTTCATCGTAACGAACTCACATACATGAACAAAGATGAGTATAATTTTTCTGTTCGATTTGCACCGTTTGTAAATGAACGAAATGCAATGGGAATAATGGATGAACTAACAGTGGCTCAACAACATATTGAACAAAATGTGAATGCAAAAATGGTATTTTTTGATTTTTCATTAAAAATGATCGTCTTGCTGAAACAATAAATAATATAAAAATGGATTATAAATTACATAACGGAAGCGGGAAGCTATGCTGCAAAGGCTGCTCCCGACAAGATAATAAATTAAATACTTACGATTGGCTAGCTGATATTCCTGGGAGTAGTGAAGAAAGTGACCTTGTTGAAATACAGTTTAAAAACACACGCAAAGGATACTATCGTAACAGTAATGGATTAAAGCTGGAAAAAGGAGATGTGGTAGCCGTGGAATCAACTCCCGGACACGACATTGGTACTGTTACATTGACAGGAAGATTAGTTCCTTTACAAATGCAGAAAACCGGATTCAAGCCAAATACTGAAATCAAACGTGTTTATCGCAAAGTTAAAGCTGTAGACATTGAAAAGTTTGAAGAAGCTAAGGCTAAAGAACACGATACAATGATCCGTTCAAGACAAATTGCTGCAAATCTTAATCTCAATATGAAGATCGGTGATGTTGAGTATCAGGGAGATGGTAATAAAGCCATATTTTATTATATCGCTGATGAACGAGTTGACTTCCGACAGTTAATTAAGGTTTTAGCAGAAACGTTCCGTGTACGAATTGAAATGAAACAAATTGGTGCCCGACAAGAAGCTGGAAGAATTGGTGGTATTGGTCCTTGCGGAAGAGAGCTTTGTTGCGCAACCTGGATGACTAATTTTGTATCTGTATCTACCAGTGCTGCTAGGTTACAAGATATATCCCTTAATCCTCAGAAGCTCGCGGGTCAATGTGCTAAGCTTAAATGTTGCATGAATTATGAAGTAGACTGTTATGTTGAAGCTCAAAAGAGATTGCCTTCTAGAGAAATAGAACTTGAGACAAAAGACGGTACATTCTATTTCTTTAAGGCTGATATATTAAGCAATGAAGTCTCATATTCAACAGATAAAAACTTTGCTGCAAACTTGGTTACCATCTCCGGAAAAAGAGCTTTTGAAATTATCAATCTTAATCGCAAAGGAATCAAGCCTGATAGTCTTCACGAATCAGAGAAAAAGCCTGAGCCACAGAAGCCTGTAGATTTAGTTGAACAGGAAAGCCTTACTCGTTTTGATAAGCGTAAATCTGGCAATGAGAATAAAAACGCCAAAAGAAATGACAACGGAAACAGAAACAAACAAGAAAACAGAAACCGTAATGAAAATCCAAATAGAAATAACAACGAAGTTGCAAATAGAAATGAAGGCGGAAACCGCAATGAGAATAGAAGAAGGATTGAGATCAAAAATAAAAATGAGAATGTAAATAAGGTTTCTATTGAAAACGCCAATAAAAGCACTAACGAAAACAATAAAGGAAGTGAAGGCGGAAATGCGAATAGAAACAGACGAAGAAAAAGACCAAACAATAGACCTCAACAACGAGATGATAAGCCTCAATCAGAAAAAGAATAAATTAATACTGCTGTTATCAGTTATCCTGCTGACAGCATGTGATTCCAATACAATGTATCACTCTTTTCTTCATGTTTCCAAAGAAGGATGGAAAAAGAGTGATACACTCACTTTTAAGGCACCAATAACAGATTCACTTGCAACATATCGTATATCTGTAGAAGTGCGCAATAGAATAGATTACCCCTATCGTAATTTATACCTGTTCATATCACATAATACACAAGACAGTACTGTTTTTGTGACAGATACTATTCAATATTCACTTGCCGACGAATCAGGTAAATGGTTAGGCACAGGAATTGGTAACCTTTACCAATCAGCATGTAGCTATACATTTATTACTCCAAAACGTTCTGGCAATCTTATATTCAAGTTAAGTCACGGAATGAAGGACAATGTTCTAATTGGAATTAACGATGTTGGTATAGAGATAAAACGGAAGATATAAAATCCTTTATCACTATTGGTTAGTGTTTCTCAGACCTTCCGGCATCAATCCTTAAAAAAATAAATAAAAGGATTGTAAAGCCCCATAATGAAGATCCTCCATAACTAAAGAAAGGAAGAGGAATACCAATAACAGGTGTAAGCCCTAACACCATCCCAATATTTATAAATAAGTGGAAAAGGAATATACTAACCACAGAGTAGCCGTAGACTCGGCCAAAAGCTGAGTATTGCCGTTCAGAAAGTACTATAAGTCGGATAATAAGAATAAGGAACAGAAATAAAACCACAGAGGACCCTACAAATCCTTGTTCTTCACCTACTGTACAAAATATAAAGTCTGTATCTTGTTCGGGCACATACTTAAGCTTAGTCTGCGTTCCATTAAGAAAACCTTTACCATATATGCCTCCTGATCCAATTGCAATTTTCGATTGATTCACGTTATATCCTGCTCCAGTAAGGTCTTCTTCCATCCCCAAAACAACTTTTATACGAATTTGCTGGTGTGGTTCTAGTACATTATCGAATACATAGTTACTTGAATAAAGAAATCCCACAGAGGCAACAGCAAACAAAGCAATTAACATATAGCCTTTATTCATCCCCGTTAATGAAAGGAAAAACATATATCCGGCAAGGATTATACACATAGGAAGTAAAACCCAAACAAGATTAAACGGAACTACGAATTTAGAGAAAAGAAAGGCTAGCAACAAAATAGGCACGAAGACAATAATAATATTACGGATTGGTGCCCATTGTTTCATATAGACCCAAACCATTCCAGCAACAAATATTATAATCATCAGTAATACAGAGAACTGGCCAATAGGAGTTGGACTTTGTCCTATCATTATATCACCAAAACGTATACCTACAATAAAGTAAATTACGGCACATACTCCGGAAAACAAAATAGCACCGGGCATTCCTTCTCTATAAAGCATCAGGAAGAAAGACAGATATACAAGAGCAGATCCTGTTTCTCTCTGCATAATAATCAATCCTAAAGGTAACAATATAAGCAGAGCCAATAATGAAGCACTCTTAAACTTTCTCATATTAAATGAATAAGAGCTCATATATTTCGCTAAAACGAGAGCCGTAGCAGACTTGGCAAACTCTGCAGGCTGAAGACTAACCGGACCGAGGCTTAACCAGGAATGAGATCCTTTTACATCTCTGGCTATAAATATTGTAATAAAAAGCAGGAACAGCATTCCTATATAAAGAATATAAGAGAACATATCGTATATTCTTTCTTCTATCATTAACAGTACAAATCCTAAACCGAATGAGCACAGTATCCACATTAATTGCTTTCCACCTCTTGTACCAAAACTCAGGAAGTCAGTATCTCCATAGTTATAACTGGCTCCACATACACTGAACCAACCACAAGTGATCAATATCAGATATATTATTATTGTTGTCCAATCAACAGACTTCCATAAACTAACGTGTCTGGGCTCCATAGGATATTACAGCATTACTTAAACTTTCAACTAGTTTTTCTCTCTCTGGAGCAATCTTCCCTTTCAGATAATGCTCCATCATCAATGCACCAATAGGAACTGCATAAGTTGCTCCCCAACCACCATTCTCAACATAAACACAAATAGAGATCTTGGGTTTGCTCATAGGTGCGAATCCCATAAAAACAGAGTGGTCTTTTCCTCTATTCTGAGCTGTTCCTGTTTTACCGCAAACTTCCATTTCAGGCATATAGTTTGCTCTGGTACAAGTTCCATGCTCAACAGCTCCACGCATACCCTTAATTATATAAGAGTAATACTTTGGATCAATTGTTGTATGTTTGGGGTATAGATAAGTGCTATCTAATCTTCCCCCAATAATACTCCTCACAACATGAGGAGTTCTGAAATGTCCTCTATTAGCAATAGTAGCTCCCAGATTAGCTATTTGAAGAGGTGTAAGCAATACTTCACCCTGTCCAATTGCTGTATGGATAATACGCAAACCTCCCCAACGCCCTTTGCCATATATTTTATCATAGAACTTAGCATTAGGAATCAAACCTCTCTTCTCTCCGGGGAGGTCAATACCCAATTTGTATCCAAATCCCATTGACACCATATGATCTTTCCATACAGTCAAAGCCGAATCAGAATTCAGATATTTCTTATTATCAATCATCTTATATAATCCCCAACAGAAATAGGAGTTACAAGAAGTAGCCAATGCAGGAACCAAAGGCAGTGGCGAAGGATGAGAGTGACATCCTACTCTAAGTCCAGGTACTACAAATCCATGGTAACATGGAAAAGAAGTAGAAGGAGTAATTATATTTTCCTGAAGAAAGATTAATGACTGAGCTGGTTTAAAAGTAGATCCCGGAGGATAAGAAGCCATTAAAGCTCTATTGAATAGAGGTTTTCTTGGATCTCGTTCCAACTCCATATGCATTTTCCCTCGCTGACGTCCAACCATATCTGCCGGATTAAATGTTGGAGTAGAAACCAGACAAAGAATTTCCCCAGTTTCCGGTTCAATAGCTACTATAGCTCCAATCTTAGATCCCATAAGCTTCTCACCGAACTTCTGTAATTCAATGTCAATAGAAAGCCTCAGGTTCTTTCCAGGTATAGGTCTTTTATCTAGTTTACCATTCAAATATTTACCTTGAATACGTCCATGAGCATCTCTTAGCAGAATTTCAACTCCCTTATGTCCACGCAGTTGCTTTTCGTAAAACTTCTCAACACCCTGCTTTCCTATATAGTCTCCGCGCACATAGTAATCGTCATCTTCTATATTTGCCATTGACGCCTCACCTAAATCACCTAATATATGTGCTGCTGAATTATATGAATACTGGCGAATAGAACGTTGCTGAACATAAAATCCTCGAAATTTAAATAACTTTTCCTGCAAGACACTACTTTCTTCTGCCGAAAGTTGTACCATAAACAGCTGATTTGTGAAACGAGAATAGCCAGGGTTTTTAGATCTGTCTTTTATATCAGTCATTCGCTTTATAAAATATTCTTTCGTAATATTTAAAGTCTGACATAAATCAAGAGTATCGAGATTCTCAATCTCCTTCATCACAACTGTTACATCATATGCTGGTTGATTATAAACAAGCAGTTTATTATTACGATCGTAAATTATACCTCTTGAAGGATATTGAATCTTATTAAGAAAGGCATTACTATCTGCATTTTTTTTGTAATCATCAGACATAATCTGAAGAACAAAAAGGCGTGTAATATAGATAAGCACAACCGAAATGGCAATACCTACTATTACATATCTTCTTTTTTCTAAATTATAATCCCTAGCCACTTTTATTTTCTTAGTCCTTCAATACCCATTATACATAATACAGTAACTACTGTACTAGTTCCTATTTTTATCAGCAAAGTGCTCAGATCGAATAAAGAGAAAGATTCAATCATCAATAATGCAGCATGATGAAGCAAAACACATAATATTACATATTTTACAAAAGAAGAGATACCAATAGCTTTTATTGCAGGAACATATTCATCTGTACTATCCCGCATTGAGAAAAGACGCAAGAAAAGCGGACGAATAAAAGCTATAAAAGTTGTAGCTGCAGCATTCATTCCAGGCGTGTCAGAAAACATATCAATTGTCAGCCCGAGAAAGAATCCCCATAACATCATCTCACTTCTGGAAGTTCCAGAAGACATCTTTAATATCAGATATATGTATATATATGGAGTAGCAAATCCTGCAATATGCACATTATTAAGCACCAATATCTGAATTAAAACAAGTGCTATAAACCACTTTATCCGCCTTAAATATGTTATTATCATTGTTCCTGCTTGTTTGCCGATTCTTCAAGAAGTTTTTGTTCCATTTGTGTTGTTTTAGGCAAAACTCTCACACTATTAAGTTTGCCAAAATCTGTAGCTAAACGAACTTTCAGCTGATAAGAAAGTCCATCTTTTGAATTACCTATATGGTCAACAGTTCCAACCATAATTCCTGCTGGAAAAACATCCGAATAACCACTTGTCACAATAGTATCTCCCAAACCAAATTTAGCATGTCTGGGCAGATCATCTAAATACGCATAACGGGAATCTCTTCCTTCCCACTTTATTGTACCAAAATAGCCACTGCCTAATATCTTACAACCAATCCGGCATTTTGTATTTAGCATAGATATAACAACTGAATATTTAGGCGTTGTCATATACACAATACCAACCACTCCATTTCTGTCAATAACTCCCATTTCACTATGAACGCCATCATTAGATCCCTTATCCAAAGTTATATAGTTATCGGCTTTTATTAATGAGCTATTAATTACATTAGCTTTTATTAGATTAGAATTCTTGGCTATCTGATCGTTCATGCCATCAATATCCAAAGAATCCACCCCACGTCCTTGTAATTCCTTCCTTAAATTAGCAAGTTGTTGTTCAAGCAGCATGTTACGATCCAGCAAATCTTCATTTGCTTCTTTAAGATAAAAATATGAAGTTACATCTCCTTTTATCTTGTATATTTCACCAGCAACAGCATTACTGGATGTAAAGAAAGAGCTTTTCTGATAGTGATTAAAGCGAAACAATAAAGTAAAACTGATAATCTCTAGCAGAAAGAAAAGAAACCAGTAGTTATATTTAATAAGGAAGTTTAGTAAGTTCCGCATATAATTCCAAAGTAGTAACTAGCCGATATGCAGATATCCAGATCTCAAAATATAGTAGATCCGTATATCTGCACATCGGCATATTATATTTATCGCATCAGGAATGAGAATTTATCTACATTCTTCAATGCTACTCCTGTTCCTTTTGCTACAGCATGAAGAGGATCTTCAGCTATATGGAAAGGTATATTAATTTTATCTGTTAAACGTTTATCTAATCCTCTCAATAGAGCACCTCCACCAGCTAAATAGATACCGTTGTGTACAATATCAGCATACAATTCAGGCGGAGTTTGTTCCAATGCACTAAGAATAGCTGTTTCCATTTTAGCAATGGATTTTTCCAAACAATGAGCTATTTCCTGGTAGCATACAGGAACTTCCATAGGAAGAGCTGTCATTCTGTTAGGACCGTGAACAATATAATCTTCTGGAGCATCTTCGAGTTCAGTCAATGCAGCTCCTACATGAATCTTTATTTGTTCGGCAGTGCGTTCACCAACCTTCAGATTGTGCTGACGGCCCATATATTCCTGGATATCTGATGTAAGATCATCGCCGGCAATACGAATGGACTTGTTAGAGACAATGCCACCTAATGAAATAACTGCAATTTCAGTAGAACCTCCACCTATATCAACAATCATATTTCCTTCCGGAGCTTCAACATCTATGCCAATACCAATAGCCGCAGCCATTGGTTCAAAAATCAAATAAACATCGCGACCTCCTGCATGTTCTGCAGAGTCACGAACAGCACGCAATTCAACTTCGGTACTTCCGGATGGAACACAAATAACCATTCTCAATGAAGGAGAGAAAAGTTTTTTATGTGTATTCATCATCTTAATCATACCTCTCATCATTTGCTCACATGCGTAGAAGTCAGCAATCACACCGTCACGAAGTGGACGGATAGTTCTGATGTTTTCATGTGTTTTGCCATGCATCTGGCGTGCTTTTTCACCTACAGCGATCATTTTATCTGTACGTCTGTCTAAAGCAACTACAGATGGCTCATCAACTACAATTTTACCGTTACTGATGATGATGGTATTGGCAGTACCCAAGTCCATCGCTATTTCTTGAGTGAAAGAAAATAATCCCATTTTTTATTAATGTTTAAAGTGTCTGATTCCGGTTGTAACCATTGCTACACCATTCTCATTACAATAATCAAAAGATTCTTGATCTCTAACAGAACCTCCAGGCTGGATTACAGAAGTTACACCTGCTTTATGTGCAATCTCAACACAATCAGGGAATGGGAAGAATGCATCACTTGCCATCACTGCTCCTTGTAAATCAAATCCGAAAGCATCAGCTTTCTCGATTGCTTGTTTCAAGGCATCAACACGAGATGTCTGACCGACACCGCTTGCACATAATTGTTTTCCTTTAGCCAGAACAATAGAATTAGATTTACTGTTCTTCACTATTTTATTAGCAAACAACATATCTTCAATTTCTTGTTCAGTTGGAGCTTTTACAGTTACAGTCTTCAAATCTGAAGAAGTTTCTATGTTTAAGTCTCTATCTTGTACTAATACACCGTTCAATAATGAGCGGAATTGTTTCTTTGGGAATTTAGCTTCCTTACGAACCAATATAATACGATTTTTCTTTTGTGTCAATATTTCCAGAGCATCAACATCATAATCCGGAGCAATAATAACCTCAAAGAAAATCTTAGTTATTTCTTCTGCTGCAGCTTTGTCTATTACAGAATTTGTGATTAGAACACCTCCGAAAGCTGAAACCGGATCGCCAGCCAAAGCATCTTTCCAAGCTTCAACCACAGTAGGACGAGAAGCTAATCCGCATGCATTATTATGTTTCAACACAGCAAAAGTTATTTCATCGAATTCATCAATCAAATCAACTGCTGCATTAATATCAAGCAAATTATTATATGAAATTTCTTTTCCGTGAATCTGATCAAAAACTGCATCCAAATCACCAAAGAAAACACCTTTCTGATGAGGATTTTCGCCATATCTAAGTGGCTTCTGCTCGTTTACTGAACAACGGAATCCAGAGCAATCTTCTCCATCAAAATAGTTAAAGATAGCAGAATCGTAGTGTGAAGAAACTGCAAAAGCTTCTTTAGCAAACCAACGACGTTCTTCGATTGTACTAGTTGCTCCATGTTCCATCAACATATCTGCCAATGGTTTGTATTGAGCCTGAGAAGCTACAATAACAACATCTTTATAATTCTTAGCAGCTGCACGAATTAATGAAATACCACCTATATCAATTTTTTCAACGATAGCAGCTTCACCAGCTCCTGAAGCAACAGTTGCTTCAAATGGATATAAGTCAACAATGACTAAATCTATTTCTGGAATCTCGTATTTTTCTATTTGTTGAAGATCTTGTTCTACCTCTCTACGGCATAAAATACCACCAAATACCTTTGGATGGAGAGTCTTTACTCTACCGCCTAAAATTGATGGGTAAGTAGTAAGGTCTTCGACAGCCTTACAAGGGAAACCTAGAGATTCAATAAACTGACGTGTACCTCCTGTAGACAGGAATTCAACTCCTTCCTCGTGGAGTTTGATGATTAAATCATCCAATCCTTCCTTATGGTAAACCGACACGAGAGCGGTTTTAATTTTTTTTGTTTCAGACATTTAATTGCATATTAGGTGTTTCAATGCGCAAAGGTACAAATTATTGTTTTATACCACATATAAAATTGGCTGGTTTTATGAATATTTTCACAGTTTTTTTAATGATCTAATAAATAGAACATCTTGCAATATGGCTTTAAGGTACATAAAAATACCCAGCTAAAGAGATTTTCAAGTCTGATTCAACAAAAGGAAATACAAAAAGCTAACTTCAAAGATCTCATTAGTTTTAGTTTTATTAAACATCAATTACCATCTTTTACACTAAAAAAAAGTCTATAAACGAACTAAAGTTGATCAACAGGTTTTATCTTATTGCCCATTTAACAATAAAGATGAAATGATTGGGCAATCACCTAGAATTATTGGCCAATAAATTCCAAGCATTCACCAATAAATAAATTTTATTGGTGAATAAACTTATTTAAATAACCAAAGCATCAGCACAACAACTACAAGGGCGGGTAACATATTCATTATGCGCAGTTTTTTTATTTCTAATATATTTATCCCAAGCCCCATCAGCATAATTCCACCAACACTTGTTAAACCAAGAATTATTTGCGGAGTAAATAAAGAACCGGCATACATTGCCAGTAAAGTTAATGCACCTTGAAAAATAAACAACGGAACAGCTGCAGCAATAACCCCAAGACCAAAAGCTGAAGCAAGTAACATTGCCGAAAAGAAATCCATCAATGATTTAGTAAATAATAAATCGGAAGAGCCTCCCGTGCCTTCCTGAATAGCTCCCAATACAGTCATCGATCCTATACAAAATAATAAGAATGCAGTTATCAGCCCTTCAGAAAATTTATCATTTCCAATACGGAATTTCCTTTTCAGAACGCCACTCATCTGTTCTGCACTCTTCTCTACATTTATCCATTCACCCAACAACGAACCAATAGCTAAACTTCCCACTATTATCAAGATATCTTCCATCTTAACTACCATAGTAATACCTATAGCCAGCGTAAACAACCCAACTGCCTGAAAATAAATTGAAGTAACTCGCTCTGGCATATTTTTTTTCAGCAATAGTCCAATAGTTCCGCCTGCAACAACTGCAGCTGTATTTACGATAGTTCCAATCATATTACGAGGTGATTATTTATAAATTTACAGAAATAGAGCTTTACCTGATTATAAAGTTGCGAAAATAACATCTTTTTTGCAAATCACCCGAAGAATATAGCAAATATAATAACAGATAATTTCAATAGCCCTCATGAGTTCAACTAAAAAATCAATTAAACACAGCATCCTGTAACTAAATAAATAATTAGGATCAAGACTTAATTTGCATATAAACAAAAAACGAAATATATTTGCTTATATTTCAGTAACAAACACTCTAAAAAGATCAAAATGAATAAAAAAAGCATCAAATCGATAATCTTTTTATTTGCCATTTTTATTAACACACAAGTATTCTCTCAAGAAAAGTTTCCCGATGGGACACCTATACCCGACTGGTTTAGAAAGAATGAGGTGGTTAATATTAATACCTTAGGAAAAATATACCGGATTACCGATTACGGAGTTATAAACGACAGCACTATTCTGCAAACAGAAAAAATACAAGCTGTTATCGATCGGGCAGAACAAAACGGTGGTGGCGTAATAGTAATTCCGCAAGGAACTTTTCTAAGCAGCTCTATCTTTTTCAAACCTAAAACGCATCTATATCTAGAAAAGAATGCCGTATTAAAAGGTAGCGATGACATAAGCTATTTCCCTATTGTTGAAACACGCATGGAGGGTCAGACTCTGAAATATTTCCCCGCCTTGGTAAATGCCGACCATGTGAACGGTTTCACAATATCGGGCGAAGGAACACTCAATGGAAACGGTATGCGTTATTGGAAATCTTTCTGGAAACGTCGTGCTGTTAACAGCAAATGCACCAACATGGACGAACTACGTCCTCGATTACTTTACGTATCTAATAGCAACGATGTACAAATCTCGGGTATTCATCTTATTAATTCCCCCTTTTGGACGACACATTTTTACAGATGCAATAACGTGAAGATGCTTAATCTATATATATTTTCGCCAGCAGAACCAGTTAAAGCACCTAGCACTGATGGTATAGACATAGATGCCTGCAACAATTTCCTGGTTAAGAATTGCTTTATCTCTGCGAATGACGATGGCATTGCACTTAAAGGGGGAAAAGGAACCTGGGCCGATAAAGACCCAACCAACGGAAGTAATACAAATATAATAATAGAAGATTGCACATACGGTTTCTGCCATAGTGCACTTACTTGCGGCAGTGAATCCATACACGACCGGAATATAATCCTCCGTCGCTGCACAGTAGACAAAGCAAACCGCTTGTTATGGCTTAAGATGCGTCCCGATACTCCTCAAAAATATGAATATATCCTGGTGGAAAATATTAAAGGTAATGCCAATAGCTTCCTTTTCATAAAACCTTGGAGTCAATTCTTCGACCTAAAAGACAGAAAAGATATGCCGCTCTCCTATTCAGCTAATGTAACAATGCGCAATATCAACTTAGAATGTGAAGTTTTCTTTAACGTGAAAGAGTCTGATAAATACAAACTCACAAACTTTACTTTTGAGAATCTAAACATAAAAGCGAAGGATGGTAAAATAAACCAGAATGCTATAAAACCATTTATCTTGAAGAACGTTATTGTAAACAACGTGAAGATTAAAAACAATTAATAAAAGAAACCTCCATAAAGCAGTTTAATCAACTTTATGGAGGTTTCTTTTTAAAACAGATTTAATTCACAAAACTATAGATTGAATTCACAGTTTGATTAAACTAAAAATCGTCAGCCCAATTTTAGTTTCAGGCAATAAGAAAAAGCATCCAAGAGTGGAAGCCTCTCAAATGCCTTATTCAAAATAAGTAGCGGGACCCAGGATTGAACTGGAGACTTCATGATTATGAAACGTTTACATGTTATTTCTACTATTTTTCATTTATTTGTCATACTTGTCATTAGAATATTATTTAAAACTACATTTCTACTATATTTCCTCCAATATCATTTTCTCAGGCAAGGTTTCGGGCAAGGATTTCATAACCAATTTTTCATCAACTTTATACTACCTGAGAGAATGATGTGCCGATTCTTATAACAAGGGTAAGGAAGTTTTTCTATACAAGTATGAACTTCAAAGATAAGACTCTTATCTTTATAGTGTACACGAGAGTATTCTTGCTCATGAACGACAAAGATGTGGTACAGAAAGATGGTATTCATAATATTGTTTGATTGGGCTCTACAATATAATGATTTACCAGCTTCTTTTTATATAGAAACTACGCATTTCTCGAATGAACCAATTTCTAGAACAAATTATCATTTTTTTTGTTTTATCGTATAGAATTAATCAAAATGACCATTGAAAATAAAAAAAATGAAAAAATCAAGAATTATTCAATTATTTGCAGCACTTATTGTAGTAGCAGCAATCGCATCTTTCAGTAGTTGTATTAATAAAAACGGTAACACCTCTGGAAGTAAATCAGAAATTGATTCACTACGTAATCAAATTAAAGAATTAACTGCTGGTAATGATACACTTACAAAACACCTTGTAAAGTTTGACACACTTGATTTTACTATATTCAGCAATCAGGAATGGGTAAGATTCCATGAAAATCATTCAAAAGATATAAAGGTGTACTGGCCGGACGGACATTTTACTACGGGATTAGAAAGGCACATTGCAGATTTGAAAGCCATGTTTGTATATGCTCCTGACACAAGAATTAAGCAACATCCTGTCCGTTTTGGAAGCAGCACAAGCGAATGGACTGCAGTAACGGGAGTAATGGAAGGAACATTTACTAAGCCCATGCCTATTGGTAATGGAAAATTTATTCAGCCAACAGGGAAAAAATTCAAATTGCCTATGTGCACAATTGGACATTGGAAAAACGGAGTGATGTTTGAGGAATTTCTGTTTTGGGATAATCAAACTTACATGAGTCAACTAGGATTAGGTAAATAAAGATATCTATTTTTACATTGACGTTATCTCTCTTTTTTGTAATACGAATAACTGTTTTAGAGCTACTTATAATAGCACCTTTCAAATACATATATTATGTTTGGAAGGTGCTTAATATTTCTATTAATGCTTTAATATATTTGATTCAGATAATTTGTACATTAAATTAAATTGAACGAAAGTACGTCTAAATAAAAACTAATACAATAACTTTAAAAAACTCTATAAATTTCAAATTAGAAAAATTGTGTGTGCATCCCCACAAATAAAACTGTTCAAATTAGATAAAAGTATAATTCCGTTTTAAAATAAACGAATTATGTTCAGTTGAGAACGGTGGTAAATTACAGTCAACAAAGGAAGAAAAACAGAACCTACATTTTTTTGGGCGGAGCTAAGTAATAATTGATTGGTGACAATCTTTGCCTTATTCATAAACTTATAGAGATTTCTCAATTATGATATTCTGAAATCCCAGATGATGCATAAATTCTCTTAGAATTAGTAGCGATGCTGCAAAAGAAGTACTTTCTGGTAATGTGTCGGTACTGTATGGTCTGCCAGAGATAATGATTGCCAAACGGCTGAAAACGTCTTCCATATCTTTAATCGGTAGGACTTTTTCCGGAGATGATAGACTCTTATTTGCTTGCAGAATGATTTCCTGCATAACAGGAGAAAAGGAATACAACTCTGAATTGGGGGGCAATATTTTTTTTAAAGGAACGATAGTATCTTCGATAAAGTTAATGGCATATTCTATCTCATCTGGCGAAGGAGGAGTATGTTTGAAAAATTCTTTGGACGTTTTTTCGCCTCCTAACGGAAGTATCCAAAAATCATCCGGTTCCAATGGAGATTTTCCAGTGGCTACAATAGTGCATTCTTCAGTAATAAGAAGTAATGTTACAACTTTATTTTTTTGTGATTCATTATAGGCTGCACAATAAAGTTTTGTGATATTAGCCTTCATCTCAGGAGGTACAGCTGGATTCATAAGTCGATAACGTTAAACTAATGTATTATATATTTTCCGTAAAGATAGTTTAAAATCACAATAATTATCTAGCAAAGATCTAATTTCGAATTCATCTACAGGCAAGTTTCAGAAAATAAGAAAAGGCACCCAAGAGTGGAAGCCTCTCAAATGCCTTATTCTATATAAGTAGCGGGACCCAGGATTGAACTGGGGACCTCATGATTATGAATCATGCGCTCTAACCGGCTGAGCTATCCCGCCATTTCTTAAATGCGGTGCAAAGGTATAGAAATCTTTGAAACCTGCAAAATTTTGCCATACTTTTTTCAATTTCACCTCAAAAAAGAGTGCTTTTATTTAAAAAACAAGAGAAAAAACGTATAATTTAGTATCATATACTTCAAATTTCAAAAAAAGTCTTTATCTTGGCGCACAGTAAACACAAGCACTATGAAAAAAGAAAAGATTCATATAGAATATCTTTTAAACGCATCCTCACGAAGCATTCTATGGAATGCAATAAGCACCCCTATCGGCATGGAAGACTGGTTTGCCGATAAAGTTCAAATGAAAGATAAAACATTCACTTTCTGCTGGGGCAAATCAGAAGTTAGAAAAGCCGAATTGATTGGAACAAGAATTAATTCTTTCGTCAGATTCCATTGGCTGGATGATGAAGATGAAAAAAGCTATTTTGAGTTCAAAATGAACTTTAATGAACTAACTAGTGACTACGTATTGGAAATTACTGATTTCGTTGACCCGGAGGAGAAAGATGATCAGTTTGAACTGTGGAACTCTCAGATTGATACGCTTAAAAGAGCATGTGGAATGTAGCATCTAATTTATAAAAATAATCAAAAGTATGCGTGAACATCTTTTTTTATACTAATTTTGTCGGATAATTGTACAAATAAAAAAAGATGCTACGCATTAAGAAATTAGATATATTCATTATTAAGAGTTTCACACTCCTCTTCTTTGGGACGTTCTTCATTTGTCTCTTCATCTTTATGATGCAGTTTTTATGGAGATACGTCGACGATTTAGTTGGTAAAGGATTAGCTATAAGCGTATTATCAGAGTTTTTCTTTTACGCAATATTAACTTTGGTACCTACAGCGCTTCCGCTGGCTATCTTACTTGCTTCATTGATGACTTTCGGTAATTTTGGTGAAAGGTATGAGCTTCTCGCAATAAAAGCAGCCGGAATTTCATTGATCAGAGTTATGGCTCCTCTTATTGTCTTTACAGTTTTTCTGTGTTCCACCTCCTTTTATTTTCAAAATGTAGTAGCTCCAAAGGCTCAGGTAAAACTATTTACTTTGCTTTTCTCTATGAAGCAAAAATCGCCGGAGCTAGAAATTCCAGAAGGAGTTTTTTATGATGAAATCGAAGGTTACAACCTTTATGTTAAGCATAAAAACAAAGAGACTGGAGCATTATATAATATAATGATCTACAATTTTTCTGATGGATTTGATAATGCACATATCATTGTTGCAGACTCAGGTAAACTGGAAATGACAGCCGACAAACAGCATTTGAGACTGCACCTGTATAGCGGAGAAATGTTTGAGAATCTTAAGTCGCAGAGTAGTTCCATACAAAATGTACCATATCGACGAGAAAGTTTTAGTGAGAAACACACTATTATAGAATTTAATTCAAACTTTAATATGATTGACGAAAGTTTCATGAACAATCAGTATCAAAGTAAGAATATGACAGAGCTTCAAACTGCTGTCGATTCAATGAATCATTTGGTTGACAGCGTTGGAAAAACATTCTATAAAGAAGCAATAACAAGTACTTATCGTTCCAGAGATAATTTTAGTAAAGAAGATACTCTCAAAATAAGAAAAGCAAAATTGACTGCTATAAATACAGATAGCGTATTTAATAATCTTTCTTTATCAGACAAGCAAAAGGCTGTAGCAAACGCATTAAGCACGTCACAAAGCATAGGCAACGACTGGAAATTTAAGAGTTTCAATACCGTAGACACAGACAAACGTATACGTAGACACGAAATGGAGTGGCATAAAAAAATAGCCCTTTCTATTTCCTGCTTAATATTCTTCTTCATAGGTGCTCCTTTAGGGGGTATCATAAGAAAAGGAGGTTTAGGAATGCCAGTTGTAATCTCTATCTTAATCTTCCTCATCTATTATATTATAGATACAACCGGAGCTAAAATGGCCAGAAATGGTACATGGGTTATTTGGACGGCTATGTGGATAAGCACTTTCATCTTAGCGCCAGTAGGCATATTCCTCACTTATAAATCGAATAATGATTCCGTTGTACTGAATGTAGATACATATATTAATTGGCTAAGGAAAGTTGTAGGTATACGCGACACTCGGCATTTGGCTAAAAAAGAAGTAATCATTGAAGATCCCGACTATCTGCAAGAAGATAAGAACATGGAATTGCTAAATGATATGTGTGAAGAATATATATCAAATAATAAACTAAAACGTGCGCCAAACTATTTCAATATCTGGACCAAGAATGAAAAAGATGAAGAAATAATGGCTATAAATGAACAGCTGGAAGCTATTGTTGAAAAGCTTGCTAATACTAAATATACGAAAATTCTAGGAACACTGAACAACTACCCTATCTTGTCTGTTCATGCTCATAGATGCCCTTTCAACATGCCTACACTCAATAAAATAACCGGTATAATAGTGCCAATAGGGTTAATCTATTATTTTAGAATATGGGCTTTCAGAATTAGGTTATATAAAGATCTGAAATTAATAAATAAGGTAAACAGAGATTTACAAGATATAATAAGAACAATTTGTAACAAGTAAGATATGGAAGATATAAAGTTAAATACAATCGAAGAAGCAATAGAAGACTTTCGTGAAGGTAAATTTATAATTGTTGTTGATGATGAAGATCGTGAAAATGAAGGCGATTTTATTATTGCAGCTGAAAAAATAACACCGGAAAAAGTAAATTTCATGTTGACTTACGGACGCGGTGTCTTGTGTGCTCCTATTACAGAAGAACGTTGTGAAGAGTTAGACCTGGAAATGCAGGTTTCTACAAACACTTCAATATATGAAACACCATTCACTGTTACAGTAGACTTACTAGATGGATGTACTACAGGTGTTTCAATGCACGACAGAGCAGCCACTATCAAAGCGTTGGCTGATCCTAACACAAATCCGGGTAGTTTTGGCCGTCCAGGACATGTCAATCCACTAAGAGCCAAATCACGTGGAGTACTTCGCCGCTCAGGACATACAGAAGCAACAGTTGACATGGCACGTTTAGCAGGTCTTTATCCTGCCGGAGCTTTAATTGAAATTATCAATGAAGACGGCACAATGGCTCGTTTACCACAACTGATGGAAGTTTCTAAAAAATTCGACATAAAAATCATTACTATTAAAGATCTTATAGCATATCGCTTAAAGATGGAGTCGATCGTAGAAAAAGGAGACGAAGTTGACATGCCTACTGAATTCGGACATTTCCGCCTTATCCCTTTCCGCCAAAAATCAAACGGACTTGAACATATTGCTTTAATAAAAGGTGAGTGGACAGAAAACGAGTCTATTTTGGTAAGAATGCACTCTTCATGTATGACCGGTGACATATTTGCATCCAACCGTTGCGACTGTGGAGAGCAGTTACATAAAGCAATGTCTGAGATAGAAAAAGCAGGCAAAGGCGTTGTTGTATATATGAATCAGGAAGGCCGTGGTATTGGACTTATGAATAAAATAAGAGCATATAAATTGCAGGAAGAAGGACTTGACACAGTTGATGCAAATCTGCACTTAGGCTTCAAAGCAGATGAACGTGATTATGGTGTAGGTGCAGAAATATTACGGGAAATAGGTGTACATAAAATGAGATTACTCACTAATAACCCAGTTAAACGTATTGGACTAGAAGCTTATGGCCTGGAAATAGTAGAAAATGTGGCTATCGAAGTTACCCCCAATGAGTATAATTTACGATATCTGAAAACAAAAAAAGATCGTATGGGACACGCTTTGCATTTTACAAAGTGATATAAAAATAAGACCTATTGAAGTATAAAGTTCAATAATATCATTTATTTGCTTTCTTATTTCAATTATTTTATCTTATTTTGCATCGTGATATAGACCAACAATAAATAAGTTAAATTATGAATCAACTTTCAGACCGTTTGAACAGCCTTTCTCCTTCAGAGACTTTAGCTATGTCTCAGAAGAGTAATGAGTTAAAAGCTCAAGGCATCGATGTCATCAATCTTAGTGTAGGGGAACCCGACTTCTTTACTCCTGACCACATTAAGACTGCTGCTAAAAAAGCAATTGATGATAACTTCTCTTTTTATTCTCCTGTACCAGGCTACATGCCCCTTCGTAAGGCTATTGCAGCTAAATTAAAGAATGAAAATGGCCTGGATTATAAACCTGAACAGATTGTTTGTTCCAATGGAGCTAAGCAGTCAGTTTGTAATACCTTATTGTGTATTATTGGCCCGGAAGATGAAGTAATTATCCCAGCTCCATATTGGGTTAGCTACATTGAAATGGTAAAACTAGCAGAAGGCAAAAGTGTTATTATCCCTGCTGGCCTTGAACAAAATTTCAAAATCACACCTGCTCAACTAGAAGCTGCTATTACTCCTAAAACTAAAGCAATAATCCTTTGCTCTCCTTCAAATCCAACAGGAAGTGTATACAGTAAAGAAGAATTAAAAGGATTAGTGGATGTTTTGGTTAAGTATCCTAATATCATCGTTATTGCCGACGAGATTTACGAACATATCAACTATATCGGTAAACATGAAAGTATTGCTCAGTTCCCAGAAATCAAAGAACGTGTAGCTCTGATCAACGGCGTTTCTAAAGCATATGCTATGACTGGTTGGAGACTTGGATTCGTTGCTGCTCCGGAGTGGTTAGCAAAAGCTAGCAATAAACTACAGGGACAATATACTTCTGGCCCTTCTTCAATTGCTCAAAAAGCGGCAGAAGCTGCATTTGCAGGAGATCAGGCACCGGTAGAAGAAATGCGTAAAGCCTTCGAACGTCGTCGTAATCTTGTTATTGAATTAGTTAAAAATATCCCAGGATTAGAGTGCAATGTTCCTGATGGTGCATTCTATGTCTTCCCAAAATGTGATTCATATTTCGGTAAATCTTTTGGCGATCGTAAAATTAATGATTCTGCAGATTTGGCAATGTATCTTCTGGAAGAAGGACACGTAGCATGTGTTGGAGGTGTAGCTTTCGGAGCACCTGAATGTATCCGTATGTCTTATGCTACATCTGATGAAAATCTGGTTGAAGCATTCAAGAGAATCAAGCAAACGTTGGCTAAACTAAAATAAGCAACAATAAAAATAGTCTGGAAATAAAATCATAAGATTAATTTCCAGACCAATATATAAGTAAAAAGGCTGTTTCAAACGAAACAGCCTTTTTATTTTTTACCCGAAGGATTTTTTAGTTTCCCGGATGTATTGCTTCAGAAGGACAAACATCTGCGCAAGTTCCACATTCTGTACAAACCTCTGGATTGATTGAATAGATATCACCTTCAGAGATAGCTCCTACTGGACACTCGTCAATACAAGTTCCGCAAGCAATACAATCATCATTAATTACGTAAGCCATTTTCTTAAATTTTAATTATTAGTACTAATTTGCTCAACAAAAATAGAGATTAATTCTAATTGTAGCATATTTCCTTTCATATTTTATGTTAATTTGGATTTTATCTAAATAACAAAAATCCTAATAAGCTTTTATTTGTCTTACCGCTGCAATAAGAAGCGTACTTTGCCGTTATAATAAGCATAAAATAATTATCAGGACTTGAAACGTATATTCATCATATTACTATCATTTGTATTCTCATTGGGCGTAAACGCGCAAATAAAGAAGATACAAAACCGACCATACATTGACCAAAGAAGGCTACATTATGGTTTTTTAATTGGTTTGCATACTCAAGATCTGAAATTTGAGAACAATGGGTACATTACTAAGGATGGAGAATCCTGGTTTGCTGATGTTGCCAGTTATTCACCCGGATTCAGTGTTGGTGTTCTAGGTGAACTCTACTTAACGAAAGATCTGGCACTCCGGCTTATTCCTACTTTGCATTTCGGTGACAAAACCGTAATTTTCAAAGAGCAAACTAGCAAAGAAGAGACCAGGCAGCAGATAAAATCCACATATCTGTCTCTTCCTGTTGATTTAAAATTCAGTGCAGAACGCTTTAACAACTATCGGCCATACATAATGGCTGGAATTAACCCCATGGCCGACCTCAGCATCAAAAAGAATGGTGTTTTATTACTTAAAAGTGCCGATTGCTATATAGAAGCTGGCATAGGTTGTGACTTTTATCTCCCATTCTTCAAGCTTATTCCAGAACTTAAGTTCTGCTTTGGATTAAGTAATTTACTTAAAACAGACCGCCCTGATTTAAATGATAAAACACTCTTAAAATATACACAATCAGTTAATCAGATAAACTCTCGCATGATTGTGCTATCATTCTATTTTGAATAAAGAAACTATTTCATCGACTGATATATTTCTTCCTGAATATTCGTACGTATATTCATCTTCGACAATTTAAAATTCCAACGATCCGGATATGTACGGTTGCTCAAAAATACATAAACCAGTCCGTTTACAGGATCTACCCAACAACATGTTCCGGTCCATCCTGTATGCCCATAAACAGCAGCAGGAGCAGAAACACAACATGGACTATTTTGAGGATTAGCAGGTACAGGTTTATCATATCCCAAGCCTCGTCTGCCACTCTTGGAAGTCGTTGTGGTAAATAGCTTGCAGGTTGATTTGCTTAAATAACGTTTTCCATCAATTTCACCTCCATTAAGCAACATCTGATATACCTTTGCAACATCCTTTGCAGAAGCAAACAAGCCTGCGTTACCTGATATACCACCTAAATATGCTGCAGCCTCATCATTCACAAATCCCTGAATCAGTTCGCCTCGAAAACAATCATTTTTCACAGTAGGAACAACCTCATCTTTTTTATGCGTACGTAAAGGCAAATACGAAATATGATATAGTTTCATTGGTCCATAATACTCACGATTCAGAAACTCATCCATAGGGATTCCGCTAACAGTTTCGGCAATCTCTTTTAGAAGGATAAAGTTAACGCAACTATAGTTATACTTCTTTGCCCCCAATTTAGTCTGAGCAATCATCTGCATAGCTGCTTCATGAAATTTCTTATTCATAAAGAGACTATCAGTTACCTGCATCGTAAATTCATCGGAAGGCTTAGTGGAAGCCCATCCTTCTTTATATTTAAAAGAAGTACAAGCATAAGTATTCTCTTCAGTCTGTATGGTATGTTTAGAATCTTTCTTAGTCACAAAGAAAGGAGCTTCATAACTTGTTTCATCTATAGCGAGCCGATAGAATGGAAGCGAAGGTGGCAACCCAGACTCATGAAACAACAATTCTTTAATCGTTATATTCTCTTTATCAGTACCACGAAGAAAAGCAAGATATTTAGATGCTTTATCTGTTAGGTTCAACAAGCATTTATCGTATAACTTCATGATAGCAAGTAATGTTCCTGTTGTTTTTGATAAAGAAGCAAGATCGTACATACTATTTGATGTTACTTTCTGCTCTCCTTCATAAGTATATTTTCCAAAATTCTTGCTGTACACTGTCTTTCCATCCTTCATAACCAAAACCTGACATCCGGGAAAAGCACGAGCTTCAATTCCTTCCTTAACAATTGAATCAATGCGTGCTAATGTAACAGAACTCATTCCAAAGTCTTCCGGGACGGAGCGGAATGCCGTATTAGGGGTAATCGTTACTCCATCTCCCGGAGAATAAAGCGTACCTACACTCACTGATAAACGCCCGTCAGCCGTAGCTTTAGCAAAAAGAACATCACCTATTTGATTCTGAACATCATTGTCTGCAGAATGTCCTAAAACAACTGCAGAAGCAACAGATAAAGGTATCTGAAGTTGTTCCATTACAGAAAAAGGAGTAAAGAACACATAAACTGCCGGTTGACTGATTGATAGAGCTGAAAAGAAATGAAGATAAGGTTTCAGATCTTGAGCGGTTATACTAACAACAACCCTCTTATGTAATGACAACTCATGCTTCATGGCTTGCGTCAATGAATCATTCATCTGGTATGTCAAATGATAACATTTAACCGGAGCATATTTCTTCATTGTTTCTACAAACACAGAGTCAGCAGATCTGTCACCGACACTTACCAATGCAATTTCATCAGCAGAAGCCCTGAAAGGAAGTTCCTGTTCTCTATTTCCAAGAACGGTTATAGCAGCTGTTCTCAGTTTATGTATTAAAGCTTCGGAATTTGCCGTATTAATTCGTTCTTCCAAACCCGACAAACGAATTTCAGGAGCTCTTGTCAGCCCTAAAATATATTTGTATAACAAAACTTTTCTGCACTTACGATCAATTTCCTCTTTACTTATTTCTCCATTCTGAAGGGCTTTAAGTACACTTTGAACTTCCGCTTCTACATCTGCCGGAGCCAATACCATATCATTTCCAGCCTGTAAAGCCAGCAAGCAGACTCTATCTGCAGAAGCAACGCCTTTCATGGCTAAGGCATCAGTAAAGATCAATCCCTGAAAGCGAAGTTCATCGGCAAGCAAACCATAAACAACATTACGTGAAAGAGAAGAAGGAAATAACTTGTTTGGTTCTATAATAGGCACCTGAAGATGTCCAACCATAATACCTCCTAAACCAGCTTTTATATATTGTTTAAAAGGATAGAGTTCAACGCTATCCAGTCGTTCTCTGGTAAAAGCCAACACCGGTAAAGCAAAATGAGAATCAACATCTGTATCTCCATGCCCCGGGAAATGTTTAGCTACAGAAAGCACCCCTTTGCTTTCCAGTCCTTGGGCATAGGCAATAACTTTATCTGCTACTTCATGAGGTTCTTCACCAAATGAGCGGACATTGATAACAGGATTATTAGGGTTACGATTTACATCGGCAACAGGTGCAAAATTTACAGTAACTCCCATCTCCTTACACTGTCTGGCTACCTCCTGACCATATTCGTAAATAAGCTGATCATTCTGAATGCACCCCAAGACTACATTTTTTGGAAAAACAGGAGTACTTTTCAGTCTCATAGACAATCCCCATTCACCATCGAAAGTAATCATCAATGGGATTTTAGCCTGCGACTGAGCAAAATTAGTTAATAAGGCCTGATCCTGCAGTTTTCCACCAGAGAACAGCAACCCACCAATTTTGCTGTCACGAACAGCCTTTCGAATCATCTTCTTATTCTTTTTATCGATATCGGGTGTAACTGTATGAATAAAAAGCTGACCTATTCTTTCTTTCATCGTCATTTTAGACAATGTATTTTCAACCCATTTCTGACAAAACTCTTGTTGTGAAACCTTATACGCCAAAAGAGGTTCAACCTGTGCTTTGGTTGCTACAGGTAATAAAAGAGCCAGAACTAATGTAAATACAAATACCCTTTTCATCACTTATTTCCTTTCAAACTTTAGATTTATTTTTCCCACATAGACTCCATTTCTCCACATCTGTGTTACAGGAACCTCCTTACCATCTAAATTTTTGTAATATACAGGAGTTTCAATAAACGAATGAGAATGTCCTCCTAATATTAAATCAATATTATGTGTTTTTGCTGCCAATACTTCATCACAAACCGGATTATTTTCTGAAGCTTTCCATCCCAAATGAGAAAGACAAACCACCACATCACAACGTTCATTCTTTTTCAAATATGTTGCGACCTCATTTGCAACATCATAAGGTTCGAAGTAAACCACCCCTTTGCACTTATCGGCTTGAACCAATCCTTCCATTTTGGGACTTAATCCAAACACTCCAATTTTCAAGCCTTTACGTTTAATAATAATATAAGGTTTAACCAGGCCATCAAGCACAGTACCCGTAAACTTGTAGTTGGCACAAACAAATGGAAATTTCGCCATTTTAAAAAGACGAGCCATATTCTCAAGCCCAAAATCAAACTCATGATTTCCAATCGTTGCTGCATCATATTTCATTTCGTTCATCAACTTGATTTCCACCTCTCCTTTAAACATATTGTAATATGGAGTTCCCTGAGAAAAATCGCCGCAGTCGAACAACAAAACATCCTTATCTTCTACTCGAGCCTGCTTTATATAAGAAGCTCGCCTAACAAACCCACCTTTATCTGCCTGAGATTTATTAGCATCGTTTTTGTTTATAGGTTCAACACGACTGTGAGTATCATTGGTATGCAATATAGTAAGCACCTTTACCCGCTGAGCAGAAAGGTTAATGCATAAGATTAGTGATATTATTATAAAAAATGTCCGTTTCATTGTATTCCTTTATTTCTTAATCTGAATTCTACCATCCAGACTGGATGTAATTACTTCACTTTTTACCGTTTTTTTCTTCACATAATCAAGAACAATATGACGAAGAACTGCCCCTTCAGGACAAATACGTTTTTCTGCTTTCAGGAAAGAACCCAAACCATCATTACCCTCTGCTAAGTAATCAATAGTTGCCACTGTATAGATTTTATCTTTATCTATTTTCTCTCCTCCAACTGTAGCATCAATCAATTCTGCATTAGATGGAGCAGAAATCAGAAGCTTTACATTGCTAACTCCCTGTCCTCCCACTTTTGCGATATCACAGAATAAAGAAATAAGATCTGTTCCTTTCAGACTAACAAGACAAAGAGAATTTTCAAAAGGAAGAATTTCATAGATAGTACCAAATGTTATATCACCTTTTGGAAGATTACTTCTCAGCCCTCCAAAGTTAATAACAGCAAGATCAGCTTTTTGTCCGGGTAGAGTATTTGCATACTCACGAAGAACATCTGCCACCAGGTTAGAGAGAAGACTCTCAGGACGTCCAGACGTCATATCCATTTCACAGGTTCCAATCACTGGTGACATAATACTATCTACTTTTGCTTTATAAGGAGCAAAAACAGCAACTGCCGCATTATCTTGCTTTGTGTCATATGCAGAATTAATCTCAACACTATTACTTTGCATGCCTGTCAACTGATAAGCTGAATGGCATGACGAAAAAAAGAGTAGCCCTGACAAACAGAGCATTCCTATAGATTTATTTATCCCTAAATATCTCATAATAAACATTATTTATACCGTCAAATATATATAATTTTTCTTAGATATTTGGCTATCCAACAAATAATTCGCATCTTTGCACCGCTTTCGCGCAATCGCTGTCAAAGAAGAGTTACTTGATATGTTGCGTTGTAACGATAAAACATTTTAAAAAACAAAACAATGGATTTTATTAAAATTGCAGAAGAAGCATTTGCTACTGGAAAACAGCACCCAAGCTTCAAAGCTGGAGACACTGTAACTGTAGCTTATCGTATTACTGAAGGTAACAAAGAACGTGTACAGTTGTACCGTGGTGTTGTTATCAAGATTTCAGGTCACGGAGAAAAGAAACGCTTTACTGTCCGCAAAATGTCTGGAACAGTTGGTGTAGAAAGAATCTTCCCAATAGAATCACCATTCATCGATAGCATCGAAGTGAACAAAGTTGGTAAAGTTCGTAGAGCTAAATTATATTACCTTCGTGCTCTTACCGGTAAAAAAGCTAGAATCAAAGAAAAAAGAGTTATCACTACAAACGCTTAATTCTCTGTTTCGAAATAAAAAAGAAGAGGAATTTGCTTTTGCAGATTCCTCTCTTTTTTTTATTAAAACATTGGCTACACTTCATCCGGCCATGGACAAGATTTGCCCGTTGCCTTGAAAGAGGGTCGTTGTGCATTTCTGCCCCGCAGGTTATTACCTAGTTCCAAAGAAAGTTGTTGCACCAGTTTTGGATTAGAAACCGAGAGGTCATTCTGCTCACTAATATCCTTAGTGATGTTAAACAGCTCTTTTTTGCCTGTTTCATAGAAATAAATCAGCTTCCAATCTCCTTTACGAATGGTGCATGTAGGTCCGATACCCGGCCCGGTAGCTCCCCAAAGATTGGGGAAATTCCAAACTAACGCACGGTTTTTCGATGTTTTTCCTTTCTGAGTAAGCATGGGCACAAAGCTTTTTCCGTCAATTGACTGCACTGCTTTATAGTTCTTCACACCTGCCATTTCCAAAATTGTAGGATAGAAATCCTCAACAATCAGGTAATCGTTGCATTTCGTTTTTGGTTTTACCTTGCCCGGCCATGCCACAATCATAGGTTCACGGATTCCACCTTCGTAAGCAGAACCTTTCCCACTTTGCAAAGGAGCATTCTGTGTATGCAGTTTTCCTCCACGGTTTGAAGCTGCAAGCCCACCGTTATCGGACATAAAAAGGATGATCGTATTATTACTCAGATTGTTTTTTTTAAGCCAGTTCATAATATCGCCCAGGCTCTTATCCATTCCTTCCACCAAGGTGGCATAAGCCGCTTCTGTCGGATCAAGTCCTTTGTCGATATACTTCTGATAGAATCGTTTATCCTTCTGAATAGGAATATGTACGGCATAATGCGACATGTAGAGAAAGAATGGCTTATCGAGCAACTTGCTGCGATCTAGTTCGGCCAATGCTTCACGGGTAAGCGCTTCGGTCACAAAGATATCCTGTCCCCAGTACTTTTCAAGTCCTGGTACAGCAAAGAGAGACGAAGGTTTGCCATCTGTCCGGTTTCCGAAGTTTTCTGTACCCAGATAGCTGGCTAGTCCACCAGCTGCATGCCCTGCAATATTCACATCAAAGCCGAGGTTAAGCGGGTTCTCACCGGGAGTGTCTATTGCCCCGAAATGTGCCTTACCACAATGGATAGTATGATATCCATTATCCTTTAGAATCTGAGAAAAGGGAGTTACCTGACAGGTGTTCTCAATACCAGCCTCTTCGCAGATGCCGTTCATGTTCCACTTTGGAAATTCAAGTACTTTACTAGGTAGATCCTGCGAAACATTCTTTTGAATAGTCCAGTTGGTTACATGATGACGCGATGCATTCATCCCAGTATAAAGGCTAACACGAGTAGGCGAGCTCACACTGCAGGCATAAGCCTGGGTAAACATCATCCCCTGTTTGGCCAGACGCTCCATATTTGGAGTTTCGTATCTCCGATTCAACGGAGTTTGCTCAGTCCAGAAGGGAAGTGAAGTATCTTGCCAGCCCATATCGTCTACCAAAAAAAGGACGATGTTTGGCCGATTAGGTTTCACATGCTCAGCTTGTTGAGCAGCGTTCGCATTTATGCCACCCACAAAGGAAAGCAGTGCAAACGGAATGGTTGTTTTTTTGTTCATATCTTGTTGTTAGGGGGTTGCTGTGTATACGACAAATTTCCAATTATGGGATATCGGTCACCTTATCACTCATGAAGTGCAAAAGATTCATTTGCACTGCAGGTATTTCCCAATTATTCATTTTCTACAGAAGTTCCCTTGCAAAGTAACAGGCTGACAAGACTTCTGGTTCTAAAAAACGTACAGATCGTAGTGAAAAACAACGCAAAACTTCATTCTCGACAAAGTTCACCAGGCTTGGAGTAGGCATCTTTAAATTAGTTTTCGATGTCTGTGTTTGTGTTGTTCACAATGAAATCATTAGAATAAGGTCGTAAATAAATTGCCAAATTATTTTTTCATTTTTGCAAAGTTAAGATAGCGATTTTTACGGAAATAAACAACAGTAAAAAAGGACTATCCAACTTTCCGGGCAGTCCTTAAGTATAGAAACGAATTTCTAAGAGTATTATTAAGTTTTTCCAGCCAGGAAAAGCTAAGCAACTTTAAGCAATTTCTTCGCCTTCAACGTATTCATCCAGAAATAAATTATCTCCATCAAATACAGCATACGAATAAAAGTTTATCCAGTCGCCCAGAATTGTTACGCGTGCAGAAGACGATAACATCAAATCAAGCATGATATGGCGGTGCCCATAGATAAAGTAGTTAATTGTGGGATGAGATTTAAGATACTCTTTGGTATAAAGAACCAGAAACTCTTTATCCTCCCCCATATAATCAGGTTCTTTGCCATCTATCCGTTTCAAACGACTTTTCTTTGCCCAACTCAATCCCAATTCAACACTCCATCGGGGGTGCAAAGCCGAAAACATTGTTTGCAAAGTATGATTGTGAAACATTTTTCGGAGCAACTTAAACGACTTATCGGGATCGCCAAGTCCATCTCCATGAGCCAGATAAAACTCTTTTCCAAGTATTTCTGTAGTTATGGCTTTTCGATGAAGAATCACGCCGCACTCTTTTTCCAGATAATCGCCGCACCAGATATCATGATTACCAGTAAAGTAATGTATTTCAATCCCGGCATCAGTCAATTCTGATATTTTTCCCAGAAAACGTGTATATCCTTTGGGTACAACTAATTTAAACTCGTACCAAAAGTCAAACATATCTCCCATCAGATAAATTGCAGCGGCATCATGGCGAATACTCTCAAGGAAGTTCACCAAACGACGCTCTTGTGTACGGCTATGTTCTATAGCACGTGATCCAAGGTGAGCATCCGAAAGGAAATAAACTCTTTTCTTCATCACACTTATTTAAAGAAATCCTAATTCCAGTTTAGCTTCTTCGCTCATCATATCTTTGTCCCATTCCGGTTCAAAAACAATGTTAACCGTAGCAGAAGTTACTCCTTCTACAGATTCCACTTTTTGGCGAACATCTTCTACTATAAAATCCACAGCCGGACAATTTGGAGCAGTAAGCGTCATATCGATAATAGTATCACCATTATCAGCTACATCAATCTTATAAATCAAACCGAGATCATAGATATTAACCGGAATTTCCGGGTCATATACAGTCTTAATCATCTCGACAATCTTTTCTTCTATTTCAAACTTCGTCATAATCAGTTATTTTAGTACTGCAAAGATAAATATTAAGAATTAATCTCCAAATTAAAAACGACCTTCGTCAACATAGCTGTAATAATGCCCATCACAAACAATAAGATGATCGGCCAGATTTATATTCATATACTCCCCGGCTTGTCTCATCTTTGATGTAAGTTTATCATCCTCCTTACTAGGACGAGTATTACCAGATGGGTGGTTATGGCAAAGAATAATAGAAACAGCACGTTTTATCAAGGCCTCCCTAAGCACACATCTCACATCTACAGATGTTTCACTTATACCACCCGAACTGATTTTCACTTTATCAATCACTTTGTTCGACTGGTTCAGTAATAACACCCAGCACTCTTCGGTAGGTAAATCGCACATTAACGGATGCATCAGATTGTAAACATCAGTAGAGCATGTTACCTGATTGCGTTCCGTCAATTCCGAGAGTTTCCTTCGTTTTCCAAGTTCTGAAGCAGCACAGATAGAAATTGCCTTCGCCGGGCCAATCCCTTTGTATGTACACAAATCATCAACCGTCAACTTTCCTAGTTCGTTTAAATTATGATTGCACGAAGCCAGCACTCTGCGCATCAGTTCCACAGCTGTTTCCTCTGTATTACCAGAACCAATAAGAATAGCCAGAAGTTCGGCATCGGTCAAAGCTCCTATTCCTTTTTCCAGCATTTTTTCTCTGGGACGATCTTCTTCTGCCCATTGATTAATCGTTAGTTTTTCTTTCATTGTTTTTCATAGAGATAAAAAAAGCACGGATTCAATAAGGAAACTTCCTATTTGAATTCGTGCTTCTTTAAAATAGGTTTGTATTTTTATTTATAAAAATTCTTTTCAAATGCAGAAAATTCATCTTTCTTCAGCACTACTCTTTTCCACCATGCTCTGATAAAACCGGAACCATATCCTGTAAGTTGAATAAAAGAAGCTATAATAGAAATTGCTCCAATCTTTATGCTCTTATTCTGAAAAGAAGAATCAAGCAAAATAATCAATGCATAAAAAAGGATTGGAATTAAGCCACAGAAGCAAAAACAGGAAACAGCAAGCAAAAATAAAAGTCCTGCTGTAAAAGCTGCAGGTAAAAGATGGACCAATTTTAATGATTCTGGATATTTTTTAAATAAGTTAATGCGGGCAATGCCTGAATTATGCACCTGCTTAAAGAATTTCTTCAAATCAGTGCGTCGTTTATGATAAACCCACGCATCGGGAAATAACCTGCATTTATAATTGTTCTTGAAAATACGAATACTAAAATCAATATCTTCTCCAAAACGCATTTTAGAAAATCCCTCTAAATTCATATAAACATCCCGTTTTACTCCCATGTTAAAGCTACGAGGATAGAATTTATCGAGTTTCTTTTTCCCGCCACGTATACCGCCAGTCGTGAAGAAAGAGGTCATAGCGTAATTTATCGCTTTTTGCATATCCGAGAAAGATGCGTCCGCACGGTCGGGACCACCAAAAGCATCGGCATGTTCCTTTTTCAATTCAGCCTCAACAGCATCAAAATAGCCTTCAGGAATTATGCAATCCGAATCAAGAATAATCAGATAATCACCTTTACTACGTTCCGCACCAAAGTTTCGAGTCTGACCGGGACCGGAATTTGGTTTAAAGAAATATTTAATATCCAGAATTTCGCTAAACTTGTTTACTATTTCTTCACAAGGCACAGTAGATCCATCCTCTACAACCAACACTTCAAAATTAGTAAAATGCTGTTTCGCGAGACTAACCAGAAGTTCGTTCACTTCATCGGGACGATTGTATACGGGAATTATTACGGAGTAGAACATAGTTAGATTTGTATATAACAAAATCCCCTCAAAAAGAGGGGATTAAAAAAATATTTTTTGCTTAAAGATTAAGCCTTAACACGACCTTGGTAAGAACCGTCACGAGTATCGATTTCGATTATTTCACCTTCGTTGATAAATAAAGGAACGCGAACTTCAGCACCAGTTTCAACAGTAGCTGGTTTTGTTGCGTTAGTTGCAGTATCACCCTTAAGTCCTGGTTCAGTATAAGTTACCAATAGTTGAACTTTAACAGGAACTTCAGCAAAAAGAACAGTTTCAGTTGAAGCATCAGAAACAACTTCTACAATCATACCTTCTTTCATGAAATCAACACCAGTGATTAAGTCATGAGCAATAGGAGCCTGATCATAAGTTTCCTGGTTCATAAAAATATAGTCGCTACCTTCTTTATATAAGAATTGGAAAGGACGACGTTCCACACGAACATCTTCAAGCTTTTCACCGATATTGAAACGGCGCTCAAGAACACGACCAGACACAACGTCTTTCAACTTTGTACGCATGATAGTGTTTCCTTTTCCTGGTTTTACATGTAGAAATTCGATACAGAAATAGAGCTTTCCGTCCATACGGATACAAGTTCCGTTTTTGATGTCTTGTGAATTGATCATACTTTTTTTATTTAACTATTTATTAATCTTTTATTTTACTCATTTTCTTCATTTCGGGTGCAAAAGTAATCTAAATAGATAAAAAACACAAAATGTTTTGACTAAAAAAGGTTTATCTCTTGGTTAATATAAAAAAAGTCTCTATTTTTGCATCCCGATTCAGACTATCAGAATAATAACAATAAAATATATAAGTAATGAAAAGAACATTCCAACCCTCTAACAGAAAGAGAAAGAACAAACATGGTTTCCGTGAAAGAATGGCTTCTGCTAATGGTCGTAGAACTTTAGCTGCTCGTCGTGCTAAAGGAAGAAAGAAACTAACTGTTTCTGACGAATACAACGGAAGATAATTTCGGTCTTTAAATAAGAGATTATAAAAGAAGTAAAGGTTTTGCAATAAGAACCTTTACTTCTTTTGTTTTTTATATTATCTTTGAGCCGCAATTTAAAGACAATATATAAATAGCATATGACGATAAAGCAATTCTTTTCTTTCAAAGAGAATAAATACCTATGGTGGAATGTGATAGCAATGATTGTTCTTGCCGGCCTGCTAATATTTCTTGTCCTAAAAGGTATTGACATCTATACCCAACATGGAAAATCGGTTCTGGTTCCCAATCTGAAAGGATTAAATGAACAAGAGGCACAAATGATGCTAAGAAACCGTGGGTTGGATTGTATAGTAGTAGACTCAAGCTATGATAAAAATAAAGTCTCTGGTTGTATTCTGGAGCAAAACCCATCAGAGGGTCAACATGTTAAAGAAGGACGAGTAATTTACCTCACTGTCAATTCTTTAACAATGCCTATGCAAACTATTCCCGACGTAGCAGATAACAGTTCTGTTCGTCAGGCCACAGCTAAATTAATTTCCGCAGGATTTATCCTAACTGCCAATGAATCTGTAACAGGAGAACGCGACTGGGTTTATGGAGTTAAATATAATGGCCGACAATTAATGCTTGGTGAAAAAGTTCCAACCGGAGCAACTCTAACATTAATGGTAGGAAATGGTACTAAAGAGACTATACAAGAAGATACCATAAATATGGATGATGAGTTTAGTAATCCCGAAGCAACTACAGAACCGGGAAAAGAACCTGCTACCGAAGATTCATGGTTCTAAAGAATAAGCTAATGAAAGATTTTCTGGACGAAATAGAAGATATTGATGAAATTGAAGATGTAGAAGAGACTGAATCGGAAATTGGTTCCGGCGAGCTCTATGAACATTTTCGTGTTATTGTAGATAAAGGTCAGGCACTTACCCGAATAGACAAATATTTGTTTGAACGGATTGTAAATGCTTCGCGCAACCGTATACAGCAGGCGGCTGAAGCCGGATGTGTAATGGCTAACGGAAAACCGGTAAAAAGTAACTATCGGGTAAAGCCATTCGATGTTATTACGGTAATGATGGATCGCCCTCGTTATGAAAACGAGATTATTCCGGAAGATATTCCTATTGATATTGTGTATGAAGATAATGACCTGATGGTTGTAAACAAACCGGCTGGACTTGTTGTACATCCCGGTCATGGAAATTATACAGGAACATTAGTTAATGCCATAGCATGGCATCTTAAGGATAATCCTGAATATGATGCTAACGATCCACAAGTAGGACTGGTACACCGCATTGATAAAGATACTTCCGGACTTCTTCTTGTTGCCAAAACTCCTGATGCAAAGACCAATCTTGGTTTGCAGTTCTTCAACAAAACAACCAAACGCAAATATAATGCACTGGTTTGGGGCACTGTTGAACAAGATGAGGGCACCATTGAAGGTAATATTGCACGCAATCCTAAGGATAGAATGCAAATGGCTTTCTTTACAGACCCTAACATAGGTAAACATGCAGTGACTCATTATCGGGTACTCGAGCGTATTGGATATGTTACACTTGTAGAATGTGTTCTTGAAACAGGAAGAACGCATCAGATCCGTGTACACATGAAACACATTGGTCATGTTCTTTTCAATGACACACGATACGGAGGACATGAAATTTTAAAAGGAACTCACTTTAGCAAATATAAACAATTTGTAAACAACTGCTTCGATATTTGTCCACGTCAGGCTTTACATGCAATGACTCTGGGCTTTGTTCACCCTAGTACGGGTGAAGAAATGTTTTTCACAACAGAACTGCCTAAAGACATGACTATGCTGATTGACAAATGGAGAGGCTATATTTCAAACCGAGAATTAGAATGAAACGTACTATTGCAATAGTAGCCGGCGGAGATTCTTCCGAACTCCCCGTTTCCCTTCGCAGTGCCCAGGGAATCTATTCCTTCATGGATAAGGAAAAGTATAATCTGTATATTGTTGAGATGCAAGGCCTTCGCTGGGAAGTTCAACTTCCTGACGGAAATAAAGCTCCAATAGATCGCAATGACTTTAGCTTTTTGCTGAATGGCGAAAAGATTAATTTCGATTTTGCCTATATTACCATTCACGGTACTCCAGGTGAAGATGGAAAATTGCAAGGTTATTTTGATTTGTTACAAATCCCCTACTCTTCCTGCAACGTACTTGTTTCGGCACTTACTTTCAACAAATTTTCATGCAACCAATATCTCAAAGGATTTGGGGTGAAAGTTTCAGAATCTGTAATGCTAAGAGAAGGACAATCAATTACAGACGATGCTGTTGTTGAGAAAATAGGTTTACCATGCTTTATCAAGCCTAATCTGGGAGGTTCAAGCTTCGGCGTAACAAAAGTTAAGGCTAAAGAGCAAATTCAACCGGCTATAAAAAAAGCATTCGATGAAGCTAAGGAAGTAATCATTGAAGCTTTTATGCAAGGAACAGAAATTACTTGTGGATGTTATAAAACAAAAAACAAGGAACAAGTGTTTCCTATAACAGAAGTTGTAACTACCAATGAATTCTTTGATTATGACGCCAAATATAACGGACAGGTTGACGAAATTACTCCAGCCCGTTTATCTGAAGAATTGACTAAAAGAGTACAAACGTTGACTTCTGCCATATACGACATTCTAGGTTGCTCTGGAATAATACGTATTGATTACATTATCACAAAAGGTGATAAGATTAATCTTCTGGAGATTAATACAACTCCGGGGATGACGGCCACAAGCTTTATACCTCAACAGGTTAGAGCAGCAGGTTTAGACATCAAAGATGTAATGACTGATATTATTGAGAATAAGTTTTAAGAATATGGAAATCACTACTGAGTTTGACGAGATTCGTCCATACAATAGCGAAGAGCTGCCTCAAATATATGAGGAGCTGATTGCTGACCCAGCTTTTCAGAATGCAATAGCTTATGCTATACCAGGCGTTCCATTCGAAGCTGTGGCAAATAAAATGCGTAGCTGCAAAACATCTTTGGAATTTCAGAAAGCATTTTCCGCTGAATTCTTATGGGGGATTGCAAGGAAGCACACAGACGGACTGACCTTTGACAATTCGGCCCTGACCAATCAGGATCTATCCTACACGTATATTTCCAACCATCGGGATATAATTCTCGATTCCGGATTCCTTTCAATATTACTATTAGGTGTTGGCAAAGAGACCGTAGAAATAGCCATTGGAGACAACCTCCTGATTTATCCATGGATAAAGAAGCTGGTCAGAGTAAATAAGTCGTTCATTGTGCAACGCGGACTAAGCATGAGACAAATACTTGAATCATCTGCCCGCATGTCACGTTACATGCATTACGCCATTGCCGAGAAAGGACAATCCCTATGGATTGCTCAACGAGAAGGACGTGCCAAGGATTCAAACGACCGTACTCAGGACAGCGTTTTAAAGATGCTGGCTATGGGTGGAGAAGGAGATATTATTGCAAGATTGATATCATTGAATATTGCTCCATTGTCTATCTCTTATGAATACGATCCTTGCGATTATCTGAAAGCAAAAGAGTTTCAATTGAAAAGAGACATAGAAGGTTACAAGAAATCTACTCAGGATGATCTTAAAAACATGGAAACCGGACTTTTCGGATTTAAAGGCAAAGTTCATTTCCAAACAGCTCCTTGTTTAAATGAGAAACTGAAACAGTTGGATTCTTCATTACCGAAATGTGAACTGTTCACTCAGATATCAGCAGTAATTGATAAGGAGATATACCGTAACTACAAATTATATCCGGGAAATTATGTTGCACACGATTTACTATCGGGAGATAATAAGTTTGCCGATCAATATACCACTGAAGAAAAGAACCGTTTTGAGGAATATATTACCAATCAGCTAGAAAAAATCGATTTACCGAATAAGGATATCCCTTATCTTAAAGAAAAGCTGCTGATTATGTATGCCAATCCACTAATTAATTCTTTAGCTGCTAATCAATGCGATTAAAAGCCTTATATATTATATTAATTTTCCTCTCCTTTATTTCATGTACAGGAGAGGAAAATTCTTATGTATATCCTTCTGTGAAATTAGAATTTATATCTGCTCAAACAGATGCCTCAGGAAAGATAATTTCTTTAACTACCGATAAAGATGCCACCTATACGGTTGAGAAAGATCGGACAGACAGCAAATTAAGCGCTAATGCCTTACAGCGAATAGTATGTAACTACATTGCAACAGAACCTGCTGACAACTCACAAAATGCTTCTGCTGTAATTTATTCGTTAATTAAAGCGGTATCTCCTACTCCTGTTAAGCTTGCTTCTGGTACCCAAATGAAGACTGACCCAGTAGATATTCAAAGTGTTTGGTTAAGCGGTCATTACATAAATATGACTTTACAAGTAATGCTGCAAAGCAAAACTCACTTATTTCATTTTATAGAAACCAATACAACGATTAAAAACGGAGTTCCTTCTATTAATCTGACTCTCTACCATGATAAGAACGACGATGTTGAAGCATATACAAAAATAGCTTATCTATCGGTTCCATTAGATAAATACATTCAGCAATATCCTAATGGCTTCAATGTTTCTATGTCTATTCAGACTTTCAACGATGGAGTGAAAACTTATACTTTTACTTATCCATCTTCTACAATTTAATCTATTAAAAGCCTCTAAACTATTTAGGCCTTCTCTACTCAGAAACTAATTCTTTTATAAGGTTATCTTTTTCCAAACATGTACATGTTTGAGTTCAATCATGTACATGATCGGTAGCGAACATGTACATGTTCATTTCAACCTCCCGCCAATAAATGGTTAATGTTTGCCGGGAAATACATTAAACTGATTCCAGTTGACTACTAATGTTCCTAAGCCTGTAATCAGTTGACCAATTAATTTATCAACTCTGATCCGAGTTTATTTTTTAGGTTTAAAGTCCAAAAGATGTTTACCACCTTTCTACATAATAAATACATCTATATATCAGCAAGATACATTTTTAGATGGTGTACATGGTGTAGATAAATCGTCCTTTTTTCGTTCAGAGAAATAAAAATTTGAAAATTCTGCAATTTGCTGAATTCTTAAAATTTATTCTGTGGAAAGGTAAAATAGTCTTTTTAAGTACACCATGTACACCACGATCTGTGTTAATTTGTTCTCAACCAAAATATAACTATTTGATAATGTGGCCTATACAAAACCACAGGTGGCAGAGGTGGCAGTAAAAAACAATATATTTCGATTCCAGAAATCTTTTTTTGAAAATTCCGCAATTTGCAGAATTTTCAAAATTTATTTTTCAGAAAGGAAAAAAGTATTATTTTACTGCCACCTCTACCACCTAGCTATTTTTATAATACTGATAATGAGGACATAAACAGAGCTATATACATACTAATATAATTATATCAACGGGATATTATAGGTTTTGAGACTTGTATATTAATTTCCTGAACTGCAGATTTGTATTCATCGTCACCATCGGCTTCAACACAAATGGTAATGCCTGGCCATAGTTGCTTAGGATCTACGCCGAAATAATCAGGATCAAGCCGAAATGTATATTCATCTATTTGGATTGCCGGGCCAGAAACAAGTACTATACGCGGACGTACTTTTGCATGTTCATTACACACAGTATCTCTATCCTTATTGACAAAGACAGGTTCAAGGCTGAACTCGTTGTTATTACATTTGCCATTGATTTTTACATGCTTGTTAATATCGTAAAACATCAATTTTCCATTGAGTTTGGCCGATACATATTGCATCTTCTTCCCCAGCGTTTTGGCATACCGAGCTTTAGTGAGTGAAACCATCTCATCGTCAAAATACCAAAACTGATTCTGTGGAATGGTAGATTCATGACCATCTGCATACCAACGGGAATAATAAACGCCGTCGGCCGCTTCGGTTACAAATTGAGGATCGTTATTTGGAGACTGTGTGGATTTTGGAGTATAGACTAAAGCCTTAGCAATGAATTTTGCAATGTAATCCATTGTCTCTTCACAGAGGTCAAAGTGCCCCCTGCCGGCATCGCATAAGAAAGAAATTCGAGAATCGGGATACATCATCCTGAAAGCAAGAGAGGGGTTAACACGTGCCTCCCACCATTCATATTCGCCTTCAATCATTAAGCCCGGTATTTTATCAATGTTTCGGGTACGACCCCATTCTATATTTGCTCTGCCATATCCACAAAGATTCGTACGTGGAGAATCACCATGATAAGAGATAATGCAAAGTGTTTTATCTGGATTCCATGCTGCAAAATTCCATGGAAAGGTTGCTTGTGCGGAATGACCAAATGGAATAATTTTAGCCTTGACAATTTCGGGATGTTTGGTGCCAATTGCAAATTCTTTTATTATCTGTTCAAATCGTTCCTGGCAAGAGCGTTCAAGGCTATCTTTGACAGAAGTGTCCCAATTCTGCGAACCTCGTTGTATAAATGCCATTGCTATGCCTAGGCTATCCATTTGATGAGTAAACCTAGGGCTTCTGAAGAGAACTTCTTCTGTCATATTCTGATGTGCATAGAGCACAGCTTTCACTTCTTTTTGACCACGAGGCAGACGAATATATGCACGTGAGCCCTTTTCGCCTGTAAAATAATCAAATTCAGCTAAACCTACATGTTTACCCGCCATCAATACTGAGCTAACAAATAAAGACAATAAGATTAAGCAATATCGTTTCATAAAGTTATTTATTTGATGAAAATGAAATTACGTCATGCTACTTAAATGTAACATTATTCACATGGTTACCAAGCATAATCCGTGCAAAATCGGCAGTTTTGTACCATCCTGGTTTATCAGGCATCGTGTCGCAGATGCGCTTCCCATCAATGACAAGATTGTCAAATATTACATCTTTTACAGGACGTTCCACACTCCAACCTTCAATAATAGAGTTGCTCTCTTTACCACTGGAATATGTTATATTCTTAAATGTGATATTATTGACGGCTTTACCTGGAGCTTCGCAATATTTTTTGTTATGGAAAACACGTATATTAAAAAGCATTCCGCAGTGGATTGGCTCAATGCGGATATTGTCGAAAAGCACATTCTGAACAATGTTATTATCTCCACAGTTTATAGCCATGCAACCTTGATAATCAATCTGCATCTCGCGTTCTTCGAGGATGTCGATGTTACGATATACAAGGTTCTCAATGGTATCAGACTTCATTGCAATTTCATCCGCATTTTCTGCAAGGGGCAGATTTCTGCTCACAGCATCTTTTTTGTAAGAAGCTGCGCCATGAAGACCAATGAAAATAGGGTGAGCAACGTCTGCCCAAAAAATACAGTTCTGAACGGTAATGTTTCGTGCCGAACCAATATGCCCCAAACGGGTAGCATAGACTGTATGGCAATCATCAGAGTTACGGGCAAAACAATCATCAATGAGCACATTGGATGATGCAAAAACATTAAATCCATCGCCCCAACCATAATGTGAGACAATTTTCACGTCTTTAATCTCTACATCATGTGAACCACCTGTTGGCACTTGAGTTGATACAATTCCCTGAACAAGCACATTATTTGATGATGTTATCTCAACTCCATAACCACGATCTTTTGGACGAAGCACACCTGCTCCTATAATCTTAACATCATGCTTACCAATAACTCTAAGTCCTCCCTGCACCCATGCACCCTTATCAATAATGACTGTCATGCCTGACTCAATGTCCATGAAATTTCCTTCAATCTCATGGTATCCGGATGTAAAAATCAAAGTCTTGACTTTTGCCTTGGTCTTTTTGTCCAGAGTCTTGTACTTGTCAAAAGATACAGCATTTTTGGTTTTTGACATTGAAATCTCCGGCACTTTGAAAATCTGCAAGTTATGATAGATATCGTCATTAATCTCAACTGAGATATTCATTGGCCTTGTCAATGTGAACTCAATGGTGGCAGAGTCTTTCTGAATGAACGGAATGTTATATGAAGATGGACGGATACGAGCCTTGTGAATCAGACCTTTATTATAATGCACGCGAACGATCTTATCCCCCTGCGTTTCTGTCAGAGTCACAAAACTACTTTTCTCTACATTGTGCTTGCCGTTTGCCACCCGGTCAACTGGTACTGAATACACAGATAAAATCTCTTTATCGACAGTAACGGTAAAATCATCATTATAAGCTATCTTCGTCTGTGCTGAGATAGGGAAAAGGCTCGCAAAAGCTAATAATAGAGTTAACAATTTTCGTTTCATAGTACCAACTATTTTTTATGGAATTTATATTAGTTATTTTAAATACGAAGCAAGGTCAACTAATACTTAATTCTAAGGTTACTTTTTTTCTAAATTATTAGTGCAATGAGAATAAAATGAGATATATCTGCTGCCTTTAATAATGAGATTATTGAGCTTTGTCTATCAGCGACTTTTACCGTCACAAAAGAAAAGCCAAACAAAGGACTTAACCGTACATTATCAATAGGTTGTCCTTGTTTGGCTGATTCTTGTTTTTCTTTTTGACTTTTATTTAAAAAGAAACAATCGACTATTTAATACTAATAGCGACTCCTCCACTTGGAGCTAATCTTTGCTTCAGTTTAGTTGTACTTGTCACAGTTATAGTTTTTATTGTATAGCTCTGTGGATTATTAATCCAATGAGCATCTTTACCATCGGCATAAATTGTTGCATGGAATTTCTGCCCTTTTGGTAGAAAGCTAAAATCAATAACAGCTTCGCGAGCATTTTCATCGGTTATTCCACCAATATACCATTCGTTCTTACCTTTTGCTTTACGTGCAATAGTAATATAATCACCAGGCTCTGCTTCAAGAATATAGGAATTGTCCCAATCAACCGCAACATCTTTTATAAACTGAAATGCATCGGAATAACGTTTGTAGTTCTCAGGCAAATCGGCAGCCATTTGCAATGGACTATACATTGTTACGTATAAAGCAAGCTGTTTAACCAGTGTGGTACTCAACTTCGCCTTATTCTTTCCATAAACAGACAAATCACCCTGGAATATACCAGGTGTATAATCCATTGGACCTCCCATCAATCGGGTAAAAGGAAGAATTGTTGTATGATCAGGTTTGTTTCCGTTAAAAGATTCGAACTCTGTGCCACGTGCTGATTCCTGTGCAAGCCAGTTCGGATAAGTACGGCAAAGCCCTGTTGGGCGAGCTGCTTCATGAGAATCGACCATTATTTTATACTTTGCTGCAGTTTCGGCAACATAAAGATAATGATTCACCATCCATTGTCCATCATGATATTCACTTCGTGGAATAATTGGCCCTACATATCCAGTCTTTACTGAATTATATCCATTATCGACCATAAAACGAAAAGCATCATTTAACTGACGTTCATAATTAACAGCCGATGATGTAGTTTCATGGTGCATAATTATTTTAATCCCCTTACTTGCTGCATACTGATGCAACTCTTTCACATCAAAGTCGGGATACGCTTTAGTAAAGCTATAAATATGTTCTTTCGAATAAGCCCAGTTGTCTTCCCAACCTTCATTCCAGCCTTCAACAAGAACAGCATCGAATCCATTCTGCGCAGCAAAATCAATATATTCTTTTACATGAGCTGTATTTGCTCCATGATGACCATTACATTTCAATTTGGAATAATCTGTTTGTCCAATTATGATATCCGGATTATCTGTATAAGCCCATGTAGAGCCGCCACCAGTGAAATATTCCCACCAAACGCCGATATACTTTACTGGTTTAATCCAGGAAGTATCTTCTAACTTACAAGGTTCATTCAAGTTCAGAATTAGTTTAGAGGCTAATATTGCACGAGCATCATCACTCACAACAACAGTACGCCATGGAGTTACAGTTCCGGTTTGAATATAGCCTTTATTTCCATTCTTGTCTGGTGTAAGATGTGCACTCAGACAAAAAGCCTTATCGTCGAGATTAAGAGCCATTGCAGGATAATTGACCAAAGCAGCTTCGTGAATATTGATATATAATCCGTCATCCGACTTTAACATCAAAGGTGTTTGTACAGCCAAACCAGGTGCCGGAGATTTTGCAGAAAGAGGTTCTTCACGAACTTTACCAATTAAACCGGCAACTTCAGATAGCTTAGACGTAGTTATTGGAAACTCATTCGTGTCATAATCGGCCGGTATCCAGAATGCTTTATGATTGCCGGAAAGTTTAAACTCAGTAGCTTCTTCCTTTATTGTAAAATGTCGAAGATTCTCCTGAACCGGAAATTCATACCTGAAGCCTAATCCATCATTAAACAAACGAAAACGTATATTCAGCTTTCTGTTAGTAGAAGTCTGATTTAGCGAAACAAGCATTTCGTTGTAATTATCTCTGATCTCTTTTTGTTCTCCCCATACCGGTTGCCACACTTTATCAGAAGTACAGAACTTAGTATCTGTTATAACAAACTTTTCTGTAAATGGGGCCAGAGAATTGAAAGCAAAACCCATTTTACTTTCATCAATAACAGTTTTACCCTTAAACAGAAGTTTATACGAAGGAGTACCATTATCATTCAACCGGAAAGTAAGAGTTAAATTTCCATCGGGTGAATTTAAATTTTGTGCTACTGATGTATTAACGATCAATAGACAAAGAAGAATAAAAATAATTTTTCTCATAATATTTTTTTAATAATCTACATATACTAATAACTATGCTGCACAATAATAAAAAACACATTAATGGACAATTATTTCGTCCAGGAAAAACCATGCAGGATTTCCTACACCATAATGCCATGACGGGCACAAACCAATTGTCTCTATCTTTACTTTTACATAACGGGCATTAATAACTTTATCAGATTTCACAGGTATGTTTACATACTTCACCGGCCTGTCTCTATCTTCAGGAATAGTTGTGGTTCCCATTAGCGTAAAAGTCTTATTATCGTTAGATGTATAACAAGTCATGCTTTTAGGTAACAAAATCCAGGCACCTAAATTATGCAGAAAATCAGCTTCTACACTACTAAAATTCTGCGGTTTCTTTAAATCGATAACAAATTCTGCATCTTTTCCCATCCATCCTACCCAACTTTCATTGTAGGAAGCTGCTCCATAAAGACCATCTGTAAGGGCCTTAGGTGCTATTTTATCATATGGAGTATTTGCCGGAATAATATAATTCACTTCAGCATCTTGAGCCAGGTTTGTATTTTTATGAAGAAGATTTCTTTGTGAATAAAGTTCACAATATTCTTCAACTGTATTATTTCGTTCATTAAGGTATTTCACTCCCAGTTCATTGGCTCTTCGTTTGAATAAATCTAGTTTATCTTTCAGATCAGCAATATTTTCTATTGGCTCTGTTCGTGCAATTTCAAGTTCGGCATACTGAATAGGTAGTCGGGACTCTCTTACACGATTAAGAAATACAGGATTATCAGCAACAGCCCGTTCGGCATCATCAAATAAATCTTTGTATTTTTGCATGAAAGTTTTATTCAACATGCCATTTTTATGTGTGATTGGAGTATCATATATCCATAGAGGAATCTTGCTTTCCAAAAGCGCATCTTTCTGCATATTCAGATAATCATACAGATAAGGAGCGGCTTTACCATAATAACCTTCCAGGAAAGAATGTGTTATAGAATCTACGTTAACCGAAGTATTCCATAACAAATTCGATACAAGATAAGAACGAAGTTCAGAGAAATCTCCTCCCTTAATACTTGCAATCTGTGAAAAATGCATTTTTACGTTATTCTTCTTAAACAAGTTCATATTTGGTTGCAGAATATGAAAGTTTGGAAAAGGAGAAATGTAATTATCAAAATTAATGCCATAATCCCACAGAAAAATATTATTCGATATTTTAGACCATCCTTCCAGATTTTTCATAAATCGTTGCCCTGTAGCATTATCGGTCAATGGTACTTCTCTATAACAATCTATATCACAGAGCATAATATTCACATTAGGCAACGGTTTTATATGTTTAGGGGGAGGAACAGAATATAAATAAGCAAGCGTAGAAAACTCTTTATCGGGGAAACGAGCTGCAAGTTTGTTCAGGAAATAAATAATTGTTCCCGAAGGACTACCTTCATATTCATCAATAGCTTTGCAACTATCACAGAAACAATGAGTCTGACTATCATTCTGACTAACCGATATTATATTTTTCCCAGGATTCGCTTTAAATATAGAGTCCAGCCGTTGAGATACAATTTCAAAAATTTCAGGGTTTGTTAAACACCACTGACTGGCAACTCCAGGTCTGCGTTGTCCATTAATAAACGAATAATATTGGGGATGCTTTTCTCCGTAAACTGCAGCAGGAAGTAATGAATTAAAAGTATGCACCCACAAATCTGCAGCAAAGACTTCTTTTGGCTCCTCTAACCGGTGCCAAAGCGTATATATAGGGTCTTTGCAACTGTATGATTGTGTTTGACGGTAACGAAATGTAGGATTATCAATCTTCCTAATACCCGAAGGTACAATCATATCCTTACTTTTATTAATACTATATGTTTCTGCAGCATAATAGTGTATTCCAAAATAATCTTCCAATATAGTAACAACCCCATATATAGAGCCTTTTCCTACTCCTCTTACTATACGCAAATATCCATCTGTTGAAGATATATAGAAACCATCTTCAGTAATATCAGCAGATGCATTAAGGGCCTTAAGAGGAAGTTGAAAATTTCCAATCAGGACATCTCCTTTTCGTTTTTTCTTAGTCGATATAATTTCTAATTTTGCTCCTGTTATTCTTTCAGCAAAATCCTGAAACAACAGCGCAGCCTTCATATCTATACTATCATTATTATCGACAACTATTCGTGCCTTTGGTTTGCCTCCTCTGACAATTATAATCTGAGAAAATATATTCTGAGAAATAAGGAATAACAGTAATAGAATAATTCCTGTTTTATGTATTATTTTCATGGTAATTCATTTTACTATAGCGCAAATAAACAAATATAGTAGATTACAATGCTTAATCCAGCTATATATATTTATGTCTAAAATATTGATTTATGGTAATCTAAGATCAGGATCAATCGTTTCTTCTAAGTTTCTCGCGTAGCTGCTTTAATGCATTATAAATATGATTTTGAACAGTACTTAATGAAAGGTCTAATTGTTTGCTGATATCCTTGCTTGGCATATCTTCAATATAGCTGAGTATAAAAATTTCCTTGCATCGGGGAGATAAACTATCGATTGCAGAATCAATTGTATTTTTAGTATCATTGTCATAAAGACTTTGAATCACTTCATTGGCATCCGGATCGTAATATTGATATCTAAGATATTCTATAGATTGTTGGTAATCGGACATTTTTTGATCAGACTGTTTCTTTTTCAAAACATTCAAAGCAGAATTGTATACAGAACGAAAAAGATAAGCTTTTAACGAAAGACTTTCATCAATATTTTCTTTATGTAGCCATACGTTCAAAAAAACATCTTGTATTATATCTTCTGTTTCAGCTGCACTAAGAAAAGATCTTCCATAATTTTGCAAAGCAGAATAATGCAATAAATAAAGCTCATTAAATGCAGCTCTATCACCTTTTTTTATCCGTTCTGTTAATGAAATAACTTTTTCCATCAATGCTCAAGTCTGTCTTTAAAAGAATTATATTTCTCCTTCAGATATTATTTATTACAACATTTAAAGTATTTGAAGCCATTAAATCTCGAAAAATAAAGGAAGTTTAATATTCACTTTCTTTGAAATACATATTAATTAATTTTCCAAACAAAGAATAGAACTCTTTTTTACTTCAAATATATATAATTCATCACAATAAATATAATTTATATTCTCATCTTACTTTATATAAGTTTACTTAAAAACATATTGTTTCAAACAAACAGATGCAGAGCAAGATATTTAGAGCCGTTTCTATAATTACTTCTGAAATGACTCATTATCAGCATAAAGTTATACAGCTTCATTTTTTATCATGAAGGCCCGTAATTGTTACCGTAAAAGTAATATTAATCTTTTCATTTCCAACAACATTCTAAGAAGATATTTTCTAATTAAAGATACTAATTACGGGCCTACCTGATAATTCTGATAAATAATAAAACTACATTTATTTACTTAAAAGAATTTTTTGCAATTCTACATTCCACCCGGCAACAGTAATTACCTGAGACGATTTGGAAGATGCATTATATTCTATTTCAATCTTCTTCTCTCCACCAGGTACAACCGTGCAGTAGTTGTCACTGTAAAATACAGGAAGGACTCTTTCACCGGTTTTCTTATCTACAACTGATACACGGTTAAAGAATGCAACCGGATTACTTGCCGGATTGGAAAGGGTTACTTCCACTTTACCTGCCTTCAATGGTTTTACTGAAACCTTCAGTTTAGCTTTATTCATTGTTGACAGACCGCTGTATTTGCCTGCTCCATCAGCCAGCCAATAGATGTTCTCACTTACAACCTGTTTGCTTTCGTCCATCAATTGAAGACGAAGGAAACCACCTTTCTCCTTTGCAAGAGCATCAAGATCTTTCTTTATGGAGAACAGTTTCTTGC